>Ga0247727_10008742_pt1 | contig 18666 bp, 15 predicted proteins | sample WisWelCaveWW1625_FD_202498 | JGI IMG/M metagenome (GOLD analysis project Ga0247727, IMG submission 202498) | Biofilm microbial communities from Wishing Well Cave, Virginia, United States - WW16-25 | ecosystem: Environmental > Aquatic > Deep subsurface > Groundwater > Cave microbial mat | place... | reverse complement strand
CGTAGCGAATCCCGATGGGGATCGCTTGGCTCACGTTGAGCTGCGGGACTCTTTGCGGAACGGACCGCCGGCGGCGCCCCGGTGCGGTTGCGGCGAAAGGGTTCGGCTTGCGCGTTGTAGTCCAGCTGCGCCCCCATGTCCTGGTTGTAATAGTCCCAAAACCAGGAGCCGTGGATTTGGTTGGAGCCGCTGCGGCTGATGACGTTCACCGCGCCGGAGGAGGTCATCGGGGTGGAAATGTCGAGCGAAGAGCGGCTGACCTGGAACTCGCGCACCGCGTCGGCAGAGATGTTGGCGGAGGTGGAGCCGACGCCGCCGTCGGTGACGTCGATGCCATCGATCTGCACGCGAGTTCCGGCGCCGGCGCGCCCGGCGATGCTTACGGCCCGGTAGCCCCTTGCTTTGGTCGGGTCCAGGACCTCGCCGTCGCGGACGTTGACCCCGGGGGCCAGCGCGGCCAGGTCCAGGAAATTCCGGCTGAACAGCGGCATGTTCCGGATTTCCTGTTCGGTGATGACCGTGTCGACGGTCTGCCGCTGCGTATCCACCGTGAATGCCTGGGCCGTGACCTCGACCACCTGCTCGGTGCGGCCCACCGCGAGGACGACATCGCCGTTGACGACTGCCCCCGCGCTCACCGGCACGTCGGCTAACACCCGCGCCGCGAGGCCCGGCGCCTCGATGCGGACGTTGTAAAGTCCCGGCAGCAGTTGGCGCGCCGCGTAGCGGCCGAAGTCGTTGGTGGTCAGGCTGATCTTTCGGCCGGTGGCTGCCTCGGTGACGGTGATCACGGCCCCGGGCACTACGGCCTGGGAGGGATCACGGACCGTGCCTTCAATCGAGCCGGCAGGCGTTTGCGCCCAACACAGCGCCGCCAGGATCGCCCCAGCCCCGACGGCACACGCGCTGCTCAGCCGATGCATAGCGCCTCCTCAGCCGCCCAGTATATACCACTGCTGCTCTGAGCCGGCGCACCGTCGCCGGAGGCTTCCCCGACCAGCGAAGTCTGCCGCCGCTGCCGTTTGCTAGTTTCTGCTAGCCTGATGGAGCCTGCGAGGTGAGATATGGACGCTTCCAGACGTGACTTGCTGCGCCTGGCGCCGGCGTTGGCGGCGGCCAGCGCCCTGCCGGGGCAGAACGCGGGCCGGCCGGCGTCGATCCGGCTGGCCGTCTCGACCTATTCCTACTGGCACTTCCGAACCGAGAGGTATCCGGTCGAACGAGTGATCGACCAGGCAGCGCGCTTGGGATTCGACGGCGTGGAGATCCTGCACCGGCAAATGGCCGAGGAATCCGCCCCTTACCTGAACCGGCTCAAGCAGGCGGCGTTCCGCAACGGCCTGGCCCTGGTGATGCTGTCCATCCACCAGGACTTCGTTTGGCCCAAGGCCGAAGAGCGCCAGAAACACGTCGCCCACACCAAGCGCTGCATCGACCTGGCCGCGCAACTGGGGATTCCGTGCATTCGCCTGAACTCGGGCCGCTGGAAGACGATCCGCTCCTTCGACGAGTTGATGAAGGTCAAAGGAAACGAGCCGCCGCTCGAGGGCTACACTAACGAAGACGCATTCCGCTGGTGCGTGGAGTCCATCCAGGAATGCCTGCCGCACGCGGAGAAGAACGGGGTCCTGCTGGCGCTCGAAAACCACTGGGGCCTGACGACGGACACGGCGATGCTGCTGCGGATCTGGAGGGCGGTGAATTCGCCCTGGCTGGGAATCAATCTGGACACCGGGAACTTTCCCGGCGAGCCGTATCCGGAGATCGAGAACCTCGCCCCGCACGCCTCGATTGTTCAGGCGAAGACCTACCACGGGGGAGGGGAGTGGTACACGCTCGATCTGGACTACCAGCGGATCGCCGGGATTCTGCGGCGCGCCGGCTTCCGGGGCTGGGTGTCGCTCGAGATGGAGGGCCAGGAATCGCCCGAGACCGCCGTGCCGAAGAGCCTGGCCGTGTTGCGCGAAGCATTCGCTTCGTAGTGGCTTCGATTCACCGGTAGGATGGCCCGGAGGTGAAAGATGCGGTTCTGTCGCCTGAACTTGCTCGTGTTGACCTTTGCCGGCGTCGCTCTCTGCCAGCCGGACGCCGTCCCTACCCTGGGTTACAAGCTGCTGCCGGAGTGGCCGATCCAGGCCCAGACTGCCGCCGGAACGCCGGCCGGGCCGTGGAATTTCGGCCAGGCGCCGGGTGTGGCTATCGGCGCTCGCGGCCACGTTCTGGTGCTGCATCGCGGCGCCCACCCAATCATGGAATTCGACCCCAGCGGCAAGTTCGTGCGTTCCTGGGGCGACGGGATGTTCAGCGAGGGAAAGGTCACGCGGATTTCTCCCGATCGCCGCGCGGCGGGCGGGTCCGGCTACTCGGCCGTCTATGGGCCGGCGGGATGTGGTTCCTGCGGCGCGCACTCGGTCCGTGTGGATCCGGAGGGAAACATCTGGGCGGTCGACGCCGGCGGTCATGTCGTCTACAAGATGAACCCGTCAGGACGCGTGATCATGCGCCTGGGAACCCGGGGAGTCTCCGGCATCGGCCCCCACACCTTCAACCTGCCCACCGACGTGGCGTTCGCGCCCAATGGCGACATCTATGTCAGCGACGGATACGGCAACCCGCGGGTGGTGAAGTTCTCGCGCGACGGGAAATATCGGCTGGAGTGGGGCGCCCGAGGATCGGGTCCCGGCGAGTTCCAGTTGCCTCACAATCTGGTGGTGGACGCGCAGGGCCGGGTTTACGTCACCGATCGGGACAACCAGCGGATCCAGGTTTTCGACTCCCACGGGAAGTTTTTGAAGCAGTGGCCGACCGAGACCGGGGTGTCCACGCTCTTCCTGACCAAGGACCAGCGCCTCTGGGCGGGCGGGGTCCTGCGGGACCTGGAGGGAAAGGTCCTGGGAAGATTGCCTGAGGCGGGGGGCCACGGCGCCGCAGTCTCTGATACGGGAGACGTTTACCTGGCGCAGCTCAGCGGGAAAGTGCAGAAGTTTGTCAAACAATGACCTCTGTATTTGCACCGCCGGGGCGAGGGGAGCATGCTAGAATCTCCGTGTGGCCCGCTATCGCCTCCACCAGTTGAAGGACGGGCTGCGCGCGCAGTTCCGGAACGCGACGCCCAAGCCTGGGCCGCTCGAGCTGCATCGCCGCGACTACACGCCTGGCCAGGAGATCGAGGCGGCGAGCCCTTACGCGGCCTGGAAATGGAGCCGGGACGAATCCGGCGCGGAGCCCATCCAGGTCGGCGATGTTCTGGAAGCCGAATCCGGCGAGCTGCTGTTGTGCCGGTACGCCGGCTTCGAGGAGGCGCGATGGCGCGCGCCGGCGCCGGCCCCCGCCGAGGCTGTGGTCGAAGCTCCCCAGTGAGCCGGCTTGTGGCGGTGGTTTTTATTCGCAGTATCCTGACGCATCCGGATTACTCGAGAGGACGGTGGAAGGATGACCCGTGGTTTTAGACGAGAGTACTTGAACCGGTGCCGGCAGTTTCCTCCCAGGCCGATCAAGAACCAGCGGCAGTTTCGCGAGACGCAGGCGGTGATCGACCACCTGATCGACAAGCCAGGTAAGCTGAAGGCGGCGGAAAGCGAGTACCTGGCGACGCTGGGGGCCTTAATACACGAATACGAAGAGCGAACCGTCCCCATAGCGCCGCTTGACGGAAGGGAGCTAATCCGTTTTTTGCTATCCGAGCGAGGGCTTCGCCAGAAGGATCTCGTCCCCGTCTTCGGGACGGAGTCACATTGCCTCCGCCGTCCTGACCGGACGGCGCAAGCTGAATCGCCGGCACATTGAAAACCTGGCTGGTTTCTTCCGCGTCTCCCCAGCCGTGTTCTTCCCGGAGCCGCTTCCGGTGAGGAAAAAGGTCGCATAAAACGGGGGACGTGGTCTGGTAGCAACCGAGCCGGGCGGGTGTATACCCCGGCTCTCCCCAGTGAGTCGGCTCAACCCGGCGCCGGCTCCAGGAAGTGCCGCCTTACCGCCGCCAGGAACGCCTCCGACACCGGACAGATGTACTTCTGGCGGTGGTAGATCAGGCCCAGGTCCCGCTGAATCCGCTCCTCGAGTGGAATCACCCGCAGCGTTCCGGCTTGTTGCTCGGCCCGGGCAAAGGCGCTGCTCATCAACGTGATCCCCATTCCGGTGGCGGCGAACTTCTTGATGGTCTCCACGCTGGCCAGCTCCATCGAAATCTTGATGCGGTTCTGAAAACGGCGCAGGTGGCGGTCGAGATGGCGCCGGGTCTGCCCGGTCTTCGGATAGAGCAGCGGATACTCGACGACCTGTTCGAGCCGCACCGACGCGTGCCGGGTCAGGGGATGATCGGGCGGCGCCAGCACGGCCATCTCGTCGCGGTAGATGGGAACCACGTGCAGGTGGGCGTGCTTGAAGGGCAGCGTGATAACTCCGAAGTCCACCGCGTTCTCGATCACCTTCTCGATGATCTTGCGGGAGAAATTCCGGATGATCTCCAGCCGCACGTCCGGGTAGTCCCTTTTGAACTGCAGGATCAGCGACGGCAGCACGTACAGGACCGTGGCCTCGTTGGCGGCGATGGCCAGGCTGCCGCGCGGGTGACGGCGCATCTGTTCCAGGTCGGAGTGCGCAGCGGCCCGCAGCTCCCGCAGCCGCTCCCCGTAGCGGAGCAGGATCCGGCCGGCCACGGTCAGCTCGACCCTCCGCGCGTGCCGCACGAACAGCGGCTGCCCGCACTGCTTTTCGAGCAGCCTCACCTGGGTCGAGATGGCCGGTTGGGTCCGGTAGAGCCGCTCGGCGGCGCGGGAAAAGCTCCCCGCCTGGGCCACCTCCACGAACGTCGCGATCTGCTCGAAGTCCATCCGTCCGGCTATACTGGGAAGGCCGCGGCGCGCCTCGCCTGCCCAGAATCATTGTTTCATAGGCGAGCCGCCGATTCCATGGATTTCGACCATCTCCGCTCCTTCCTTGAAGTCGCCCGGTTGCGGAATTTTTCGCGGGCCGGCGGCAAGCTCGGCCTGACCCAGCCCGCCATCAGCACCCAGATCCGGCAACTGGAGGAGGAGTTCGGGGTCCGGCTGTTCGACCGCATCGGCAAGAAGGTGTTCCTGACCCAGCCCGGCCGGCTCCTGCTCGACCACGCCGGCAAGATCCTCAACGTCGAGAAGGAAGCGCTGGCCGCCTTGCGCGACCTGATGCCCGCGCTGGCCGGCCACCTCTCCCTGGGCGCCACCGAGGCGAGCTGCCTGTACCTGTTGCCCAAGGTTTTCGCCGCCTTCCAGAAGAAGCACAGCGAAGTCACGATTACCGTCTATCGCAACTTCACCGCCAAGATCGTCCAGAAGCTGCTCGAAGATTCGGTCGATCTCGGCTTTGTCAGCCTGCCGGTCGACGTTCGCGAGATCGCCACCATTCCGCTGTTTCGCGATCCGGTGGACGTAGCCGTCGCCCCCGGCCATCCTCTGGCCTGCGAGCGCAGCGTGACCATCGACCAGATCGTCGGCTACCCCTGGATCTTTCCCAAAGCCAGCCGGACCCGCCAGACCCTGGACGAGCTGTTCGGGCGCCGGCGCGCGCCCGTCCACGTGACCATGGAGTTGTCCGGCGTCGAGACCATCAAGAAGTTCGTGGGCATCGGGCTGGGCATCACCCTGATCAGCCGCAGCTACGCCGCCGACGAGGTCAAGGCGGGAACCCTCAAGCTGATCCCGCTGGCCGAGCCGCCCCTGGAGCGCGAGCTGGGGCTAGCCTACCGCACCGACCGCTACCTTTCCCGCTCCACCCGGGCCTTCATCGAGATCGCCAGGAAGCACTTTCGCGCGTAGGGACGCTTGTCTTTCGGCCCTTTTCAAGGTAAAAACAAAGAGGGGAGGGAATGCTCGACAGGCGTCGATGGAGCTGATCAACTCCTACGCGATCGTGGCATACGTGGCCGGCCCGGTCGCGCGATTCGTGGACAGGCTGCGCGCCGATCTTTCCGACGGAATCCCTCCCCACGCCCATATCACGGTTCTGCCCCCGCGCCCCCTGACCTGCACGGTGGCGGAAGCGACCGAGTTCGCCAACTCGCTGCTGGGCCGGTTCGATCCGATCGAGGTCCGGCTGGGCGCGGTCGAAGTGTTCGAGCAGACGCAGGTGATCCATCTATCGCTCGCCTCCGGCGAAGAAGAGCTGCAAGCTCTGCACGAGGCGCTCAACACCGGCCTCCTGGTGGGGGAAGAGCCTCATCGATACGTTCCTCACATCACCCTGGGCCAGTTTCTGCCGCCCGAGACTTTGGAGCAGGCCGTCGAAAAGTCGCAGCAGCGGTGGGAGGCCGCCGGTCCGATGCCGCCGCTCCGGATCGAGATGGCGACCCTGGTCCAGCAGCGCGCCGACTTGCGATGGGAGGATCTGGCCGAGCTGGAGCTGGGACGCGTCGCCCGCACCACCGTCTAGAGCACCGCGGCGGGCCCAGAGACCGGCCTGCTACAATGAGCGGCGTAGCCTGGCCATGTTCACTTGGGTCTGTCCAACCTGCGGTCACGAGTGGGAAGTTTCGGTCGAGCAGTGCCCGAACTGCGCGGTCCAGCCGGCCCAGCAGGCCGCGCCGCGCCGGACCTCGAGCGGCCTGGCCTTCTGGATCCTGCTAGTGCTGGGCGCGGGGGCGGGGGTGGCCGGTCTGGTTTTCTGGGTTCGCTATCAGCCCAGCCGCCCGGCCTCGGCGCAGGGCGTGGAAACCAAAGGCGCGGCGGCTTCCAAAAGCGCTCCCACGCTCGAGCCGGTCCCCGAAACGCCTGCCGAGGCCGCGCCGGCTGGTCCGATCGAAGTCGCCGGTCTGCGCGCCTCTTATGATTCCCAGAATCGGCCTCAGATCCGGGCCGTGGTGATCAACCACGGAGCGGATCCGCTGGCCGCGGCGTTCACCGTCACGCTACGCGCAATGGAATCGGCGGCCGACGCGCCTCCGCTGGCTCGCTTCAGCGTTCGCCTCAGTCCCGAGATCAAGCCGGGCGAATCGCGGGAGATTCGCGCGCCGCTGGAAACGCTGGTCACCCTGGCGGCGCTCCCGCCCTGGCGCCGGCTGCGGATCGAGGTGGACGCTCGATAACCCATGAAACTCGCGACCTGGCTGTGGCTGGCGCTGCTGGCTGGTCAGACTCTGGCGGCCCAGCCCGCGCCCGCCCTGCCCCCCTTGCGCGAGCAGGCCAGAGTCCAGCAACAGTGGCTGTCGCGCCGGCTCAACGACGTGCTGCCCGCGCTGATGCGCAAGCACAAGGTCGCCATGTGGGTGGTGATGATGCGGGAGTACAACGAGGATCCCGTCTTCGGCGCCCTGGTCGCCCCCACCACCTTTGCCGCCCGCCGCCGCACCATCTACGTCTTCCACGACCGCGGACCGGCGGCCGGAATCGAGCGCCTGGCCCTGGGAGGAGGCGATCAGGGCGGGCTGTATACGGTCCTGCGCGACCCCGAGCAGAAAGGCCGCGAGCTGTACTTCGAAGCCCAGATGGATCTGCTGCGCAAAGTGGTGGAAGAGCGGAATCCGGCCAACATCGCGGTCGACGTCTCGCGGACCCACGCCTTCTCCGACGGGCTGGCCGCGGGAGAGCGCGAAGAGCTGGAGGCGGCGCTGGGCGCGCGCTGGGTGAGCCGCTTCGTTCGCGCCGAGCTGCTGCCGCTCGAGTACCTGGAGACCCGCTTGCCCGAGATGCTGCCCGTCTACCGGGACATGATGCGGATCGTCCACTCCCTGATCAGCCGGGCGTTCTCCCGGGAGGTCATCACGCCCGGCCGGACTACCACGGCCGACGTCGTCTGGTGGCTCCGCCAGCGCGTCAACGAGCAGGGCCTGGGCGTGTGGTTCCATCCTTCGGTGGATGTGCAGCGAAAGGGTGGTGCGGCGACGCCGGCCGGCTCGGGCGCCCTGGGGCGCTCCCAAGAGACGGTCATCGAGCGCGGCGACGTGCTCCACGTCGATTTCGGCATCACCGCCCTGGGATTGAACACCGACACGCAGCACATGGGCTACGTGCTTCGTCCCGGCGAGACCGACGCGCCCGAGGACCTCAAGGCCGCCCTGCGCGCCGCCCATCGCCTCCAGGACATTGTTGTGGATCAGCTTCGCCCCGGCCGCTCCGGAAACCAGGCGCTAGCCGAAATGCTCCGCCAAATGAAGGCCGCCGGGATCGACGGCAAAATCTACACCCATCCGATCGGGGACCACGGACACGGCGCCGGTCCGTTGATCGGCCTGTATGACCGCCAGGAAGGCGTCCCCGGCCGAGGAGACGTGCCCATTATTCCCGAAAGCTGGTTCTCGATCGAGCTGAACGCCGTCACCCGGATTCCCGCCTGGGACGGCCAGCCGGTCACCATCTCGCTCGAAGAAGACGCCGCCCTGGACGCCCAAGGGGCCCGAAGCTGGATCCTCAGCCGCCAGGAGCGCTTTCACCTGGTGCGGTGAGGCTAAGGCGCCTCCTGCCCGCAGGCTCGCTCCAACTCCTGCCGAACCAGCCGGGCCTTGTCCGCCTCCAGCTTCTTTCCCCCCGAGCGCGCGTTGAAGACGAACAAGACCCGGACACAGGGGATTATCGTTCCTGCGATGACCATCTCCTTCTTTCCCCAGGTGATTCGCGGGGCTGAGACGGCGGCTCGTCAGCGGGGCTATTGCTTAATTGCGGTGAATTCAGATGACAACGGGGAGAGGCAGCGAGAACTCCTGTCTCTGTTGCACGCGCAGCGGGTGGAAGGGATCTTGCTGGTGGTCGCCGCGGCTCCCACGGCGATCCATCAGATCTCCCGGATTGTGGAGGCAGGAATCCGCGTGGTATGCCTGGACCGGATTCCGGACAGGGTGCCGGTAGACTCGGTGTCGGTGGAAGACTCGAAGGCGGCGCGAATGGGAGTCGAGCACCTGATCTCGAGGGGCAGCCGGCGGATCGCGATTGTGACCGGGCCCTTGACGCTAAGAAATGAGCGGCAGCGGCTCCTGGGGTATAAGCAGGCGCTCCTGGGCGCCGGAATCGGCCCGGAGGCCGGTCTGATCGGGCAGGGGAACCTCCGCCCCGACGACGTGGCGGCAATCTGCCGGGAGCGTCTGGGCGCCTCGGGCGCGCGGCCCGACGCGGTCTTCTCCACCAACGGGCCGACGGCGCTCGGCCTTCTGCGGGCGCTTCGCGATGGCGGCCTAGGCACTCCCCAGGACATCGCGGTCGTGACCTTCGATGAGATCACGGTCGATGATCTCTTCACGCCCTCCATTACTACGGTGGTGCAGCCGGCCTACGAGATCGGCTTCCGGGCGGCGGAGATTCTGTTGCAGCGAATCGAAGGAGTCATCGCTCAACAGGAGCCGATCGCTGTCCGCCTGCCCGCGACACTGAAAATACGAGAATCCTCGCAGGAGGTGGAGGGGCGGAAGGCAGCGGCTGCTCCTGGTCTTCACGCCGGCGTTTCAATCTGACCTTAGAAAATCAGCCGGTCCTTCTTGGCGTCGATCTTTGCCGCGTCCACGCCGGGCGCCTTCTTCAAGTCCTCGATCGATTTGAAGGCGCCGTTCTTCGTCCGGTACCGAATGATCGCGGCGGCTTGCGAGCGCCGGAGGGACAATCTGCTCTCCAGTTCGATCGCCGTCGCCTTGTTCACGTTGAGGGGAGGAAGATCCTCTGCGGGGAAGTTCGTTACCAGGTATTCGAGAACCGCATCGAACTCTTTTTCACCGCCTTTGGCGCCCAGGGCCACCATCTTCTTCATGGTGGCCTCCCACGCCGCCCGGTCCTGGCGAACCGAGACGGACCGCGCTACTTCGTGGCATCCCTTGCACAATCTCTCGGTCTCTTCTCTTCCCGAACCTTCCGGCAACTGCGGCCAGGCGCGGCCGGCGAAGAGCGCGATGAAAGCCGTGATCAGAACGCAACGCCGAGTCTGGCGGAAGCCCCCGCTAGTGCTCAATCGGGAAACCGAAAGCGTACAACGTCCCATCGTAGGCCCCTAGATACACCTGGCTACTGCCGCCAGACAACCCGCCACCAACGGCGAATGAGGTGATCGTCTTGCCGCTGTTCCACAGCTCCTTGCCGGTGGTTCCGTCGAGAGCGTACAGGACCGCCGGCGAGGAGCGCTGTGCGCGCTGCGCGGCGGTGATCTTGCTGTCGTTGGTGCGGAACTCGCCGCTCGATACCGCGAAGACCACGCCGTTGATGATCATGGGAGGCAACGGCGAGACCATCTCGCGCGATATCCAGCCACGCTCCACAACCGGGGCGCCGTCCCGCTCCACAACTTTGAAGGCCACGATCGCGTCCGCGGCTGGGGCCAGCGCCCAGGGCGTGCCGCCCGGATCTTGCCAGCTCGCGAGGGCGCCCGGCACGAAATCGGCCGCTTTGGAATCCGCCGGCGTTTTGTAAAGGGGTGTCTGCCGATCGGCCCCGCCCAACGCTGCGGTATCCAGCAGGTGGACTCGCCCGTCTTTGGTGGTCGCAGCGACCAAGGTTTTGCCTTGGTAACCGAAAACGACTGGGGAAGAAGTGAACTCCGGCTTTCCAGCCGTGTACGAATCCTTGAGCTGGAGGGTCTTCGGTTCCAGCGCCACGAGTTCTCCCTCCGTGGTGGCAACATACAGCGTGCCGTCTGAACCCATGGCCGGACCCGCGAACCCCGCAACTCCACCGTTTGACTTCCAGGTGGTCACCTGCTTGGACGCCAGATCCAGGGCCCACACGCCATTCGCCACACCTCCGCAACCCTGCATGGTTGCGACATAGGCGACCTCATCGACGACAATCAGGCCCTGAGCGTTGGCATTCGGCGGGAGGAACTTTACCGGCGGTCCCACGTCCAAGCCGTGCGCAACATTCAGGAAGTGCAGCATTCCGTCACTCGACAGAGCGTAAACGGTCGCAGACTGACCGAAGCCCCCGCCAGGTCCGCCAGGCCTGGCCGCGCCAGCGCGGGGCGCGCCAGGGCCCGCGGGAGCTCCAGGCCCGCCGGGACCACCCGGGGCTCCCGGGGCGCCGGGGGCGCCTGCGCCGCCACGAGCCGCTCCAGCTTGCGCCAAAGTCACCGCGCCCTGATCCGGTTCTCCGACCGCCGAGCGAGCAGGGCCACCGCGCCCGAAACCGCCAACGCGACCTGTAGGCGCCGCCGCTACCGAGGCGACGGTGGGGCGCGTCAGGGCGCTGGTCAATCCTCCGGGGCATTCCAACGAACCGCTTGGCGGCGAACCCGAGGGGAACTGAATCTGCCACTCCATCCGGGCAAGGTCGGTGTCGATCGCGAAGATCCGGTCCGAACTGCCGCCCACAAATCCCAGAGACCGGAATCCCCTGTGCCCGATGTAGCGATCCATCAGAACCGGCTGCGTTAACGAGTTCAACTGTCTGGGATCGTTGTTGAGCTTGAGCTTCCACAGGAACTGGAAGCCCGCCTTCTGCATGCTCTCCTTCGAGATCTTCGCATCCGTCCGGACCCAGGACGAGCGTTGTGCGTCGTTACCCGCTGTCGTCCAGTCCCCTCCTCGACCGAATTGGGCTCGCGCCGCGCTCGTCCAAACCAAGGCGCAGCCAAGAGTGATGACCACTGAACCGCTCAGTCTTCGCATCCCGCAACTCCTCTCTGCTTCATTTTTTTCCAAGCGCTTCGGCGATCGCCCGCTCCGCGAGCGGGGCCATGACGTTGTAGGCCGCGTCGTTCAGAAGGAACCCGTCAGTCGTGAACTCCTTCTTTAACGTGCGGCCGTCGGCCAGCGCCGAGTAGTAATCGAGATAAACGGAGCCGCTCTGGTCAGCGTAATCCTTGAGCCAGCCATTCATCCCCAGGATTTTTCCTGGAGGTCTCTGCTGGCTCTGCTGCGTGAAGCAGTCGCAAACCGGGGTGAGGGAGGCCAGCACAACGCGGATTCCATTCCCTTTGGCGAGCTCGGTCAGGGACATCAAGTTTTCCGCGATCATCGCCTGCGTCGCCGGGCCCGAGAATCCAGCCAGATCATTGCCGCCCGCCAGGATGACCACTCCTTTGGGTCTCAGCGAGATCACGTCCTGGCGGAAGCGCACCAACATCTGGGGCGTGGTTTGTCCGCTGATCCCCCTGTTCCAATAGGGCTTGCCGGGGAAGAACTTCGCGTCGCCGCGACCCCATAGTTCGGTGATCTCATCGCCCAGGAACACGACGCGCTCTTCTCCGGGCGCCGGGGGAGGAATTTCCGTGTTTTCGCTTCCGTATCGCGTGAGGCCGGCCCAATCGTTTAACAGGCGTCCCTGGGCTGTGAGTTTTCGTCCCAGAGCCTGAATCGTTTCGCCAGGGTTCGTCTGCGCCCCGACGGAGCCGCCCAACAGCGCGACGCCCGCCAGCATCCTGACTAGCAGGGTGGTCATGGAAGCTGGCTCTTAATGCCGAAACAGTACAGAACGCCGTCGTACGTGTCGATGTAAACGCGGCCGTTGGCAATGGAAAGCCCGCTCCAGTGATTCCACGAAGTAATCTGATTCCCGCTGGACCATAGCTCTTTGCCGGTCTGGGCGTCCAGGGCGTACAGCACCGCGTGGGTCGACCGCGGAACACGGTACTCCGACCGGTTGGCGCCCAGGCCGAGTTCCGGCGTCGACTGCGTGGTATTCTCGCCGTTGCCGTACGCGAAGATGATTCCATTGGCGATTACCGGCGGCTCCGCCCGGTTCATGTCGCGTGATATCCAGGCCGGCGCCAACCACAGCTTGCCGTTCTTCTCTTCCACTTTGAACGCCGCGATGGCGCCGTCTTTCACCTCGCCGTGCTCCAGCGGCGCCCGGAAGGCCGAATGCTTCGGTCCCCAGAAGGGGGTCAGCACCCAACGCGCGCCTTTCGAGTCTTCCCAGGTGGCCAGGGAGCCCCAGATGCCCGCCGAAGCGAAATTGACCTCCTCATTACAGATCAGCGGGCCCCGGTACAATGGCGTGCGATGATCATCCCCGCCGATCGACTCCGTATCCATCAGGTAGAGGCGGCATTCCTTGCCGGCGTCGACCATCAGCTCGCGGCCCTCGTAAGGGAAGATCGCTGGGGAAACCTGCATGTCCAGGTCGCGCTTGAACAGCCACTCGGCATTGGAAGGCCCATAGTAGTCCACCAGTTTCATGGCCTTCGTCTCCGGATCCTGCTGCACGCCGATGATCCCGTTGCCAAAGATTCCGTTCTCGGGATCCCATCGCCCATCACCCGTTCCGGTGTACATGGTTCCATTCGAGCTGATGGCGGGGCCGGCGCGCCCCCACATACCGCCGCCTGCCGGACCCCAGCTTCCGACCTTCTTGGTGGCCAGATCGTATGCATACACCATGTTGGGGTTGCCGCCACAGCCCTGCGCGGTGTGCGTGTAGATCACGTTCTTCCACAGGTTCAGCGCGTAGGGCTTCCCATTGGGCGGCATGAACTTCGCCGGCGGAGCCACGATCTCCCCGTCGGCTACATTCAACTGATGGAGCATCCCGTCCCAGGAAGCGGCGTACACGGTGTGCTTTCCCGGCGTTGCCGTGGGCCCGATGACCGGCGTCGCGGTGAGCCCGCCGGGGCAAAGCACGCCGCCGCCCCGCCCGCCCGTCGGTTGCGTCCAAGTGCTCTCAAAGTGTTTCTTCCAGAGCAGCGTGCCCTTCTCGACGTCAATCGCGTAGATGTTGTCCGATACACCTGCTACGATCGCTATCTGTTTCGGCCCGCTGCCCGTGCTGACGCGACCCACAATGAGCGGGGGAAACAACGAGTGCATTTGACGGGGCTCGTTGTCCAGCTTGATTTTCCACAACAGCTTCATGTCCTTGACTTTGGCCGTCGTCAGGATCGTTTCCTTCCTTTGCCAGTTGGTCCGCTGAGGGTCGGCGCCGTCGGTCAGCCAATCGGCTCCCCAGTCCGGCACGCATCCCAGCGTGATCGCAATCAGCGCCGGTAATGTTCGCATTCGTGACCTCGTATCATTTTCCCTCTGATCGAATGGCGCTGTATCGATTTGTTTCGTTACCGCAGTGGCAGCCGGCGGAAGGTGAAGAGCAACTACGTGGGGCAGGCTTCAGCCGGCTTCAACCTGCGCCGGGCCTTCAGGCCCGGCAAAGGCCGGACTAAAGTCCGGCTGCGGGCTGAAGCCCGCCCCACTGCTCGCGTCAGAACCTGAATCTGGCCGACAGCACCGTGCGCCGCGCGTCGACCTGATGGAGGCCCGGCAGAGATCAAAAGCGGATCCGCATCTGGATCTGGAGGAAGCGGTTGGTGGCCGCCGTCTGCGATTCCACCACCCCGAAGTAGGTGGAGAACGGATCCGTGTTGGGGGCGCTGAACTGGGAGCGGTTCTGCAGGTTGAGCGCGTCCAGGCGAAGCTGCAGCGCCCAACCCTCCTTCACCTTGAACTCCCGCTGGAGGTTGGCGTTCCACTGGCTGGTCATGTCGCGGCGCAGGCCGTCGATCCGCGTGGGAAAGGCGCGGCGGTGAAACCCGGCGGGCGCCTTGCGGGCGTCGGTCTCGAAGTTGGCGGTGTTGAACCAGTGGCTCAGGGTTCGGACGCCGGTGTTGATCTCCTCGAGCTGGCCGTAATAGAAGCGGTTGCCCCAATCGATGAGGGGCCCGGGCTGCCATTCGTAAGTCAGGCCGATCTGGAAGCCGCCGAAGATCTGGCTCAACGGACCGCTTGGGGCAAAAGCGCGGCCCTTGCCGAACGGCAGCTCGTAGATGGAGGTGGCGATAAAGCGGTGCGGGCGGCCGTCGTTGGATTCGCGCCAGGTGGGCAGCTCGTCCCACTCGTTGTAGAAAGTCGGCCTCGCGGTCGCGCAGCCGCGAGTAAGCGGCGTTCAGGTTCCACCCCTTCGAGAAACGGCGCTCGAAGCTGATCTCCAGCGCGTCGGTGCGGACCTTGCCGAGCGGGGCGGTGTCGTTGGTCAGGCCGGTCAGGTGGGGGAACTCGCGCAGCAACTGGTTCCGGCGAATCGTGGAGCTCTGGTAGAAGCCCAGGGTGCTCATGTCGTTGTAGACCAGCGGATTCGACGCCCGCAGCGCCGCGAAGTTCGCGAGCTGGAACGGATTCCGGACGTTCGCGTTCAAGTTGCCGGCGATCTGGTCGTTGCGGACCAGCCCGTCAGCCCAGTGCTGCTCGGCCAGCGGCCGCAGATTCTTGCTGAGCGCGATGCGGTCCGAGAACGAACCGGCGTAGGCGACCTCGACGACCATGTGGGCGCCCAGTTGCCGCTGCAGTCCGAGGCGCCAGCGCTGCTGCCGGGCGTGGCGAGTCTCGAAGGCGTGATAGCCGAAGCCGCGGGCGACCACGGCCATTAACCCGAGGCCGTTGCGGGTCGGCTCATCGAACCGGGCTCTACTTCATGGTAGTCCTCATCAATGAGACGATGGCCCGCCGATACTGGCCCGAGCGGGATCCGATCGGGCAACCGGATCGGTCCCGAGTTCCAGGACTCGTATTCGATCCGCAGGCCCAGGCTCAGGGTTCGTTTCGGGGTGAGCCTCCAGTTGTACTGGAGGTTCCAGGCGTACTAGGGATTGTGCGTCCCGTAGCTGTCGTTGGTCGCAATACTGCTGAACTGAAGTTCGCCGTCTCGAGATGTGAACTTCAGTGAACTTCAATGGCTATGGCCACGGACGGCGCTTGGGTGTATAATACCGGGACCAGGACTCCAGAATGGGTCCTGGCTACATACTATTGAGCTTGAATCAAAGAGGATACCATGATACCGCAATCTGCATCGACCGGGGTCGCGCGTTCGGCCGGCCTGTTCCTGGTCATACTGTTGGCCCTGGCCGGGACTGCCTTTCCACAGGGATACTACGAGTCGGGGTCGTATTGCGCCGGCACCTCGGAAAAGTGTTTCGGGGATCCGGTGGACGTGGGCACCGGCGCGTTCCGCGTGCTCATGACGCTGGCCCGGATCCCGGGTCGCGTTCCGATGTCGCTGTCCTGGGAATTCCGGTCCCAGGACCCCTCCCCGGGGCCGCTCGGCGTGGGGACCTCGTTGTCCACTGATTTCTTCCTGCATCGCGAAACGATCTTCGGGATTGAGTTTGACGGATACCTGTACACCCCGGGAAACCGGCACTTCACCTTCTTTTTTCCAAGGCCGGACGGGACGTTCGGAAACCAGACCGACCCGGAGGTGCTCGGCGCCACGGTTCGCTTCACCGAGCCGGCGCCCAGCCAAGCCAGCATCCTGCGCTGGAAATCCGGCGATCGATACATCTTTGATGCGCAGGCGAGGCTCTCCCGGATTGAGGACCGGCACGGCAACGCCGTCACCATCAGCCGCAACACGCGGCGGTTCCCCACCGAGATGCGCCAGGCCGGAGGCCGGTCGATCACTTTTCTGTACGACGCCAGCGGCAAGCTGGTCACGGTCACGGTTCCCGAAGGGCGAAACTGGCAGTTCAACTACGACGCCCAAGGGCGTCTCATCCGGGCGACGGATCCGTCGGGGGCCAGCACGCAGTACACCTGGACCACCTACAAGCCCTTCGGGGACCCGCTGCCCCTGGTGCAAACAGTGATCGACCGCAACGAGCGGGTCCGGGTAACCAATGCGTACGACGACGTGGGCCGGATCATCTCCCAGACCTATGCCGATGGCGGAGTCCTGCGCGTGGCCTACTCGGGGTCGACGCCGGAGGAGGACGGATCGACCACGGTCACCGATCCGCAGGGTAACGTCACCCGCTGGGATTACGCCTGGACGCCCGGACTGTTCGGCTACCTCACCTCCCAGGAGACGGATCCTTTAGGCAGGGCCACGACCTACGAGCGCGCGGATTTCCACTTCCTGCCGACGAGGATCGAGGATTTTCGAGGGCGGCGGACCACGCTGCAGTGGGACCAGTTCCCCAGCAGTAACGGCAACCTGCTGTCGATCACCCGCCCCACCGCCTCCGGCGGCACGGCCAACTGGTCCTACACCTACGATCCGGTCTGGAACCGGCTCACTTCGGCGACCGATCCACTCCTGCGACAGACCCGCTTCACGGTGGACCCGGACACGGGAAACATCACCGAGGCGACCGATCCGCGCAATTCCGTGACCCGCTTCGCCTACGCCCCCAATGGAGACCTGATTTCCATCACCAACGCCTTGAATCAAACCACCCGCTACGAATACAGCGCCGACGGTGACCTGGTGACCATTATCGATCCGCTGGATCAGCGGACCGAGTACACCTACGACGCAGCATCGCGCCGGGTCGCCGTCCGCGACGCCAACTCGAAGACCGTGCAGATCGCTTACGACGCCCTGGACCGGATCGCCTCGCTGACCCAAACGCTCGAGGGCCGGCCGCTGGCGACGCGATTCCAGTACGATGCCGAGGGCAACCTGCGGTTTCTGACCGATGCGAAGGACCAGACCTGGGAGTGGGTTTACGATCCTCTGGGGCGGGTGATCGAGGACAAGAACCCTCTCGGCCAGTCCGCGCTTTACACTTGGGACCGCAACGGCAACCTGCTGAGCTGGACGGACCGGTTGGGCCAGAGAGGGGAATACAGCTACGGGCCGGGCGACCGGCTGGCCGCGGCTACGTTCCGCAAGATGGATGCCTCCGTCGAATCCTCGCTGTCACTGGTTTACGATCCGACCTCGCGTCTGCTCGAAAGCCTCACCGACAGCCTCTTCGGGACGTACTCTTGGGCCTACGACGCCATCGACCGGATCACCGGACGAAACGGACCCAACGGGAATGTCGCCTACACTTTGGACGACCTGGGCCGGCGCACCGCCACGCAGGCCGGGGCCCAGGAGCGAATCGACTATCAGTACGATGCCAACGACAAAGTCGTCTCGATCACTCAGGGTCTTCAGACCTACGGGTTTGCTTATGACGCCCTGGATCGCTTGACCGAGCGGCGGCTCCCGAACACCGTCAGCAGCGAGTGGACCTTCAATCCGGCGGGGTTTCTGACTGCGGTGGTTTCCAAACGGGCGGGCAAGTCGTTCGACAACCGGACCTACCGGCACGATCCGGTCGGCAGCGTCATCGAAGAAAACGCCGGCGGAACCGTGAACCAGTTCGTCCATGACGACCTGTACCGGCTGGTGTCGGCCAACGTCCGAGGCGCTGCCTACGGTTGGACCTATGACGACGTCGGCAACCGGCTGAGCGAGACCGTGGACGGGGCGACCACCCCTTACAGCTACGGTCCCGATAACCGCTTGAGCTCGGTGGGCAAGGCGGCGGTCACCCTGGATGCCAATGGGAACCTGCTCTCCCAAGGGGCCGACACCTATACCTGGGACGTGCGCGGCCGGCTGGCCGGCCTGACGCGCTCCGGCGCAACGATGCAGTTCACCCACGACCCATTGGGCATCCGCGCCGGCAAAACCGTCGCCGGGGCGACGACCGCCTACCTGCTCGACGGAGCGGACGTGGTGAGCGAGACGACCGGGGGGAAACCGGTTCATACACTCCACGGGCCGTTGGTGGATCAACCCCTGGCCCGAGGCGGCCTCTATTTCACTCCCGATCATCTGGGCAGCACTACGACCCTTAGCGATGGCGCCGGCGACGTGGTTCAGCAGTATTCGTACAGCCCATTCGGCGCGGCGAGCCGGACCACCGGGGTCCTCAATCCGTTCCAGTTCACGGGGCGGGAGAACGACGACAGCGGGCTTTACTACTACCGGGCGCGCTACTACTCGCCGCAGTGGGGCCGGTTCATCAGCCAGGACCCCATCGAGTTTCGCTCCGGATCCATCAATCACTACGCCTACGTCG
>Ga0247727_10008741_pt1 | contig 18666 bp, 13 predicted proteins | sample WisWelCaveWW1625_FD_202498 | JGI IMG/M metagenome (GOLD analysis project Ga0247727, IMG submission 202498) | Biofilm microbial communities from Wishing Well Cave, Virginia, United States - WW16-25 | ecosystem: Environmental > Aquatic > Deep subsurface > Groundwater > Cave microbial mat | place... | reverse complement strand
GGTTGAAGAACTGGCTCTTGCCGTAGCTCCTGTGGAAGTGGTGCACCGGCACCTCGCTGATGCGATAGCCGTGGTCCTGCACCTTCTTCATGAGCTCGACGCAGATCACGCCGGAGGAGCGCGTTAGCCGCACCTTGTCGAACACGCTCCTTCGCATCAGCCGGAAGTCGCAGTCCACGTCCCGCATCCTGAGCCCGAATGCCAGCTTCACGAACCAGTGGTAGAGCCGGCCGATCACGATCCGGTGCAGCGGGTCGTTGCGCGAGATCTTGTAGCCGTTCACGAAGTCGACTTCCGGGGAGAACGCCTGCCACAGCTTCACGAGCTCGCGCGGGTCGTACTGCGCGTCGCCGTCGGTGTAGAAGACGAGCTCCTTCGAGGCGGTCAGGAACCCGCTGCGCAGCGCCCCGCCGTAACCGCGGTTCTTCGGGTGATGGACCACCTTGAGCCAGGGGAAGTGCCCGGCCATCTCGTCGAGCAGCGGCCCCGTGTGGTCCGGGCTGCCGTCGTCGATCACGATCACCTCGTGGTCGTCGGTCAGCGTGCGGGCGGTCATGTGGGCGACGAGCGCGAGGCTCGCGATCGTGCCCGCGTCGTTGTAGGCCGGGAAGAAGATGCTGAGGCCGGGCTTGGCTCTGCTCATGGCAACGGGATGCGCCGGAAACGGAGCACGCTAGCATGCACGATCTTGGGGGGTCAAACCCGGGTCGGCCTCTCGTGGCGCGTCACGCAGGCCGAGGAGCGCGAGGCCGGTGGCGGTGAGCGACGCGAGCACCAGGCCCGCCAGGAAACCGCGGGCGCGGTGCAGCAGCACGATGCGGTGGGTGCCCTCCTCGAGCACCAGGCCGATGCGGTCGGCATTCACCCTGAGCACGCGCGCCTCGACCCCGTCGACACGGGCGGAGAAGCCGGGGTCGTAACCCTCGCCGATCACAAGCAGCCCCGGGCCCGCAGCCCTCACGACGATGCGGCCACCCGTGGCCCGCGCGACGTCGGCTGCCTGCGACCGGCTGCCGGAGGGTAGCTCGACGCCGCGCACGTCCGCCTCGGCGGCGAGTGCCTCGCGCCGCGTGTCGACGCCAAGGCGGGTCGGGGCGCCGAGCACGTCGAGCACGTGCGCCGCGTCGGGAAGCCGGCGCAAGGAGTCGACCACCCAGGCGGGACCGATCCCGCGCCGCACCTCGAAGAGACTCACGAGCGGGGTGGCCGCCGCCTCCGCGAGCCGCACCTCGTCGCTCACGAATGCCGACGCCGCCGACACGCCCACCGCTCGCGCGCTCTCGCCGTCGTAGAGCCCGGCCCTCAGAAGCCGCAGCGCCGGCGCGCCGGGCCAGGCCCGCAATCGCAGCGAGCGGATGGCGTATCGCCCCGGCAGCCGCAGCGCGGCGAGGTACTGGTTGCCGGTCACGCCCTGGCCGGTGGTGAAGGTCGCGTGCACCCTGGGCCGGGCGTGACGGACTCTCCCGCGCAGGTCGGGGCGGTCCCATGCCCACTCGGCGGTGTCGATGCCCGCGCGGATCGGCAGCCAGATCTCGTGGCCCGACGCGAGCCGCGCCACGCACTCGGCCACGATCTCACCGTTCGCGACAAGGGCCGCGCCCGCGAGGAAGCTGACGAGGCGCACCTCGCTGGCGCGCGTGATGGGCAGCGCGAAGAGGTGCGGCCGTGGCGGCTCCAGCACCACGTCGAGCGCCTCGCCCAGCCCGTCCGCGTCCGCGGGCACCGTGAGCGCGCTCGTCGGTACCTGGACCCAGCGCACGCCCAGGAGCTCGAGCCGCCCCGGGTCGGTCTCGAGCAGGGCCCCCGGGACGGTGCCGTCCGAGCGCATGCCGCCGAGCGCCAGCAGCCGAGCCCTTGGCACCATCGGATCGTACCCGTTCGCGTTCCTGTGTCCCGAGAAGCTCGCGAGGTTGGCCCACGCGAGGTCGCGCCCGCGGGCGTGCGGCCAGGCCGGGCTGAGCGAGAGCAGGCGCTCGCCGCGGCGCTGCCCCATCACCCGGTCGAGCGCGGCGCGGGTCGGCGTCGGCTGGACCAGCTCGGACTCGGTTGGCGCCCCGGCCCAGGCCTGGCGCCCGAGCGGCTGCAGCAGGAAGGACACGGCGAGCGGCAGCACGAAGACGTGGGCACGAACGCTGTCGCGGGAACCCGCGAGGGAGAAGTGCAGGATCAGCGCGAGCGCCAGGAGGCCCACCGGCGCCTGAAGCTCGGGCGCGAGCGGGCCGGTCACGGTTGTCGCTACCGACAGCGACGCCGCCGCGAACAGCGCCGCCAGGAGCGCGAGACGCCGCACCCGCCGGCCGCCCGGCTCGAGGCGGGCCCGCCACTGCGCCGAGAGCGCGAGCCCGGCCAGTACCGCGAGCGCCAGGTCGAAGGCGAGCGGGAGCGGGCCCCGCACGTCCGGCCCCCCCCGCAGCGCGAAGAGCAGCAGCACCAGGACCACGACGGCGGCCGTGGCCCTGAGCGCCTTGACGCTGCGCAGCAGCGGCACCGCGGCGAGGGCGAAGACCGGAGCCGGCGAGTGCGAGACGTAGCGAACCACGAACCCCGCCACGCCCTGCAGCGGCGCGGCCGGAGGGTCCGCCGCTCCCGTCACACCCGCGCCCGCCTCGCCGAGGGCCACGAGCGTGGGGAGGAGCTGGGGCGATGCGAGCAACACGCCCGCCAGGACAGCCGCGGCGGTGCTGGCGACCGGCAGGGCGTCCCCTCCACTGCCGCGCAGTAGCCGGGGCAGGATTGCGAGCGCCAGCCGGGCGACGAGGAGCAGCGCCGCGGCCACCGCCGCGTCGGCGGAGCCCGCGAGCAGGACCAAGGCGACGGCCGCGGCGAGCCCCAGGCTCGGAGTGAGCCCGTGCCGAGGCCGCGCCAGGTGGTTCTCCGCGGCCAGCAACAACAGCGGCAGCGTGGGGGCCGCCACGATCGTCGCGGTGTCTCCGAGGTGACCCACGAGATGCGGGCCGAGCCCGAAGCCGAGCCCGGCCGTGAACGCCCCCACCGGCTCGGCCCCGAGCCGCCGGGTGTAAAGGTACGCGAGCGGAGCCGTGAGCCCGAGCGAGATCAGCACCAGCAGCTGGAACGCCGCGACGGGGGCGAGCGGAGCGAGCGCGAGCATCAGCGGGTGGAGGGCGCCCGGCCGGTACGAGGCGATGAGCGGCGTGCCGGAGAACACCGAGCCGTTCCACGACGGGACCTCCCCGCGCCGCCACGCGCGGAACACCTCGCTGCGCAGCGGCAGGTCGAGCGCCGCGCCGTCTCCCGGGGCGAGCAGCCGGCCCTCGCGCCAGGCGGGTGCGTAGGCGATGAGCGGCGCTGCGGCCAGCAGCAGGATCAGGAGAAGCTCGCGCCTCTCGCTGCGCATGGCGTGACCCTAGCACGCCGCTCGACGCGGGCGTGAGCCGCGCGGCGCGGCCCAGGGAGCTCCGGGAAGGCTAGGGGCGCTCGCTTCCCTGGCGTTGGCGGCGCCTGGCGACCGCAGCCAGGCAGCCCGAGTAGAAGCGGAACTGCGCGAGGTTGTCGAGCACGAGCGGTCGGGCCTCGCCCGCCCGCGAGGTCGCGGCCAGCGAGCCCACGGCCGCCAGGACGCCGCCAGGCTCGGGTGCGGCGGGGCCGAGCACGGGCGGGAGGCGGGCGAAGCCGTCGTCGCGTCGTGCGTCGCCGGCCACTGCCTCGAGCCAGGCGTCGATGGCGAGCCGCGAGGAACCGCTCGCGGCGAAGCCCAGCTCGAAGTTCAGCGCGTCGATCTCGAGCGGGTGCTTCTCCCCGCGGCGGTGCACGTGCACGCGGAAACCCTCCTCCAGCCGCGCGCTGGCGATCCGCCGGCGCTTCTGCGCCGGCTGATACTCGCGCGTGATCGGTCCGCGGACGAGAAGCAGCGCCTCGCCCCGCGCGAGCGTCACGGATCCCTGCGAGGTTCGCAGCTCGAGCTCCGCGCCCCGCTTCTCGCCGGCCAGGCACGGCAGCGGCGTCGCGAGCACCTCCTCCTCGGGCACGAGCAACGGCTCGGCTCCTCGCGCACGCAAGCGCTCGGCTTCGGCCACGGCGTCCTCGGGGCTCGCCGCGCGCACCAGCTGGAGGCCGCCGCGACGGGAGAGCAGCGTTGCCTCATAGCGTGACGTGGCGAGCGCCTCGGCGAGGGTCTCGGGCGAGGCGGCGGCGAGGTCGAGCAGGACCAGCACGCGCCGGAGGGGCTCCGTCGCGGCCTCGGCCGGGGCCGGACTGGCGTCGCCGCCTTGTGCTAGAGGTGCGCCACAGTAGAGGCACTCCACCCGAGCCACGGCCACGCTCCGACCGCAGGCGGGGCAGCTCGCCATGGTCGGGCTTCAGACGTTGAACTTGAACTCGATCACGTCGCCGTCCTGGACCAGGTAGTCGCGCCCCTCGAGCCGCAGCGTACCGCGCTCCCTGCAGGCGGCGAGCGAGCCGGCCGCCACGAGGTCGGCGAACGCCACCACCTGCGCGCGGATGAAGCCACGCTCGAGGTCCGAGTGGATCGTCCCGGCCGCGAGCTGGGCCCGCGTCTGCCGCTTGATCGTCCACGCGCGGCACTCGTCCTCGCCCGCGGTCAGGAACGAGACGAGCCCGAGCAGCTCGTAGGTCGAGCGGATCACGCGGTCGAGCCCGGGCTCGGCCAGCCCCAAGTCGTCGCGGAACGCCTGTGCGTCCTCGGGCTGAAGCTCCGCCATCTCGGCCTCGACCTTTGCCGCCACCGCGCAGGCCGCGAGCCCTGGCTGGCGCGCGAAGGCCTGGAGCCCGGAGCGCTCCAGCCAGGCCGCGGCCTCTTGGATATCCGCCTCCCCCAGGTTGGCAACGAGCAGCATCGGCTTGCCGGAGAGCAGCGCGTAGCCGCGCAGCCGGCCGCGCTCCTCCTCGGAGGGCGAAAGCTCGCGCAGCGGCTGCTCGGCCTCGAGCGCCTGCTTCAGGCGCAGAAACAGCGCTCGCTCGCTCACGTCCTCGGCCTTGTTCGCCTTCTTGATGTTGGCCTCGAGCCGCTCGAGCCGGCGCTCGACCGTCACGAGGTCGGCGAGGATCAGCTCGAGCTCGAGCATCTTGGCGTCGCGCAGCGGATCGATCGAGCCGTCGGGGTGGGGCACGCTCGGCGAGTCGAAGGCGCGCACCACGTGGACGAGCGCGTCCACCCCCCGCAGCGCCGGGAGGTCCACGAGCGCCGCCCCCTCGCCCTTGGCGACGCCGGGCACGTCGACGTACTCCACGGTCGCGAGCGTGCGCTTCTTCGGATTGAAGATCGCCGCGAGCTGTCCGACACGCGGGTCCGGGACGCGGGCGATGCCCACGCGCGCCTCGGGCCGGCCTCCGGTGAGCGCGGCGGGGGTTCCGGTGAGCAACTGGAAGAGCGTGCTCTTCCCCGCGAGCGACAGGCCCAGGATGCCGGCTTTCATCGCGTGATTATAAGGGCGCGTCCCCGGCCGGATGCGGCCCCGCGCGTGCCGCGGGGGCGCGACGGTGTAGAATCGCGCTTCGGCGATGCTGCCCGCCCTCGTCTCACTCGCGTTCCTGGCGGGCCCTGCGCAGCCGGGTCAAGGAATCCCCTCACCGCCTTTCCCTGGTGAAGGCCCGGTGATCCTGTTCCTGGTGGACAACTCCGCCTCGCTCCCGCCGCTCGACCCGACGGACGAGCGCGTGGCCGCGCTCGAGAAGATGTTCGGCTTCCTGAAGGGGTATCGCTATCGGCTGATCCTGTTCGGGGCGAAGAGCGAGGTCTCGGTCGACGACGTCTCGCGCTACCGCAACGACGGGCAGTGGACGGACTTCTATCATGCGTTCGCCAAGGCGAGCGAGCTGGTGCAGGGCTACCCGAAGGGTACCGAGTTCAAGCTGGTGCTCCTCACCGACGCGATCGTCGACCCCGACCCCTCGGACTGGAAGGAGCTGTTGCCCGGCTCCGACGTGCGCTCGCAGTCGGCGCGCAAGAGCGTCGAGCTCGTGCGCGAGATGCGGATCCCGCTCTACGTGATGCTGGTGGGCGACCCGGTCGGCGACGTGGCGGGGCGCGACCGCGAGCAGTCACCGGGCTTCGTGCTCGACCTGGTCCAGGCGGCGAACGGCGCTGCCGCCGCGCCGCTCGCGCAGACCGTCGCCGCGTTCTTCAGGGACGACGGCGTGCTGCTGCGCAAGTTCGTCTACCGCGTGGCGCCGAGCGAGGGCCTTGCCAAGATCGAGCCGGTGCTGAAGCGGATCGCCGCCCCGCCGCGAGCCGGGATCGAGCTCAGCATCTTCGGCTACTTCGTGCTGCCGCTGCTCCTGATCCTGGTGTTCCTGCTGGGTCTTTTGGTGCGCTCGTTCCCCGGCGCGGGCGATCTCGAGATCGTCGAGCTCGCGGTCGACCAGCCGGTGCACGTCGCGACGGACCGCATCCACCGGGCTCCCGACGGCGCCTGGTCGACGCAGGGGCTGAGCCTGGTGGAGGACCCGCGGACGGCGGCGGTCACGTTCACGTTGCAGGCGCGCGAGCCCGACCTCACCGGCGCCGGGCTCGACACCAGCGGGCTCGATCCCCGTGACGCGGCGCTCTTGCGACTCGACGTCGACGGGGTGCGCCGGGCGCTCGAAGCGGCCACGGATTCCGGGACACGCGAGGACAAGATCCATGCGCTGAACCTGGACTATGCCGCCCGCGGCCTGGAGTCGCGCGAGGCGGAGCGGCTGCTGCTGTCGTCGCCCGCCGAGCGCGCCCGGATTCCCGCGCTCGACTTCGTGCGCGCCAAGGCCCACCTGGCCCTCGACGAGGGGCTGCGCCAGCGGCTCGTCGAGCCGCGCGTTCACGTCGCGACCTACGGCAAGGAAGCTTTGCGCAGCGCGCTCGTGCCGGGGGCGTCGCTGCGGGTCGGGCGCTACGGCTTCGTGGCGCGCGAGATCGCCCGGGGCGGCCGCAAGGACTTCCGGCTCGCGCTCTATTACGACCGCGTGCCTTCGCTGCTCGGCCTCAAGACGATCCTGCCGGGCGTGTTTCAGCGCGTCTTCCGCTTCCGCCGCAGCCGCCAGCGCGTCGTGGGCTAGCCGTCGATGACCAGCCGCATCCTCACCGCGGGAATCGACGCGCGCGAGCTGCGGCTCGAGGTGCGCTTCCTGCAACGCACGCCGGACCTGGTTCAGGAGGCGCTCTCTGCCCGAGAGCTCTTCGATGCGCTGACGCGCGAGGGCGCGACGCTCGTGGTGCTCGGCCCGCGGCTTCCCGACGTGCCGGTGGTCGAGACGATCCAGCGGATCCGCGAGGGCTCCTCGAGCCGACGTGTCTCGATCCTGGTCATGATCCCGGCCTCCGAGCCGCCGGGCACGGAGGGCGTCGTGCTCGGCGCCGGGGCCAACGCGGCGCTGCGCCGGCCGCTCGAACGCTACGTGCTCGAGAGCTGGGTGGCCAAGCTCGTCGACGTGCCGAACCGCGTGCTCGCGCGGATCCCGGTGCACGTCCAGGTCGTGGGCAGCCGCCACGGCGCCCCCGGCGAGCATTTCTACGGCCTGAGCCGAAACCTGAGCGTGCACGGCATGCTGCTGGCGAGCCCGGTGCGCATCGATGCCGAAGACCTCGACCTGGAGATCGACCTTCCCGAAGCGGAGGGCCGCGTTCGAGTGCTGGGACGGATTGCCCGCGATGCGCCGGAGGTGGGTTGGCCCTACGTCGGGTACGGGATCGAGTTCCTGTACCTGCCCGAGGCCGCCCAGCGCGTGATCGACCGCGTGGTGAGGCAGCAGGCTCCCGCCGAGCAACCGCGCAGCCTCTGGGCGCCCGGGGCGATCCAGTTGACGGTGCGCAGGGACGAGTGGCTCTACGAGATCACCGAGCCGGCCCGCACCGACAGCGGTTTCCTGGTGGAGATCCGGCGCGCAGCGCGCGAGGGCTGGCGGCCGGGGCGGGCGAGCCCGTTCTACGTCGTCGAGGATCAGTCGCCGGAAGCGGCGCTCACGGCGGCGCGCGATTTCGTGAAGCGCCACGGGTAGTCCCCCCCGCTCGCTATAATCGCCAGCACGATGCGCGCCCCGAAGCTTCGCGCGCGCGCCCTCGCCGGCGCCGCCACGCTGGTCGCGGCTCTCGCAATCGCAAAGGCTTCGTCGGCCGCGAAGCAGGCCGCGCTCCCGCCCGCGCCGGCGCGGATCGAGAAGCTCGCGCGCCTGCTCGAGCTCGAGGACCAGCGCGCCACGGGCGGCGACGAGCTCGCGCGCCGGCTGCGGGATCGCGACCGTGGCGTCAGGCGCCGGGCGGCGCTGGCGGCCGGCCGGATCGCCGCTTCCGAGCTGGTGCCGCCGCTCGTCGAGCTGATGAACGACCAGGAGGTCGAGGTCCGCCGCATGGCCGCCTTCGCGCTCGGCCTCGCGAAGAGCCCCCTCGCGGTCGAGCGCCTGCTCGCATCGCTCGGGGACGCCGACAGCCAGGTGCGCGGCCGCGCGGCCGAGGCGCTCGGCGGGATCGGCGACGCACGGGCGGCGCTGCCGCTCGCCAAGTTCGTGGTCGACTCGCTGCCGAAGACGATCGCGCGCGTGGCCGTTCGTGGCGATGATCCCGGCAACGCGGCCACCCCGTGGGGAGAGCAGCGCCTCGCGCTCGTCGCGCTCGCCCGGTTGAAGGACGTCCAGGCCGCGCGGCTGGCGCTGCTCGACGGCGCCCGCCCGCGCTTCGACTGGTGGGCCGCGACCTGGGTGGCGATGCGGCTCGAGAGCCCCGAGCTCAAGCCCGTGCTGTTGGCCGCGGCCGCCTCGGACGAGGCGCTGCAGCGCGGGCTCGCAGCGCGCGGGCTCGGAGCGTTAGGCGACCCACAGGCGATCCCCGTGCTGCTGCCGCTCGTGGGTGACCCCGACGAGACCGTGGCGATGCAGGCACTGCGTGCGCTGGGAGCGATCGCCGATCCGCGCGGCGCCTTTGCCGCCGCCGCAGCGCTCGACGCGCCGAGCGACGTCGTGCGGCGCGAAGCGCTGCGCACGCTCTCGCTGCTGCCGACCGAGCGACCCCTCGCCGAACGCCTCGTGAGGCAGGTGGGCTCGCGTGATCCGTGGATCCGCGCCGCGGCGCTTCAGGCCCTGGCGTCCCACGACCGCGAGACCGCAGCACTCGTCCTGTCCGGCATGGACCCCGACCGCGTCTTCTGGGTGCGCTCGGCGCTCGCGACGGCTCTCGGCCGCACCGGCGACGAGATCAGCGTGGGGATCCTTCACACGATGCTGCGTGACGAGGACCCGCGCGTCCTGCCGGCCGTGCTCGACGCCCTGCGCCAGGCGCGCGGCAGGGACGCGCTCGACACGCTACGGCGACACCTCGAGCACGAGGACCTGGGCGTGCGCGTCGCGGCCGCGGAGGCGATCACAGCGCTTTCCCCCGCCTCGCTGTCCGGACCGCTCGTCGCGGCCTGGCGCCGTGGCCTCGGCGACGGAGAGGGCGAGCTCGAGGCCCGCGTCGCCGCCGTGGGGGCGCTCGCCGCGCAGAAGGACGAGGCCGCCCGGACCGGGCTTCTGAATGCGGCCCGTCGCGACCCCGCGCGGGCCGTACGCGCCCGAGCGGCGGCGCTGCTTCGCGAGTCGGGTGGTGAGGCGGTCGACCCCGGGACGCAGCGGGTCTCTCGCGCGCCGCTCGACTATCGCGCCCTGATGGCACCCTACGACCCGCGACCCGGGGTGCCGCTCTACACCCCGCGCGCCTTCATAAAGACGCGTCACGGAACGATCGAGATCCACCTCGACGTCGTCGAGGCGCCGCTCACCTCCGCATCCTTCGTGGCCCTCGCGCGCCGCGGGTTCTACGACGGCCTCCGCTTCCACCGCGTCGAACCCGGCTTCGTGGTGCAGGGCGGCTGTCCTCGCGGCGATGGCAACGGCGGCCCCGGCTACGCGCTGCGCTGCGAGATCACGCGTCGCGGGTACGGCCGCGGCGCCGTGGGCATGGCGCTGTCCGGGAAGGACACCGGCGGCAGCCAGTTCTTCGTCACGCTACAGCCGCAGCCGCACCTCGACGGAGGCTACACGCTCTTCGGACAGGTTACGGCCGGCATGGACGTGGTCGACCGGATCCGTCCGGGCGACGTGATCGAGCGGGTCACGGTGTGGACCGGCGAGTAGCCGAGGTGGCGCCCCCAAGCGTCCGCCTCGTCGCCCTGGACATCGACGGCACGCTGTTGCGGAGCGACCGCACGCTGTCGGCGCGCACCCGCGGGGCGGTCACGCAGGCCCGCGCGGGCGGGGTCCGGGTCGTGCTCGTCACCGGGCGCCGGCACCCTTCGGCGCGCCGCGTGGCCGAGGAGCTCGGTGACGGGCTTCCACTGGTCGTCCACAACGGGGCAATCGTCGTGGAGGACGGCCGCATCATCCGCTGCCGTCCGCTGGCGCGCGACGTGGCCGCGCGCGCGATCTGCGCGGGCCGCGCCAGAGGCCAAGAGCCCATCGTCCACTGCGGCCACCGCGGCGAAGGCTGGCTGCTCGTCGAGGCCAACGTGCGCTCTGAAGGCCTCGTCGGCTATTACCTGGAGCGGGCGCGGGGGGAGCTTCGGCAGGTCGAGGACGTCCTCGAGGCGCTGGCGCTCGAGGAGCCGATCCAGGTGATGTTCGGGGGCCCCCGCGACGAGATGGAGAGGCTGCTGCAGGCGCTCGCGGCGCTCCTGGGCGGCGAGGCGCGGCTCGAGCGTACGGTCTACCCCGCGACTGGCTTCGCGCTCATCGACGTGCTCGATCCGGGCGTCGGGAAGGCGGAAGCGCTGGCGTTCCTGCAGGGGCGCTGGCGCATTGCCCCGGCGGAGACGCTCGCGATCGGGGACAACTGGAACGACCGCTCGATGCTGGAGGCCGCCGGCCGCGGCCTGCTGATGGGGAACGCTCCGAGCGAGCTGCTGCAGCTCGGCCTGCCGGTGCTTCCGACGAACGACCAGGACGGGGTCGCTCACGCCATCGAAACCCACGTCCTGCGCACCCTCTAGCACGAGGCAACCGCTGCGGAGCGGCCCGGATTCACCAGAAAGCACCCGGGTCAGGCCATGACCGGGAGCGACGGGTAGCGGCGGAGCCGGAGGGCTCCCCTGGCGGGTCGCCGACTCTAGCGAGTGGACCCGTCATGGGATCCCGGTCCGCCGCGGAGACGATGACCACTGCCCTTTCATCAGGCGGAGTGGCCGAAAGCCATGGCCATTCATTCCGGTGAGCGTAGCGGGGAGCCTGAGGGGTGCGCCCTCAGAACAGATGAAGACAAAAAAGTGGGGGGCGAGAGCGACTCTCGACCCCCCCAACGTCCCCGGGGCTCTTACTTCTTCTTCTTCGAAGCCTTCTTCTTGGCAGCCTTCTTCTTTGCCGGCATTGAGGTAATCCCCCCTTTCAGTCCAGGACTGGACATACGTGACGGCTTGCCCACCTGTCGGGTCTCAGCGAGCCACGCATACTAGCGGTAGGGTAGGAACGCCTCCGATGCTTGTCAAGGTTTTTTTGACCGACCGCGGCGCGGATGCTCTGCGGGTGGAGCAGGTTAGGCTGTGCACGGCGGTGTGGAAATCGCTATAAGAGGCTCCTGGAGCTAGTTTCAACGCACGCATCTCGCGAACCCACTGTCTGTCGGGGCCTTCCGCCGCGGGCGACGAAAATGTGGGAGGCGTGGGTCCTCACCCGATCCTTATATGCTATTTGGAATACGCAACCACACGGGCGCGTGCGGCGTCGTAGCGCGGGCGGGCTCAGCCGCCGTAGTGCGTGCTGAGACGGACGCGCGCAGCGTGGCGCTCGAGACCGAGCGTGACCAGTCGCGCCAGGAGATCGGGATAGGGAACGCCGCTGGCCGCCCAGAGCTTCGGGTACATGCTGATCGAGGTGAAGCCGGGGATGGTGTTGATCTCGTTGAGCAGCAACCGCCCCGTGCTGCGCTCGAGGAAGCAGTCGACGCGCGCGTAGCCGGCGGCGTCGACCGCGCGGAAGGCGGCCTGGCCGAGCCGGCGCACCGCTTCGCCGAGCGGCGCGTCGATTCGCGCCGGGATCACGAGCTCGGTGCGGCTGTCGGCCGAGTACTTGGAGTCGTAGTCGTAGAACTCGCGGTCCGGCACGATCTCGCCGGGCAGCGACGCCAGCGGCTCGTCGTTGCCCAGGACGCCGACCTCGATCTCGCGCACGTCGTGGCCGCGCTCGACCACGACCTTGCGGTCGTACGAGAAGGCGAGCGCGAGCGCGGGCGCGAGCGCGGCCTGCGTCTTCACCTTGCTCACCGCGACGCTCGAGCCGAGGTTTGCGGGCTTCACGAACACGGGAAGCCCGAGCTCGTCGAGGAGTCGCGCTTCCGAGTCGGGGTCGCGCCGCGTGAGCACGCGGTGCTCCACCTGGGGTAGCCCCGCGTGGGCGAACAGCGCCTTCATGATCGCCTTGTCCATCGCCGCCGCCGAGGCTGCGACCCCGGCGCCCACGTACGGTACGCCCGCGAGCTCGAACAGGCCCTGCACCGTTCCGTCTTCGCCGTACGTCCCGTGCAGCACCGGGAAGAACACGTCAGGCCGCGCCAGCTCGTGCGCGTCGGAGAGCCGCCTGAGCCGGCCGCCATCCTCGGGCGAGGGCGCCAGCCAGACAGGCGTCCCGCCCCGCGGGCGGGGCAGCGCCCCCTCCTGGAGCCACCAGCCGCCCGCCTTGCCGACGAGCAGCGGCAGCACCTCGTGTCGTGGCGCGAGGCCCTCGGCGACGGAGGCGGCCGACCGCAGGCTCACCTCGTGCTCGCCCGAGCGCCCGCCGAAGAGCAGCGCCACCTTCAGCCGCATCGTCACGCGCCGAGTCTATACTCGCTTCCCCCATGTCCGGCTTTGGCTTCACGGTCGAGGCGCGCGACGGGCGCGCGCGCGCCGGCCAGCTCGTCACGCCCCACGGCCCGGCACTCACGCCCCTGTTCATGCCGGTGGGAAGCGCCGGGGCCGTGAAGGCGGTGCTGCACCGCGACCTGCGGGAGATCGGCGCGAGGGTCTTGCTCGCGAACACCTACCACTTGATGCTGCGGCCCGGCGACACGCTCGTAGCGGGTCAGGGAGGGCTGCACGGGTTCACCGGTTGGAGCGGCCCCTACTTGACGGACAGCGGCGGCTACCAGGTGTTCTCGCTCGCGGCGCTGCGCCGGCTCGACGAGGAAGGCGTTCGCTTCCAGAGCCACCTCGACGGCTCGGCCCATCTGCTCTCGCCGGAACGCTCGATGGAGATCCAGCAGAACCTCGGCGCCGACATCGCGATGGCCTTCGACGAGTGCCCCCCGGGCCAGGCACCGCGCGAGGCGGTCGCGGAGGCCACCGCCCGCACCACACGCTGGGCGGAACGCAGCCGCGCGGCGCACACGCGCTCGGACCAGTGGCTGTTCGGGATCGTGCAGGGCGGGGTCCACCTCGACCTGCGCGAAGAGAGCGCGCTCTCTCTGATGCAGATCGACTTCCCCGGCTATGCGGTCGGGGGTCTCTCGGTGGGCGAGCCGAAGCCGGGGCGCGACCGCGTGCTCGAGCAGCTCGACCCGGTGCTACCCGAAGCTCGCCCCCGCTACCTGATGGGCGTCGGGACGCCGCAGGACCTGATCGACGCCGTGGCACGGGGCATCGACATGTTCGACTGCGTGCTGCCCACGCGCAACGCCAGGAACGGCCAGCTGTTCACGAGCCGCGGCCGGATCTCGATCCGCAACGCCCGCTACCGCGACGACGCCCGGCCCCTCGATCCGGATTGCCGCTGCCCCACCTGCGCGAGCGCGAGCCGCGCGTACCTGCGGCATCTGCACCTCGCGAACGAGATGACCGCGGCGACGCTGATGAGCGTCCACAACCTCTTCTTCTACCTTGACATGATGGGATCGATGCGGCAGAGTATCCGCTTGGGCCGGTTCGAGAGCTGGCGCGTGGAGACCGTGCGCCGCCTCGAGACCCCCGATCAGGACGGGTCGTAGCGCGACGGTGCTCGTGATCCCCCGCCCTAGACCCTGAAACGAGAGAACCCGAAAGAGCCTTTCGCGTTTTACCGGAAGCGAGAGACCACGCATGGCCCATACGACCTCCCTGCTTGCGCTCGCCGGGCCCGCCCGCCCGGGCGAGCCCAACCCGTTCGCCAGCCTCGTGATGATGGGGCTGATCTTCGCCATCTTCTATTTCGTGCTGATCCTACCGATGCGGCGCAAGCAGAAGAAGCTCGAGCAGCTCGTGAAGGCGCTGAAGAGCGGCGACCGCGTGGTGCTGAGCTCGGGCATCCTGGGCACGATCGTGGGCAGCGAGGACGACGCCTTTCTCGTGCGTGTCGACGAGAAGACCAGGATCAAGGTCCTGAAGAGCGCCGTGGCCGGGCTGCAGGCGACCGGGACCGAGAAGACGGAGAAGTGATGCCTGCTGCCCTGCAGAACCCGGTCACGCTGTGGCTGCTGCTCACGGCAGCCCTCGCCGGCCTCGTCTATGCTTTCATGCGCGAGGAGCTGCGCGTCCGGGGGATCGCCTACGGCTCGTTCCTGCTCGCATGCGCCGTAGCGGTCTGGCCACCCTACGAGCTGATGGGAGTCCCGGGCCGGGTAAAGCTCGGGCTCGATCTGCGCGGCGGCATCCACCTGGTGCTGCAGGTAGTGGTCGAGGATGCGCGGAACGCGACCGTGGACGACGCGGTCACCACCGCCCGCGACCAGGCCACGCGCAAGGGCATCCAGTTCGGGTCCGTCCAGCGCGCGACGTCGACGTCCTTCACCGTCGACGGCACCGAGCCCGCGCGGGTGAAGGACATGCGCGACTTGCTGCGTGACTACTTCCGCGGCGGCTGGGAGGTGCGCGAGTCGGGCGAGGGCCGCTTCACGGTCGAGATGAGCGACCTGTACCAGCGCCAGCTCAAGGACCAGACGGTGCAGGAAGCGATCCGCACGCTCGAGCGGCGCGTCAACGCGCTCGGCGTCGCCGAGCCACTGATCGCGGCGCAGGGCGCGCGCGGCGACCAGATCCTGGTGCAGCTGCCGGGCGTGACGGACGTCGAGCAGGCGAAGCGGGTCATCAAGATGACCGCCCAGCTGTCGCTCCGGCTGGTGGAGACGCAAGCCGCGAGCCGAGAGGCGCTGCTCTCGGGCACGGGCGGCCGCGTGCCCGACAACATGGAGCTGCTGTCGGGACCCGGAGACACGCCGGGCGAGCCCGTCTACTACCTGGTGCGACGCGAGGCGCTCATCACCGGCCGCGACCTCAAGAGCGCGCGCGTCGGGGTCGACGAAAACAACCGCCCGCAGATCAACTTCACGCTGAACGCCACCGCCACCGACAAGTTCTCGCGCGAGACCGCGCGCAACATCAACCGCCAGCTCGCGATCGTGCTCGATGGCACCGTCTACTCGGCGCCGGTGATCCAGAGCAAGCTCGGCGCCGACAACCGCATCACGGGCCGCTTCACCACCCAGGAGGCGGACGAGCTCTCGAAGATCCTGAAGGGGGGCGCACTGCCCGCATCGCTGCGTTATCTGCAGGAGCTCACGGTGGGCGCCTCGCTCGGCCGCGACTCGATCCGCGACGGAGTGCGCGCCTCGATCGCGTCGATGGCGTTCATCAGCATCTTCATGCTCTTCTACTACCGGCTGTCGGGCCTGAACGCGATCATCGCGCTGGCCGCCAACCTGCTGATCGTGCTCGCGGCGATGGCGTACAGCGACGCGACGCTCACGCTGCCCGGGATCGCCGGCATCATCCTGACCGTGGGCGTGGGCGTCGACACCAACGTGCTGGTGTTCGAGCGTATTCGCGAGGAGCTCAGGAACGGCAAGACGGTGCGCGCGGCGGTGCAGAACGGCTTCGACCGCGTGTGGATCACGATCCTCGACACCCACGCGACCGCGATCATCGCCGCGGCTTTCCTGTTTCAGTTCGGGACCGGCCCGATCAAGGGCTTCGCGGTGACGCTGGTGATCGGGCTGGTGGCGAACGTGTTCGCGTCGTACTTCGTGAGCAAGTTCCTCTTCGAGTGGGTGCTCGGCAAGCGCCACGTCGAGAGCCTGAGCATCTAGGGGACGGCCATGGAGATCATTAAGAACCCGAACATCGATTTCCTGGGCAAGGCGAAGTACTTCGTCTTGCTGAGCGCCGCGGTGATCGCCGCCGGCGTCTTCTGGATCGCCTCCGGGCACATGCGCTTCGGCGTCGAGTTCTCCGGCGGCACCCAGCTCGTGCTGCAGTTTCAGGGCGCGCCGGAGGTCGACCGGATCCGCGACGCGGTGACGAGGGTCTCGCCCGGAGCCGTGATCCAGACCTACGGCGATGCCGGGGAAAACAAGGTGCTGGTGCGGATCTCGCAGGAGGCGTCCGAGGCCGACCTCGACGCGCCCGCACGCGCCGTCCGCCAGACGCTCGCCGACGCCTATTCCCAGAATCCGGTCACCGAATCCTCCTCCGAGATCGTCGGTCCGACCGTCGGGGCGGACCTGCGACGCAAGGCCGTCTGGCTCACCGTGCTCGGCCTGCTCGCCCAGCTCGTCTACATCACCTGGCGCTTCAAGGGCGGGATCTGGGGCATCGCCGCGACGCTCGCCGCCCTCCACGACGTGCTCGTGTGCCTGGCGTTCCTGGCCTTCTTCGGCTTCGAGGTCACGCTCAACGTGATCGCGGCGCTGCTCACACTCGTGGGCTACAGCGTCAACGACACGATCGTGATCTTCGACCGCGCGCGAGAGAACCTGCAGCACCGACGCAAGGACTCGATGACCAAGCTGCTCAACGACTCGCTCAACCAGACCCTCACGCGCACGATCATCTCGAACGGCACCACGTTCCTGGCCGTGCTGGGCCTGTTCCTCTTCGGCGGCGAGGTTCTGCGCGGCTTCGGATTCACGATGGTGGTCGGGATCATCGTCGGAACGTACTCGACGCTCTTCATCGCCGTGCCGCTCGTGAACTGGTGGTACTCGCGGCAGGAAAAGGACGCCAAGCCCGCGCGCGCGGCATGAGATTCGGCTTTACGTTGTTTCACGAGCGCGCACCCCGACCGCGCTAAGATGGTCGTGATGGGCGAGCCGGACGAAAAAGCCCCGCGGCGCGGGCTCGGGGCAATCGACGAGGACCATCTCTTCGCCAGCGGCCTCGTCTTGTCCCAGGGGTCGAAGCGCACCCACTCCGAGCAGACCTCGACGCGCGTCTCGCTGGTCGTCCATGCCGTGGTGGTCGCGGCCCTGGTTCTCGGGCCCATCTTCATGCCCGAGGAGCTGCCCGACCAGGGCGACCGGCGGGTGGTATTCTTCGATCCGCCGCCCCCACCGCCGCCGCCCATGCAGCGGGGCAGCTCGCTGCCTCCGGAACAGGTGAAGCCGGAGCCTCCGAAGAAGGTCAGCGACAACATCCCCAAGCCGGATTTCGTCGCCCCGATCGAGACGCCGCAGCCCCGGGAGGCGCGCCTCGAGCCTGAAGCGGGAGTGAAAGACCAGTTCGGCAGCGAATCGGGCAGCGATCTGGGTGACGCGCTCGGCATGGAAGGCGGTATCGAGGGCGGCCTCGTCGGGGGTGTGCCGGGAGGCGTGCTGGGCGGCATGCTCGGCGGGACTGGAACCGGGGCCGTGATGGACTTCGACGCGCCTCCCAGGGTCATCAAGCAGGCGCGGCCGCAGTATCCCCAGGACGCCTTCGTGAAGAAGATCGAGGGAACCGTCCTGATCGAGGCGCTCGTCGATGCTCAGGGGCGCGTGGCCCGCGCCCGGGTGATTCAGTCCGTCCCGTTGCTGGACGCGGCGGCCCTGCAGGCCGTTTATCAGTGGGTGTTCCAGCCGGCGATGAAGCACGGCCGTCCCGTGGCCACGATCATCCACATGCCCGTCGCTTTCCGAATCTATTGACCGCACCCCCAGGGGAACCCCTGGCCAGGCGCTGGTGTCAAAGAACCAACCCCTGCAGGCCTTCGGGGCGGCGTCGTCGCCCAGAAAGCCGGGCGAGAGCGAGCCTTGACACTTCCGGGACGCGGGGAATAGAATCCGCGTCTCTTGCCCGAAAGGGCGGGTTTTCAAGGCCAAAAAGCAGAGGCGGCGATGGAAAAGAGGCTTTTCGAGGACCTCATCGATTCGGACCGGGTCGCGCACAAGACCCAGCAGTCGAAGGCGCTGCCGATCTCCCTGGCGCTGCACACGGTCGCCGTCGTGCTGATCGTGATCGTGCCGCTGCTCGCGGCCGACCAGCTGCCCGACCCGGCCTCGGCAGTGAAGGCCTTCTTCGTCGAGCCGATGGCGGCACCGGTGCCGCCGCCGCCGCCGCCGCCCGCGGCTCGGCCGCCGAACGCGCCGAAGGTCATGCCCAAGCCGATCACCGAGAACCAGTTCGTGGCCCCCGTCGAGGTGCCCGAGGAGATCATTCCCGAAGAGAGCATCGACATGGGTGTCGAAGGCGGCGCGGGGGGCGTCGAAGGTGGCGTACCGGGCGGAGTCGTGGGTGGCATCGTGGGCGGACTGCCCGATGCCCCGCCGCCGGTGCAAGCGGTCCGGGTGGGCGGTCAGATCAAGGAGCCGAAGAAGCTCAAGCACGTCCCCCCCGTCTATCCCGACATCGCCAAGCAGGCGCGCGTGCAAGGCGTCGTGATCCTCGAGTCCACAATCTCGCCCCAGGGCAAGGTGACGGACGTCAAGGTCCTGCGCGGCATCCCGCTGCTCGACCAGGCGGCGATCGACGCGGTCAAGCAGTGGGTGTATACGCCGACGCTGTTGAACGGCGTGCCGGTTCCCGTCATCATGACGGTCACCGTCAACTTCAAGCT
>Ga0247727_10008740_pt1 | contig 18668 bp, 19 predicted proteins | sample WisWelCaveWW1625_FD_202498 | JGI IMG/M metagenome (GOLD analysis project Ga0247727, IMG submission 202498) | Biofilm microbial communities from Wishing Well Cave, Virginia, United States - WW16-25 | ecosystem: Environmental > Aquatic > Deep subsurface > Groundwater > Cave microbial mat | place... | reverse complement strand
CCCGGCAGCCGGCGGATCAGCTCGGGCAGCAGCTCGAGGCCGTCCCGGCCGGGCATGCGCACGTCGCAGAGCACCACGTCGATCGGCTGATCGAGGCAGGCGAGGGCGGACGGCGCATCGAGCGCCGTCACCACGTCATAGCCCTCGGCCGAGAGCAGCAGCGCGAGGCTCTCGCGCAACGCCTCGTCGTCGTCGACGACCAGGATGCGGTCCGACACGGGTACCCCCCGGGAGAGACGTATCGGTGAGCGTCCGCCCGCGCGTGAGCGGGCTCACGAACGGGCGGTAGGGGGCAACGAGGTGCCGCCCGGCTGCCGCCTCAAGTCGCCCCGAGCGCACGCCGATAGTCCGGGCGACCGTGGTGAGAGTCCCCGGTCAGGCGTGTCTTGGAGGGGAGCGGTTGCCCGCCAACAACGTACAGCGCTTCCGCGAGGCGCTGATGATGAGCAAGGCCGAGCTTGCGCGCCGCGCGGGCCTGTCGACGCTCACCATCGATCGCATCGAGTCGGGGCGGACGTGCCGGCTCGACACCAAGCGGCGCATTCTGATGGCGCTCGGCATGCGCGTCGCGGATCGCGACAAGGTGTTCGGCGCCGCCGCCGTTTCTCCCGCCGAAGTGCTCGGCCGTCAGCTGGCCGAATCGGCCTGAGCGCGAGGAGGTCTCCGTGCAGCTCTTTTCCCTGGGCAAGTCCAAGTCGATCGTCGGTCTCGACATCGGCTCCTCGTCCGTCAAGGCGGTCGAGTGCGCCGTGCGCAACAAGCGCGTCGAGCTGCTCCACGTCGGCGTCGCGCCGTTGCCGGCCGAAGCCATCGTGCAGGGCGCCTTTCTCAACTCCGGCGCGATCGTCGAAGCGATTCGCGAGGCGATCGACTCGGCCGGCATCAAGACCAAGATGGTCGCGACCGCGGTCTCCGGCCACTCGGTGATCGTGAAGAAGATCAGCCTGCCCAGCATGACCCGCGAGGAGCTCGAGGAGTCGATCCGCTGGGAGGCCGAGCAGTACATCCCCTTCGACATCAACGAGGTCAACCTCGATTTCCAGATCCTGCACGGCGCCGAGTCGGAGGGGCAGATGGAGGTGCTCCTGGTCGCGGCCAAGAAGGATCTGATCGACGACTACGTGCAGGTGATCAGCGACGCCGGCCTGTCACCCGCGGTGATCGACGTGGCGGCCTTCGCGGTCGAGAACGCCTTCGAGGCGAACTACGACCTGCGCACCGAGGACGTCGTGGCGCTGGTCAACATCGGCTCGCAGGTGGTGAACATCAACATCGTCGCCAACGGCGCACCCGCCTTCACGCGCGACATCTCCACCGGCGGGGCCGCCTACACCGAAGAGATCCAGAAGGCGCTCTCGGTGGGCTGGGACGAAGCCGAGCGCATGAAGATCGGCGGCAAGGGAGAAGGCGAGGCGCAGGACGTGGTGCCGCACGAGGTGGAAGAGGCGATGCGCAGCGTCACCGACACCGTACTGGGCGAGATCACCCGCTCGCTCGACTTCTTCGCGGCCACCGCGGCCGAGAGCCGCATCAGCAAGGTCTACCTCTCGGGCGGCGGCGCGCGCGTGTCGGGCCTCGACGCGGCCTTCCAGCAGAAGACGAACCTGGCGGTCGAGCGCCTGAATCCGCTGGCGCGCGTCGCGCCGGCCTCGAAGCTCGACGAGGAATTCCTCAAGGAGATCGGTCCGTCGCTCGGCGTCGGCATCGGTCTCGCGCTGCGAAGGATGGACGACTGATGATCCGGATCAATCTCCTTCCGGTCCGCGAAGAGCGGCGCAAGGCGAGCGCGCGGCAGCTCGCCCTGGTGCTCGTGGCTGCCGTGGTGGGCTCGGCTCTGCTCGCCGGCGCGCTGCACGCGAAGCTGCGCCACGACATCTCCTCCACGCGCGAGATGGCGCGGGCGACGCAGCAGGAGATCGACCGCTTCGCGCCCCAGCTCGCGCAGGTCGAGCAGTTCAAGAAGACCAAATCCGAGATCGAGCAGAAGCTCGACGTGATCCAGGGCCTCAACCAGGCGCGCTCGGGTCCCGTCCACATGCTCGACGAGCTGGCCACCCACACACCCGACCGCATCTGGATCAGCAAGATCTCGGTGCACGGCGGACGGCTGACCATGGAGGGCATGAGCCTGGACAACGAGCTCGTCGCCCTGTTCCTGACTGCGCTGGAGGAGTCGCCCTACTTCAAGAATGTGGAGCTGGTCGAGACGCAGGCCAAGGAGAAGGACGGCTTCCGCCTGAACGCCTTCGAGGTGAGCGGCGTGATGACCGCACCGGGCCAGGAGAATCTGCCCGCGGCGGCCGAGCCGGCAGCGGGCCCCGGCGCCAAGGGCAAGGCGCGCCGTGGTAAGACGGCCCAGATCAGCGGCGCGACGGCCGTGGCAGCCCGGTAGGAGGCGAGCATGGATCTCGGTCTCGACAAGTTTCAGGTCCACCTCGACAAGCTCGCGCGCTTGCCGAAGCCCGTGCGCATGGCGGCGGTGCCCGTCTTGATGGCGCTGGTGCTGGGCGTGTACGCCTACCTGTTCTTCATGCCCGCGCGCCAGGAGCTGGCGAAGGCGGAGCAGGAGCAGCTGCAGCTCCAGCGCAAGCTCTCCGAGGTGCGCGCGGTCGCGGCCAACGAGCAGGCGGTGCGCGACGAGATCGCGGGGCTCGAGAAGAAGCTGACGGTGGCGCTGCGCCAGCTGCCCGACAGCAAGGAGCTGCCCGTGCTGCTCACCGACGTGACCAGCCTGGGCAAGAACGCCGGGCTCGACTTCCGCGCCTTCCGGCCGCAGCAGGAGATCCGCAAGGCCTTCTACGCCGAGGTGCCGATCGACATCGAGTTCTCTGGCGGCTTCCACGACATCGCCACGTTCTTCGATCAGATCGCCCGGCTGCCGCGGATCATCAACATCAGCGAGCTGGACATGACGATCAGCAAGGAGACCTCGACCAGCACGCTGCTGAAGGTCGAGGGCAAGGCGACCACGTTCCGCTTCGTCGAGCCGGATCCGGAGCCCGCGGTGGATCCGAAGGCCAAGGGCAAGGGCCGCGCCGCGCCGGCTAAGGCTGCGGGGAAGGGCGGAGCCGCGGCGCAGGGGGGTGCGCGATGAAGCGCGAGTGTTGGCGAACGACGGCGCTGCTGGGAGCGCTGCTGGTCGCTTCGGGCTGCTCGCAGCAGACGGTGGGACCGACCACGGCCGACTTCCAGAAGCAGCGGGCGCAGGTGGTGGAGAAGCAGAAGCAGATGGCTGCCCTCCAGCTCCCCTCCAAGAAAGGCAAGACCCCGGACGGCGTTGCCGGTTCGATGGGCGGAAGCGGCGAAGGCTTCGCCTACAACCCGGTCGGGCGGCGCGATCCGTTCCGCTCCTTCGTGCTCGATCGCCTGATGGAGAACGAGACCGCGACCAAGGGCCCGCTCGAGGAGTACGACCTCGCGCAGCTCGAAGTCGCCGGCCTGGTATGGAAGGCGGAGAAGCGCCGCGCGCTGGTGATCGACCCGTCCGGCCAGGGCTACGTGGTCGAAGAGGGCGACAAGATCGGCAAGAACAACGGTCGCGTGCTCGACATCGGAGACAGCTCGATGCGAGTCCGTGAGGAGTACGTGGACTTCCACGGTGAAGCGACGACGAAAGAGATCGACATGCGTATTCGGCAGAGCCAGGGAGGGTGAGCGCGATGTTCCCGCAACTCGTGAATCGATTCCGCGGGGCCGCCACGGCGGCTGCGATGGGTCTCTTGGCGGCGCTCGTCGCGTGCGCCAGCGCGCCGACGACCTCGGGTCAGAACCCCGAGCTGACCGGCGTGCGCGTGGAGACCGGCGCCGACGCCACTCAGGTGGTGTTGCTCGGCGTCGATGGTGCTCAGCCGACCGCGGTCGAGGAGCAGAACCCCGCGCGCATCGTGGTGGATCTGCCCGCGGCAGTCGCCGCCTCGGCGGAGGGCGCCACCCCGGTATGGGACGGCACCCTCGAAGAGGTGACGGTGAGCCGGCAGTCGGAAGGCGCCGACGAGGCGCGCTCGCGCGTCGTGATCGGACTCGCGAGCGACTCGACCTGGGAGATGCAGTCCGGCGACGACGGCCTGGTCGTGCGCGTGGTGCGCACGCACACCGGCGGGAGCGAGGCACCGGTCGCAGAGACCGACACGCCCGCAGACCCGTGGGCGGCGGCCGGCGCGCAGCCGAGCGACGGCGAGGGCGCCGTCGCGGCGAAGCGCGCGAGCGTGCTCCAGAGCGTCGAGGTCGAGCAGAAGGGCGAGGGCGTTCTCGTCGCGCTCGTGGCCGACGGTCCCATCGAAGGCGCGCATGCCTTCGTGCTCGAGCAGCCGTTGCGCCTGGTGGTGGATCTGCCCGGCATGAAGAGCGCGCTGACGGAGAGCCAGCTCGCGGTGGATCACGCCACGGTAAAGGCGGTACGCGTGGGTCAGCACGACGGCAAGGTGCGCGTGGTGATCGATGGCGGCGCGGACGCCGCGGGCTTCGCCGAGAAGAGCGCTCCGCATGCCACGGGCCTCTGGCTCGCGCTGGCGGGCGCCGAGCTCCCGGCCACGGCCGGGGCGATGCCCGCGCTGGCCGAGGCCGACGAGGCCGACGCCGGTGCCGACGCGGTCGCACAGCTCGAGACCCCGGCAGAGACCCCGAGCGAAGCGGTGGTCGAGGAGACGGCGAGCGCGGAGCCGACAGCGCAGGCTGCCCCGAGCGAAGAGACGGCGCAGACGGTGCACGGCGTCCAGCTCGACGTGGCAGAGGGCGTGGATCGTGTGGTGATCGTGACCGACGCGAAGGCCGACTACAGCCTGACCGAGGTGGACGAGAAGACGCTGATGGTGCAGGTGCGCGGCGCCCACATCGAGCCCGAGGCGGCGGTGCGGCTCACGCCCGAGCAGCCCGGCGTGGTGTCGATGGTGGCAGCCTTCGAGCAGCCCGAGCTGGCGACGCCCGAGGTCCGCGTGGTCGTGGAACGCGCGCCGGGCGTCACGCCCGTCGTCTCGCAGCACGGCACCATGCTGATGCTCGAGTTCGCGAACGCCGGGCCGCCGGCCGAGCCGGTGCCGGTGATGGCGGCGACGGCGGACGGACTGCCCGACGAGTCGCCTCTGGCGGACGCAGCGCCCGCGACGGGCGCGTCGGCGAAGGCCATGAAGCAGGCCAAGAGCGCGGCCCAGCCCGGCCCGGCGGCGCTCGATCCCGACGGTCACGGCATCGAGGTACTCGAAGAAGGCGGCCTGCTCGAGGGCAAGGTCTACAGCGGCCGCCGCATCTCGCTCGACTTCAAGGACGTCGAGATCGACGACGTGCTGCGGCTGATCGCCGAGGTGTCGGATCTCAACATCATCGCGGGCGACGAGGTGCAGGGTCAGGTCACGATCCGCCTGGTGGACGTGCCCTGGGATCAGGCGCTCGACGTCATCCTGCTCACCAAGGGCCTCGGCTTCGTGCGCGTCGGCAACGTGCTGCGCATCGCGCCCGGCGAGGTGCTGAAGACCGAGGACGAGGCGCGGCTCCACGAGAAGCGCGCCAAGGAGCGGCTCGAGGACCTGGTGGTCAAGCTGCAGCCCGTCAACTACGCGAACGTGAAGGAGATAGCGAAGATGGTGAAGCGCCTCCTCACACCGCGGGGCTCGGTGGACATCGATATCCGCACCAACACGGTCATCCTGAAGGACATCGCCAGCGTGATCGACGAGTCGACCGCGCTGATCAAGGCGATCGACACGCAGACGCCGCAGGTGATGATCGAAGCCAAGATCGTCGAGGCGAACCTCGATTACTTGCGCGAGGTCGGCAGCCGCTGGGGCGTCGGCGTCCAGCCCTTCGAGGACGCCTTCGACACGGGCAGCCCGCTGAAGGAGGACGTCGGCAGCGACGGCTTCAAGCTGCAGCCGGTGCAGGACATCCTGGGCAACACGATCGCGCCGAACAACGTCGCGGTGGCGAATCCGATCACCGAAATTGCCAACGGCGTGGTGAACGTGGGCGCCTTCCTGCTCGACGACCGCTTCAACCTCGACCTCGAGCTGGAGGCGGCCGAGAGCGAAGGCGAAGGCAAGGTGATCTCGAGCCCGCGCGTGGTGACGCTCGACAACCGCAAGGCCTCGATCGAACAGGGCGTGTCGATCCCCTTCCAGACCTTCGAGAACGGGGACGCCAAGCTCGAGTTCATCGACGCGGTGCTGCGGCTGGACGTGACGCCTCACATCACCCAGGACAAGAGCATCATCATGAAGATCGAGGTGCAGCGGAACGCGCCGGACGACAGCGTGCCGACGCCGACAGGTTCGCCCGCGATCGCCAAGAACGAGGCGGAGACCGAGACGTTGGTGAAGGACGGCCAGACGCTCGTGATCGGCGGCATCTACGTGGTGCGCTCGTCCGAGCGGCAGTCACGGGTGCCGTACCTGTACAAGATCCCGATCATCGGCAACGCCTTCAAGAACAACGGCGTGCGCGAAGTACGGCAGGAGCTGCTGCTGTTCGTGACCCCGCGCATCGTGGTGAATCCCGAGCTGGGTGCCTGAGGGCGCAGCCCGAGTCGAGCAACGAGCAAGGCCGCGCCCGGCGCGGCCGCGCAGCGAGGGCCTAGCCCGGATCATTCATGAGCGCCCTACTGCGAACGCCGCTAGCGACGGATCTTCGCGACCTTCTCCCTCCGGCCGCCTCGACGTACTGCCAAGTACGCCTGCGGCGGCCTCCGGTCCGAGGGCCGCGAATCTCCATCGCTATCGGCGTTCTCGCTACGGGCTTCATGAACAATCCGGGCTAGCCCGAGCGAAGGAGTGAGTGGGGGAGCGCTTCTCCCACCCGCCCTTTCGTTATGTTGGCCGCGTGAACGAGCGCACGCTCTGGCTGGTCGGAATGATGGGCGCGGGCAAGTCGTCGGTGGGCGCGCGCCTGGCGGCGCGGCTCGTCTGGCCCTTCGTGGACCTCGACCAGGCGATCGAGCAGACCGCAGGGCGGAGCGTGGCCGAGCTGTTCGCGAGCGAGGGCGAGGCGGGCTTTCGGAAGCGTGAGCGCGAGGCGATCGAGGCGTTGGCGGGAACGGCTGCGGTGGTCGCCCTCGGCGGCGGTGCAGCGGCGCAGCCCGGCGTGGCCGAGCGGCTGCTCGCGACGGGCACGCTGATCTACCTGCGTGCGCGCCCCGAGACGCTCGCCGCGCGCGTCGGGGACGATGCGGCGCGCCCGCTGCTCGCCGGGCTCGACCCGGCGGCGCGCCTCGCGAAGATCCGCAACCTGCTGGCGCAGCGCGAGCCGTGCTATCTGCGCGCGCAGTGGGTGATCGACACAGACGCGCTTCCCGCAGAGGAGGTGAGCCTCGAGCTGGCGCGGCGCCTCGGAGCCGCCACGTGAGCGCAGCGGCGGCGCCGCGCCGGCGCGTCGAGGTGGCGCTCGGCGCGCGCAGCTACGCGATCGAGCTCGGCCTCGGCACCCTGCCCGAGCTCGGCGCGGCCGTTCTGCGGGTGGTCCAGCCGACCCGCGTCATGCTGGTCACCACACCGCCGGTCGGCCGGCGCTGGGCCGCGCGCACGCTGGCCTCGCTGGCGAACGCGGGGCTCCGCGCACGGCGTTTCGACATACCGGACGGGGAGCGCAGCAAGAGCCTCGCGCAGGCCGGCCGTCTCTACGACGCGCTGCTCGCGGCCGGCGCCGACCGCGGCACGGTCGTCGTCGCGCTCGGGGGCGGCGTGGTGGGGGATCTCGCGGGCTTCGTCGCGGCCACCTTGCTGCGCGGGCTGCCGGTGGTGCAGGTGCCGACCAGCCTGCTGGCGATGGTGGACTCGAGCGTCGGCGGCAAGACCGGCGTGAACGTGGCGCGGGGGAAGAACCTGGTCGGCGCCTTCCACCAGCCGCGCCTGGTCTGGATCGACGCCGCCGTGCTCGGAACCTTGCCTCTGCGCCAACGCCGCGCGGGGCTCGCCGAGGTGGTGAAGCACGCCGCCATCTCCGACGCGCAGCTGTTCGCCGAGCTGGAGGCAGAGGGCCCGCGCCTGCTCGGCGACGAGCTCGAACGCCTGCTGCCGATCCTCGAGCGCAACTGCGCGATCAAGGCCTCGGTCGTCTCGCAGGACGAGCGGGAGTCCGGGCTGCGCATGCTCTTGAACTTCGGCCACACCCTCGGTCACGCGGTCGAGAGCCTGGCGCGCTACCGCGGCGTGCTGCATGGCGAAGCCGTCGCCATGGGCATGGCCTTCGCGGCGCGGCGTTCGGAGTCCCTGGGCCTCGCGCCGGGCGGCACGGCGGAGCGACTCGTCGCGCTGCTCGACCGGCTCGGCCTGCCGACCGAGCTGCCGCGGCATCCCCGGCGCGCTTATCTCGCCGCGCTGTCGGTCGATAAGAAGAAGCGGGATGGGCGCATCCATTTCGTGGCGCTGCGCGGCATCGGGCGGGCGGAGACCGTCCCGCTGCTGCCGCGCGAGATCCTTCCGCGGGAGGTCCGGTGAGCGCTGACGACGAGTTCGCAGAAGAGCCGATGACGGCGGACGACGCGCAGGACGCGGGCTGGGTGAGGGGCGCGGAAGCCCGACGCCGAGCGGGCCGGCCCGAGCAGGCGCGCCGACTGCTCGAGGCGGGCCTGCTGGACGCGCCCTACGAGCTCAGCGGGCGAATCGTGCTCGCGCTCGCATGCCTGGATCTCGGCGATGCCGAGGGCGCGCGACAGGCGCTCGAGCCCGCCGTCGCGAGCTGGGCCGATGGGGCGCCCGAGTCGCTGGCGCTACGGCCCGCGGGCAACGAGCCCTTCGCGGTGCAGTCGGATCCGCTCGCGGATCTGGCCGAGAACGAGCTCGAGCGCGCCTTCGAGCACGCCGAGTCCGAGCCCGTCGAGGTGTGGACGACCAACCGCGTCGCCGAGGCGGCGCTGCGCGCCGTGGAAGAGAGCGGACCCGAGGGCGCCGTTGTGGACGAGCCCGACTCGCCGTTCGCGACGGAGACGGTCGCCGAGCTGCTCGAACGCCAGGGCGCCGTTGTGGACGAGCCCGACTCGCCGTTCGCGACGGAGACGGTCGCCGAGCTGCTCGAACGCCAGGGCGCACCGGAGCGCGCGAGCGCGATCCGGCGCTCGTTGCGGCACGGCACGGGCGCGGGCCAGCGCGCGCCGGGCGAAACCGAACGCTGGGTGGACACCCTCGAGCACTGGCTCGACAACCTGCGGAGAGCATCGCGATGAGCTTCGATTCGATCCTTTTGCAGGTGCTGGGCGAGTGCCCCGGCGCACTCGGCGCAGCGCTCCTCGGCAGCGACGGCCTGCCGATCGCGCAGGCGACGGCCCCCGGCCCTCCGGAGCTGGAGGACGAGGTGGCCGTGCTGGGCGTCGAGTTCGGCCGCATCCTCGACGAGGCGCGCAAAGCCGCGGCCGCGGCCAGCGCTGGCGCAACGCTCGAGCTGGCGGTGCGCACCGAGCGCTTCCACGTGCTCGTGCAGGTGGTGGACCGCGAGACCTATCTGGTGCTCGTGCTCGGCTCCGACGGCAACGTCGGCAAGGGCCGCTACCTGCTCCGGCGGCAGCTCCTCGCGATTCGCCAGGAGCTGTAGCCGCCTCCGGGCCGCAAGCGGCGCGTCTGCGCCGCGCGCGGCGCGCGAAGGCCGAAGCAAGTGGCGAAGCGGGAACCCCGCCTCAAGGGGTCCTGCCGCCGGCCGATACCTACCGGGTAGGGAGGAGGGGGCCCAGCCCTCGCCCTGTGGGTGTTCGTCCATACCGGGGGCGGTGCTTGGCGATCAACAAGCGGAAGATCCTGGAGTCCGCGCAGAAGCACCTCCAGCGCGGAGCCCTCGACAAGGCGCTCGAGGACTACCGCACGCTGCTCAAGGCCGATCCGCACGACTCGAACGTGCTGCTCAAGGTCGGCGACCTGTATCTCAAGCAGGGCAAGCGCGACGAGGCGATCAACTCGTACCTGCGCGTAGCGCAGCAGTTCACGCGCGAGGGCTTCGACGCCAAGGCCGTCGCGCTCTACAAGCAGATCTCGCGGCTCGATCCGAAGCGACAAGACGTCTGCGTCCCGCTCTCCGAGCTGTATGTCCGCATGGGTCTGGTGAACGATGCGATCGCCGCGCTGCAGGGCGCCGCCGACGCGGCCTACCGCGCTGGGGACAAGGACGGCGCGCTCGAGCTGCTGCGCCGCATGGCGAGCCTCGACCCGGCCAACACGAAGAATCGTCTCAAGGTCGCCGAGCTGCTCGCCCAGGAGGGGCGCCGCGCCGAGGCCGTGGTCGAGTACGAGGCGGTCGCCGAGGAGCTGGAACGGCGCGGCGAGAACGAAGAGCGCATCCGCGTGCTCGAGCGCACGCTCGCGGCGGAGCCGGAGCGCGTGCCCGCGCTCTTGGAAGTGGCGCGCGCCAAGCTCGCCGCCGATCAGTTCTCGAGCGCTCGCAAGCTCGCCGAACGCCTGATCGTCCTTCGATCCGACGACGTCGAGGGTCGCGAGATCCTCGCGCACGCGCTGATGGGGGAGGGCGACGAAGAGAGAGCGCGCGCCGCCTTCCGAGAGCTGGCGGAGCTGTTCCGCCTGCGCGGCGACGAGGGCCGTGCACGCGATCTGATGCAGCGCTTCGGTGAGCTCGAGGCGCTCGGGGTCGACGACTCCGATGCGCGGCTCGACCGCGACGTGCCCGTGCTCGAGCTGGGGGACGACGCACCCATCGAGGGATTCCTGCTCGACGAAGACCCCGCAGCGCCGCCCGCGGCGCCAGCGTCGGCACCCGCGCCGACGCGCGCGGGCACGCGTGCGCCTCCGCAGCTGCCTGCCGCCGAGCCCAGCCCGCCGCGCGGACCCGCCTCGCGCAGCGAAGCGCCCCGGCCGGCGGTTGCCGCGACGCCCAGCACGACCCCGCCGACAGCCTCTCGCGAACCTGTGGCTGCTCGCGCGGCGACGCCGGAGGCGATCGATCCGGATCAGCTGATGGCGGAGGCCACCGTCTATCTGCGCTACGGGAAGAACGAACGGGCCGCGGCGGCGCTGCGCACGATCCTGGCGCAGGACCCGGGGAATCGCGAGGCGCTCGAAAGTCTCGGCGAGGCGCTCGCGGCGCGCGGCGAGACGGCGCATGCCGTCACGGCCTGGCAGCGCGCAGCCGAGGCGGCGCGCAGCGAGGGTGACGGCGAGGCGCTCGCGCGCATCCGCGAGCGCCTGGTGCTGGTGGACGAAGCGGCAGCCGCAGCACTCGCGCCCGCCGCCGCCTCCGAGGCTGAGTTCGAGATCGACCTCGACGGCTCGCTCGAGGCGATCGACGATCCGACCCTTGCGGCCAGCTCCGGTGTGGACCTACCCCCGATCGATCTCGACGAGCTCGACGAGGCGCTCGCGGCCGAGCGGAGGCAAGAGCCGCAGCCGGAAGAGGAACCCGAGCTGGAATTCGATGGTTCGCCGGCAGCCGCGGCTCTCCCGCCGCCGGCTGTGCTCGCCGCCGCTGAGGAGGAGCCGACGGCGACCACTCCAGCCCGTGTCGCCGAAGATCTCGAGGAGGCGGAGTTCTACTTCGAGCAGGGTCTCCACGACGAGGCGCGCGGGCTGTACGAGCGGATCCTCGTTGCCGCGCCGAATCATGCGCAGGCGATGCTGCGGCTGGGTGAGATCGCTGCGCGCAGCGGCGCTCCGCCCCCGGCTCCCGCGCCGCGGCAGTCCGCCCGGCCCGTTGCGAATCCGCCCGCTCCCGCGCTTCCGGGGCGCGCTCCCGAGCCTTCGCGCCTCGCCCCGGCCCCGCACGTTCCCGAGCCGGTGGCGCCTCGCGTACAGGCGGAGGTCACCGCGCCCGGCTTGGCCCCGGCCAGCGAGAGCGAGATCGGCGACTTCGACCTCGCGGCCGAGCTCTCCGATGCGATCGGCAGCGACGAGCCGTCGCTGCGCACGCTGGCGGGCACCGAGGAAGAGGGATTCGAGGAGGTCTTTCACGCCTTCAAGACCGGCGTCGAGCGCGAGCTCGGCGCGGGCGATCACGAGGCCCGCTACGACCTCGGCATCGCCTACAAGGAGATGGGGCTGCTCGAGGACGCCATCGCCGCCTTCCAGGTCGCGATGCTCGCGCCCGCGCGCCAGCTGGCGTCACTTCACATGCTGGGGCTGTGCGCGCTCGAGCTCGGGCGCGCGGCGGACGCCGCCGCGCATCTCGAACAGGCGCTCTCGGTGCCCGAGCTGCCTGCCGACCAGCGCATGCCGCTGCGCTACGACGCCGGGCGCGCCTATGCGGCGCTCGGTGACATCACGCGCGCGCGCGCCGCCTTCGAAGAGGTGCGAGCCGGCGATCCGAGCTTCGGCGACGTCGAGCGCGAGCTGGCGGCGCTCAGCGCTGCAAGCGAGGGCGCCGGCGACGAATCCGAGGCGCGTGAGGCCTACGAGTCTTTCGACGAGCTGCTCGCCGCGCCCGCGGCTCCGGTGGCCGCGCCGCGTTACGAGTCCTTCGAGGACTTGTTCGGCGACGACGCCGACGATCGCCCGGAGCAGGCGCGGCTCGAGCTGGCCGAGCCCCGGCCTGCCGCTCGCGAGCCCGAGCCGGAGCCGGAGACGAGGCCCGAGCCCGGGCCGGCGCGAGTCGACACCGGCGGGCCTGCGGAAAGCCCGCCGCCTCCGCCCGCCGCCGAGCCCGCTGCCCCGAAGCGGCGCCGCAAGATTTCCTTCGTATAGGAAGGCGAACGTGGAACACCTCTCGACCTTTGGACTGACGCGCGACCCCTTCGCCAACGAGCCGCAGCTCGATCTCTTCTTCGAGAGCCAATCGGCCCGTGACGTGGGCGCGCGCCTGCGGCGCGCGGCGCAGCAGAGCAAGGGGCTGGTCGTGCTGACCGGCTCGGGCGGCCTCGGCAAGACCATGCTGGTGCGACACGTGCTCGACGGCCTCGAGGAGGAGATGTTCGAGGCCTGTCTGCTCGTGCCCGTTCCCGGCGTGAGCGACGGCGCCTGGGTGCTCGACCGCATGGCGCGCCAGCTCGGTGTCGACTCTCCCGCCGAGGCTCGCGCGGCCGTGCTGACAGAAGTCTACGAGCGGCTCGCCATCGTGCGCGAGGACGGCCGGCAGGCGGTCTTGATCCTCGACGAGGCGCAGGTGCTCGCAGAGCAGGGTGTGCTGCGCGAGCTGCGCGGGCTGCTGAACCTCGAGTACGAAGAGCGGCGGCTCCTGACGCTCGTGCTGGTGGGCCTGCCGGCGCTGGCGCGGGCCGTCGCGGAGGAGCCGGCGCTGGTGGATCGCGTGGACGTGCGCCTGCGCGTCGGCGAGCTCAGCCACGAGGAGGCGGCTCGCTATCTCACGCACCGCATCCGCGCGGCAGGCGGCAATCCGGCCATCCTGGAGTCGGGCGCCGTGGCGGCGCTGGTGAAATGGGCCGGCGGCAACCCCCGCCGCTTGAACGGACTGGCGGATGCGGCGCTGTTCGAAGCGCACCTCGCCGGCCGTGTGAGTGCGACGGCGACGGACGTCGAACGCGCCGCCGCCGATCTCGAGCTGGCCGCGCCCGAAGCGCCCGCGCCTGCTCAGCCGCATGCGCAGCCTGCCGCCATGGAGTCGGTGCGCGCGGCGCTGGGTGCCGCGCAGAGCATCCCGAGCGCACGGCCGGGGCGCCGCGCCGAGCCTGCGCCCGCATCCCGGCTGGCGCCGCCGAAGCGGGCCATCGAGGCGCTCTTCGAGGAGCAGGAGGCCGCGATCGAGCTGGAGGAAGTGGTCGCGTCCGCCACCGACCCCCTGCGCGCGGCAGCCGGTGCGACCGTTGCGTTGTTCGGCGCGGGCGCGGCCGAGCCCGATGCGACCATGGCCCTCTTCGCCGATTCAGGCGATGACCTCGGCGCCGAGTCGAGCGTCCCGCGCCGCGGCGAGGACAGTGCCTCCGAGCTCGACGATCTGTTCGCCGACCTCGTCAAGGAGTGACGCCGGCTCGTAGTGGGTCATTGAACTGACCCACTACCCGCCGGCTCGCTGCGTACCCGGATCGCGTTGCAGGCCGCAGCGCCAAGTGCGAAGCTGCGCAGGCCGCGCGAGTAGCTCAGCTGGTAGAGCATCGGCTTCCCAAGCCGAGGGTCGCGGGTTCGAATCCCGTCTCGCGCTCCAGAAACCCGCAGCGTTTCCGCAGGGTTTGCCGCTTCGGTCCAGTTCGCCTAGAGCGAACAGAGGGCGTTACTGCACCCAAACTGCACCCGCCGGGATCGGAGAACGGTGCGCGCGTGCAACGATTTCCAAAGCCGAGGGTCGCGACCGCTCGCGCGCCCGTCTCCAGGCCGTGCGCGAGGAGTTCGAGCGGCTGCTGGCGGAGGAGCCGGACGAGAGGCGCGCGGCGCTGCGCACCTCGGCTCACGACGGTGGGCGCAGGGTTCCGGGGAGCGAATCGATCCTGAAACGCGCTCGGGAGCGCGTCGGCCTGTCGCGGCGCATCAGTCAGCAGGACGCCCAGATCGAGCGCATCGTGACGAAGTACCCGGAGCTGGAACGCTGGGCGCAGACGACGTGAAGCGCGCGGCTCGTTAGGATCGAAGCATCCTCGGGGCTAGGCGCCGACTGATCCTCGGCGCCGAGGGCCGCTCTCTCCGGCGGCCCGCGCCCCGAGGCTCACACACCGGAGAGCCGCGGGAGAGCGCGGGGCATGGCGAAGGCGAAGAAGCGAACCAAGGTGCCTACTACAGCCGCGGCGCAGCCGCGGCGACGCGCTGCCGCAGTCACCGCGCCCCCGGTCGATCCGGTCGCGTCGCTGTCTCCCCCTGCTATCGGCTCGCTCGCCGAGGAGGAGTACCGCGAGGCTCTCGGACGCCTGCTCGAGCGAGCGCAGGCATCCGGTGGGCAGCTCGTGCTCGACGAGGACGAGACCCTCGACCTCCGGCATGTGCTCGTCGGGGTGTACACACTGCTGGCGGATCGCTGGGAGCTAGGCGAAACGCGCGACCTACTCAAGAGCGCGGCCGAAGCGCGCGCGCAGACTCCTGGCAGCGGCTCCACGAAGAACGCTGCTGCCTGCGCGGTGCTCGGGCTCGGCGGCCCGCCCCGTGGCGAAGCGGCCCGCGCCCTGCGGGCGAGGTTTTATGTGCTCTCGGAGCGACCGCTCCTCAACCGATGGCTCCAGCTCACTCGGGAGGACTGCGGCGCGCGCGCTGGCGCTCCGATGCAGCAGCGGCTCCGCACCGCGCGCCGGGTCGCGCTGAACACGCTATCCGAGCAGCTCGGCGAGGATTCCGAGACAACCGGGCGGCGCCTTCGGAAACTGAGAGCGAAGCTGCGCGAGGCGCTCGAGGGCGAGCGCGCGCCGAGCCCCTGGCGCACATACGTCGAGACGCTCTCGGACCCGACCAACCCCGCCTACGTACCCGACGGACGGGACGACTTGGCCACATAGCGTCCCGGGCCGCGCGGCAGCTTGCCGTCACGATCGCCTGATACCCGCTGCGCAAGCAGTGGATGGAGGGCGAGATGATGATGGACCCGCAGGCAGGCGCGGCGACGCGCGAGCAGTGGTGCGAGGACGGGGTGCTCGGCATCCCCGCGGCCGCGCAGTTCCTCGGCGTGTCGCGTGCCGAGGTGTACCGGTTGCTCGGCGCCGGTGCCCTCGCGAGCACGCGCATCGGCCGGCGCCGGCTCGTGCTGCGCCGGAGCGCGATCAGGCTCCTGGCCGCGCACGTCACCGGCGGCCCGCTGGGCTGATACGCGACGCGCGCCCGAGCCGGTGAGCGGGGCGCGCGTGCGGCGGAGCACACACCTGGACGAGCGCACACTACACCGCACCGTGTCGCGTCGCCACCGCGCCCGCCGCCTGCTGCGCCTCGAGCGCGAGCGGCTCGCCGTCGAGGCCGAGCTGGTGCGCCGCGGCTGCCGATTCCGCGGCCGAGTCGAGCGCCGGCATCGTGCGCTCGCGTGGACGCTCGACCGCATCGCACACGATGAGCATCAAGCGTGGGCAGCGTGATGGGGCGCAGCCGAGGCGACGCCATCGACCGCAGCATCAACCGCGCCCTGTGGCGCATCGCGCAGCCGAGGCTCCGACGCTTGGCTGCCGAAGTGCCGCCGGTGTCGGTGGAGAAGTTCGCAGCCGACCACGGCGTCAGGCTGCCGGATTGGGTGGACCCCGAGACTCGCGCCGTCGAGGTGCGGTTCGCGGCGATTGGGTTGAGGCGGCGTGGCTACGCCGCCTTCTTCGAGCGAGTCGGTCGCAGTCACTACCGCGCACGCAAACACATCGTGCTCTCTTTGGCGCTGCGCGCTGAACCGTGCGAGCTGCGCGTCAAGACCTTTCTTCACGAGCTCGCTCACATCATTGCTGGTCCAGGCGAGAACCACGGCCCCCGGTGGCGCGATCTGGCACAGGCGCTCGGCATCGCGAATCCGAGCGCGCGCGGCGGGACTCTCGCGGTCCCGCTCGGGCGCGGAGACACGAGCGCCTACGACCGCGCCGACCTCTCCGGAGAGCCTGAGCTCAAGCAGGGCGAGCTATTCGGGAGGGCTGCAAAGTGACCGTCGGCGCCGCGCCGCACGCCGAGCCCGCCTACACCTGGGGGCCGGGCACCGGAACCGAGCGCGTGCTCGAGGCGCTGCGCGCGCTCGGGCGCGAGGCGAAGCGCACGGGTGAGGGCGCGTGGCTGGCGCGCTGTCCTGGGCCTGTCCACGCGCACGGCGACCGCAACCCCTCGCTGTCGATCACGCGCGGGACGGATCGCGCGCTCCTCTACTGCCATGCGGGCGACGCGACACCCGACATCGCGAAGGCGCTCGGACTGCCGATGCTCGCGCTCTACGACGCTCCGCTGCCCGAGCGGGAGGCGCGCAAGCGCAGCAACGGAAGCGCGCGCTCGCAGCGCGTCGGCGCGTACCTCTACACCGACCGCAACGGAGAGCCGCTCGCGCGCAAGGTCCGGCTCGAGCCGAAGTCGTTTCTGTGGGAGGCGCCCGACGGAGACGGCTGGCGACCTGCGAACCGAGGCGAGGGAAATCCGCGAACCCTTTACTGCGCCGAGCTGGTCGCCGAGGCCGCCGTCGTTCACGTCCACGAAGGAGAGCGCGCCGCCGACCTGATGAACGCGCATTTCGCCGCGCACGGGAACACCGACCACGCGGCGACCTGCGCACCCACGACGGCATGGGACGGAGCGTTCACCGACGCGCTGCGCAAGAAGCGCGTGACGCTGTGGGTAGACCGCGACGAGGCGGGCGAGGCGCAGGCACGGCGGGCCTTCGACTCGCTGCGCGCGGCCGGCGTCGAGGTGACGGCGGTTCGCTCGCGCGTCGAGGCCGACCACGCTGACGCTTTCGACCACCTGGCCGCTGGCTTCGCGGCCGACGCGGGCGAGCCGTTCGCGTTCACTGCGCATGAACGGTCAGCCGAGCAAACCGAGGCCGAACCGCCGCGCACGCTTCGCCGGCTGGCCTTCACCGGCGCGCGATTCACGGCGCTCGCCGATCGGCCGGCGCCGCCTCCGATCATGCCGGGCATCCCTCCGCCCGGGCACCTGACGCTACTGATCGCACCCAAGGGCTTCGGCAAGAGCACCCTCTCCGACACGATCGCCGCAGCGACCGCGACGGGCGCGCGGCCGTGGGAGGACGGACCGATCCTCGGCCCGGGTCGCGTGCTGGTGCTCTCCCTCGACGAGTCGCCCGAGGTGACGGCGCGGCGCCTCCGCCGGCTCTCGATGTTCGCGCCCGTGCGTGATGGCTGGAACCTCGAGCGCGCGGCCGAGCGCCTCGACGTGCTCGGCTCTGACCGCGAGGCGCCGCCCGGGCTGCTCGACGCGATGCGGCTCGACGATGACGGGTTCTCGCTGCTCGAGGCGACGCTGACCGACGCGCAGAGCACGGGCGAGCCCTACCTCGGCGTCCACCTGGATGCCTGGATCGACTTCCTCCCATTCGATACGTCCGAGAACGACAACCGGGCCGCTGCGCGCATCGCCGGCCGCCTCCAGCACCTGGCCGTGCGCTTCGGCTGCTATGTGCTCGTCCTGCATCACGAAGGCAAGCCGGCCCCGAACGCAACCGAGGGCCGAGATCCACGCTTCGCGGGGCGAGGGGCGAGCGCTCTGAACGCCAAGGCGAGGTGTGTCTTCTCAATCGAGCAAGTGTCGGGCTCGCCGCACCTGCGCCGCATCCGCACCGTGAGCAACCTGGCGCCCGTCCCGCGTGAGGCGCTGTTCGCGGTGGCCGACCCGAAGGGCGCCGCCGATCGCGACGAGCTGCTCTACTGGCGCCCGTCCGACGAAGTGGGCGAGTACCCGATCGGGGACTTCCTCGCGATCGGGGAGACGATCAGCACGGCCGAGCTGACGCGCCGGCTTGCCGGAATCGAGGGCAGCGACCAGCCCCCGGGCGATGCCAAGCGGCTCGCCATCCGGCTGCGGCAGCGGTGGCTCGCCGACAACCTGATCGAAGTGACCGAGGGCGGCGCCGGCAAGGCGACCGCGCTGCGGAGGCTTTGATGGGTGATGACCTGGCCCTACCTGGCCCGAACCTGGCCCTACCTCGGGGCCAGGTGAAGCGGACCCGACCTGGCCACCCGGGCCTAAGAGGCCCGGTGTGGTGGGCCAGGTCAAGGAGTCCGCGGGCCGACCTGGCCGGGCCAGGTCACGGGGCCAGGTTGGAGCAACTCGAGCTTCAACTCGCGGGCGACCTCGACGAAGCCGGCGACCGGCTCTCGATCGAGACGCTGGCTGCGCTCGCGCGCGGTGAGACGCCGGCGCGGAGGCGCAGGGCATGACGGATGCGGTCACAGCGGCGGGCGACACGCTGGGGTG
>Ga0247727_10008739_pt1 | contig 18669 bp, 10 predicted proteins | sample WisWelCaveWW1625_FD_202498 | JGI IMG/M metagenome (GOLD analysis project Ga0247727, IMG submission 202498) | Biofilm microbial communities from Wishing Well Cave, Virginia, United States - WW16-25 | ecosystem: Environmental > Aquatic > Deep subsurface > Groundwater > Cave microbial mat | place... | reverse complement strand
TGGAACGCCGGTCGAGCCGCCCGGTGAAGAACTGGTGGTCGAAGATGCGGTTGTCCTTGTTGCAGATCTTGTCGCCCACCACGTCCATGTCCTCAGCCTCAGCCATGAAGAGCAGGTTCTCCGGCGTGTTGTGCAGGTTGCCGCCGTAGTTCATGTGAATGTGGTTGCTGCCGCTGTACCAGCCGAGGGCCTTGAGGTTGGTCATGCGGGAGAGGGCCAGCTCGGCGAAGCTCACCTCGCCGGCCTTCACCTCGATTGCCCTGGACGCCGGCCGGAACTCGAAGCCCTTGGTGGCCTGGAGCGCGAGCCTGCCGGGCGGAACCTCGATGCGGCTGCGGCCCCCGGTGTGGAAGTAATGGTCGGTGGAACGCCGGCCGGTCCGCTGGTAGGCGTCGGCGGGGGCGTAGGTTTTGCCGTCGGCGGCCCGGGCGTAGAGCCGCGCCGGGGTGGCGGCGCCGGCGGCGGCGTCCTTCACCAGGATCTCGACGGTGCCCATCGGCCGGCGCCAGACGCGCCGCCGGATCTCGACCCGCCGCTCCTCGCCTCCGAAGGTCCGAAGCAGCCGCAGCTCCGACAGGCCCTGCTGGTTGGAGACGTAGACGATCCACTCGCCGTCGGGGGACCAGCGCGGCTCGAAGTGGTCCCAGTTGCCGAAGGTCATCTGGTAGGGCTCGCCGCCCTCCACCGGCAGCACGTAGAGATTGGTGAACTGCGCGCCGCGATGGGAGCTGTAGAGAATGCGCTTGCCTTCCGGGGACCACTGGGGACGCGCGCGGAACAGCGTCTCCTCGCGCAAAATCAGCCGCGCGCGGCTCATGCCGTCAGGCTCGGCCGCCAGCCGGTACACGCCGCCCGAGCCGAGCGGAATGTCGCGGTTGGAGACGCAAATCAACTCCTTGCCGTCGGGCGACCAGGTGGGCTGGATGTTGGAGTCGTAGTCACTGAAGTAGAGCCGGGCGCGCCCGAAGCGGTGGTCGGCGGTGATCTGGACCGGCGAGCCGGCCCGGCCGTTCTCGATCGTCATGGCGTAGATGTTGAACCAGCCGTTGGGGGCCGTCGAAACGTAAGCCAGGCGTTTGCCGTCGCGCGACCAGGCCGGGTCCAGGTTCACGTGGCTCCCGCGGGTGAGCGCCGTGCTCTCGCCGGTGCGCAGGTCGAGCAGCATGAGGTTGATGCTGCGGGAGTGGTCGTCGGCGGTGTAGGCGATCGAGCGCCCGTCGGGCGACCACGCCGGGTCTGAGTCATAGGTGGCATTGGCCGTCAGCTCGTAGGCGGTGGTCTCGCCGATCCTCAGCTTCCAGATGGAGCCGGACATCGCGAAGGCGATCTCGGTCCCGTCGGGCGAGAAGACCGGGCGCCACGGCGTGCTCGAAGCCGCCGGAAGGTAGTAGTTGTGCATGTAGTTGCCGCCGGTGCGGGCGGCGCGGTAGCCTGCCGGGTCGTCCTGAGCTGAGGCGAGCGCTGCAACTGCCGCGAGGAGAACGAAGCGTTTCCACATGGCCCACAGTATAGCCGGAGGGGCGGGCGGGGGACATGTTTGTAGGCCGGCAGATCGGGACGCCCTGGGGCCGCGCGGCTCTGTATAATAGGGCGACTTCCCAAGGAGGACTGGACCATGAGCACCACCCGACGAACCTTTCTCGGCGCGATGGCGGCGGCAGCAGCGGCGGCGCCCGCCGGCAAGGTCACCAAGTACGTCCGCTACCGGCACGGCGGAGGCGTCAGCTACGGCGTCCTCGACGGCGACACCATCCGCGAGATCAGGGGCGACCTGTTCGGCAAACACTCCGAAACCGGCGCGCGCCGCAAGCTCTCCGAGGTCAAGCTGCTGTTTCCCTGCGACCCGCCCAAGGTGCTGGCGGTGGGGCTCAACTACCGGAGTCACCTCGGGGAGCGCCCGGCCCCCAAGGTTCCCGAGATGTTTTACAAGCCGACCACGGCCTTGATCGGGCCGGAGGACGCCATCGTGATTCCCGAGGGCGCCAAGAACGTCCACTACGAGGCCGAGCTGGTGATCGTGATGGGCAAGAAGGCGAAGAACATTTCGGCCGCCGAGGCCCCCAACTACATCTTCGGGTACAGTTGCGGCAACGACGTGAGCGAGCGCGACTGGCAGAAGGGAGACCTGCAGTGGTGGCGGGCCAAGGGGTCCGACACCTTCGCGCCGCTGGGGCCGGTCATCGTCAGCGAGATCGACCCTAAGGCCCGGATCACCATGCGCCTCAACGGCGAGGTGAAGCAGACGCAGTTGATTTCCGATCTGCTGCACGGCCCGTCCGCCGTGGTGAGCTTCGTGAGCCGCTTCGTCACCCTCTACCCCGGCGACGTGATATACACCGGCACGCCGGGCAGCACCAGCGCCATGAAGCCGGGCGACGTGGCGGAGGTGGAGATCGAGGGGATCGGGGTGCTGCGCAACAAGGTTGTCAGCTATGCAGATCGTCCGTAGGCAGGAGGCCTACGACGTTGCGGTGATCGGCTCCGGCGCCGGCGGGGGCATGGCCGCCAAGACGCTCACCGACGGCGGGCTTCGAGTGGTCCTGCTCGAAGCCGGCGGCCCGCTCGACCCGGCCAAGGACTTCCTCGAGCACGTGTGGCCCTACCAGCTCGAGCACCGCGGGCTGCTGCTGCCCAAGGGGCGCGCCGGCTTTCACGCCCCCAACAACTTCGTCGAGATCGACGGCGAGCCCTACACGGTGGCGCCCGGCGAGGAGTTCTACTGGTTCCGGGCGCGGGTGGTGGGCGGCCGCACGAACCACTGGGGCCGCATCTCGCTGCGCTTCTCCCCGATGGACTTCAAGCCCTACTCGGCCGACGGCTACGGCGTCGACTGGCCGATCGGCTACGACGACGTCGCCCCCTACTACGACAAAGTCGAGAGGTTCATCGGCGTTTTCGGCACCAGGGAAGGGATCCCCACGGCGCCGGACGGCATCTTCCAGCCGCCGCCCAAGCCGCGCTGCACCGAGGTGCTCATCAAGCGGGCCTGCGACCGGCTGGGCATTCTGTGCGTCCCGTCGCGGCTGGCCATCCTTACGCGGCCGCTGAACGGACGGCCGGCCTGCCACTACTGCGGGCAGTGCGGGCGAGGCTGCGTGGGCGGCTCGTTTTTCTCTTCCAGCCAGGTGGCGATCTTCCCGGCGCTGCGGTCCGGGCGGCTGAACCTGATCACCCACGCCATGGCGCGGGAGATCCTGACCAACGACGAGGGCAAGGTCACGGCCGTTTCCTACGTGGACACCAATACCCGAACCGAGCGCCAGGTGCGGTGCCGGGCGGTGGTGCTGGCCGCCAGCGCCTGCGAGTCGGCGCGGCTGCTGCTCAACTCCAAGTCGTCGCGCTTCTCGGCGGGCCTGGCCAACGGCAGCGGCATGGTGGGGCGGTGGCTGACTGACACGGTGGGGGTGAGCGTCAGCGGGACGCTGCCGCAGCTGGCCGGCCTGCCGCCGCACAACCACGACGGCGTCGGCGGCATGCACCTCTACTGCCCCTGGTGGCTGTACGAAAAAGACCGCAAGCCGGACTTCCCCCGCGGCTACCACATCGAGTTCGGAGGCGGCCCGAACATGCCGAGCGTGGGGATGTTCCGGGGCGCGGCGGCGCGACTGGAAGGCTACGGGGCCGAGCTGAAGCGCGCGCTGCGGGAAGGCTACGGCGTCAACGTCGGCTTCTCCGGACGCGGCGAGATGATCCCCAACCAGGATTGCTGGTGCGAGATCGATCCCAACGTGGTCGACCGCTTCGGCATCCCGGTGCTGCGGTTCCACTGGCAGTTCGGCGAGCAGGAGCTGATGATGGCCCGGCACATGAAGCAGACGTTCGAGGAGATGATTACCACGATGGGCGGCCAGGTGAGCCCGCCGGCGCGGTCCGGCCCGGGACGGCGCCGGGGCGAGGGGCACGAGTTTACGCGCGGGGCCGGCATCAACCCCGGCGGCTCGATCATTCACGAGGTCGGATGCATCCGCATGGGCGACGATCCCAAGACTTCGATTCTCAACAAGTACTGCCAGGCGCACGAGGTGAAAAACCTGTTCGTGGCCGACGGCGGGTCGTTGCCGAGCAATCCGGATAAAAATCCGACGCTGACGATCCTGGCGCTGGCGTGGCGCGCTTCCGATTACATCCTGGACCAGGCGAAGAAAGGAAACCTCTGATGGCCACCACCCGCCGCGAGGTCCTGTACCAGATTGCCTTGTCGGTATCGGCGGCGCCGGCGGCCGCAGCCCAGCAGCGCGCGGCCCCGCACCCGGCCCATCAGGGGGTCCCAAAGCCGGCCGGCGCCCACCGGCTGCGTTCGTTCACTGAACACGAGTTCAAGACCCTCCAGATTCTTTCCGACCGGATCATTCCCCCGGACGAGCGCTCGGCGGGCGGAATCGCGGCCGCGACGGCGGAGTTCATCGACGTGATGGCAGCGACGGACGAGAAGCTGCGCGCGGCCTTTACCGGAGGCCTGGCCTGGCTCGACCACCGCATGCGCGCCGGCCATGGCAAGGCGTTTCGCGACTCGACGCCCGATCAGCAGAAGGAGATGCTCGACCGGATCGCCTGGCGGAGCAAGGCCCCCGCGGAACTGGCGCCCGGGGTGAGCTTTTTTGCGCTGATGCGCTCCTGGACTGTCGACGCCTTCTACTCGAGCGCGGCCGGGGTCAAGGAACTGGGATACGCCGGCAACACGGCGGTCCCGGAGTTCAACGGGTGCCCGGATGAAGTGGTGAAGGAGCTGCTCGAGAAGTCGCCGCTGAAGCGGGCCGCCCTCAGGCCGACACCAGCCAGAGCAGGTTCCACCCCACCACCGCGGCCATGAGCACGTTGACCCGGCGCAGCAGCGTCAGCCGGCCGCTGTAGACGAAGTAAAGCCCCAGAGCCATGGCCAGGATTTTGGACAGCACCAGTCCGTTCAGCCCGGCCAGCCGCAGGAGCGAGGCCACCAACGGATTCAGCTCGCGCATGCCGACGCTCAGGCCGACGACAGTGGTGCAGAAATCCAGGAACATCAGCACCACCAGCCACAGCAGCAACACGCCGGGGCGGGGCATCCCTCTCTGATTTGCGGACAATCTTCACATTAGCCCAATCCAATCCGGAATGCAAGCCATGCCCGGCACAGGGGTGCGGCCTGGTGTTTGGGCGGGGCGGCGGCCAGCCAGCGCGCCACGATCAAAACTGCACCCGCACCCCCAACTGGATCCGGCGCGGGTCAAACGCCGAAGTAAAGCCCAGCGGATCGGTGGGGCGGCGGTCGTGGCGGCCGGTGACCGAGAACGGAGGCGGCATATTGCCTACGGTATTGTTGATGCTGGCGTAGTTGAGCCGGTTGAAGAGGTTGAAGGCCTCGGCGGTGAGCTCCAGGTGGCGGGCGTCGCCGCCCAGCGAAAAGCGGCGGCCGACCCGGATGTCGAAAGTCCAGAAGTCGGGGCCGCGGCCGGTGTTGCGGCCGGCGAAGATGGGCCGGTCGGTAGTGTCGTGGCGGTCCCCGTTGAGGTCGGTGCCGGCCAGCAGGTTGAACGGACGGCCGCTGTTGGCCCGGAAGATGGGCGAAACCTGGAACCGGCCGGGGGCGCTCCACAGGGCGTAGGTGACGAACTTGTGCCGCTGGTCAAAGCTCGACAGCGCCCGCTCGGCCCGCACGTTGGTCTGGTCGGCGGCCTGGTAGTCGATCTGGAAATCGGTCACCTCGTCGGTGGCGCGGCTGAAGGTGTAGTTGGCGTTGAGGCTGAAGCCGCGGCTGAAGCGCTTCTTCAGCTCCAGGATGAGGCCGCTGTAGAAGGCCCGGGCGGTGGACTCATAGACGTTGTGCTGGGCGATCAGGGGGTTGAAGAAATCCCGCACCGGGTCCGACCAGACCCGGATGCCCAGCCGCGGATCGACTGGGGCCGGGCGCAGATTCCGGTCCCGCGAGCGGGGGAGCTTGAGCGTGCGGACGAATACATAGCCGGCTGAAAGCGACAGGTCGCGGACCACTTCGCGCTCGATCCCCAGGCTGGCCTGCTGGGCATACGGGTTCACGTAGTCAGCCGAGGGCTCGAAGATCACCGAGAACGGCGGCAGCGGGCCGGTCTGGGGGAAACTCACCCCGAACGGGGCCAGGTCGGCCGGCGTCACCTGGCGGGTCGGCGTGGGCAGCGTGATGACGCCCTGGCGCAGCAGCGAGGTGTAGATGTTGTTGGCCGCCAGCGGCCCCGGCGACAGGATGCTGGTGAAGACCTGGGCGATGGGCCGCCGGCCGTCGACGATGTTCAGGGCGTTCACCACGAAGTCGATCTGGTAGAAGATCGGCGAGTAGAAGATGCCGTAGCCTCCCCGCACCGCGGTTTTCTTGTCGTTGAAAGGATCCCAGGCGAAGGAGAAGCGCGGGGCGAGGTTGTTCTTGTCGGTGCGCAGCGGGGGCTTGCGGTAGTCGAGCTCGTAGCGCAGGCCGAAGTCGAGGGTCAGGTTGGGCCGCGCCTTCCAACTGTCCTGGAGGTAGAAGCCGTAGTAGGGATTGTTGGAGGCCACCTTCGGGTCGCCGAAACCGACCTGGTAGGTCTGAGCAAGGCCCAGGTTGAAGGACTGCAGGGCGTTGATGGTGAAGGTAGGCGGCAGGGCCGGGTTCAACAACTGTCCCGGCAGATCGCCGAACACGAACCGGCCGGGGAAGAAGATGTGGTTCTCGGTGTTGATGCCCCGCACCAGCGCCTGGCCGCCGAACTTGAGGATGTGGTCGCCGGCGATCAGACTCAGGTTGTCCTTGATCTCGGTTCGGCGCTCGATGGTGCGGGTGGGCAGCACCAGGTCGCGGTTGAAGACTCCGAAGCCCTGGATCCGCAGCTCGGGCCCGAACTTCTCGACCGAGTTGACCCGGAAGCCGCGGTAGTTCCACTGCACGCGGGCCTCGTTGACCAGGCTGGGGCTGAAGGTGTGCGTCCAGCCGAGCACGGCGGTTGGATCGAGGGTGTAGATCTCGATGCCGCGGGAGGCTCCGGCCAGCGCCTGAATGTTGGCGTTGCTCTCGTTCACCCGGGAGTAGTTGAAGCGGAAGGAGAGCTGGTCGCGGTCGGTCCACCGGTGGTCCACGCGAGTGGAGAAGCGGTAGAGCCGGCCGCGGAAGGGGAACACCCCGCTGTTGCGGGTAAACAGCTCCCGGGTACTCGGGGGAGCGGTGAGAACGGCGCGCAAGGGCGTGGCCAGCGCCGGGGGCAACTGGCTGAGCACAGCGTTTTGGGCCGGGGTGGGGTCGAAGATCGACAGGTCACTGAGCAAGCCCACCACGGCCGACTCGTCGCGGACCAGCCCCTCAAAGGCGCCGAAGAAAAAGGTGCGGTCCTTCTGGATCGGGCCGCCGAAGCTGCCGCCGAACTGCTGGCGCTGGGATGGGGGCTTGGTGCGCTCCAGGCGGTTGCCGCGCAGCACCCGGGCGAAGGGATCGCCGGCGTCGAGGCTGTCGTGGCGGAAGTAGCTGAACAGCGATCCGTGAACCTGATTGCCGCCGGCTTTGGAGACGATGTTGATCACGCCGCCCGAGGCGCCCCCCAGCTCGGCCGAGTAGTTGCTGCGATTGATCTGGAACTCCTGCACCGCTTCCTGGCTGATGGTGGTGCGCACGCCGCCGCCGGCATCGTTGGCTTCGCCGCCGTCGATGGTCACCGAGTTGCCCCGGCCGTTGGAGCCGTAAAAGGACAAGCCGCTGGAGGGCGTCTGCTTGACGCGGAAGTCGTTGTTGTCGGCCAGAGCCGTGCTGTCAACCACCCCGGGGGCGAGCAGCGAGAAGGTGAGGTAGTCGCGGCGGTTGATGGGCAGGTTGCGGATGGCATCCTGCTCGAGCGTGTTGGCCTGGTGGGAGCGCTCGTTCTCCACCAGCGCCGGCGCGCCGGTGACCTCGATGACCTCGGTGGTGGCGCCCACCTCGAGCCCGGCGTCGAGAATGGCGATCTGCCCCACGGTGACCCGGGTGGCGCGGGCGAGCTGGGTGCGGAAACGATCCTTCTCAAACTTTACCTGGTAGTCGCCCGGGGGCAGCAGCAGGACGCGGTATTGACCGGCGCCGTCGGTCGACGTCGCGCGAGCCAGGCCGGTCTCATCGCTCTGGACGGTTACTTTGACCCCGGGAACCAGGCCGCCGGTGGCGTCGGTGACGGTTCCGTGCAGCTCGCCAAAGTTGACGTTGGACTGCGCCGGAGCCGCAGCCGCCCACAACAGGGCCAGGAACAAGGCTATCCTTCCAGACGACATCCGCCGGCACCCTCTCTGTGCTTGCATTTAAGATAGCATCCCCCTCGAAGATAAGTGACAGGAAACGCGGAAATGTTTCAGGCGGCGACGGGGACGGCGGCCGAAAGCGGCAGCGGCGCGCGACATGGGATACCATAGAGGGTCACCTTTTCATGGACGGGGCGGCTGAAAAAGAGTTCCGGGGCACGGAGCGGTTTTTGATCGAAAGCCGGCTGGGCGAAGGCGGCTTCGGGGTCGTCTACCGGGCATTCGATCGAAAACGCAACGCGGTGGTGGCCCTCAAGACCCTGCGCCGGTGGGACCCGGCGGCGCTCTATCGGTTCAAGCAGGAGTTCCGGTCGCTGACCGACGTCACGCACGCCAACCTGGTAATGCTCTACGAGCTGCTCTCCGACGGTGAGGAGTGGTTCTTCACCATGGAGCTGATCGACGGCGTGGACCTGCTCGACTACGTGCGGGAGCATGCCGGCGCGCCGCACCCGGGTCCGAAAACCCCCAGCATGCTGCAGTCGGCGCCGGACTTCTCCACCACCCCGACCCTGGACGCCAACACGCAGCAACTGGACCTGGCGGGGGGGTTCCAGGCGGCCATGTCAGGACCGGCGCTGGCTTCGCCGGCGGACCTGGACCGGCTGCGGGACGCCTTCGCGCAGCTCAGCGAAGGGGTGATGGCGCTGCACGAAATGGGGATGCTGCACCGCGACATCAAGCCGTCGAACGTGCTGGTGACCGGGGAGGGGCGGGTGGTGTTGCTGGACTTCGGGCTGACGTCGGAGGTGGAGCCTGCGGATACTCCCCTGAGCGTCCACATCGTCGGCACCCCCACCTACATGTCGCCCGAGCAAGGGGCGGGTAAGCCGGTGACGGAGGCGGGTGACTGGTACAGCGTGGGTGTGATGCTGTACGAGGCGCTGACGGGACGCCTGCCCTTCAGCGGGCCGCTGCTGGAGGTGATGATGGCCAAGCAGCGGTACGACGCGCCGCCGCCGGGCGATCTGGTGAGCGGGCTGCCGGAGGACCTGGAGTCGTTGTGCGGCGACCTGCTGCGGCGCGAGCCGCAGGCGCGGCCGCGGGGCGCAGAGGTCCTGCGGCGGCTGGGTGGAGTACGAAGCGGCACGCGGCCCCTGGCGGCGCCGCCCGCCGAGCGGCGATCGGCGCCCTTCGTCGGCCGCGAGCGTCAGCTGGCCGATCTGAACGAGGCTTTCCAGGCGACCAAGGAAGGCCGTGGGGTGACGGTGTGGCTGCACGGGCCCTCCGGGATGGGCAAGAGCGCCCTGGTCCGCCGCTTCCTGCGGGACTTGCGGCAGCGGGACCGGCAGGTGGTGCTGCTGGTGGGCCGCTGCTACGAGCGGGAGAGTGTTCCCTACAAGGCCGTCGACAGCTTGATCGACGCCCTGGCCCAGCATCTGAAGCGCCTGCCGGAGTTGGCCGTGGAGCGGATCCTGCCCCACGACGTGCTGGCGCTGGCGCGGCTGTTTCCGGTGCTGCGGGAGGTGGAGGCGATCAGCAGCGCCCGGCGTCGCGTGCTCGAAATCGCCGACGCGCAAGAGCTGCGCCGGCGGGCATTCGCCGCGCTGCGCGAGCTGCTCGTCCGGCTCTCCGATCACAACCCGGTGGCGCTGTTCATCGACGACCTGCAGTGGGGCGACCTGGACAGCGGCGCCCTGCTGGCGGAGGTGATGCGCCCGCCCGATCCGCCCGCCCTGCTGCTGCTGGCGAGCTATCGCAGCGAGGAGGCGGCGGCCAGTCCGCTGCTCCGCATGCTGGCGCCCGCCTCCGGGGCAGGACCGATCGAGGCGCGGCAGGTGGCGGTGGGCGAACTGACCGCGGCCGAGGCCGGCGCGGTGGCGCTCGAAATTCTCGGCGGCCAGGATCCGGAATCGATCGAGCGCGCCCAGGCCATTGCCCGGGAGTCGGGTGGGAGTCCGTTCTTTGTGGAAGAGCTGGCGCGCTACCGGCCGCAGGAAGGCGAGACGGCGGCGGCCACCCTCGAAGAGGTTCTTCACCGGCGCGTCTCCAGGCTGCCGGACCGCGCGCGGCGGTTCCTGGAAGTGGTGGCCGTGGCCGGCCAGCCGCTGGGGATGCAAGCCGCCGCCACCGCCGCCGAACTGGAGAGCGAGGAGCACCTGACGGTAGGGATTCTCCGCTCCGGCCACCTGGTGCGAACCCGCGCGCGGGCCGAGGTGGAGGAGATCGAGACCTACCACGACCGCATCCGGGAGAGCGTGGTGGCCCACCTCCCGGCCGAAACTTTACGGCGCCATCACGGGAGGCTGGCAGCGGCGCTGGAGGGCGTGGGCGGCGCCGACCCGGAGGTTCTGGCGGTCCACTTCCAGGGGGCGGAGGAATTTGGCCGAGCGGCCCGATACGCGATCGAGGCGGCAGGCAAGGCGGCCGAGGCGCTGGCGTTCGAGCGGGCGGCGCGGCTCTACCGGATGGCTCTCGAACTCAGCCCGCCCGGGGGCGCCGCGGGGCGGGATCTTCAGGCCAAGCTGGGCGAGGCGCTGGTCAACGCCGGCCGCGGCGCGGAGGCGGCGCGATCCTACCTGGCGGCGGCCGAGGGCGCCGAGCCGCCATTGCGGCTGGAGTTCACGCGGCGCGCCGGCGAACAGTTCCTCATCAGCGGCCACATCGACGAGGGGCTCGATGTATTGCGAACCGTCCTCGGCATCATCGGCATGAAGCTGGCCGGGACTCCGCAGCGGGCGCTGCTGTCGCTGCTGGCCCGCCGCGCGCAAATCTGGTTCCGCGGGCTCAAGTTTGAAGAGCGCGAGGCGGCGCAGGTCCCCGCCGAGCTGCTCACCCGGATCGACACCTGCTGGTCGACGGCGGTGGGGCTGGCGGTGGTGGATCCGATCCGGTCGTGCGACTTTCAGTCGCGCCATCTGCTGCTGGCGTTGCAGGCCGGGGAGCCGTACCGGATCGCGCGGGCGCTGGCGATGGAGGTTGCCTACTACGCCCTGGGAGGAGGCCGGAACCGGATCCAGACCGAGAAGCTCATCCGCAAGGCGATGGAATTGGCCGAGCGCGTGGGCAACCCGCATGCGCTGGGCCTGGTCATGATCATGTCCGAGACCGGCCGGGGGCTGCTCGAAGGCCGCTACGACCGCCGGCTGCTAGAGCGGGTATACGAGGCCGAGCGGATCCTGCGCGAGCAGTGCACGGGCGTCGCCTGGGAGCTCGATACCGCCCAGATCTTCTCCTTGCAGTGGCACTTCTGGCTGGGCGAATGGCAGGAGCTGGCGCGGCGGGTGCCGGTGCTGATCAAGGAGGCCCAGGAGCGCGGCGACCTTTACGTGGCCAGCTACCTGCGCACCCGCAGCGTCTACCTCACCCACCTGATGGCCGATGATCCGGCCCGGGCGCGGGAGGAGGAGCGCCGGGGCGCCGAGAGCTGGTCGCAGAAGGGCTTCCACATTCAGCATTACTGGGACCTGCTGGCCCAGGGAGAGATCGATCTCTACTGCGGCGAGGCGCGTCCCTGCTGGGAACGGATTCAGAAACGGTGGCCGGACCTGAAGCGGTCGCTGCTGTCGCGCCTGCACATTTTCTTCATCGAGTCGAGGCACCTGCGGGCGAGGGGAGCGCTGGCCATGGCCGCCGCCGGCGGCGATGTGGCGCTGCTTGGGGAGGCGGAACGCGCCGTCCGCGCCCTGGAGAAGCAGGGGGCCCCGTGGGGGAACGCGCTGGCCGGATTGATCCGCGCCGGCGTGGCGGCGACGCGGGGAGATCGCGAGACCGCCGCCGCGCTGGCTGCCAGGGCGGAGAAAGGATTCGAGGACACGCTGATGGCCGGTTACGCCGCGGCCGCCCGGCGCCGCCGCGGGGAGCTGATCGGCGGCGAGGAAGGCACGGCCCTCATCGCCTCCGCCGACGCCTGGATGAGCTCGCAGCGGGTCAAGAACCCCGCCCGCATGGCGGCCATGCTGGCGCCGGGGAGGTGGTCCTGATCCAGGGAGGAGTGGCAGCCGTGCAGGAAGGCCGGCAGGTGGCCGCGGGGCGGGCCGCGCGGGCCGAAATCGAGTTCGTGGCCCGGCGGCAGGGGCGCGGAGCTGATCGGCCGCGTGTACGAGCCGGCGCGGGGGAGGTGGTCCTGATCCGGGGAGGAGTGGCAACCCTGAGGCGATGCCGGCAGGTGGCCGCGGGGCGGGCCGCGCGGGCCGAAATCGAGTTCGTGGTCCGGCGGCAGGGTGCGGAGCTGATCGGCCGGGTGCGCGCGCGCGCGCCGGGGATCCGGGGAGGAGTGGCAGCCCTGCGGAGAGGCCGGCAAGTGGCCGCGAGGCGGGCCGCGCGGGCCGAAATCGAGTTCGTGGTCCGGCGGCAGGGTGCGGAGCTGATCGGCCGGGTGCGCGAGCGCGCGCCGGGGATCCGGGGAGGAGTGGCAGCCCTGCGGGGAGGCCGGCAAGTGGCCGCGGGGCGGGCCGCGCGGGCCGAAATCGAGTTCGCGGCCCGGTGGCAGGGCGCGGAGCTGATCGGCCGCGTGTACGAGCTGGCGCCGGGGAGGTGGTCCTGATCCGGGCCGAGGAGCTGGAGGTGTTCGGACAGGCGATCCTGTGCGCCGCCGGGATGCCCGCCGGCCGAGCGTCGGTGGTGACGCGAGCGCTGGTGGCCGCCAACCTTCGCGGGGTCGACTCCCACGGCGTGCAGTTGATTCCACACTACCTCCCGACGCTCGAAGCCGGCCTCTTCAACCTCGCCACCGACGGGCGCATCGTTTCCGAAACCCCGACCACCATGGTGTACGACGGCGAGAACGGCGTGGGCCACTGGATCGCGCGCATCGCTGCCGATCACGCCATCCGGCTGGCGGCGGCCTCCGGGCTGGGGATGGTGACGGTGCGGGACTCGAACCACATCGGAATGGCCGCGTTCTGGGCCGAGCGCATGGTGGACCGCGGCCAGATCGGCATGGTGTTCACCAACGCCACGCCGCTGGTGGCGCCCTGGCAGGGATGCGAGCGCCGCCTCTCGACCAACCCCATCTGCGTGGCTGTCCCCGGCGGCGAGCGTCCGGCGTGGCTGCTCGACATGGCCACCACCACCGTCGCCATGGGCAAGATCATGAAGGCGGTGCATGCCGGGCAGGCGTCCTTGCCGGCCGGCTGGGCGCTCGACGGGCGCGGGCAGCCTACTACCAGTACTGACGAGGCCCTCCGGGGCTTCCTCATGCCCCTCGGCGGCTACAAAGGATATGGTCTGGCCATGATGGTCGAGGTCCTTTGCTCGGTGCTGTCCGGCGGGCGGATGGGGAGCGAGGTCGGAGATCCGCGCGAGGCCAGGGGCCCCATCGGCTACAGCCACTGCTTCGTGGCCATCGAGGTAGCTCGATTCCTGCCGCTCGAGGAGTTCGGCCGGCGCATGGATCACCTGATCGGGCTGATGAAGTCTGCGGCGCCCGCCGAAGGGTTCGACGAGGTGCTGGTGGCCGGGGAGCCGGAATGGCGGACGGAGCAGATTCGCCGGCGCGACGGAATCCCCATCGACCCCGGCGTGTGGTCGAAGCTCCAGGACGCCGCGCGGCGGCTGGGGGTGCCGGCGCCGTGCGCTTAGCGGCTTGCGATTACTTTCCGCTCGGGCGTCCGCTGGATGTGGGCCCCGCACCTGCGGGCGCCGTGCGCCTAGCGGTTCCGAGCCGCGGGCGTGAGCGAGCGGGCCGCAACGCCTTCCTTCGCAGGCACGCACCAGCGGCCGCGCGGCTGGCAACGGTCGCTCTGCTGCTGGCGGCGCGCGCTCCAGCCCAGGGAGTCGAGGCGCGCAGCCGGCACTTTCGGGCGATTACGGCCGGGGCGCCGGAAAACGCGACCGCGGCGGTGGCGGCCCTGGAGTCCGCCCATGCGCGCATGACGGCCCTGGGCCTGCCGGTTCCCTCCTGCGACGTGGTCATCTTCCTGGACCTGGCTGCCATGCAGCCCTACGCGCCCCCGGGCCGGGCGGTTGGTCTCTACCAGCAAGGAATCGAGACATCCTTCCTGGTGGTGGCCTGGAAGGACGCCGGAGACCCGCTGCGCGCCCTGGCCCACGAGCTGGCCCACAGCGCCCTGGTCCCCGGAATTCGCGCCCAGCCGCTGTGGCTGCGCGAGGGACTGGCCGAGGTCTTGAGCAACTTGCAGCCGGCGCTGGGCGGCTTGCGGATCGGCGCGCCGATTGGCGGCCACCTCGAGACGCTGCGCAAGCGGCCGTGGCTCGAGTGGCGGCGGGTGCTGGATGCGGTTCCCGACTCCCCGATCCTGCTGGAGGCCGAGTCGAACAAACTGTTCTACGCGCAGAGCTGGCTGCTCGCGCACTCGCTGGTGGTGGGCCGTTCCTCAGGCAAGAGCTTCGCGGCGCGGATCGAGGCCCTCAGCGAGCCGGCCGAACTTCCCGGCCGGGTGCCGGAGAGTCTGGCGATCGAGTTTGTGCCGGCCCGCGCGGCGGCGCCCCAGACCGAGGCCAAGGTTCGGGCGCTCGAGCCCTGGGAGCATGACTACCGGCTGGCGGAGCTGCTGCGGGCGATGAACCGCGCGGGTCAGGCCCGCGAGGCGCTCGAGTCGCTGCGGTCACAGTTTCCCCAGCGGCCGGAGCCGGCCGAGTCGCTGGGGGCGCTCGACATGGACGCGCTAGAGTACCGCCGCGCCGAGGAGCGGCTGGGCGAGGCGGTGCGGCTGGGGTCGGAGAATCCCTCCACCCACTATCGATATAGTCTATTGCTGATGCAACCCGGCAAATCCGCCGAAACTGCGGCCCGCCACGCCCGCCGGGCAGTGGAGCTCGACCCTTCCCAGCCGCTGCACTGGCTGGCCCAGGCGCAGGCCGAGATGCAACTGGGGCGTTGGGAGGCGGCCCGGTCGAGCCTCGCCGGGCTTGACCGCCGCGCGGCCGACCCGCTGCTCCGCGAGCAGGTGAAAGTGGAAACGGCCGAGATCGAGCGGCGGCAGGAGCAGCAGAGGCGGCCGCCGCCCACGCCCCAGCCTCCGGAGAAAGTGGCGATGGCCGCGGCGCCCCAGCCGCCCTCTATCAGCCCGCCGCCGCCCGCGCCAGCCGCCCGCCCCAAAGCCCAGCCCCACCCCGGCGCCCTCACCTTCTGGGGATTCATCCGGCGCGTGGAGTGCACCGAGGAAGGTAAAATCCTAACCGTGACCAGTCCCCGTTTCACGGTGCGGGTGCGGGAGCCGGCTGGACGGCCCGCCCGGCTCTATTCCCCGCCGCGCAACCTGCGGCAGATTCCGTGCACCCTCAAGGACGTCGAGGTGAACGTGGTCTATCGCCCGGCGGCGCGGTTCGGACCCATCAACGGGGACCTGGTGGCGGTGATCTTCTGACAGGGAGGCGACGCTCATGCGCGGCAAGCTTGCGGTGCTCCTGCTGGTGGCCGGGCTCAGCCCGGCCCAGTACGACCTGCTGATCCGCAAGGGACGGGTGATCGACGGCGCGGGGAATCCCTGGCGCCGGGCGGACGTGGCGATTCGCGGCGAAGCAATCGCCGCTGTCGGGCTGCTCGAAGGCGCGACCGCCGCGCGCACCATCGACGCGGCCGGCAAGGCCGTTGCCCCCGGCTTCATCGACATCCATACCCATTCGCGGCGCGGCATCCTCGATGTGCCCACCGCCGAGAACTACATACGCCAGGGCGTCACCACGCTGATCGAGGGCAACGACGGCGGCTCGCCGATCCCGCTGAAGCCGTTCCTGGACCAGGTGGCGGCCCGGAGGACCTCGGTGAACTTCGCCACCTTCGCCGGACAGGGGTCGATCCGCCGGGAAATTATCGGACTGGTGAACCGTCCTGCGACCGCGGCCGAGATGGAGCAAATGAGGAACCTGCTGCGGCGGGCGATGGAGGAGGGCGCGCTGGGACTTTCGACGGGCCTGTTCTACGTGCCGGGCAACTACACGCCGACCGAAGAAGTGATCGAGCTGGCGAAGGTGGCCGCGCGCATGGGAGGCATCTACATCTCGCACATGCGCAACGAGGCCGACGGGGTGCTCGACAGCGTGCGGGAGACGATCGCCATCGGGGAGAAGGCCGGGCTGCCGGCCCAGATCACGCATCACAAGATCGTCGGAACACCGAATCACGGCCGCAGTGCCGGCGCCCTGCGGCTGGTCGAGGAGGCCCGGGCGCGCGGGGTCGACGTTACCATTGATCAATACCCATACACCGCCTCTTCTACGGGACTGACCGCGCTGGTTCCGCAGTGGGCGCAGGAGGGCGGCCAGGACGAGATGCTGAAACGCTTCCGGGACCCGGCCACGCGGGCCCGCATCCACGCCGCCATGGTCGACAACATCCGGCTCAACCGCGGCGGGGGCAGTCCCAAGAACGTGGTGATCGCCAACTGCGCCTTCGATCCCGGCCTCAATGGCAAGAGCCTGGCCCAGATCACCGACGAGCGCGGCAAACCGCCCACGTTCGAGAACGCCGCCGACACGGCTCTCGACATCCTGATGCGGGGAAGCTGCCAGACCGTGTATCACGCCATCGCCGAGCCCGACGTGGAGCGAATCATGAAGTATCCCTGGACCATGATCGGCTCCGACGGGGAGGTGCCGGTCTTCGGACGCGGCGTGCTGCACCCCCGCAGCTACGGGACGTTCGCCCGGGTGCTGGGCGTCTACGTGCGGGAGCGCGGGATCCTGACGCTCGAAGACGCCGTCCGCAAGATGAGCTCCTTCCCCGCCGCGCGGCTGGGCCTGAACGGCCGCGGCCTGCTCGCGCCCGGGATGAAGGCCGACCTGGTGATCTTCGATCCGGCTGCCGTGGCCGACCGGGCGGTGTTCGGCAACCCGCACCAGTACGCGGTGGGCTTTTCGCACGTGGTGGTGAACGGCGGGCTGGTCATCGACGACGGCAAGGTCACCGACCGGCGGCCGGGACGGGTGCTGTTGGGCCCGGCGGCGAAGCGGCCGGAGGGTCCGTGAGACGTCAGAGGCCCATGAGGATGCGCAGCCGGTCTGCAACCGCTGCCAGCGTGCCGGGCATCACCCGGCCGAAGCGCTTTTGCAACCTCAGAGCTTCCCCTCAACGGCTACCACAGCATCTTCAGCCCCAACTGGATCAGGCGCGGAGCACGAGCGGCGCCGATTCGGCCGAAGTTGGCGCCGGCGCCGGTGTCGGCGGCGGGCTGGCCGAACTGGGTGTGGTTGAAGGCGTTGAACATCTCGCCCCGGAATTGGAGCCGGGCCTCCTCGTGGAGGGTAAAGGTCTTTTCGATGCCGATGTCCCAGTTGTTGATGCCCGGTCCGTTGAGAACGCTGCGGCCGGCGTTTCCGAAGAAGCCCGCCGGAGGGGTTGCGAAGCAGGAGGGATCGAACTGGACAAATCCGTTGGTGCGGAGGTTGCCGGAGCGGTTCGAGTCACGACCGTCGCAGGGGCGGTTGGGACGATGGCTGACGAAGGGGCTGCCGGTGGTGTTGGGCGAAGTGACGAACACCGGAATTCCTGTGGCGAAGGTGGTGATGCCGGTGACGGTCCAGCCGCCGGCGATGAGGTCGGCGCCACGGTTCCAGCCCCTGCCGAATCGCCGGCCGCGCCCGAACGGCAGGTCATAGATCGTGCTGACGACGGCCCGATGGCGGATGTCGAAGGTCGCCGGGCCCTTGTCGCCCCGGCGCCAGACGAAAATCTGGCTCTCGGTAGCCGAACCGCTTTCCCAGCTATCGGTAAGCGCTTTGGCCAAGGTGTACTCGAAGCGAAAGTTCAGGCCGGTGGTCGCGCGGCGGTGATACTTGCCGATCAGGGCGTTGTAGGAGGAGTTGCCGTTGAAGTCCGCCGTGAGCAGGTTGCCGTAGCGCGGCCCGTAGGGGCGCGTGGCGAGGTCGCAGCGCAGGTCCGCCCCGGGGCGGCATTGCGACTGATCGTAGCGATTCTGAATGCGGTGGCTGGAGGAGCCCAGATAGGCGACCTCGACCAGGTCGTTGTTCGACAGCGAGTGCTGGACCGACAGATTCCACTGGCTGACGTAGGGCGTCACGCTGCTGGGCTCAAGCTGAAAGGCGGAGGTCCCATTGGGAAGCCGCGCGGCGAAATTGCTGTCCAGCGGCGGCAGCGTGACCCGCGGGAAAATGTTGCGGCCGAATTCGAATTCGGGGAACGGACTGAACGGGGAGTTGACGATCTGGATGGGCGCGTTGAACGGCGGCGCCAGCAAGGCGAATTGCATCTCGATGAGGGCTGTGTCGGAGTAGTAAACGCCGGCGCCGGCGCGGATGACGGTGTTGGGCAGGAACGAGGGTCTCCAGGCCAGGCCGACGCGCGGCGTCAGGTTGTTCTTGTCCATCGTGAGCACCCGCGGATCGATCTCGCCGAGGGCAGCGAACCTCATCAGGCCGGTGGCCTTGTTCAGCTCGTGAGGCCATTCTCGGAAGCGTCCCTGGATCTCCGGCACGGTGGCCAGAAACCAGGAGACCCCGTAGTTGATGGTGAGGTCGCGGGTGAGTTTCCAGGTGTCCTGGAAATAGGGCGTCAACTGAGGAAAC
>Ga0247727_10008738_pt1 | contig 18669 bp, 7 predicted proteins | sample WisWelCaveWW1625_FD_202498 | JGI IMG/M metagenome (GOLD analysis project Ga0247727, IMG submission 202498) | Biofilm microbial communities from Wishing Well Cave, Virginia, United States - WW16-25 | ecosystem: Environmental > Aquatic > Deep subsurface > Groundwater > Cave microbial mat | place... | reverse complement strand
TTTTCGGCGGCTTGCCCGAGGGCGATTACATTGTGGTCGTGACTCCGCCTGCCGGTTATCTCAGCGCGATAGATAGTTTCGATCAAACAGATAACGACGACCCGGATACGAACACGGATAATAACGATAACGGCGATGGAATTTTATTCGGACCGGTCTCGAGCGACGTTGTAACGCTCACGCCGGGCGATGCAGGCGCGTCTTCCAACAATACGGTAACGCAAAACACCGGCACAACCTACAATCCCACCCTCGATTTTGGATTCGTCCAGCAAAACGACCCAAGCGGATTTACGAAGACATTGCTATCGAGCAACCAGGCATTTACAACCGACCCGAACGCCGCGATCGGCGAAATCGTCACCTACCAGGTGAGCGTCACCGTCCCAACCGGCACGTTCACCAACGCGCGGCTTGTGGATACGATGGAACGCGGACTCTCCTTCATGGACTGCACGGGGATCACGGTCACGGCTCTGACTACGTCTGTAGCGGGCGGCTTCCCATTTATTTGCGCCAACCCGACAGTGGATGACGCGGGCGGCGGGACCCCCACAGACGTTGGCCGCCGCGTCACGTTTGACTTCGGCGCTCTGACAAATACCGGCGCGCCCGAAATTCTCACCATCGAGTATCGCGCCGTTGTGTTGGATAGCGCGGCGAACGTCTCCGGCGTTGATCTCGATAACAGCGTGGTGTGGAGTTCGGATGCAGGCACAATCGGTCCGCGCACGACGACCGTCACAATCGTCGAGCCTGATCTATCCATTGCAAAGACATCCAGCGCCTCGGTGGTATCGGTCGGGTCTGTGATCACACTGACGTTGACGATCCAGCACACAGCCGCGAGCGAAACAAATGCCTACGATGTTCTGGTGAGCGACGCCCTGCCTGCCGAGTTGGATTTCGTCCCCGGCACATTGGACTGTAATGCCGGTGTTCAACCCGCAACGACTTGTAACTACATCGCCGGCACGCGCACCATCGAAGCGACGTGGACGAACTTTGCGCTGGGCGCCGGTAACGGGCAGGTCACATTCGATGTAACGGTCCTCGCCATTCCCGCCGGCGGCATTCGCAATATTGCCAATGTCTTGTGGACAAGCACACCCGGTGTTCCGCCCAACCCGCCAGGGAACCCGCCCGGGCAACAAAACTCAAATGTATTCTCCACCGAACGCGACTATGACCCAGGCAGTCAAATTGATGTGTACGGGACGAGTTCGACCCTTGTGATTGGCGCTTTTGGAAACACGGCGATCCCCGACACCGGCTTTGCCCCAAATGTCAAAACGGACTTGAGCCATGCGCCGCTTGAAACATACAACGCACTCGCAGAAAGTGTCTGGATCGAGATTCCCCCGCTGGGAGTAAAGGCAACGATTGTGGGCGTGCCGCAAAGAAATGGGGCGTGGAACGTCGCCTGGCTGGGGAGGCAGGCCGGATGGCTGGAAGGAAGCGCATTCCCCACTTTGAAAGGCAATAGCGTCGTCACGAGTCACGTCTACCTTTCAAATGGGCTGCCCGGCCCGTTTGTGAATTTGAGCAAACTGAAATATGGCGATAAGGTCATCGTCCACTTTGGCGGGCAGAAGTTTACCTACGAGATCAGGACGAATCGAGTGACAAACTCCGGCGATTCGTCTGTGTTCAAGCACGATGAAGAAGCCTGGCTGACCCTGATCACCTGCAAAGAGTTCGATCAAAAGACGAACACCTACAAGAAGCGTGTGATCGTGCGCGCGGTTCTTGTAAAAATTGAGGCGGATAATTGATTTCCTTGCACTCTTAAAATTTGGACGCAGATGAACGCTGAAAACGCTGATCCTTTCTTGTTTTTTCAAACAAATACTCTTAAAAATCTGCGTTCGTCTGCGTTTTTCAGCGTCCTGAATCAAAGTGTAAGGTAATTGAAGCGGATAAGTAAAAGATTTGCCCAAGCATCCAGGGGTTTATGACTTTCTCAAAGTAGGTTGCCAAAAGGAGGGATGTCATGCTGAGGGGCGTTTTTTGCCCCGAAGCATCTCTACGACGATGTGAGAGACTCTTCGGTCGCAAAGCCTGTCCTGAGCCTGTCGAAGGGAACGCTCCCTCAGAGAGACATAATTCTGGACTTTGAGAAAGCCATAGTGTAACCTTTTCCTTCTTGCATTTGTAATCAAACTCAATATAATTTGCCAGTAATTCCCATAGGGGAGTGGATGCGGAAAGATCCCCTAAAAAAATCCGAATGCGAGAGGGTTCCTTATCATGAAATCTTTTCTCAGCCTGACTATCGCAGTAAGCCTGTTTTTGGGGCAATTTGCCGCGCCGTTCAATTCGCCTTTGGCGCAAGAGCCTGACACCACGGAAACCGCTGTGCAGTCGCCAACGCCGAGCGCGACCCCCGATGTTTCCGAAACGCCCACGGTTGAGCCGACCTCTATATCACCAACGGAAACGGCAGTTCCTGTACAGGAAACCCCGGTTTCGACTGCCACACCCGCGCCTGAGATAGTGGATGCGCCTGCTCTTTCGCTGCGCGCGAATCCCGAGTATGTGACCTCCGGTGCGGAGATGATCCTCTCGTGGGAGATTCAGGAAGAATCGCTCACAGTGCAGGAACTTGTTTTACAAATTACCCTGCCAGACGGATTCTCACTGCAAGGCGGGAACGAAGGCAAGTTCGACGAGACCAGCCGTATGTTGTCCATCCCTGTTATGTACCAGAGCGGGGAAGTTCATTTGCTCGCCGCGGATCTATCCGGCGACGTTGTATTTTATGCCGCCCTGCTGGAGAACGACCAGGTAGTTGCCGAGACAAAACTGCTCGTGCCTGTGAAGGAAAAGTTCACGCTGGACGATAAAGGGGGCGTGGTGGAAGCCGACGAAGGCCGGATCAAGATCGAGTTCCCGCAGGACGCGCTGTTGGAGGCGTCCTCGATTGAAATCGGGACTCCCTCCGGTGACGCGGTTCCTCCCTATTCATTGACGGGTAATCCGTTTGAAGTGAAAGCATTCGGGGAGCAAAGCAAAGAGGAACAAAGCCAATTTTCAAAAGAGATTTCGATTTCTGTCTCGTATGCAGATTTGGGAATACCGGAAAACGAGGAAGGCAACTTATACTTGTTCTGGTACGACCCCGAAATCGAAGCATGGGTGACATTGGATTCGTATGCGGACTCCGAGACCAAAACGATCCACGCGACGACCAACCACTTTACCGTCTTCGATATCGGCGTTGACAACTGGCAGGCTTCGCATCTGCCGACGATTGAGGCATTTCAAACATCCATTTTCACGGGCGCGGCGACGTATTCCATGCCGATTGAAGTTCCCGCGGGTTCGGGAGGGTTGCAACCCAACCTGTCTTTGAATTACAACAGCCAGATCGTGGATAATTCGACCACCGGGACGCAGGCTTCATGGGTGGGCATGGGCTGGTCCCTGGATACAGGTTTTATCGAACGGAATGCGCACGGAACGAACAGCGACTCGAGCGACGACACCTATTCGCTCAGTGTGAACGGCATTAGCGTTACGCTGGCGCAAGATGCAAATGGGGTATATCATGCCCTGGACGAAAATTACTGGAAGGTGCAACGCCCTTCGAGCGCTAAATGGATCATTAAGGATAAAACGGGGAACGTCTACACCTTTGAAGATGAAGTCACGATGTCGTACAACAATGGCAGCGGGCAGACGACCATGTTGTATCGGTGGGGGCTCACCAGCGTGGAGAATATCTTTGGCCAGAAGATTGAGTATACGTACACCTTACAGCCTTTTGGTTCATCTGCCTATTCGGCGATCTACCCGAATACGATCTCGTATGCGAACGGACGATACCGCATCCGGTTCGAGACACAGGCGCGCACCGATTACCCGATCGAGTGGGATACATCGGGCACCTTTCACAGCTACGAAAAATCGCGCCTGAAGAACCTCTACGTCGAGCAGGACGTGAACGGAAATGGAACAAACTTTGCGCTGATACGGAAATACCAATTCAAGTATGTAGACGAAGGCTCGCCCAACAACGTCAATATTTTCCCCGGCTATCCCTGGAGCGCCGGCGCATTGACCAGTACGCTGGCGGAGGTGAAGCAATACGGCTCAGACGGCGTGACGTCCCTGCCTGCCGCTTCATTCATGTATGACGGTTTGCATTTGACGCGCGCCGAGAACGGTTATGGCGGGGCGGTCGAGTTCGATTATGAGCTTTGGTATGACTGGACCTACCCTGCATACAGCCGGCCGTTTGCGCCGATGGCACGTACCAAGTATCACCATTTTGGGTATACGCCGTATCCCTGCTATCAGGGCAGTCCCGTTTCCTGGGAGAAGCGCGCACCCACAGATATTGTTGGTTGTGACGGCGGACGGTTGTTGGTGCGCGGCACGGCTGTTAATTCCACGATGGTACGCTCGGGCAATCGAGACCTCGTGCGGCCCGGCGGCGTGTACCAGATCACAGCCGGTTTCAGCAAGGACGCCGGCATTACCAGCGTGAGCATTGGCTTGAATACCGGGGCGGCTGATGATATGGAAACCGCCGTGACGAATACACCCTATATCTATGAATTGCCCGTGGATGCCAGCCATGCATATTCTGTGCTACAGGCGCCCGGCTCCAGCGGGAATCATGCGCGTTTTACCTATTTCAAATACGAATTGCTGACCTCGGTGTACCGCGTAACCCAACGAAGGGTGGAGGACGGTAACGGACACACCTACACGTACGGCTATACCTATGAAGGCGCGGCGGTGAACGACCCCGCGCACTCGGCAGGAGCCGCCGCCTGCGAATTTACGATGGATTCTTACGGCGAGGTAACGGAAGAACCCGGATGCAATGAATATTACGGCAGGTTTTCCGAGTTTCGCGGGCATCACCTCGTGACCGAAACCGCGCCCGATGGAACACAGACCATCACCGAGTTTCACCAGGATGACATCCTTAAAGGGCGGCCGATCAAGGTCACAGTTAAAAACGGTTCCCTGATCCGCCAGGAATCAACGTACAGTTATTTCACTTCTGCCCCTCTCTCGCTGAGCCTGAGTGGCTACGATGATCGAAAGCGCTACTGGGTATACACCTCCTCCGTGGAAAACCGCATCTACGATACCAGCGGCGCGTATACCGCCGCGCAAACCACCTACACCTACGAATCCACCTACGGCAACCTCACCAGCCAAAGCCAAACATTAAACGGCGCGTTGTATCGCACAACGACCACGGACTATTACCCCCTCAACAATGGCACGCTGTATCTCGTGGGCTTGCCCGCGCGCCAGCAGGTGAAGAACGCCGCCGGAACGGTGATCGCCGAAAGCCTGAACATCTACGATTCGAATACAACCTACAACACCGCGCCTACTGCTGGAAAATTGACCGCCATGCGCACGTGGGTGGATGGAGCGCTCACTAGCGGCAGGTACAACCAGGCATCTTTTGGGTATGACACCTGGGGCAACCAGACAACGGTAACCACCTACAGCGGATATGGAACCGCTACTGTCGCACCGACGGTTGGCGCGGCGACGATGACCGTCGCCTACGATTCTGCGTATCACGTGTACCCTGTTTCATCCACCAACCCACTTGGGCAGGTAATCAACTGGACGTATGACTACACCCTCGGCGTGCCGCTCACGGAAACGGATGCAAACGGCAGCCAGACCTCGGCTGTGTATGATGTGTTCGGGCGCATGACCAAATTGATTTGCCCCGGGGATGATTCCACCAACCCGACGATCTCGATCGCGTACACCAATAGTTTCCCGTTCACCACCACGCTCACACAAAAAATTGACGCGACACAGAGTTACACAGTACAACGTAAATATGACGGCATCGGGCGGCAAACGCAGATCATCAGCGGGGGCACAATCGTGGATACTCTCTACGACAGCCCCACCGTCACCAGGCAAAGCGTGCCGTATACCGGCACATCGCCGAACCTGTTCAGCACCTCGACCGTGAACCCCGCCGCGCAGACTGTAACAATGACCGCGCCCGATGGGACATTTACAACGACCTATGCCAATGGACTCACAACGACATTTACCGATGCGCGCGGTAATGTAACGACCTCTCTATCGGATGTGTTCGGGCGCGTGGTCTCCGTCACGCCGCCCACCGCACCCGGGGTGATCTACACCTACGATGAATTCAACCGCCTGAAGACTGCCGTGCGCGGGGGCGTGACGACGACCCTCAATTACGATGCGGCTGGGCGCAAGATCAATATGACCGACCCCGATATGGGCTATTGGGTCTACGGATACAACGCGCTCGGCAACCTCACCTCCCAAACCGACGCGCGCGGGTGTGTGTTGACGTTAGGCTACGATTCACTCAGCCGTTTGTCCACCAAAACTTCGAGCGGCGCGGGATGCGTTACTCAAGTCAACACGACCTACACGTATGATGCTGGGTTGAACGGCATGGGACGGCGCACGAGCATGACGGACGCTTCCGGCACGGCTGTATGGGAGTATGACACGCGCGGCAGGGCGAAGAAAGAGACCAAAACCCTTACGGGCAACCCTTCGTACATCACACAATGGACGTACAATTCCGCTGACCTGCCCCTCACCATGACGTACCCCGATGGCGAAGTGGTGACCAACAACTATACTAGCCGCATGTTGTTGAACAGCGTGATTGGAACGAATAATTACGTGCAATCCACCACGTATGATTCAGCGGGGCGCATGACCAACCGCGCCCTGGGCAATGGACTTACCCAAAATTATGCCTACTTCGCCTGGAACACGCAGGGCGGACGGCTGGACAAAATGGTCACTGGCTCAGGGACATGGGATGCCCTCAATTTTAACTTTGCAAACAATATCCAGAAGATGACGTATGCTTATGATAATGTTGGCAACCTCACAGGCATCACCAATCCGCTTGCGAACGAGACGAACACCTACGGCTACGATGTGTTGAACCGCCTCACGAGTTGGAATTTGAACGGCACCACCGAGAGTTACACCTACAATGCCTCCACTGGCAATCTCGAAACCAAGGCAGGGATGACCCTGCAATACAACGATGCCGCGCACAAGCACGCGGTGACGAACGCGGGCGGGAACTCGTATCAATACGATGCGAATGGCAACCAAACGACCAGAGTGATTGGCAGTGACACGTTCAACTTGATCTATGATGCTGAGAATAGGCTCACCGAAGTCAAGAAGAACAATTCCACCATTGCCCAATTCACTTATGATGGCGATGGACGACAAGTGAAATCAGTTGTGAATGGCGTGACGACTTTATTTGTGGGCGCACATTACAACGTGGAGAATGGCGTCGTTGTGAAATACTACTTCGCCGGAGCACAACGAGTCGCGGTTCGTAAGAACGGGACGCTCAGTTACATTCTTTCTGACCATCTAGGTTCGACGACGATGATCACGAACACGACCGGAACCGTGATTGGCGGCTCGCTCTATAAAGCCTGGGGCGAGACGAGATATACCTTGGGGAGTATCCCGACGAACTACAAATATACAGGGCAACGCGAAGAGTCCAGTTTTGGGTTGTATTTCTATAATGCTCGTTGGTACGATCCCGCGGTGGGCAGGTTCGCACAGGCGGATACGATCGTGCCGCGAGGAATTCAAGGGCTGGATAGATATGGATATGCAAATAATTCCCCGCTGAATTACGTAGATCCAACAGGTCATTTCACTGTAGATGCAATCAAGAATTATCTCAAGGGTTATTGCGAACAAGAAAAAGCTTGCTACGACACTGTGTTGGAACAATGGCAAGGAGATAAAGATTGGTGGGATATGTTGTTGGCCGCACAAGCCGGAGACAAACTGTTTGGGATATCTACTTTCACAAATGACGGCGGTCAATCTCAATTTGAATACACGTTTATGGGACAGGGCAATGATATATTGAGTGGTATTCTATTGACCGGAAACAGCAACTCAATCAGTGGTGCCCCCACTAACGCTTCACTTATTGATATCCAGGCTGGATTTAAAGATTTTGGAAGTGGAGTTGGTAGTTCTCTTAATTGGATGGGGTTTTATAGAACTGATAACAATGGGAAGCCGTCCTTCTGGGTGCGTCCAGGGTATAAATTAGAACAAACTATATTTGAATCTTGGGCATCAAAAGGTGCTGATGTAGCAGCGGGAACAGGTATAGGCGGATTTGTAGGATTAATCAGTGGGTATTGGTGGGTTGCAGGTGTTGGCTTTGTTAGTGGAATGGCTTTGCCAACTGCTTCTGATGTCTTAAATATGGAGCCTTATGATGTAAATGTACAAATTGGCCCCGTGCGATTTAATTTTCAATTAACACCTGGCGGTAAGTGGATACTTGAAGATTCGCCCTAATGGTAGAAAATTTAGTTGAGGAGAAAATTTCATGAGAAGACACCTTTATTTTCCACTTACTCTCTTGATTACAGGGCTTGTTATTATATTTTCAACAAACTACCTTTACAAACTTGTCAATGTCCAACTAGAATGGATTGAGCCGATTTTGGCGTTCTTGGGAATGCTCTTTTGGTTGGATTATTTTAATGTGAAGGATAATAAAAAGGGACTTTGGCAAATCGTCTCATACTCGAATAAAGCCAAGTTTTCTCTTATCCTGCATATAGTAATTTTTACATTTGTAATTGGATGGATATCTCAACATGAAACTATATCCAAATACAGATTTGTAATTCTGCTAGTTCTTTTTCTCGTCGGAAGTTTTAGCTTCTTTATAACTTCACCGCCTGAAATAAGAATCGCGATTAAGAAAAATTACTCTGAAAGAGAATAACATTGTTGAAGAGAATTGACCATCCTCTTTTTGAACGAGCATGAACGATGCTTCCGGCTCGGCTTCCTCGGAGTATGATACGCGCGGCAGGGCGAAGAAAGAGACCAAAAGCCCTTACGGGCAACCCTTCGTACATCACACAATGGACGTATAATTCGGCTGACCTGCCCATCACCATGACGTACCCCGATGGCGAAGTGGTGACGAACAACTATACTAGCCGCATGTCCCTCAACAGCGTGATTGGCGCAGACCCTTCGACAGGCTCAGGGCAAGCCTACGTGCAATCCACCGCGTATGATTCGGCGGGCAGGATGGATGACCGCCTGCTCGGCAACAACCTGACCCAGAATTATTCCTACTACGCCTGGACGGAACAAGCCACGGTGGACAGCCAGCAAGTGGGGCAGGGCGGACGCCTCAGGAATCTCACCGTCACTGGACTGCAAAACCTGACCTACACCTACGATGCGGGCGGGAACATCCGCAAGATCAACGATACCGTGACATTCGAAACGCAAAACTTCGGTTATGACACACTCGACCGCTTGACCTCCTCCACAGTGACGGGCGGGTACGCGCCGTACTCCGAAACGTACGGCTATAACGCTGCAACAGGCAACCTCACCACCAAGGGCAGTCTCACCCTGCAATACAATAATTCTTCTCATGCTCATGCCGTGACGAACGCTGGGAGCAACACGTACTCGTATGACAATAACGGCAACCAGACGACGCGCGTGATCGGCGCATTGGCTTATAACCTTGCCTACGATGCCGAGAATCGCCTCGTTTCGGTCACCACAGGATCGCAAGGGAATTCCCCCTCACCCGTCCTATCGGACACCCTCTCCCAGGGGGAGAGGGGAATGCAGGGCAACGGGCATACGGTAAGTTACGCCATCCAGCCTCCCCAGCAAAGCGGATTTCCGTCCACGAGCGTGCAGGATGACTTCAACCGCGCGGACGGGAGCATCGGGAGCAACTGGTCTGGCGCAACTTCCTCCTATAGCATCTCATCGAATCAACTGTCCGTGGGCTCTGTCACCTACGGCTCTGAAATCTACTGGAATCCCACATCCTATGGCGCAGACCAGGAAGCGTACATGACCTTCTCACAGGTGAATTCCACTGCCGATGCACAGGGACTCGTCCTCAAGGCGCAGGGGACCGGCTCGTGGGGCAACGGACTGCTCGAAGTGCTGTACGTCGCGCCGTTGAGCCAGGCGCAGGTATGGACGTACACCCCGTCGCAGGGCTGGGTGCAGCGCGGCGCGAGCATCTCGGCGACGTTTGCCAATGGAGACCAGCTCGGCGCGCGGGCAAAGTCCAACGGCGACGTGGAAGTGTACAAGAACGGGACCTTGCTTGCGACGCGCAGTGTCACCGCCTGGACGTACTACAACAGCGGCGGACGGATCGGTCTGGCATTCGTCAACGCCAGCGGCGCGAAAGTGGATGACTTCGGCGGCGGGACGGTGTCAACGAGTCCCACCGCGACGCCAACTGCTTCGGCGACCCCAACCGCTACATTTACTCCAACATCTACCTCCACACCTACCCAAACGCCGTCGCCAATGCCAACATCCACTTTCACCCCGATTCCATCGTCAACGCCGCCTCCTCCTGCGGCATTCAACAATGCCACCTTCGTGTATGATGGCGATGGAAAGAGAGTAAAATCAACTATCAACGGCACAACGACAACCTATTTTGTTGGCAGTCACTACGAAGTGACCAATGGAGTCGTGACCAAGTATTATTACGCTGGCGCGCAGAGAATCGCCATGCGGACCAACGGCACGTTGAGTTACTTGCTTGGCGATCATTTGGGGAGCACCAGCCTTGTCACTGATTCTGCTGGGAACAAAATCAATGAGCAAAGGTACAAGGCCTGGGGCGAGACGCGTTATGCTTCTGGAAGTGAAAAGACGAGATATCAGTACACGGGTCAATTCAGCTACACGTCGGATTTTGGGTTGTATTTTTATAATGCAAGGTGGTATGATTCTTATCTTAACCACTTCACCCAACCTGACACAGATGTACCAGCAAGTCAAGGGGTGCAGGGGTTGGATCGATACGCTTATGTTAGCAATAACCCCTTGCGATATACCGACCCCACTGGGCATGCGGCTTACAGCGAAACGGAAGCTGGCTGTTCAGGAGGCGGCCCCGCCTGTATCATGGACATGTGGAGTGGCTATGATGATGCCGACCACATGATGGCTGCTTTGCGGAACTGGGTGCGTTACCACAAGGACTACAGTCCAGTGACCGACAACAAACTCAGCGATGAAGAAAAAGCTACTGTTTCAATCGCGATGTTTCAGGCAGCGGTTGAAGATACCCCGAAAGGCGCTTCTCTTTCAGATATTCTAAAAAACACTTTTTCCAGCGCCGCCTTAGTTGGGATATTTGGTATCATCAATGAAGGCATAAATATGTCGCCTGATGATAATGGGGGCGGAGGAGGATGGGGTCCTCGTTCGGATATAATCCAGTACGGTGGTCACACTATAAAACAATCAACTCTTGACCAGCTGGGCGTAAATCGAGCGGATATGCATGAGGCATTACGATTAATTCGAGAAGAGTATCGTTTGCCCAATTCCTTTCATGGAAATATAGCTGCGAATGGGGATTATATTAACCCCGCTAATGGAACAGTGCTTGGAAATATATATAACTATATTCCATAGGAGAATACAAAATGCCCATTCCTCCATTGCCTGACGAAACTGACAACATAAGTTTTCTTAACGTGAGTTACGGAATAAGGCTGAGTGACGATTTGTTGCCGAACACAGTAACATCCGTGCTTGATATCCAACCTACATTTTCTTTTTCTAGAGGTGACAAGTACCTCAGCAAGACACGCGACCCAGAAACCAAAGTCATAACAGATGTTTGGCTCGAACGCCCATTGAGTATATGGCGAATTGATACTAAAAATATGGACCTGCCTCGTACGGTTGAAGATCATATACTTTATCTATTAAGTATTTTAGAACCCAAAAAAGACAATCTTGTTTCTTATTTAGAAAAGTGTAGTGGTAGTTTTTATGTTGAACAAAGAACTATTTACCCTGATGCCATTGAGGTTTCTAGCGAAATTCTTGGACGCATGAGTAAACTATGCCATTTTGTCCAATTCTTTTCAAATGTAATGGGAAGTCAAGAGGAGAAATCATCCCTGCAACAAAAAGACGAACCGAACTGAGTTGCAGTTCAGCCCGTCTTTCGTGTGGGGTAGTGTGATTGTACCTCCAAGCTGGCTGTTAGCAAGACCGCACCTTACCAAACAAATACATACACATCGCACCTTTCGGCGCGCTTGATAGAGGTTGTATAATGGTATTGAGCGGCGAGCCTGCGACCCAAACAGGATAACCTGAATGGGTTGCCCTAATTCCTTTGTCAGGCGTTTGCGAACTTCCTTGGCGAGTTTGAGCGCTCGTACTCTCGGTCGTAATTTTCTCATCATCCAATTATAACCTTGCTTTGCCTGACGTACATTCTCTGCGAATGCAGGTATTGCGACTGAGAGTCTTTAGAGAGGGTCGGAAAGGCAGTTAAATCAAAAAGGCTCACTTCAATTAATTTTGAAGTGAGCCTTTTCTTATATCATTACGAATATCCCCGAATTTACCTCAACCCCTGTTCCTTCTCGGACATGGTGATGACCTCCTCAAAGATTTCGAGACCTTCATCCATTTCTTTTTTGGTGATGGATAGCGGCGGGGCAAGTCGGATCGTGGACCTTCCGCAACCCAGCATGAGCAGACCATGCTCGAAGCCGGATTTTTCGATCATCTCCCGGATCTCTTCGTTCGGCTCTTTTGTGTTCTTGTCTTTCACAAATTCCACGCCGATCATCAAGCCCTTGCCGCGCACATCTCCCATGGAGGTATGCCGCGCCTGGATTTCTGCCAGCGCATCGAGCGCGTATTGACCGACCTCCGCCGCGTTGGCGAGATATTTTTCTTCGAGCAGTTCTATCGTTGCAAGAGAAGCCGCGCACGCGATGGGGTTCCCGCCGTACGTGTTTCCGTGCGTCCCCTTGGGCCAGGTCATCACCGATTCGCGCGCGATGCACGCGCCCAGCGGCAGACCCGATGCAATGCCTTTCGCAGAAACCAAAATATCCGGCTCCACGTCCCAGTGTTCGATTGCCCACCATTTGCCGGTGCGCCCCATGCCGCTTTGCACTTCGTCCACGATCAGCAGGATTCCATATTTATCGCACAACTTTCTCAGCGCGGGGAAGAATCCGTCCGGTGGGACGATATAACCGCCCTCACCCTGGATCGGCTCCACCAAAATGCCCGCGATTTCATCGCCTGGCACGTTGTGATCGAATATTTCCTCTTCGATGAAACGCACACACGTTTCACCGTAATCTTCGCCCAGTTTGCGATGCAGGATCGGGCGGTAATCATCGGGGAAGGGGACGTGTGTGACGCCCGGCATAAGCGGATAAAACCCGCGATGATAATGCGGCTTGCTTGCCGTGAACGCGACCGATCCCATCGTCCGCCCGTGGAACGCGCCGAAGAAGCCGATGAAGTTATGCCGCTTGGTGTGATACTTCGCGAGTTTGATCGCGGTCTCGACGGCTTCGGTTCCCGAGTTGGTTAAAAACGTGCGCGCGCCTTCTTCAAACGGCGCGATCTCATCCAGTTTTTCACTGAGTCGAATCCAGCCTTCGTGATAAAAGTCGGATGAGATGTGCAAAAATTTTTCCGCCGCGTCCTGCACAGCCTTCACAACCTTGGGGTGGGCATGCCCCGTGGATAACACTGCAATGCCTCCCATGAAATCAATAAAACGATTCCCATCGGCATCCCACACTTCCACGCCTTTGCCGTGATCCATCACAAACGGATAGGCGCGCGGATACGAAGATGAGATGACTTTTTTATCCCGTTCAAGCAAAGCCGCGGCTTTTGGACCGGGCAAATTTAATTTTTTCATGACGAACTCCTTGATTTTTTGGAGTCCGACAGCTTGCTGTCGGATTTGCAGGAGCCCGCTCCTGCACCCCAGAATTATTTTATGGTTGATTGCTTTTCACTCATTGGATGAAAAGTATCGCGGCATTCCAAGCCGGAAATTGATACCGTTTCAAATTAACAGGGACTTTCGCTTATGTTGCTCCAAGACGGTCTGCGACCGTCGCTTTTGGCAAACACGGCGGTCACAGACCGCCTATGAGCGAAAGCCCTGATTAGGTTTCCTAATCCCTGTCCGCGGTCCACCATTTCGTTGCCAGCCACAATGGAGGCTTGAAGTTTACGTGAGTTTGTTTGATCATTCCGCCCTCAGGGCAAGTCGCGCGAGTGCCAGCGCGCCCAATAAGCCTGCATTATCGCCAAGCTCAGCTTTGGCAATCACGAGATTATCCAAATAGTGTGGATGAAACGTATGCTTGCGCAAACTTTCCTCGAACGGCTTGAACAACAAGTCGCCGACTTGTGCCACGCCGCCTCCGAAGATCAAAATGGACGGGTCGAAGATGGCAAGATAATTTGCAACCGCGATGCCGAGATAATGTCCCGTGCGGGCGAAGGCGGAGATCGCGAGCGAATCCCCTGCTAGCGCCGCGTCCGCTACTTGCGCGGCAGACAGGTTCGGGTGAGGCTGAAGCGAAGATTTTCGTCTCGCATTTAATTGTTCGTTGATGTAACGCGCGATCGCAGGTCCTGATGAAAATGATTCCACGTGTCCGTTTTTACCACATCCACATGGCGGACCGTTCGGGTCAATGATCATGTGACCGAGTTCCCCGCCCATGCCATGAAAGCCCTGGAGCAGATGATCGTTGCTGATTACGCCGCCGCCCACACCCGTGCTGATGGTGAGATAGACGAGATCGTGATGCCCCTTGCCCGCGCCGAACTTCCACTCGGCAAGCCCTGCCATGTTCGCATCGTTATCGAGATGAACAGGCACGCCGAAATGTTTGGAAAGATTCGGCGCGAGCGGAAAATTTCGCCACTCGGGAATATTCGGAGTGGCGAGGATGGTTCCGGTATATGGGTCTAGCGGACCTGGTGATGCGATGCCGATCGCTGTCACTTCGGGAGACCAGATTTTATCAATGGCTTGCACGAGCCGGTCATATACGCCGGGTTCGGTTGCATGCGAGCGTGTGCGGTGATGCACAACGGGGGAGGTGCCTTCTGAGTTGTACGAGGCAACGCGGATATGCGTCCCGCCGATATCTATGGCGATGGTTTGAGACATAGACGCAATTATAACCGAGCGGCTCCCTGGAACACGAACGACAGATATGCAAACCTATCCTGGTCTAATTTTAGAAAAAAACAGACAGATCATACGACCTGCCTGTTTTTGGATTCACTCAACGGAAATGCTACTTTGGCTTGTGAATGATGATTGCGCCTGCTTGAACTGTTTTGACGAGGTATTCAAGATCACTTGAGCTTGAAGTAAGCCACCAGTGATGAGTCATCAATAGTGGTCATCGTCACCCGATAGCATTTACCGGCGGCCTTGGGGGTCTTCCAATTGTAGATAAACTGACCAGCCGTTGTATCGTAGCGCAGACTGGTACCACCTGTCACGGTTGTCTCGATGACATCCACAGGGGCATTTGATTCGCAGGCAACAGGAATGTATGTGAAACTCGTGACATATGCAATGTCAGTAAGCTCAGTAGGACCTGCAAAGATCTCGAACTTGAACGGCACGGTGCTGCCGCCTTTGACGAGGTTGTAGACGCCGTTCATGTCCACTGGCTGGTAAAAGCCTGTCAGCGTCCAAGGCAAAACCGTGTAGTTTCTGGTTTCAGTGGCAACGTTGCCTGCGGTGTCTTGCGCGGTGGCAGTCAGGGTGTGTGTTCCAAGTATGGACTCATACCCCGTTACCATGCAGGGACCATCCAATCCGGAGGAATCGTCTGCTGTACAGGTTGGCTCGGAGGGGACGAAACCGAAATAGAAACTATCACCGTCGTTGATGTCCCCGATCCAGGTGATGGTTGGAGGGGTCGTGTCTTGTGGGATCATGATCGCAAACGGCGAGAAACTTGTCACCGTGCCGCAAACGATATTGTTCACCGTATCGGGGTAGCCGGTGTCGGTTACGTTCACCCAAGCGTTATTTTCCAGATGCAAGAGTTGGATTGCCGCCTCCTCCGCCGGAGTCAGACCAGCATTGTCGTAGGTGAAGCAAACCTGTGCAGAGGTGAATTGTGCGTTCGATCCGACATCGTACACCTGACCAAGTAACTGGAAGTTCGGCGGCAGATCGTCGGGGTTGATGTTTGCCGGCAGGACTGTCGTTACACCGCCATCTGTGACCTCGCCAAAGTGAATATCGAGATAGGGTTCAGGTGAAACCGTGACGTTGTTTCCCGTTGGCGTGGTCACTGGCGCGACATCCTGGCGTGTGAAGAGTGGGAAGATGGGAAGGTCCTGGGTCAGGATCGCCTGTGCCTCGTATAGATAGGGTAGTCGTTCTGTATCGTTGGATGCGGAAGCCGCGCTCGCCATGGCGGCATCGAATAACGGATTGCTGTAGCCACTGACCGAGAGATTGGCTGTGATGTACGCTCCGAGATACACGTCATCATCGTAACCGCCTCCCCAGGCAAATTCCGCGATGTCGAAATTGCCCTGATCAAGCACACCGCCAGGATCAAAGAGCGCACTTGGTTGGATATGTTCCACGGTGATGCGGATGCCGATCTGCTCCATATTCTGTCGGAAAATCTCGGCAGATGCCACCCGTGCAGCAGCTGGTGTTGTTTTGAAGGTGAAAGCAAGCTCGACCCCGCCCGCGTTCTCGCGGAAGACATCGGCATCGCGGTTGATCCATCCGGCAGCCTCTAAAATTACGTTTGCCTGTGCCGGATCGTACGGATAAAGAGTCAACTCAGAGGAAGGCGCCGCCGCCCAATGTTCCGGCGGGACGATTGAGTTGGATATCAAACCGAATTGGCCTCTGGGGAGGAACGCGTCGTTCAGCATGCTCTGGCGATTGGTTCCGAGGGATATGGCTTGTCTAACGATAAAGTCTTGAAGCAGGACGTTATCAAGATTGAAGGTAAGATGCTCCATGGTCGGAAGCCGCGACAAGGTGAAGTTGATATTGGTTAGTTGCGTTCCTGTGGTAACGTGCAGGAGCGCGGCGTTGGTGTCAACAGCCTCGTCGAAGTATTCCTGGGAGTAATTATCAGCCAGAGCATGGATGCGGTAATCGCCATCCGGTAGAGAACATGCGAATTGCCCATTCTGATCGGCGTTCGCGATGAAGAGGATATCCCCGGTGTTGTAATCCTCGATTTGAATATACGCCGAGGGGATGGGCGTCGCGCCGTCATGCTCATACACTGCGCCGCTGACCGTATCGCCGGGCTGGCATTGGGGAGGCGGGGGAGGTTCGACGGTTAAGCCAAACATGGTTGCATCCCCGTCTTCGTCATTGACCGACGAATCGATCCACGATCCATTCTGAAGGTCGGCTGTATCGTGTTCCCAATCTTGTTCGCCGGGGATGGCAAAGTTCGTCATCCACTCGCCATTTGAATCGGCGGTCTCATCGCGGTTGATGCAAGGATCGTTTTCCCAGCAGGTCCAAATATTCACAAGTTGGTCGGGGTCAGCCGTGCCGAAGACCTGATCTGTATTTGTATCGACTTGGGTAAAGCCGAGGTTGACTACCGTGTGTTGCTTGGTGGTGTTCCCATCGGTGACCGTGACAAGATCGCCGGGTTTGAGATCGTAGGCACCCGCGAATTCGATATTGAACCAGGTTTGGGTTGGATCCCAATCAGCGACAACTACAATTGCGCTGTCGGTGTAATCGGGATTGATCAGCGTCGTGGCTGGGTCGTCAATTTCAAGGTTGACGGTCGCTCCAAGGGGCCATTGCCAGCCTTCCGCTCGGTCATCGTTTGCGCGGACTCCGAATGTCGGATTTGGAACCTCCCAGTAATCGGTTGTAAAATCTCCATCTCCTTCAAACCATCGCGCCACCCCATTGTCGCCCGGCTTAATATCGTATACGTCATAATCCTGTGATGGGATGGAGAAATCCGCGCTCCATACACCATTTACAACGTCGGCATCTCTCTGCATTTCGATGGGACTGCTCCACAGCCGCACGTTTACACTTGTGATGCCAACTCCTGCTGTGCCGGAGACTATGTCATTTTCCACGTCAACATTAGTGACATGGAAGTCTGCGACTGTGGTCGTGCGGGTAATATCCCCTCCAGAGACAGTAACCACATCACCCGATTTGAGCGTATAGTTGTTATTGAAATGGAAGGTAATAGCAGTTCCAGCGTCTGGATCCTGTGGATCGATAAGTTGTGACGTTGCTGTATCCGTATAATCAGGCGACAATCCGGTTGACAGGTCCTCCACAGTAAGCGTCAACAAAGTTTCGACGGGCCAGCCATCCGCGTCCACTTGATTAAGTGTGAGGCGGGCAATGATATTGGGGCTGGGCACGCTTATTCCGAATCTACTCATATCCCCGTCTCCATCATTGATGTTTGCATCGATCCATGTTCCATCCTGCAGGTCGGCTATGTCTTGCTCCGTATCATCTTCACCAGGGATAGCGAAGTTTGCTGTCCAGTTTCCATCCTGGTCGGCGGTTTCGTCCCGGATTGCGCAGGAATTGTTGCCGCAAGCCTGAATGTACAACAATTGACCCGGGTCGGCTATGCCATGGACTACTTCTGTGTCAAGGTCAAATTCAGTGATGAGCAGGTTTTCGATAGTAAGTAATTATCTCAAAAGGTACTCTGGGCTAATCTACGGAACCAGAGCATAGCACAAGCAAATTGAAGAAGCGCAAGATAGTTTTTTGACTTTTTCTCGTAACGGACCAAAAGACCTCGACATTTG
>Ga0247727_10008737_pt1 | contig 18672 bp, 18 predicted proteins | sample WisWelCaveWW1625_FD_202498 | JGI IMG/M metagenome (GOLD analysis project Ga0247727, IMG submission 202498) | Biofilm microbial communities from Wishing Well Cave, Virginia, United States - WW16-25 | ecosystem: Environmental > Aquatic > Deep subsurface > Groundwater > Cave microbial mat | place... | reverse complement strand
AAAGGTCAAGCGGTGGATCTCGGCCGGACCGTGCTTTTTTATCGCTCGGATATGCCGCTTGGTTCCGTAGCCCTTGTGCTCGGCAAGGCCGTAAGCCGGATAATCCCGGTGATTGCGGGAGATGATCCGGTCGCGATTCACTTTGGCGACAATGGAGGCAAGTTTGATGGAATTGTAACGCTCATCCCCTTTGATCACGGTCTTGGCAAGCGGCGCCTCAAAATTGAGATAAAGCCCGCCGTCAAGAAAAACTTTCAGCTTTTCCGGCGGGCATTTAAGCTGCTGGGCGATTTTTTTTAGCGCCCGGGTAGCGGCAAGATTCGCGGCGTTGGAAACATTGATCCGGTCGATGGTCTTGGGGTAAACGTTGGCCCGGCTGAAAAAAATCATCGGATGCTTCCTGGCCCGGCCGAACCATTCTTCACGCTGCTTGGCCGTCAGACGTTTGGAATCTTTGAGCTTGAAGAAGCGCATCCGGGCCGGAATCGCGACCGCGGCAACGGTAACCGGACCGGCAAGACACCCGCGCCCGACCTCATCTACCCCCACACTATAACGAACGCTACGAAGCATTTTTTTTGGCGCTCGTTTAGTGTGGGGGTCTATTCCTACCAATATCCTTTTCCCCATGTTATTTATTAGAATAGTAGTAAAGTCCGCTCTTTAAAAGGAAGTGTCTTATGCGGAACGTTCGGAGAAAACCGCTGGATCAGTTTTTGTTCATAATTTTCCCCTGCCTTGCCGTATTGGTACTTCTCACCGTGATGTTCGCGAACTCACGCGAGGAGGGCATCGATCCCAAAAAGATCGGGAAAGCTCTCGGCCAAGATCCGGCAACGCCGGCCGTAAAGACGGCTCCAGAAGTTTACCGCGAGGCCGATTATCTCGTCCGGCTGGAAATCAAAGCCACAAACCTGCTTACCGGCAAAGACGAGAACGGCCAGATGTCCGGCTTCTTCGTGAAATTAAACAACAAGCTTTTACTCCTGACCGCCGCGCACATCAACCAGCCGGTTTACAAAATCAACGAGATCAAAGCGGTGATCAAGGGCCAGCCGGGCGGCTACTCCGCCGAGATCGATAAAATGAACAACAACCTGGATTGCGCGGTATTGAAAATCACCGACAAGGGTTTTGATTTCGCGGGCCGGCTCGCCAACATCGCGCTGGACAAGAAATTCCAGCCCGGCGACACGGTCTACTCGCTCGGCTCGCCGGCACAGACGGAATTTGCCGTCGGCAAGGGCATCATCATGTCACTCGATTTCGGCAGCGCGCGGAATCCGTTCTTCACTTGGCAATCGACGATCGTTCACGCGGCGACTATCGCGCCGGGAAGCTCGGGTGGCCCGCTCCTGGACGAATCCGGCCAGGTGATCGGAATGAACGTCGGGGTAGCGGAACAATACACCACCCTTGGCTACGCCATTTATATGCACGATATCCTGACTTGGCTGATCCGGAACTACTAAAGCCCGCTTCTTCGGAGGGGGCTTTTTCTTTTGAAACGGTCTTGTTAAACTCTCTTTGGTACTTTGAAGGAGGCGCTTATGCGCAAATTGATGGTGGCGGTCGGGCTGCTTGCGGTCGTTTCTCTGTCCGGCTGTATCGGAGTCGTGATGGATCTTCTCGCGCCGGAGATCGACAACGTCGTTAGCGACGAAAAATTCAAGCCGGACCCTGATTTCGCAAAGGGTCAGCCGCAACGCCTGCTCGCGAGACCGCTGACCGCCGCCGATATCGGGAAGGTCCCGGGTGTCGTCTGGTTGGAATTCATTGTCGGGCCCAAAAGCAACATGGGCGGCACGGCTTCCGGATTCATGGTGGAATACGCCGGCAAGCCCCATATCGTTTCCGCCGGCCACATCACCAAGAGCCGCGGCCGCGCCTTCATGGCGATCTACGCCTACTGGAGCGAGGGACAAAAAAGGCCCGAGGAAGTGGAGATCGTCGTCGCGGATGAGGCCCTGGATGTCGCGCTGCTGCGATTTAAGGATCCAAACTTCCGTTACTCCGGACCCTATCCGCCGATCGGCTCGTCTGCTGCCCTGAAAAAAGGCGACAAGATCTTCCCATTCGGCTCGCCTTTCGGTTATGACTTCTCGGTCCGGGAAGGCGTGGTCACGAAGCTCGATTTCGGACTCAACCACAAGGGCGTGACTCAGCCGCAGCTCATCATGCACGACGCGACCTGCAACCCCGGAGATTCCGGCGGACCGATCTTCAACGAATTGGGCGAGGTGGTCGGCATCACCGTCATGGGTATCAACCCCATGGCCTATAGCCGCTTCACCACGACCATCACCGGCTCCATCCCGATTGACGACGTCAAAACGGTTCTCCGCAAGGCCAAGAAAGCCGGATACGTGGAGCATGGACGCATTGGCTGGAAACTCTACGCCACAGCTGAACTGAACCCACTCAACTATAAGGACAAGGGCTTCCCCGAGCCCAAACGCGGCGGATTGATGGTCTATGAACTAAAATCCGACGGCCCCGCCCAGGAAGCGGGCCTCAATGTCGGTGACATTATCATTGCCATCGACGGAAGGGCACCGGCGAACTATAACGAGGCCGCCCGCTACGTCCTTTTTGAAAAGGACAAGGCCGATGAGGTGGAAGTCCGGGTCTACCGTGAGACCCACTGGGTCGTCCAGGACATCCGCCGCGACGAGAAAGGTTACTGGACGGTCTACTACGTGCCCATGATGAAGCCCGAGGAGCTGTTCTTCAAAGTCAAGCTCGAATAACTGCCGATCCCCGCCATTAGTGGCGGGGATTTTTATTGAAAAAGTGGCGACAAAAGAATAAAATAAAATTACAAATGAAGTTCACTCATCTCCACACCCATAGCCACTACTCGCTGTTGGACGGACTGGCCAAAATTGACGATTTGGTGAGCCGCGCCAAAGAGCTTGGCATGGACTCGCTCGCTCTTACCGACCACGGCAACGTTTATGGCGCGATAGAGTTCTATAAAAAAGCGAAAGCGGCCGGCGTGAAGCCGATTTTGGGCATTGAAGCATACATCATGCCCGAAAATCCGAACGATAAAGAAAAATATTACCACCTGATACTGCTTTGCGAGAACCAGGCCGGCTGGAAAAACCTGCTGAAGCTCATCACCCACGCTCATCTGGAGGGTTTTTACTACAAGCCGCGCATTAACAAGGATTTTTTGCGAAAACACAGCACGGGTTTGATCGCGCTTTCAGCCTGCCTCTCCGGCGAAGTCAGCCGAAACGCGCTGAACGGCAACCTCGCCGAGGCGGAAAGGGTGGCGCTTGATTATCAAAATATTTTCGGCAAAGGGAAATTCTTTCTGGAAATCGGTCATCACCCCGGCATACGCGAAACGGTAAAAGCGCGCGAGGGCGTTTTGAAAATTGCCGCAAAAACCGGTATCCCGCTCGCGGCCACGCAAGATATTCATTATCTAAGAAAGGAGGATGCGCCGTATCATGACATTCTTCTCGCGGTGCAGACCGGCGGCAAGCTGGATGACCCGGATCGTCTCTCGCTAAAAGACGACGATTTCTCCATGCGCTCGCCGGAAGAGATGGCCGAACTTTTCAAGGACCTGCCGGAAGCCGTCGCCAACACCCAAAAAATTGCCGACATGTGCAATGTGGAGATAGAGCTTGGCAAGATCCAACTTCCCAGATTTGAAGTTCCGTCCGGAGAAACAGCTTCCTCCTATCTCCGCAAGCTGATCACCGAGCGCCTAACCGCCCGCTACTCCGAAGCCACCAAACAAGTGCAAGATCGTTTGGAATACGAACTCGGCGTAATAGAAAAAATGGGTTTTGCCGATTACTTTTTGATAGTCCAGGATCTCGTCAACTGGGCAAAAGAACGCGGGATAATCGTTGGGCCAGGACGCGGCTCGGCTGCCGGCAGCATCGTCTCCTACATCCTCCGCATCACCGACATCGATCCCCTCAAATACGACCTCCTCTTTGAACGATTTTTGAATCCGGACCGTATTCAGATGCCTGATATAGATATAGACATCACCGACCGCCGGCGCGGCGAAGTTTTCGGGTATCTGACCGAAAAATACGGCACCGACCATGTCGCCCACATCATCACTTTCGGAACCATGGCCGCCCGGGCCGCCGTGCGCGACGTCGGCCGGGCCCTCGGCATCAGCTACGGCTTTTGCGACCAGCTGGCCAAGCTGATCCCATTCAACCAGGACCTGGACGAGGCGCTGAAAATCCAGGAACTGGCTGCTCTTTACCAAACCAATCCGGACGCCAAAAGGATCCTGGACGCGGCCAAACACTTGGAAGGCGTTGCCCGCCACGCCTCCATGCACGCTTGCGGCATCGTGATCTCCGCAAAACCTCTGACCGAGCACTTGCCGCTCCAAAAAGCGCCACAGGATCCCAACACCATCGTCACCCAATTTGAAATGCACAGCGTGGAAGACCTCGGCCTTTTGAAAATGGATCTCTTGGGATTGAAAAACCTGACTATCATTGAGGACACCGTCCGCCTGGTGAACGAGGGTGGCGCGGAGAAATTGGAGATCGACAAGCTGCCGCTCTCCGACGCCGCCACTTTCAAACTGCTTCAAGCCGGCGACACCACCGGCGTATTCCAGCTGGAATCGTCCGGCATGCGCCGCTATCTCAAAGAGCTCAAACCGACCGAACTCGAGGACATCATCGCCATGATCTCGCTTTACCGCCCGGGCCCGATGGAACTTATACCCGATTACGTTGACCGCAAGCACGGCAGGAAACCGGTGCAGTATCTCCACCCGAAAGTGGAACCGGTCTTTAAAAACACCTACGGCATCATGATCTACCAGGAACAATTGATGAGCGCCGCTCGCCTTTTGGCTGGCTTCACGCTCGCGGAGGCCGACGTGCTCCGTAAAGCCGTCGGTAAAAAAATCCGAAAGCTCCTGCTGGAGCAAAAAGAAAAACTTATCCGGGGATGCATCGCGAACGGCGTGCCGGCCGAAACCGCGGAAAAATTCTGGACTTTGATCGAACCCTTCGATCGCTACGGTTTCAATCGCTCGCATGCCGCCTGCTACGCCATGGTCGCTTATCAAACGGCCTGGCTCAAAGCGCACTATCCGGTTGAATTCATGACCTCGCTTCTCAATGCCGATTCCGGCGATACCGACCGAATTTCTTTCCTGATCTCCGAGTGCCAGAGGATGGGCATCCCGGTACTACCGCCGGACATCAACAAAAGCTCCTCCGTTTTCACTCCCGAGGAGAAAAGTATCCGCTTTGGCCTGACCGGCGTGAAAAACGTCGGTGAAAATATCATCCAGGCGCTCATTGAGGAACGCCAGCGCGGCGGCCCGTATAAAAACCTCGCCGAACTCCTGAATCGCGTCCAGCACAAAGACCTGAACAAAAAATCGCTGGAAAGCCTGACCAAGTGCGGCGCTTTGGACGGACTCGGAGTTGAACGGAACGTCATTCTCCAGAATGTGGATGACCTGATGAAATTTCATCAGGCCCTCAAGAAGGCAAAAGACACCCGCCAGGCTGGCCTCTTCGGCGCTACCCAATTCAGCTACAATCTCAAGCTCAAACCGGCCGCGCCGGCAAACTCCAAGGAAAAACTGGCCTGGGAAAAAGAATTATTGGGACTTTATGTCTCCGACCACCCGCTCAACGCCTACAAAGCGCATCTACAAGACGTGGGGGCCAAACTGATAAAGGATGTGCTGGCCGGCACCTCGCAAATAGAGAAGCATAACGTCGGCGGCATCATCGCCAAAGTGCAGAAAATAGTGACTAAAACCGGCCGGCCTATGCTGTTTGCGAAAATAGAAGATTTCACCAATACTATGGAGGTAGTCGTCTTCTCCGATACGCTTGAAGCCAACCCGTCGGTCTGGCAGGAAAACACGGCGGTGCTGGTTAGCGGACGGATGTCGTTCCGCAACGGAGAGACGAAATTGATCTGCGACAAAGCAGTAGCATTGTAAAGAAAATCCCCTGTGAAGCCATTACTTCACAGGGGATTTGGGGATCCAGGGACCAGGAGATCAGGAAACCGAAGCTACTTGCGACGGAGGAACGCCCAACGGAAGAAGCCGTTCCAGAAGCCGCCAGGGCGGCCACAGTGGCCGACCAGCCACAGGCCGTCAACACCGCGCGCGACGCTGAACACCCCGAGGCCGTCGCCCGAGTCGGTAATCGGCGCCATAGCAATAAGGAGCCATTCACCCATTGGCTGATCCAGGTACTGGAGACGAAGCTGGGGGCCGACTTCCGGCGGACAGAGCTGGAGGCCAAGCTCCTGGGCTTTCTGGTAGATCACCTTCCGGGTGGCGCCGTTGGGAAAACCCAGATCGGCGACCGAGATGACCACCAGATCCACATCCTGCTCTTTGGCGGCAGCCATGAAACCGCGCTCGCCGAGGATGTCATTGGCCCAGTGGCCGATCTTGCAACCGGCACTATTGAGGGCCTTGCGGAAATCGTCGGCGGTCTGGAGGCCGGTGCCGAGGGTGATGGTGCGCCAGGATTTGAACTTCGATTCGGAATCAACCGCTGTGCAACCGGCAATCATGCTCTGCGCCACTGCCGAAGCGCGACCCGGATCCTTGCGAATCCTCTCAAAATGTCCCGGCTCAACGCCCAGATGCTCCAGAATCTCCAGCGTCGCTCCGATCTCGGAATACGGCAGCTTCGTAAGGCTCCCCATTTCGGGTCTCCTTTCGGTTAACCAGCTCGCTCCCCGTCTGTCCCGGCGCGCGCCGAGAAAAACAAACGGATCTCAAGCCGGCTTATTCTCAATTATTCTGCTGAAATTATAGTACTCTTTACCTATTTTGTCAAGCTATTGAATTTTATTCGGCCATCACACTTTCCCTAGCGATAGCAAGATGAAGTGTTATGGACTTTGCATCATCTTTTTGTTGTCATATAATCAATTTTATGCGCGACCACCGCGAAATAGGACAGGCATTGGACCTTTTTTCATTCCATGAAATCGCCCCGGGCGCTCCTTTTTGGCACCACAACGGGCTGGTGATTTTCAAAGAGCTGGAAAAGCACCTGCGCGAGGAACTGGACCGCGCGGGCTATCAGGAAATTTCCACGCCGATAATGGTGAAAAAGGATGTTTTTGAAAAATCCGGCCACTGGGAATACTACCGGGAGAATATATTTTATTTCGCCAATCCCCGCGACGAAAAAGAGGTGCTGGTGGTCAAGCCGATGAACTGCCCCGAATCCACCTATGTCTACAACTCTACGGTGCGGAGCTATAAGGACCTGCCTTTGCGCCTGGCGGAAATCGGCCGGCTTCACCGCAACGAGCTCTCCGGCACGCTCGGCGGAATGTTCCGGGTTCGCCAAATCACCATGGACGACGCTCACATTTACGCCCTGCCGAATCAGGTAAAGAAAGAGGTGGTCGCGTTCATCGGAATGCTGGAAAAATTTTACGCCTTGTTCGGCCTTACGCCGAGCTACGTGCTCGCGACCAGACCGGAAAAGGCGCTGGGCTCCGTGGCGGACTGGGACAAAGCCGAAAAGGCGCTTAAGGACGCCTTGGAAAAATCCGGCAAAAAATACACCATCGCCGCCGGCGAGGGCGCTTTCTACGGCCCCAAAATTGAAATACATCTGAAAGATTCACAGGGCCGCGACTGGCAGATGGGCACCGCCCAGCTGGACCTGGTGATGCTGCCCAAACAATTTGAAACCTACTATATCGCCGAAGACGGTTCCAAAAAACTGCCTTGGGTAATCCACCGCGCGATCTTTGGTTCGTTCGAGCGCTTTATCGGCATGCTTCTTGAGCACACCGATGGCAAACTGCCGCTCTGGCTCTCCCCTGTCCAGGTGGAAGTGATGAGCATCGGAGAAGGCCACATGAAATACGCCGGCCAGATCGCCAAAAAATTACAAAAGAAGGGTGTTCGCGTAAAACTCAATGTGGATAATGAAAGCGTCGGGAAAAAGATACGCGAAGCGGAGATCCACCGAGTTCCCTACATTGCCGTGGTGGGCGACAAAGAAGTCCAGGACGGAACGGTCAGCGTACGCAATTCCAAAGATAAAGAGAGCGCCGCGATGACCATCGCGGATTTCGCCAAAAAAGTTCTCAAGGAAATAAAAGCGAAGACCCTTTAAGGGTCTTCGGGGTTTTGCAGCGTTTCAATCAAATCGTTATTGAAAAAAAGTTCGAGATATTCGAGCCGGTCTTTGTCTTCCGGGAGACCGAAGCCGAACTCCCAGTGGTCGCCCTCCCTCAAAATGCGCCAGACACCGTTGACCATTATCGCCTGGACCCAGTTGTTCTCGTCTCCGATAAGGCCCCAGAGCTTGATGCGCTCCGACTCGTTGAACGGCCGGATAACGCCTCCGGCAGTTTCTCCATTGCCGTGGTGGTACTTATACATCTTGGCAAACCGGAACTTCTCGAGCTTCTTGGCGATCGCCCGCTGCTCTTTCGGCACCGGATCCACCTGGCGCACGTGGACGATATCTTCCTTGCGCGGATCCCAGTAGGAATCGGTGCAGTACTGGAAAATCCAAGCTTGGCCGTCGAAATCGGGCGGCTGCGGCTTCTTCAAAGTGCACCTCTAAAACATCCTAATTACAGGATATTCTCTTTGATTAACTTCCTCAACACTTCCGGGTTGCCTCTTCCCTTCAGCTCGGCCATGGCTTTGCCCACCAGAAACTGAATGGCATTCTCTTTGCCCTTCTTGTAATCGGCAACCGCGTCCGGATTGGCGGCAATCACCGCGAGTACCGCCGCCCTCAACGCCTCTACGTCGGAAACTTGGGTCAAGCCGCCCTCTTCAACAATCGCTCGTGGGTCAAGCCCGGTCTCAAACATCTTGGCCAACACATCTTTGGCGGTCCGGCTGGATACCTTTCCGGCGGAAATAAATTCGATCAAGTCAGCGAAATTCTCCGGGTCGATCTTCAACTCGGCAAAACCGACTTCATTTTCGGACATCAAGGCCCGAAGGTCGGTAGTCAGATAATTGGCCAGCAATTTTATTTTGTCCCCGACGCCTTGCTCGGTTTCGGTTTCCAGTTCGGAAACGGATTCTTCAAAATACTCGGCGGTGGCACGGTCGCCTATTAAAACCTCCGCTTGCTCGGCGGGCAGGCCGTATTCTTTAACAAACCGCTGGCGTTTGGCTGCCGGCAATTCCGGTATCGCAAGCTTCAGCGTTTTGAAATCAAACGCGGCAAGATCAAGCGGCGGCAAGTCGGGTTCTGGGAAATAGCGATAATCATGGGCTTCCTCTTTAAGCCGCTGGGAAACGGTCCGGCTGTGTTTATCGTCCCAGCCACGCGTCTCCTGGATGATCTTGCCGCCCGATTCCAGCACTTCCTCCTGCCGCTTGATCTCGTATTCAATGGCCGCCTGCGCCGCCTTGAAGGAAGCGATGTTCTTGACCTCCACTTTGGTCCCCATATTCAAACTGACGTTCGCTTCCACACGCATCTGGCCCTTTTCCATATCCGCGTCGGAAACACCCAAATAGCGCAGGATTAGCTGCAATTCTCTGGCAAAATCGCCCGCTTGCTGGGCGCTCCGGATATCCGGCTCGGTCACGAGCTCCATCAGCGGCACGCCGGCCCGGTTGAAGTCCACCAGCGAGTGTTTCCCGTCTTCCGAGTGGATCAAACGGCCGGTGTCCTCTTCCAAATGCACCCGCCGGATACGGATACCGTTCAGCACGCCGCCGAAAATCAGCGGCAAATCGTACTGGGAGATCTGATAGCCCTTGGGAAGGTCCGGATAGAAATAATTCTTGCGGTCGAATTTGGAATGCTGGGGAATGTCGCCGTTAAGCGCCATGCCGACCTGCAAAACCGCTTCCACCGCTTTCTTATTGATAACCGGCAGCGTGCCGGGGTGTCCGAGACAGACGGGACAAACGTTGACGTTGGGATGCTTTTCCTCGGGGTCGTTCAAGGAATCACAGAACATTTTCGTCTGCGTTTTAAGTTCGGCGTGGATCTCCAGACCAATTGTCGGCTGGTATTTCATTTGGTTTTATTATAATCTAACGCTGTTCCTTGATAAAGGAGAGGACTTTATGCCCGGAAAGATAATGTACTGCGCTTTTCCGACGCGGCTGCGTCATCTTCGCGACAAGGTAAAGACATTCGCCAAAAGCCACGGCTACGCTCCGGTCATTCCTTTTGACATCGGCGATTACGACGACTTCGAGGGAAACCCGGCTATCGGCCGGGAGCGCACCTTGAAGTTCATGATCGGTGTCATGAAGTCCTGTGATGTCATCGGTGTTTTCGGGATATCCGAGGGTGTGATGGGCGAACTGAAAAACGCGCTCGACCTCGGGATGGAAATCCACGTCTTCCACGGTCTCGACCCGGAGTGGGAAAAATACTACGAAGTGCTCAAAGACAAGTATGGCGATCTCCTGCGGCGCCTGCGCGGCTCGAATCACCTCTTCGCGCTCATCGGCGCCCGGGCAGTCGGAAAGACCTTTTGGTCAAACATTCTGATGGCGCATTTTGGCGGCAAGCTGAGGCGCGTCAAGAACACCACGACCCGCAAACCGCGCGACGCCAGCGACCACGAGTCATACAACTTCGTCAGCGAAGAAGAGTTCAAAAGGGGCATCGGCGAATACCGGTTTCTCGAATGGGACTACTATCTCGGGAATTACTACGGCTCATCGCTGGATGATATTCGGTCGGTGCTCCGCGATTCCTCCGGGATCTTCGCGATTACCCCAACCGGTGCAAAAGCCCTCTATGTCCACCGCTTCGAAATTAACCTCACCAACCTGTTACTGGCACCGGCCTCCGCCAATGTGCTGCTCGCCAATTTCCTGCGCCGCGGCATCAACGACCCGAAGGAGCAGATGGAACTCCTACTCGATGCCGAGCAGTTTTCGCTACCCCCCGAGATCGGCCACCGGATTGTCACAGTCACCGGAAACACCGGGGAAGACAAAGCAACGCTGCTCTCCATCGTCGAGCCGCTGATCAAATAATATAAACCCGCTCTTATTGAGCGGGTTTATTTCTTTTTATTTCCTCCGTCGCCATTAAGGTGGCGTCGGACCCTTTGATGACGGCAACGATTTTGCAGGCAACCACCCGATCTTCGCCGTCTATTTTGCCGATGTTCGGAACAATGCGCGGCTCGTGGATGTCGGCGGTGAACATTTGCCATCGGCCGTTGCAAAACACGGAAAAATCATGGTAAAGCTGCGCTTCTTCGCCAAGGCCCCAGAACTTAACCAGCACCTGCCGGTCAAAAATGTCATACTCGAAACCTTTGGCAAGCTTGGCGCCAAGCTCATACCTCCTGATAGTGCCTATCCACCCGGGACGAGCTTTCGCTTGCGCCGATATCGGCTGCTTCGTGAGCTTCTTTTCTTTGAAGTCCCAGATTGCCGCTACCTCATCGGTCATTTTCCAGGCGGAGAAATCGGGGACGGAATGGACGGCGGCTTCCTTCATGGCAATATCTCCAAAGTGCGAAGTATGAACTTGAACCAAGCCGGATCGGTATCATCCCGCTTGATGTACACCTCCATCTCGGCGAGAGACATGAACTTCGCAAATTCATGCTTCTCCGGAACCAGGACCTGCGGCTCCCCTTCCCAGAGTAGGGCTTCGTAAACCCGGCAATAATGGGTCCGATAGCCACGCCGGCACTCAACGCCGACCACCTGATGGTGCACCAGCTTTGTATTGATGATCCGGATGCCGGTTTCGGCAAGGACCACCTTCCGGATGACATCACCCGGCAAATCCACCGGATGGCCGCTGCGGTAGGCCGGTTTCTGCCATTCGGGTTTGGGCAGAAAAGGGTCGAGGACATGAGCCGAAGGAAAACCCAACCCGACCGGCTTTAATTTTCGGTAAACGGTCAGGTAGCGTTTCTTTTGGTTTTTGACGATCGCTCCGACGCTATCGCAGATGCCATTGATCATTTTAGGCCTCTATCAAAAGGTTTGGGAGGAATGTCAAGTTTCTGCCATCAATATACAAATTAAAAAGCCGCCTGGCAAGGCGGCTTAGGAGGGCTTTTGCGGCGGCGGCTGGACAGAGGGCGTCACCGGGGCGCCAAGCCAAAGCTTGAGCCAGTTCTCCCACAAGAACCCATAGTCCAATGGGTTGGCTTCCGGGAAGGCATTTGTGAAAATGCGCTTCTTGTCTTTCTCGTGAGCTACGGCCATCATCCACTTCTCTCTGTGCGGCCTGAGAAAAATTAGTGGCATCTTCAGAATCGTAGCGCCTCCGACCTCGCCTTGAGTGTTGCTGCCGACATATCCATACTTCATTTTCTTCCGGCCCTTCGTGAGCGGATTAAAGATCAGACAGACACCACCCATGCCTTTTACGGTTTCAATGTTATTGAAATGCGCCCATACCAATCCGGGGACCTTGTCGCGGTAGGAATCGGACTCCAACCGTTGGTCCTCGTCCTTTCTGATAAAGTCACGGCGGTGATGCCGGAAATTAGGGGAAAAAACCAAAACTCCCTTTTTCTCAAGAAACTGAACGAACTCATACAGCTCCTGCTTGAAGCGCTGGCTGCAGCAAATGACTAGAGGTCGCATTCGGCTCCTTCCTTTCTTACTTCACAAAGAGCGGTTTGCTGACACCCCTACTTTAGAAAAAAAGCGCTTTGATGTCAACAAAAATCCGGTTGATCGGACGCCGGCCGTCAACAACAACCACTTTGCCAAAATAGCGGGTCTTAACAAGTTTTTTGTATTGAGCGGCGATCTTCTTGGCATAACCGAGCGCTTCATAAATGTCTTTGCGCTTGCCGGATTTGTTCAGGCGGGCAATGGCCGTTTCCGGATCGATATCTATAAAAATTGTCAGGTCGGGCTTGCGGTATTTTTTCCCGATGGTTTGGCGGTGCAAATCGGCCAGCTGATGGAAAGCCAGACCATTCGCCATGCCGTGGGCGAAAGTGCTCAATTCGTAGCGGTCCTGGATCACCTGGACGCCTTTGGCGAGCGCCGGTAGAACGGTTTTCGCGAGATCATCGCGCCGGTCGGCGACAAACATCATTTGCCGTTCCAGCTCGGTCATTTTGTTGGTGGGGTTTTCCACAATGGAACGGATCAGCCGTCCCCAAAATCCCCTGGTCGGCTCGTTATTGAAAATCGCTTTCTGGCCGTGCCGCGCCAAGTACGCCGCCAGCATTTTTGCCTGCAGTGTCTTCCCGGAACAGGTCAAGCCCTCAAAAACAATGAATTTCCCGCGCTTCATAATTAATAATTGTATCACAGAAAATAAAAATGCCCCGACAGAAGGTCGGGGCATAATTTGCTTAGTCGCCGGTTTGCGGAGGATCCCAGTTGAAGAATTCGGCGTTGCGGAGGATGTAGTACCAGACCGGCTCGAGGCCCATCTCGGCGAGCCATTCCGGGTCGGTTTTCTTGTCCTTCGGGTCGCCGAAGATCTTCGTGGTCAGAGTGCCGACATCGGTCCAGCGGCAGTTGTACTTTTTCATGAAGTATTCGGTGCGGTGCGCCCATCCCTGCCAGACCGTCTTGTTGGCCCAAAAAACGAGCTTCGCATCGCTGCCTTCTTTGATGGCGGTTGTCGGCGGCAGACGCCAGGTCGGCCGGTAAACCTCCCAGTCGTGATGCGAACCGCCTTCACGCTTGCAGGGGTTCGGCACAGTGCCGGAAAAAACCAGCTGGATCTTGGTCATTGGCACCGCCAGTCCGGCCTCTTCCGTGCATTCCCGTACGGCCGCGATCGGAAAGGTATCGCCATCTAGGTGCCCGGCCGGAAGCGCGTAGGCCTCCGGGTAGTTGCGCCGCTCGATCATCAGGAGATGCTCCCAGAGCGGCACGATCATCCCGGCACTCTTGTTGTCGCAGACCTTCGGCATCGCCCCTCCATTAAAAAAACTGCATATATCTTACCAATTTTATCCTAAAAAGTAAAGCCCCGCTCTTTAGAGCGAGGCAAATTTTTAGTCGCCGGTATCAACGTGTTTGTTGCGCCAGAGAACTGTAACCGGCTTACCGTATGCGATCGAGACTATGCCATAGACGTGAGTAAATCGCCTCTGCTTATCTCTCGCCCGATCAAGGTCCTCGAGGCCGGCAACAATGCCATACTGTAGATGATCAAAAGGGAATTTTGCGACCTTCCCTCCGTGATCGCGAACGAAGAACTTATGCAGAGCAGCAAAACTCAACACTTCCGGCCACTTCTCATTCCTGCGCCTCCGCACGATGGCGTGAAAATACTTTCGGGACTTTGCGAATTCTGAAGAAATTACTCCATAGCACTCCAATTCTCCACTGTCGGTACGAAGAATGGCTGCACTATTCCTGCGAAATGCCGTTTTCACATGTCCACCTTTCTCAAAAAACTGCTCATACAATACCAAATTTCCGAATAAAAAGCAAGTCCCAAAACCAATTTTTATGGCGGGTCGAGGGCATACTGCTTCTTCGGAACATCCCGCAGGCGATTCGGCTTGGCGCCCTGCGAATCGCCGAGGGAGAAGAAAAAACGGCCGCAGGAGCCGTTTTATTCTGTTTCCGAAAAGTAGTTGCCCGAAAAATACCGCTATAAAAATTACTTCTCTATCACCTCTATGCCCATATTCCGGGCGGTGCCCTCAATGATGCGCATCGCGGCGTCAAGGTCGTAGGCGTTGAGATCCGGCATCTTTTTCTCGGCGATAGCGCGAACGTCCTCCTTGGTCACCTTGCCAGCCTTCACTTTGTTCGGCTCGCCGGAACCCTTTTCCACGCCTGCCGCCTTGCGGAGTAAAGCCGAAGCCGGGGAGGTTTTTAGTTTGAAATCAAAAGACCGGTCCTCATAGATAGTAATGGCGGCGGGAATAATATCCCCCGTCATATCTTTGGTGGCTTCGTTGAACTTCTTACAAAAGTCGGCGATGTTGATGCCGTGCTGGCCGAGCGCCGGGCCGATCGGAGGCGCCGGGTTCGCTTTGCCGGCTTCGATTTGCAGTATTAATTTCGCCTTAATGGGCTTTGCCATATTGCGCTGTATTGTATCCTATAATTTCTGAACTTGCAACGAATCGAGTTCCACCATCGTGTCCCGGCCGAAGATCGCCACCAATACTTTTATTTTCCCTTTCTCTTCGTCAATTTCGGCTACTTTGGCGTCATAATCCTTGAACGGACCGTCGGTTATCTTGACGGCCTCGCCAATGCTTAACTCAACCCGGAATTTGGTGCCCGCTTCCTCTTGGCCCTTCATCTTCGCCATCAACTCATCCACCTCCGCTTTGGAAAGCGGGGTCGGCTTGGTGCTGTCGGGTCCGACGAATCCGGTAACCCGGGGGGTGTTCCTAACCACGTACCAGGTATCCTCGGACAGCAGCATATCCACCAGGACATAGCCGGGAAATATCTTTTCCTCCACCATCCGCCGCTTGCCGTTCTTTATCTTGATGCGCTTCTCTTTCGGGACAACGACGCTAAAGATTTTTTCGTTCATCGCCAGGGACTCGATACGTTGCTGGAGGTAACGCGCCACGGCGTCCTCATAGCCGGAATAAGTATGGACCGCAAACCAGTGCCGCTCTTTGCTGGCGGCAATCTTTGATTTTGCCTGCACCGGCTCTTCGCCGGTTCTGTTATTTTGGCTTTGAACCTTTTCGTCCATTAGAATGACAATAGCTTACCGAGCAAAAAGGCGAAGCTGGTGTCCAAAACACCGAGCAATAGCGCCACCAGGAGCGAAAAAACCACGACGATCATGGTCATCCGGGTAGTTTCCGGAAAAGTGGGCCAATTGACCCGCTTAAACTCCTGCTGAGCCTCGCCAAGGAACGACTTGATTCTCGTAATCATAATTTAGGAAACTTTAACACCAAGGGCGTTAAACATCAAGGTTTTTGACGAACTGCGCCCGGCTCTGGATGAACTGCTTCCTGGGCTCTACCTCTTCGCCAAGAAGAATATCAAATAGGCGGTCGGCTGCTTCCGCGTCATCAACCACTACCTTTCTCAAGGTGCGGTTAGCGGGATTCATGGTCGTTTCCCAAAGCTGGTCAGGGTTCATCTCGCCGAGACCCTTATAGCGCTGAATGTTCAGGCCCTCCGTATCCATTTTCGCTTTTTCTTCTTCTCGGTAGATATACTTGATGTCTTTCCCCTTTTGAATGCGGTAAAGCGGCGGTTGGGCGATGTAAAGATGCCCGTTATCAATGATCTGCGGGAAGTGCCGGTAAAAGAGCGTCAAAAGGAGGGTGCGAATGTGAGAACCGTCCACGTCCGCATCGGTCATCAAAACAACTTTGTGGTAGCGAAGCTTGTTGATATCAAAGGCGTCCGCGATGGCCGTGCCCAGTGCCACTACTAAAGCTCTGATTTCTTTGTTGATAAGCATCTTGTCGATGCGGGCTTTTTCCACGTTCAAGATCTTGCCTTTGAGCGGCAAGATGGCCTGGGTGCGGCGGTCGCGCCCCTGCTTGGCGCTGCCTCCGGCGCTGTCGCCCTCCACTATGAAAAGCTCGGATTCCTGCGGGTCGCGCGAGCTGCAATCGGCGAGTTTGCCGGGAAGGGTCAACCCCTCCAAGGCGCCCTTCCGGAGCACCGTTTCTTTGGCGGCTTTGGCGGCTTTTCTGGCTTTGGCGGCCAAAAGGCAACGTTCAATGATGCGGCGGGCGTCCGTGCTGTTGCGCTCTAAAAAGTCCTTGATGGCTTCGCCAAGCACCGTCTCCACCGCGGTTCTCGCTTCCGGACTACCAAGGCGGGCTTTGGTCTGACCTTCAAACTGCGGCTGGGGAATCTTTACGGAAATTATGGCAATTAAGCCCTCGCGCACGTCATCGCCGGTCAGGGTCTCACCGTCTTTTTTGATATATTCGCTTTCAATAGCCCAGTTGTTCAAAGACCGGGTCAACGCCGAGCGGAAACCGGTCAGGTGCATTCCGCCATCCGGAGTATAAATGTTGTTCGCAAAGCTCAACTCCTGCGCTTCAGTTTCGTTCTTATACAAAAAAGCGGTCTCCACTTCCACGTTCTCATGAGATTTGTTCACATAGAACGGCGCTTCCTGAAGCGGTTGTTCGTTGCGGCTCAAGTACTTGATGAAGGAAAGCAGGCCGCCGTCAAAATAAAAAGCGTGGTATTGGGTATCCTTGGCGTCTCGCTCGTCGATCACCTCAATCCGGATGCCCTTGGTCAAAAAGGCCTGCTGGCGCAGATGGTCGATGATCTTTTTGCGGTCAAATTCGATGGATTTGAAAATTTCCGCGTCCGGTTCGAACTCAACCCGGGTGCCGGTCCGGTTGGACTTTCCGATCTTGCGGACTTTGTACTGCGGCTTGCCGCGTTTGTATTCCTGCTCGTAGATGCCGCCGTCCCGATGCACTTCCACGCGCATCCAGGAGGACAGGGCACAGACCACGGAAACGCCGACGCCGTGCAAACCGCCGGAAACTTTGTAGGATTCGCCGCCGAACTTTCCGCCGGCGTGGAGCGTGGTCAAAACCGTCTCCAAAGTGGATTTTTTGGATTGGGGGTGGATTTCCACCGGAATGCCGCGGCCGTCATCGGTGATCGCCACTTTGCTGCCGGGCAATAATTCCACCCGGGCGTTTTTGGCGTAGCCGGCCATCGCTTCGTCAACGGAGTTGTCCACTACCTCCCAGATGAGGTGATGCAAACCGGCGACATCGGTGGTGCCGATGTACATGCCCGGGCGCTTCCGGACCGGTTCCAAGCCCTCCAAAACATAGATGTCTTTGGCTGTATAACTGCCCTCTTTTTTAGGGGCTTTTTCCGCCTTTTTGTTAGGCATTTTAACCTCTTAATTATACCAAAAACTGGGCAAAGAAAAAAGCCCCTTAAAAGGGCTTTTTGAAGCTGGTTTTTACTTGAAATCGTCCTCGGTTTTGGGCTCCACCGGCTCGGTTTCCTCGGCTTTCCAGCCGAGCCCTTTTTTGAGCACCTGCTCGAGCGAGTACGTGCCGCGGGCGAGAGCGTCGCGCAGTCGCCTGGCCTTCTGGGTATCGCTGAGCTTATCCCACTTGAAACCTCTCGGGTTCAGCGCGGCTTCAATCTCATACCAGGCCTGCTTGTATGGGTCTTTGATCGCCGGCGTGACCTTCCTGCGCTTTGTTTTCTTCACGGTAACTCCTTTCCGAAGAACTGCCAAAAATGTAACCCGCTACTTCGTTTCTGTAAAGAGCCGCCGGGCCTCCTCCCAAATCTCCGGCCGGCCTTCCAGCTTTTCTTTGAACCACCACTCGGCGCCCCAGAGGTAGGCCTCGCGGAAGCCCACGCCTTCAGCAAGCTTGATATTTTTCCGGAACTGCTTGAGATTCATGGACTTTTGCTGCTCATCGGGTGTGAGCTCGTAGATCATTCCCGGGCCCCACGGCTCGGCCTGAAGTTCGCTGACGATAACGTCCTTTAGCCCGGCAAAAATTTTCGCGAAGTTCGTCTTGAAGTAATATAAGCTGGGCATGCTCGGATAGCGGACGTAGCCGCTCGGAAATTCATCCCGCCAAACCACGCCGAACATCGTGGTGCCGAAAATATCGGCCCGCCGCGCCGAACCAAGCCAGCTGCCGATCTCACCGCTGTCGGTAATGATCACCGGGCGGGAATCCAACGATTTAACGAGTCCAATCTGCCTATCCAGAAACTCGGGGTCCGGTTCGGGGCACAAGCCAAACTCCTTAAGAAATGGCTCGTTTTCCACTTGCCAGGCCTCA
>Ga0247727_10008736_pt1 | contig 18673 bp, 14 predicted proteins | sample WisWelCaveWW1625_FD_202498 | JGI IMG/M metagenome (GOLD analysis project Ga0247727, IMG submission 202498) | Biofilm microbial communities from Wishing Well Cave, Virginia, United States - WW16-25 | ecosystem: Environmental > Aquatic > Deep subsurface > Groundwater > Cave microbial mat | place... | reverse complement strand
AGGGGGTTCAGCAAGTTCGGACGAAAACTTAAAATCGGTCACTACGAGTGGGGCAGACCCTACATTGCTTAATGTGATAAGTTCGTCAGCCGTATTTCCGCATTCAATGTCATTGAACAAAAGTGCTATTGGGCTTACTGCAAGTTTTGGCGCAGCCACGACCTCGACCTGCAATGTACACGGCAACGATTCGTTAGTTGCCGCATCAACCGCCGTGCAGATGACAGAGGTGACGCCGAGCGGGAAAAAGCGAGGAAACGTAATGGTCTGACCGGCCACTTTGCATACGACTTGCGGATTGGGATCACAAGCGTCCTGTGCGTTGATCATTAAATCAGCGAAATTAACCGACGCGCGAGTCGGGTCTTGCGTGGTGAAAACCTTGATCGGCATCGTTGGGCATGTAATCTCCGGCGCTCTTGTGTCAACAAGCAAGGCCTTGACGGTTGGTTGCGGTGAAGAGAAGGAATTGCTGACAAACTCAAGCGTGCCCTGTACGGGAAAACCGTCTTTAAGTATGCCCGTTGTGGGCAGGCTTATTTGGTTGGGATCAAAACGAATCTGGAGATCTTGGCTTTGATCTTTACCAATTGTCAAATTAGGGTTCAAGATGGTAAAAGCCGGGTGGTTTGAATTTGCAGCATCTTTAATTTTTACATCAGTTATAATAAGCGTACAATCTTCCGTGTTGGTTATAGGCACATTGAGCGTGGAGGCTTGCATGTTCGATCTATCGCACTCGGTTGGATTAAAAGAAATCTCAGAGGCGACCTGCAATTGCGCCAGGTTAATCTTGATCTCTTGTGACAAACTTGGCAACGTAAGGTGCTGATCGGCTACGGCGTCATAAAAACGCAAAGCCCAATTGAATTCTCCACTTGTCTGATCAATATCTACTCCAGAAATAAACTGGGGCAAAATAGTTATTTCAAATTTTTCTTTAGCAGCCCCAGATAAAGGGCCGTCACTCAGACGCAGCACGATGCCATCGGTCGTGTCCGCCGGCCAATTCCAACGCACCGTCACCTGTGTAAAACCGTCTTTCTCTTCAACTTTGGGGCTCGGCGTTCCATCTGCGAGTTTTTCATCCGGATCATCTCTAACGACAACGATGTCCTTTCCCTTGGGCAGGATTTCTGTTGGTATTTGAAACACGAACTGAGCTACAACATCATCTTTTGGCCCTGGACAAGTCGCGGACTTATTACTAGACTTATCAATGAACTTATTATGTAGTACAAACAAATACAAAGCGCCTGAGGGCATTTCCTGATAAAGAAACATCGTCGTTTTGCGGCACTCGACGAAATCAGGGTCTTGAAGCTGTGTGCTTCTCTTGATCGGATCATAATTATAGAAGCCGACCGGCGATATATTTCTTTGCACAGGATTTATTGGTTTGCATGAAACCGAGCCAACCGCAACTTTACTCGTTTCCTTGGCTTCACCGGTTTCTTCAGCCTTGGGGGTCTCAATTGCCGATTGTGACACCGTGAACTGCGGCAGCGCTTGTGCAAAAACAGTCGAATTGGTTGCCCAAATCATGCACAAAGCCGCAAGGCCAAGCCGGCGCAATTTTGCCAATATCGGATTCGGGTTCATCATGGTCGTACCTTCCAGCGTCGGAGCTGCTTAAATGGATTTATTGAATCAACGCCATTTTTTTCGTCAAGCGGTGCTTGCCGGCGGTCAAGTTGTACAAATAGATGCCGGCAGCCACGGGCCGGCCTCTTTCATCCCGCCCGTTCCATCTTGCCGTGTAGGACGAGCCGGTTGGCAAGTTGGCATCCACCAACGTGCGCACGAGCTGGCCGAGCAGGTTGTAAATTCTCAATTCGACTTTTTCCGTTCCGGAAGAGTTGCTTGCCAACGCCGGCACATCAAAGCGAATCGAGGTGGCGCCTTGAAACGGGTTGGGCAGATTTTGGCTTAAGGCAAATTTTTCCGGCACTGGAGAGAGATTCAAAACCATATCGACATTGCTTTTCATAATCATATCAGAAATGATCAGATCGCCGCGGCTGTCTTCCGGCCCCTCGAACGCAATGCTCATGGTATTCGCCTCTTTTTTCATGTAGCGGATCATGTCAAGGGTCATTTCGCCATGAGCCGGCATCATGTAATAGTTGTTTGGAAAATACGGGCCACCCGGCTTCGAGGTGCTCAGAATAAATTCATAACCATTCAAATTCGCCACGATCCGGCGAATGCCCTGGTTTTTAATGTAGAAATAACGATCGCTGGGGAGCGGCTCAAATTGCTGCGAAGAGGTGCGAAGCCCCGGCAGCAACGTCAAGAAAATGGGATCGCACAGGACTTCATTGCCGCACAAGTCAAATGTCCGCAAAGTAAACCCAAAGGGCTTGGTTTCGTCAATAACGGTGCCCGTGACAGTGATCGGTTCCGTAAAAGCAGTGGGAAAGCGTGGTATCTCGACGCTGACATTGAAAGAATCTTGAACGCGTAACGAGCGTATGCCACTGTTATTATCTTGCACCACGAATTCGAAACTTTTCGGTGGGCCGGGGTTGACTGCTGCAAGATCACAAGCTGGAGGCCTCCGGTCGAAAAGTGGCGGCAGATCATCGGGCACACTCGCTAAAAGCGCTTGGGTGACTTGGATCGAATCGCCGGGGAAAAGAAAGATCCGTTTTTCGGCGGTTTCACCCCAAAAATATAGAATTGCGCTATCACCACCAAATTGCCCGGCGAACAAATCATTTTGGGTGGTAACAATCCGCGAAGAATCCGTGTAACTAAAGGCGGTGCGCGAGGCAAGCGGCCAGGACGCCTGCTGCAGTAATGTCGGCTGCAAGGGAGTCCGTAACAGGACGGCCGGCGTCAACACCGACCCGATGACTTGGTATTTACGCGTTGGACTCGATATGATCGTGTTGTCATCATTGGGGCGGGCTATAAAAAAAGCGAAATCGGGCTGGCCGAAACTTGTCTCTCTCTTGTCGAAGCTGAGCCCGAAAACACTTTCATTCATATCAGGGCCGTCGTCGCCGCCAACGTTCAAATCCCACAAATAGCGGATGCCGATACTGACCAACTTATTGCCGGTGTTCTTGACCATTGTAGTAATTTCAACCCAGGAGTCGTCGAAATCGATACCATGCACTTCGATCTTTTTGGTGATCAATAAACTATCCGGCACTCTAGCCAAGCCTGGGAGCGCATATTTGATAATAAAGCCGGTGGTGTCGTTTTGGTTTTTTATGGGTATAAGATAATCATCGCGAGTAAGAATGGAGTCTTCACTGATAAAGACGCTGTCAAGCCAAACTGTTTTAAAGCCCGGTTGAGTGTTTATTGATGGCAGTTCAGCCTGAACGTAATCTGTACCGGAAGTATAGGAACGAACGCTGGTGTAACTGGTGAAAGGAGCGCGTTTAGCGATGCTGCCAAGTATGCCTGCCTGGCGGACTGGATGCCTCGGGCCGGTTGTAACCGCATACTGTCCCACGCCGCCGCCAATAAAATCTTCGATCGCGATGCGGTATATCTTGTTGCCGGCAGTGATTGCGTCTTGATTTTGGCGCTTTAATTTGTTGTTATTTAACCTTTGCGCACGACTGAGTTTCTGCGCCTGGGCCGGCAAGGTGAACATAACCGCAAAGGTAAACAAACAGAAATAAACTAGGTGGCGACGCCATTCAGGCAGATTTTGTAACAAAAGTACTGGCATGGCTCGATCTCCTGGGTTAAATACCCAAATCTTTTAAATGAAGATAATCACGCCTACAAGCTCTCACTTACACAGACACAAAAAATAGCTATTTCTCTCAAACGTGCCTTAAATTTTTGCCTATAATCGTGACCTAAAGTGATAGGCTGCAACAGGTAATGAATAACGTATGAAAGGTGGGAAAAACGGCCCTGTTTTTCGTACGGCGCTTTAACGATAGAAACCAATATACTTAGAAATTGCCATGGGAAAATTGTGACTGAATTTACGCAACCCTTTTTCAAAAGTCAAGCGCCAAATCGTTTCCTCAAAAAAAATTAAGTCAAAGTAAATTTTGCTGGTTGAACAAAGGAACAAATTCCGCTGTCATACGTAGGAAGACGACAGCCTGAAAAAATTATGCCCAACCGGCGAAATCATGCACCGGTGCAGAAGATGAGGTGTTTTAAACAAGGTGATCCGATGAAAGGGGCGTGAGAAGAGCGGGACCGGACGCGCCCCTAAAATTAACCAGCCATTATGAGGAGGTGTTGACTTCGCCTGAAATTACTGCATCTGTTGAATGACAGAATAAATTACAGACAGCGGCAATCAACTGCGGAAAAGTTTTTAAATTCACATTTTATCTTTTTAAGAGCAAAGGAGGTTGTGCAGTATGCGAAAAACCAAAATCATGGCGATGGGTTTGTTGCTGGCATGGGCGGCGTTGGCGTTTGCCAAGACGGAAACGGCCAATGCCAATGGCAGCGCCGTCGACATTCCCCACCAAAAATTCGTTCTGGCCAACGGGCTGACGCTCATCGTGCACGAAGACCGCAAAGCGCCGATTGTGGCGGTGAACGTCTGGTATCACGTCGGCTCGAAGAACGAAAAGCCCGGCAAGAGCGGCTTCGCGCATTTGTTCGAGCATTTGATGTTCAACGGCAGCGAGAATTTCAACGACGACTATTTCAAGACGATGGAAAGAATCGGGGCCACGGATTTGAACGGCACCACCAATGAAGATCGCACCAACTATTTTCAGAATGTGCCAAATTCCGCGCTCGACATCGCGCTGTGGATGGAATCCGACCGCATGGGACATCTGCTCGGCGTGATCGATCAGGCCAGGCTCGACGAGCAGCGCGGCGTGGTGCAAAATGAAAAACGCCAGGGCGAAAACGAGCCGTATGGCATCACCGACGAGCTCATCGTCAAAAGCACCTGGCCGACCGGCCATCCGTATTCCTGGACGGTGATCGGCTCGATGGAAGATCTCAACGCGGCTGCGCTCGACGACGTTAAAGAGTGGTTCAAAACCTATTACGGCGCAGCCAATGCCGTGATCGTCGTCGCTGGCGACATCGATGCCGCCACCGCCAAAGCCAAGGTAGAAAAATATTTTGGCGATATTCCTTCCGGCCCGCCGGTGGCCAAGCACGACGTGTGGATTGCCAAACGCACCGGCGCGCAACGCCAGCAGGTGCAAGATCGCGTGCCCCAGGCGCGAATTTATAAAGTTTGGAACGTGCCGCAGTGGGGTTCGGCGGAAAATGATTATTTGACGCTCGCGGCGCGGGTGTTGAGCGACGGCAAAACCTCGCGGTTGTACAAGCGCTTAGTTTACGACGAGCAAATCGCCACCAACGTCGCGGCGTATCTCGATTCGCGGCAAATTGCCAGCCAGTTTTATATCGATGCGACGGCGAAGCCCGGCGGCGATTTGGCCAAAATTGAAAAAGCCATCGACGAAGAGCTGGCCAAATTTCTCGCCGAAGGCCCGACTGCAGCCGAATTGCAGCGCGTGAAAACGCAGTACGAGGCGCGCTTCATTCGCGGCATCGAGCGCATCGGCGGCTTTGGCGGCAAGTCCGACATTCTCGCGCAAAACCAGGTTTATGCCGGCAATCCGGAGTTCTACAAAACCACGCTCACCCGCGTGCGCGAGGCCACGTCGCAAAAACTTTTGACGGCGGCCAAGCAATGGCTTTCCGACGGCGTTTACATTCTTGAAGTCCATCCGTTCCCGGAATACAAAACCACGAAAACCGACGTCGACCGCTCGAAGCTTCCCACCGCCGGTCCGGCGCCGCAAGTGAAATTCCCGGCGCTGCAACGCGCCACGCTCTCGAACGGTTTAAAAATTATTTTAGCCGAGCGGCCTTCCATCCCCGTTGTTAATTTCAATCTTCTCGTGGATGCCGGCTATGCCTCGGATCAATCGACGATTCCCGGCACAGCGAGTTTGGCGATGGACATGTTGGACGAGGGCACGAAAACGCGCACGTCGCTGGAAATTAGCGATCAGTTGGCTTCGCTTGGCGCCAATCTCGCCACCGGCTCCAATCTCGATGTGTCCACCGTTTCGCTTTCCGCGCTGAAATCGAATCTCGACGCGTCGCTTGATATTTTTGCCGACGTGATTCTCAACCCCTCGTTTCCAGAGGCGGATTTTGCGCGGCTGCAAAAATTGCAAATTGCCCGCATTCAGCGTGAAAAAGTGACGCCGATTCCAATGGCGCTGCGCATTTTGCCGAAGCTGCTGTACGGCGGCACTCATGCCTATGGCAATCCCTTGACCGGCACCGGCTCGGAAGCTTCAGTCGGAAAATTGACGCGCCAGGATTTGATCAAATTTCATCAAAGCTGGATCAAGCCCAACAACGCGACCCTGATCGTCGTTGGCGCAACCAATTTGGCGGAGATCACGCCGAAATTGGAGAAGCTGCTCAGCGGCTGGAAAAAAGGCGAGGCGCCGAAGAAAAATATCGCCGCCGTTGCGATGCCAGCGAAGCCTGTGGTTTATTTGATCGATCGTCCAGGGTCGCTACAGTCGTTGATCATCGCCGGGCACGTGGCCTTGCCCACCAACAATCCCGACGAAGTAGCGATTGAAACGATGAACAATATTCTCGGCGGCGATTTTACCTCGCGCGTCAACATGAATCTGCGCGAAGACAAACATTGGTCGTATGGTTCCGGCTCGTTGCTCTGGGGCGCGCGCGGCCAGCGCCCGTTTATCGCCTATGCGCCGGTGCAAACCGATAAAACCAAAGAGTCAATGGTTGAATTGGCGAAGGAGTTGCGCGAGGTGATCGGCAGCCGGCCCATCACCAACGAGGAATTTGTCAAGGTTCAAACCAATCAAATGCTTCAGCTCCCCGGCTCGTGGGAAACCATGGCCTCGGTGGGCGGCTCGATCAGCCAGATCGTGCAATACGGCTATGCGGATAATTATTATCAAACCTATCCGGAAAAAATCCGCGCCTTGAAGCTGGCCGACGCCCAAGCGGCGGCGAAGAAAGTGGTGCATCCGGACAATCTCGTGTGGGTGGTGGTCGGCGACCGCGCCAAGATCGAAGCCGGCGTGCGCGAGCTTGGCTTTGGCGAGATTCGCCTGATTGATACCGAGGGCAATCCGGTGCAGTAGCAGCAGTGGCAGTGAAATTACAGAAGCCCGTTTCGGTTATCCGAGGCGGGCTTTTAGCTTTATGCAATTGTCGAAATGAAAACTTCCTTGACTTTTTGGTGGAAGCGATGTAACTTTAAGTAGAGTTATTTATCTCGTGGCCGTTTATTAACGAAAGGATTATATTGATGGAGCTTGCCCAACTCAAATTACATCAAATAGCCGAGCAACTTCCACCGCAACAGTTAGAGGAAGTTATTGACTTTGCCGAATTTTTAACAGCTAAAAAAAAGAACGGATCTCGACAGAATATTCAGAGCCGCCTGCGTTTAAAACATTTCGAGCTTCCAGCAATAGAAGAGGTCAAATTTATTGGTGATCCGCTGCTGCGTCGTGAAGAAATGTATAACGAATGGGGTAGGTAAATGCCAAATGGACTGGTCTTTGTTGATACGAATTTTTGGGTGGCTAAGATTGTCAAAGATCATGTTTTTCATGAACGTGCTGAGGCCAAATTGAACGACTTGGTGGCACAAGAAGAATTGCTCTGCATATCTGCCCAGATCATCCGAGAACTGATTTCAGTTTGTACTTTAGGTCGCAATTTATCCCGTGCTCTAACACGGGATGAATTGCAACAACAAACAGAGGCCTTGATCGCTCAGACCGTGTTCCTGGGTGAAAGCGAAGCTTCCACCCGCAAGTTGATTGAATTAGGCTCACGCTATCAAGTCATCGGCAAACAGATTCACGATGCCAATATTGTGGCGACAATGTTGACACATGGGGTAACTCATTTAGTGTCCTTTAATCCGGACGATTTCAAGCGATTTACTGAAATTGAAGTAATCGTGCCGTGAAATAACGAAATTATCAGCGTGAGTTTTTGATCCGTGTGGTATCTTTTGGCTGCGCCCGCAGGGTTGCGGCTCGCCCGTGTTGGGAGATTGGACCGATGAAACCGCTCAAACTCATCATTTGTCTGATATTCTTAAGCGCCGCCAATTGGCTGAATGCGCAATGGCTTCAGCAGCCTTTTCCTTCGACCGAGGATTTGTACAAGGTTCGCTTTGTCAACAGCAACGCCGGCTGGGTGCTTGGCGAAAACGCGATTTACAAAACCGTCGACGGCGGGAAAACGTGGGCAAAACAGGACGCTTCCACCAAGTTTGGCAATCTGCTGCTGGCGTTGAATGAAAACGTTGTCTTTTACTCCGGCGCTTTTAGCATGCCGAGCCAGGCGACGACGGGATTGCGCCGCACGACCGACGGCGGCTTGACGTGGCAAACTGTCGATAGCAGCTACTTCTATTATTTCGACATGGCGCTCGTGAATGATCGCATCGGCTACGTTTCGGCCTCGAATACTGATTTTATTCCGGCCATTTTGAAAACCACGACTGGCGGAAAAACTTGGAAAACGATCGCAAAGGGTTTTAGTCCGGCGCGATACGAGCTCACCGGCATTTCATTTGTCGATGCGCAACGCGGGTGGGCGGTCTCGTATGATGCGATGATTTTTCAAACCCGCGATGGCGGGATGACGTGGGCGCTGCAAGATTCCATCCGTCCCGTATCGTATTTTGTGTTTCCTCTGCGCAATATCAAATTCACTACCGCGGATAGTGGGTGGGCGGTTGGCGGCCTCGCCGGAACTTCATTGCTCGTGAAAACAATTGATGGTGGACGTCATTGGAATGTTGTGGCACAGTCAGGATGCAGCTTCCGTGACTTAAATTTCTTGAACAGCCAAACTGGATGGATCGCGGGCACTGCAAGTCCTCTTTCTATTTTTTTCACGAACGATGGCGGCAACCGTTGGACGCCGCAATCATTGGAACCCTTGCAACTTCAACGACCGGGTATTCGATCCATTTCGATGGTAAATGAAAACTACGGTTGGGCGGTAAGCGACCTTGGCCGAGTTTACAAACTGAATACGACCGTCGCCGTGAACACACCATCGCCAAACTCCACGCCGTCACGATTTCGCCTCGAGCAAAACCGGCCGAATCCATTCAACAGCTCGACCCGCATCGATTATGCCGTTACAGCAACGATGCCGATCCGGTTGGCGGTTTATGATGTGTTGGGGCGGGAAGTGGCGCTTTTGTTCGACGGCGTCAAATCGCCCGGGAATTACAGCGCAGATTGGACTGGACGCGGCCATCGCGAGGCCTTGCTGCCCAGCGGCATTTACTTCTATCGTTTGCATGCCGGCGCCAACTTGGTGTTGACGCGCAAGCTGATACTCATAAGATAAAACTTGCAGCCCGCCAAGACACGCCCAACAAAGTGCTTGACTTTTTTCCAAATTAGATTAACTTTTATAGGGTGGAATCAAACATCAAGCGAATGTAGCTCAGTTGGTAGAGCGTCGGCTTCCCAAGCCGGATGTCGCGGGTTCGAGCCCCGTCATTCGCTCGATGCGGACGCAGTCCGTCGAGGACGACGGACTTTTAATTTTTCACGCGCGATTTGTTGAAGATAATATTGTGGTGTTATCCAGCACTCAAGATCACCCGGAAGGCGCAGCCAACGTGTCTCGGCGGGAAGTTGCTCAAGCAAGTTATCTCTTGAAACGGGCGTGGCCGTCGAGCCGGCAGGAGCTTTTATCCTCGATACAACCAAGCCAAGCCGGCCGCGTTTGGGGCCGGCTCTCATCTTACTCTCGCTTTTCCATCCGAAACCATTTCCTTGCTTCATCTTTTTTAGAGGCCATCGTGGCATCGCAGAAATTTTGCCATACGATGAAATCATTTCCGACTTATTATACGGAGGATCGACATGTTCAGCAATCAACTCGTTCACAAACTTCGAACCGGTTGGGTCGTTGGTGTATTAACCGCAAGTTTGGCTTTTAGCCAGTATACCCAACCGATCAGCGACAACGGCAGCGTTGATTGGACTCAGCAAAAAATCAAGGCGACCGGCATCGGCGCGCCGAATCCGAATGCGCCGCCGGGAGCCCAGCGCGCCGGCGCGATTACCGCCGCCAAAAGCGATGCGTTTCGCAATCTCTTGGCGACGGCGAGAGGAATGTTCCTCACCTCTGAAACCACGGTGAACAACGCCATCGTCGAGAGCGATGTGATTAAAACCAGGGTCGAAGGTTTTCTGCGCGGCTTCACCGTCGTCGATACGCGCTATATGTCCGATCAATCAGTGGAAGTCGATGTCGAAGTGCCGCTCAGCGGGCTTGCCGAGGCGTTGCTGCCGCAAGCTTTTGGCGGCGGCAGGTTGATGACGGCGCAGCCGGTTTGCCCGATGTGCGGCCAACCGTGGCCCCAAGGCAAACCCGTTCCGCCGGGCGTGCAACTGACGAATCCGGCTGTTGGCGCCGGCAGCCAAGCCGCGGCCAGCGTGAGCGGCGGCACCTTTACCGGTCTCATTATTGAGGGTAAAGGTTTGGGGTTGATGCCGGCGATGGCGCCGAAAGTCGTCGATGAAAACGGCGAAGAAGTGTACGGCTCCAAATACGTCAGCCGCGAGTTTGCGGTGAAACAAGGCATGGTGGGTTACGACAAAGACGTGAACGCGGCGCGCAACAACCAGCGGGTCACCAACAATCCGCTCATCATCAAAGGCCTGAAAGCCGGCGGCACCAACAAAACCGACGTCGTCGTTTCCAATGCCGATGCGCAGCGGATTCACGCCGCGGCGCAGACGCAAAATTTTCTCGACAAATGCCGGGTGATGTTTGTTTTGGATTGAGAAAAACATAAAACGTAATGCGTAAAACGTGTCACATATTACGAATTACGTTTTATAATTGGCATTGAACAAAATTTTTATCAAAAGGAAGGAGATTCAAAATGGGAAAACGAGTTTCCCGATTGCTGGCTGCGGCGTTGATGATCATCATCGGCATCGGCTGCGGCTCGAAGACGTTGAAGAAGGAATCCGTGCTGGACACGCCGGATAATCATTTCAATCAGGGCATGCGCGAGCTGGATCGCGGCAATTTGGCGGAAGCGAAAAACGAATTTGCCCGCGCGCAACGACTCGATCCGAAATATGCCGAAGCGCACGCCGGGATGGGCCTGGCGCTCGCCGTCGAAGCCGAAGGCGCTCAAGATAAGAAAGCCCAGGAGACGCTTTATGACAAGGCGCTTTCTTCGGTCGATGAAGCGCTTGGCAAAAATGATAAGTCGGTCGAAAGTTACATCATCAAAGGCCGCATCCTCGCCATGCGCATGAAAGGCGATGATTGGGTCAAGGACGCCGCCGAGCAATACGAAAAAGCGCTGAAGCTGAATCCGAACAGCGACAAGGCCTGGTTCTACATGGGCGAGGCCTACAAAAATGCTTTTCAATTTGACAATGCTGCGATGGCCTACAGCAAGACCATCGAGATGAAAAGCGGATATGCTGCCAAAGCAAACGCACAGTATGAGATCGTTCAGAAAATCCAACGCGCGGCACCAGGTACACCACACGGCAAGGAAATCGCGTTGATTCCGGAAATCGACCGCGCCGATCTTGCGGTTCTGCTTTTGGAAGAGCTCAAGCTCGCGGAAGTTTTTGCAAAGAAAAAGCAACCGACCTACGATACGGGTTTCAAAGCGCCGGATGATCCGACGAAGATGGAGCAGGCGAAAGCGGAACAAATGTCCGGCCCCACGGATATCGCCAATCACTGGGCGAAACCTTGGATTAACGAGATTATCAAAATCGGCGGCATGGATGAGTTTCCGGATCAGACGTTTCGGCCGGATGATTTGATCACGCGCGCCAATTATGCGATGACGATTCAGCAGATTCTGATTTTGGCGACGAGCGACAAGACGCTGGCGACCAAATATTTCGGCGGCCAGTCGCGCTTTCCGGATATGCGCAGCGATCATTTCGCCTACAACGCCGCCGCGCTGACGGTCGATCGCGGCATCATGACCGCGGACAAAATGACGGGCGCGTTCAACCCCGAAGGCCACATGTCCGGCGCCGATGCCCTGCTGGCGATTCGCGATTTTCAAAACGCGCTGCGCATGGAATTTCGGTAAAAGCAACTTTCAAAAGGCAAAAAACCAAACGGGCAGCAGATTATATTTAAACCACGAAGACACAAAGACACCAAGAAGCTCAAACTTCGTGTCTTTGTGTCTTCGTGGTTGTATTTGGTTGCGGCTCGCGTTATGTTATGAGGCAAATTGTGGTCGTCAAAAATTTTTTCAGCAACCTTCTGCCGGTGGTGATACTTTGTTTTGCGGCTATTCCTGCGGCGGCGCAACCCGGAATCGCGCCGGCCTCCACGGACATCACCGTCGTCGGCGTCGGAACGATTTTGGCCAACGATCTTGGCGCGGCGCGCGATCAGGCGATTGAGGATGCCATGCGCAAGGCCGTGCAGCAAGCGCTGGGCACGTACGTCAAATCCGAGACGCTGGTGGAAAATTTCCAACTGGTGGATGATCGCATTCTCTCGTGGTCCGCCGGGTATGTCAAAAAATACGACATCTTGAAAGAGGGCAAAGCGCCGATGGACAGCTACGAAGTCGAGATGCGCGCGACGGTCAATCTTTCGGAGCTGCGCAACGACGACGGGGCTTTGGCGGCGCTGTTGGAGCGGGAAAATCCGCGCGTGATGGTGATGATCGCCGAGCAAAATATCGGCGAGATGAATCGATTTTATTATTTCGAGGTTGATTTGACTGCGGCGGAAACGGCCATCATCGACGTTTTTCGCAACAAAGGTTTCGAAGTGGTCGATCAGGCCCAGGCCAAAGAAAACCAACAACGCGATGTCATTCTGAGCGCGCTGGAAGGCAACTCGAAAGCAGCGGCGGCGATTGCGGCGGCGCAACAAGCGGAGTTGATTGTCACCGGCAAGGCGGTGGCCAAAGTCGCGACGGGAGTTAAGATTCTCGAAGCCTCGGGCATGAAATCCTGCCAGGCGAACATCACGGCGCGCCTGATCAGCGCCGACGATGCGAAGATCATCGCAACCGCCAGCGCCAACGCCCCGCAAGCGCATATCGACGAAGTCACCGGCGGCACGCTGGCGATTCAAAAAGCCGCGAAAAAGTGCGCCGACGATCTCGTTGCCAAAATTACGGCAGCCACGCAGCAAAAATTCTACAATCAAACCACGGTCAATCTGCGCGTGCAAGGTTATCAAGATTATCGCGAGCTGCAAAAATTTGCCGAGATTTTGAAATATTACATGCGCGGCATCAAAAGCGTATTTCAACGCAGCAGCGCCGGCGGCTATGCCAATCTTGATATTAAAATCATCGGCAGCGCGCAGCAATTGGCGCGCGAGCTGGCGAATAAAAACCTGGCGCCGTTCAAAGTCCAGGTGACGAATGCCACCGCCAATCGCGTCGATGTCAAAATCGCCAATGTTTCGGCAACCACCCCGGCGCCAGCGGATACGGCGGGCGCGCAGTGAACTGAAAATAAATTTCAAAGTTCGTGCTCGTGCTCTTACTCCTGCTCTTACTCGCTTTTGAATCTTCGTCAAAAAAGAGTAGGAGTACGAGTATGAGTAAGAGAAAATTCAAATAAGAACGAGGAGCTTCCATGAAACGAATTATTTCCTACCTCTCGCTGATTTTTGCGCTGCTGGCTTTTTTTAGCCAACCGATTTCTGCGCAAGACAAAATTAAAACCGCCAAAAAACGGGTGGCGATTTTTAATTTCGAGGACAAAACCGAGCATCGGTGGCATTGGTGGACGGGACAGCCGGTTGGCAATGGCATGGCGGATATGCTGACCACGGCGTTGGTGAAAAGCGGAAAGTATCGCGTCTTCGAACGCCAGGAAATCGAAAAAATAATGGGAGAACAGGCGCTGGGCATGTCCGGCGCGGTCACGCCGGAAAGCGCGGCGAAAGCCGGCAAAATGTTGGGCGCCGAATTCGCCATCATCGGCGCGGTGACGGAATTTGGCTACAAAAAACAATCCACCGGCGGCGCGCTGAAAAAAATCGGCATCGGCGCCTCGGTTTCCAAGCAATCGGCCACGGTCGGCATTGACGTCCGCTTCGTCAACACCACCTCCGGTGAAATTCTGAAAGCGGAAAATGTCCGGCGGGAAAAGAAAAATCTTGGCGGCTCGCTGGACACCGAAGACATCCGATTCGATAACCAGGACAAATTCGACGAATCGCTCGTCGGCAAAGCCACGCGCGAAGCCATCGAGGATATCGTCAAACTGTTGGATGAGCAATCCGGCGCTGAAACGGTTTGGGAGGCCAAAGTCGTGATGATGAAAGACGACCAGGTGATCATCAACGACGGCGCGGAGACGGGCGTGAAAGCCGGCGAGCGTTTCGTGATTTATCGCCCCGGCGAGGAAATGATCGATCCCGACACCGGCGAATCGCTCGGCGCCGATGAAACCAAAGTCGGCGAAATCGAAGTCGCCAACAACAACTTCGGCGGCAAGGGCAAAGCCTCGGCCTGCAAAGTGATCTCCGGCGGCGATTTTCAAAAAGGCGACATCGTTCGAAAAAAGTAGCAAGCGGCGGAAATGAATTCTGCTGAAGCCAGAACAAGAAAGATTCGCCCACTGAAAAGAAATCCCACCGAATTTAAAACTTTTAATTTCTGTGGGATTTCAAATTCTGTGGGCGCAAAAAAGGAAACAGGAATCTTTAACACGAGGAGTATGTCATGAAAACCTACCGTATTACCGTTTTGTTCGCTCTGCTGGCGGGTATTTTGGCGCTGGCCTTTTCTCCCCGGCCCGATTTTAAAACCAGCTCAACCACCAAGCTGACCTTCAAGGGCGCGCTGGGAACGCTGATGAAGATGGCCGGCGGCAACAAACCGACGGCCAGCACGCAATATATTCAAGGCAACAAATCCCGCCAGGATAACATCGATGACGAAGGCAAAATTACGACGTCGTCGATCATCGATCTCAACCGCGAAGTCATGATCAATATCGATCACAAGAAAAAAGAATACACCGAAATGACGTTTGCCGAATTTCGCGACATGTTCAAAGGCCTCGGTGAGAAAGCCAAGACCGCCCAGGACCAGCCGAAAAGCGAAAGCGAGGCCAAAATTTCATTCGAAGTCAAGGTTGATCGCACCGGCGAGAAGAAAAATATCGCGGGCTATGAAACCGAGAAAGTTATTTTGACGTTGACCGCCAAAGGCGAGGCCCAAAACACGAAATCGGCCGAGACCGGAAAAGGCGGCATGATCGTGAGATCGACCAACTGGCTGGCCGCCAACGTGAGAGGTTACGAAGAGGTCCAGGCCTTTTATCTGGCGTTCGCGGAAAAACTCGGGATGATATCCGGCGGCGGGCCGGCGCAGATGATCGAAAGTCTGTCCAAGATGAATCCGCAGCTCGCCGAGGCGATGAAGAAGCTCGAGCAAGAGGGCAAGAAACTGCAAGGCGTGGCGTTGATGACGGAAACCGTGTTTGAAACCTGGGCCGAGCCTTCCGGCAATCAACCGGCAGCGACGACGGCCAAACAAGAAGAACAGGAACCGACGAAATCCGTGGGCGGCTTGCTCGGCGGCCTCGGCAAAAAACTCGGGCAAAAAGCGGCGAAAAAAGATGACGGCGCGAGCAGCGATGGGCGCAGCGTTTTGATGGAAAGCGTTTCCGAAGTGACGTCGATCGGCTCGACGTCGGTGGACGCCGGACTTTTTGCGGCGCCGGCCGGTTATAAGAAAAAAGAGACAAAAACAAATTAGCAGGGTAAACAGGGTCGTGATTCATGAAGGGACTTATCCTCAGCGGCGGAAAAGGCACGCGCCTGTTTCCGTTGACCTACACTTCAGCCAAGCAGCTCATTCCGGTTGCGAACAAGCCGGTTTTATTTCGCGTCATCGAGGCGATTCGCGATGCGGAAATTGACGACATCGGCATCGTCGTCGGCGACACCGCGCCGGAGATCAAGGCCGCGGCCGGCGACGGCAAGCGCTGGGGCGTGCGAATCACTTACCTTCCGCAAGAAAAGCCGCTCGGCTTGGCGCATGCGGTTAAAATTGCGCGCGAGTTTTTGGGGCGCGAGCGTTTCGTGATGTTTCTCGGCGACAATGTGATTCAAGGCGGCATCAGCCCGCTGCTTCGCCAATTTGCGCAAAGCGATTACAATTCGCAAATCGTGCTCAAGCGCGTCGCCGAGCCGCAGCATTACGGCGTTGCCGAGCTTGACAACGGCAGGATTATCCGCCTGGTGGAAAAACCGCGCGAGCCGAAAAGCGATCTGGCGCTCGTCGGCATTTACATGTTCGATCACAGCATCTTCGAAGCGGTTGAATCCATAACGCCCTCCTGGCGCGGCGAATTGGAAATTACCGACGCGATTCAATGGCTGGTGACGAACGGCAAACGCGTTTATCCGTATGTTCACGAAGGTTGGTGGATCGACACCGGCAAGCCGATCGACATGTTGGCCGCGAATAGTTTGGTGCTCGATGAATTGCAGCCGCGGGTCGAAGGCCACGTTGACGCCGATTCGCGCCTCGAAGGCAAGGTGATCATCGAAAAAGGCGCTGAGATCATCAACAGCCGCGTGCGCGGCCCGGCGATCATTGGCGAGGCCACGCGCATCGTCAACAGCTACGTCGGGCCGTTTACCTCGATTTATCATCACGTGCTCATTCAGGACAGCGAGCTGGAGCACTGCATCGTGCTGGAAAACAGCAAGATCGTCGACATTCCGCATCGGTTGGAAGACAGCTTGATTGGCCGCCACGTGGAGATCACCCGCTCGCCGATCAAGCCCAAAGCCTACAAGCTGACATTGGGTGATCACAGCCGCGTGGGAATTTTGTGAGTCTTTTTGTCAAGCAGGTGAAGCGCATGAAGTCAAAAAAATATCCCGAATCAAAACCTAATCCGGTCGAGCAATCGAAAGTCGCCGAGCCGGCTGCGAGCTACGCGCCTTTGGTTACAACACGTGCGACGAAGCCCCACATAAAGAGCCGCCGCATTGCCGGACTGGACGCTGCGGACGAAGTTTGGAATTTTGCACAGAAGCATCAACTCGTGCCGCATTTGGAAACGGCGGTACGTTTGGTAAAAAAATCATTTCGTGATATTCGGAAAATTTACCTTACCTTTGAACCAGATCCGGAAATTCCGAGTCTTGATGGAATTGCGATCAATATAAAAGCGGGAGGAACACTTGATGAATTGGTAAAGCAAGATCAAGTTTTTGCGCTAAGATTTGTAAAAGCTTTGCCCAACGAACCTCGCAGTAAAATCAGTTTGTTTGTAGGGGGTGCATGATTTATGGAAGGGAAGGAATTTTTTACGCTTGCTCAGAAATTGGTTCAAATGCGCACCGAACCTGCGTTGCGTTCGGCAGTTAGTCGTGCCTATTATGCCGGTTATCATTGCTGTCTTCAGCTTCTTCGCGAGTTTGGTTTTCAATTTAGCAAAGATGCTTCAGCGCATGATAAACTTGCGGCGTATTTGAACAATGCAGCCATTGATGAAATTCAAGTCGTCGCAGATACTCTATGGCATTTGCGCAGACGCCGAAATTCTGCCGACTACAACCTCTCATCAAAAGAGTTTCAAAATCACATTGACTGCCAAATTGATCTCGTCCGCGCTCAGTCCATTATCTTACAAATCGAAAAGCATTCTCAAGAGCCTTTGCGCACTCAGTTGCGGAACGGCCTGCGTGATTATCACACCAAAATCAACCCTTGATATAAAGATCGGATACTTCTCTTGAAAAATTTCAAAGGACAATCTGTAATGTTTCAACTTAGGAAAAATTGCTTCAGTTTAACGATTGTGATCCTTGCATTCGCCGCTTTCGGTTTCATTGAGCTAAAACAATCACAATCCTCAACGACGATTGGCAGAATTAATTTCTTGCTCGGCAAGGAAGGCGAAGTCACGATTCGCCGTGTGAATGATACAAAATGGATGGCAGCCAAATTCAAAATGGGGGTTTTAAAAGGCGATCAAATCAAAACCGTTGCGGAGTCGCGCTGCGAAGTCAAACTCAATGACGGCAGCATCATTCGCATCGGCGAGAATTCAGTGTTCGATTTTGCCGAATCCAATCTCTCGAAATACGCGCGGCAAGTCGATGCCAGCCTGAAAAGAGGAAAGATTTGGGCCAACGTCACCAGATCAACCGGCGCGGCCAATAAATTCGAGGTGAAGTCGCCAACCGCCGTGTGCGCCATTCGCGGGACGATTTATCGCCTGGAGGCGGATAGCACCACGCGGGTGGCGGTTTACGACGGAAAGGTTGATGTCGGCCCGACCAATGATTTGCGCCAGCAATTGCAACAACAAACCCGGCCAGGCGCCCCGGTCCAGGTTCCTGGCCCAACACAAGTGCCGGGTCCCTTCCAAGTCTCTCTCGATCAATGGGTGCAATTGGTGCAAGGCTACCAACTCGAAGTGCGCAACAACGGACGCTATGCGAAAACGCAAATTGACAGTGTGAGTGAATCGCGCTCGGATTGGATTCAATGGAATAAGGAGCGGGATCGCATGTTGCAGCGGTAAGGCAAAATTAATTTTGCCTTACAAATCCGGCACGATCCGCGCGACGCGAAAGCCGACGAAGCGCGAGAGCTTTTTCATATTGTGATCGCGCGCGACGCAACGCAAGGCGACTTCGTCGTTAAACCCGGCGCCGCCGCGGACGAGGCGTT
>Ga0247727_10008735_pt1 | contig 18675 bp, 11 predicted proteins | sample WisWelCaveWW1625_FD_202498 | JGI IMG/M metagenome (GOLD analysis project Ga0247727, IMG submission 202498) | Biofilm microbial communities from Wishing Well Cave, Virginia, United States - WW16-25 | ecosystem: Environmental > Aquatic > Deep subsurface > Groundwater > Cave microbial mat | place... | reverse complement strand
AATAATCGCTACAGCCTTGCGTTTAAACAAAAAGTTGTTTCTGAAATTGAATCGGGTAAATTTCGTCTTTCACAAGTCCGAAAAATTTACGATATTACGGGTGCCCATACGCTTTACAATTGGCTGCGGAAGTTGGGCAAAGGTCATCTCATCGAAAAAATTGTTCGGATCGAAATGAAAGACGAAAAAGACAAACTCAAAGAACTGCAACAAAAAAATCAACAGTTGGAATCAGCGCTGGCGCAAACGCAACTCAAGCTCTTGATGTCGGAAGCGTTGCTCGAGAGCGTGGAGACGCATTACAAGATCGATGTAAAAAAAACTTTTGGTTTGACAGCGTCAAGCACGCGCACCTCGAAGTCCAGGAAAAAGGGCTGAAATATTCGCTGGCGAGCCTGTGTGAAACGGTCGATCGAACGCGCCAGGCGTATTACAAGCAGGCGAATCAGGCCTTTCAGCTCGAAATCTGGGATCAGTTGATTTTGGATGCCGTCAAAAAGATTCGTTGCCGCCAGCCCAGAGTCGGCACGCGGAAGCTTCATCGCATGGTCAATGCACGCCTGAAGCCCGATGGCATCGAAATTGGCCGTGATCGTCTGTTCGAGCTGTTGCGGACGCATAATTTATTGATTCGGCGACGCCGCCACCCGAAACAAACCACGTGGTCAGGCCATCGCCTGCGCAAATACGGCAACTTGATTCGCGACTTGGAACTCAATCGTCCGAATCAAGTGTATGTCGCCGACATCACGTATTTGCAAACGCTTGAAGGCTTCTGCTACTTGGCGTTGATTACGGACGCCTATTCGCGCAAGATTGTCGGCTACGATGTGAGCCGGAGCCTGTGCTTCGAGGGCTGCTTGCGCGGACTGCAAATGGCTTTAGCGCAACTCTCCGGTCCGCTTCAACTCATTCATCACTCGGATCGCGGCATTCAGTATTGCAGCCAGGCTTATGTCGAGTTGTTGACGACACACGGCATTCAAATCAGCATGACCGAAGAGCTGCATGTTTACGAAAATGCGAAAGCCGAACGTGTCAACGGTATTCTCAAAAGCGAGTTCTTGTTAGGTGAATGTTTAGCGTCCATCGACCTTGCCGAGAATATGGTCAAAGACGCGATTAAAATTTATAACGAAGAACGTTTGCATTTGAGTTTGAATTATCAAACGCCGGCGATGAAACATAAGGCCGCGGGCGCTATCGCGCCGCTCGCTAAAGCATGAACGCTCTAACGCCAGTAACCCTACGGGTTACTGGCGTTAGATGAAATACAAAACTACCATCTAAAAAGTGTCAACTATTTTCAGGACGAGACATTCATCAGTTCTGAAAGTTCATTCGCAAGGGCAACTATAGCGGCATCGGCTTTTGGCTTCCGCATCTCGGAAAGCGCCTTGCCATCTTTGGGGCGTGCTTGCAAGCGTTTCAGCCAGTCGACTTTTTGCCAGGCGCAAGGTTTCACAATCACCGGAAAGATACGTATTCCCTGTTTCTGCCGGCGTTCCAACAACCGGGGAACTTCCTTTTCCATGATGAAATTGGAAGTGAGAAAAGTGGGCGAAATCAGCAGAATCGCGATATTGGCCGATTGCAGCGCGTTTTCAATTTCCGACAGCCACTCCTCGCCGCCTTGAATCCTGCGATCATCCCAAATTTCCAGCGCGATTTGCTGTTGCAGCACGCGCATCTGGGTGACGAGACGATCTTTCCATTCTTCGTCTTGGCGGCTGTAGCTGATGAAAATTTTGTTTACTTTTTCCATATAAAGTCCTCATCGAGGGATTCAATCCACGTAGTCCCGGCCCCTTGTGGGCCGTTCTCTGAACCAATAAATTTCAATTTGTAAAAGTGCCCCACAAGGGGCAGGACTACTTCAACTTTTTCAACTTCTCCTCTGCCGCCATGAGCGTCTCTTCTTTTTTGCAGAAACAGAAACGCACCTGTGTCGAGCCATCAACAGGGTTCATGTAAAAACTCGAGCCCGGCACGGCCGCGACGCCGATTTCTTTCACCATCCAGCGCGCGAATTGATCGTCGTTCGGCTGGTTTTGCGTTTTCATCAGCTCGGTGATTTCCGTCATAATGTAATAAGCGCCTTTCGGCATATAACAACGAAAGCCGGCATTTTCCAAAATATCAACAAGCCGATTGCGTTTTTCGAGATACGTTTTAGCCAAATTTTGATAATAATTTTCGGGCAAATGCAGCGCGACGGCTGCGGCTTCTTGCAGCGGCGCCGCAGCACCGACGGTAAGAAAATCGTGGACTTTGCGAATGGCGTTGTTCTGCTTCTCCGGCGCAATCGCCCAACCGGTGCGCCAGCCGGTCAAGCTGTACGTTTTCGAGATGCCGTTGATCGTCACCGTGCGCTCGGCCATGCCGTCGAGGCTGGCGATGCTGATATGTTCCGTGCCGTCGTAGAGAATGTGTTCGTAAATTTCGTCGGTAATCGCGAACGCATCCCATTCCTGGCAGAGGCCCGCGATGAATTGCAACTCTTCGCGCGCAAAAACTTTGCCGGTGGGGTTATTCGGTGTGTTGATGATGATTGCGCGGGTGTGCGAGTTGAACGCGGCGCGCAATTCTTTTTCATCAAAATGCCAATCTGGGGGATGCAATTTCACAAAATGCGGCGAGGCGTGCGAGAGATAAGTGTCGGGACCATAATTTTCATAAAACGGCTCGAAGATCACCACCTCGTCGCCGGGATTGATGAGCGCCATCAGCGTCGCGATCATCGCTTCGGTGGCGCCGCAAGTCACCGTAATATTTTTATCGGGATCAACCGGAAAGTGATTGTAGCGCTGCGCTTTTTCGGCAATGGCGCGGCGCAAATTCGGCGCGCCCCAGGTGATGGCGTACTGATTGATGTCGGCGCGAATCGCGGCGACCGCGGCTTCTTTCACTTCGGTGGGCGCGGGAAAATCCGGAAAGCCCTGCGAGAGATTAACGCCGCCGTACATATTGGTGAGCCGCGTCATCTCGCGGATAACAGATTCGGTAAACGATTCGGTGATTTTAGCGACGGGAGGTTTCATGCTGGCTGCCGGTTTCTCGTTGCTTGTTACTGGTTGGCAAAGTTCATTGCAGGCGTTTTGCGGTAAACGCCAAAACATTTTAAAAATAATTGAGGGGAAAAGCAACAGCTATTTCGCTAAGAGGGTGTTTGAAAGGTATAAAAATGAAACTGGCCGGTCAGTGAATTTTCAAACTAAGAAAGCCCAAATAAAAAAGCCCCGATGTGGTCATCGGGGCTTCGGGGGTTAGCGACTACGCCGTCAGGTCTCTGCATATGCGCGGCCAGGGGAAACCGCGCATTGATTTGCCTTTCAGCGCAGGGGCGTTTGGGGGTGGAGACGGTTAGGATGTTTTCAAATTAGATTCATCGCGCGTGATTAAGTCGTGAGATTGGCTTTCTCGTGCTCGCGCGCCGGTTTGCTGAAGGCTTGACGTTCGCGCGCGCGATCATCGAAACGATGTCGTGAGTCAACCACGGCCACTTCGTTCTCCGCCTTTTCGGCTTGTTGGCGGCGATACCACACAAAACCCACGACGCCGGCAATCATGATCACGCCGATAGCCAGCCAGAACCACGGGAAACCCGATTCATCGGGAACTGTGTGCTCCGGCAAGGCGATGGTTTCCGAAGTCGTTTCCGGAACGAGATTGTTGCTCTCCGGTGGCGTCGCCGGCGTTTCAACCTGTGAAGCCGGTTCGGCGATATTAGTTGGCGTATTCGTCTGCGAGGGCCGATTCGAAGTTTCCGGCGTTCCCGAAGTTGCGGTCGTCTCTTGTTCGCCGATCAACGCATTAACTCTCGTGATCGTGCGCGAACGGCGCAACTCGTCAATCACAGTCGCCGCGGGCAGCAAAATCTCTTCGCCGACCTCGAGATGATTCGGCTTTGGCGCGCGGTTGATCAGCGCCAGCTCGCGCCAACGTTTCGGGTCGCCATAATATTCTTTGGCCAGCTTGCTCAACGACTCGCCTTTTTCAACTTTGTGAAAGCGCGGCTCGTCGAGAAATCGGAGCTTGCTCCACAGCACTTCGCTTTGCGAGAGCAGCAGAAAAATACCGCACGTGAAAAACAGTGTGAGAAAAAGTTTTCGCATAGATCACCTCGTTAAAATTTAGGCGCAGGAGATTGGGTAAAATTCGTCGCGCTTCTCCTGCGAGCCGAGAAATATCGGCGAGCAGCTTTGTACATGAGCACGGCAAGGCTGGAAAAGAAAATTCCCATGATGAAAACTTTGTTGTAAAGCATGGGCGAGTTTTGACTCAACCAAGTACCAACCGAAGCGCCGGCAATGCCAATCGGATAATGCGCCAAGCGCATCCAGCCGGACACGAGGTTTTCTTCGCGGTCAGCGCCGCCGAGCAGATGCGCGACGACCCAGCCCAATAAAGAGGTTAACAGAAACGGTAGAGTTTTCATTTTTTTCTGAATTTTATTGCCCAATGTCCCATCAGATCAATTGTTTTGCCCCATATAGTTTTGCCTATCAATTTGCACCTGAATAGTTACGTGTGAATGAATAAAGCAAACGGATTGCCAAAATAGCGGCGACGAAAATTTCGGTCGGGCAAACGGTTTGAAAATAATAATTTAGTTGTCAGAATATTTCTCTGTGGCAAATGCGAGCGAAGCTGAAGAGAAAACAAGCGAGTAAATCTTACGCGAAAAAATAAATAAGGTGGGCAAACTTTACTAATAGCGGCAGGCGATTGCTAATCGAAGGCGTGTGTCGCTTGAAATTATTAACGGCTCGTGTTGGGGGGAAAATTTTACATGCCGCAAGCGCGGCTTGAATCAGGTTTCTTCCTGGCGATAACGGGCCAATTTATTATGTAGCGTTTTCAAGCTGATGTTCAAAATTTCGGCGGCGCGCGTCTTGTTGTTGTTTTGCGCGGCGAGCGTTCGCACAATGATTCGGCGCTCCGCTTCATCCATCGTGGTGCCGAGCGGGATGTGAATCTCCGCCGAGTCTTCTTGATCAAAAAGATACTTGGGCATCTCGGCGACGGTAATCTGGCGGCCGGCGCAAAGAAGAACGGCGCGCTCAACAATATTGCGCAGCTCGCGAACGTTGCCCGGCCACGTGTGGCGCGAGAGCGTTTCCAGCGCTTCGCGTGAAAAACCCTGGATTCGTTTTCCGGATTTGGCGGTATAGCGCTGCAAGAACTCCTGCGCCAGCAAGGGCAGATCACCGATTCGTTCGCGCAGCGGCGGCAATTCGATTTCGACCACAGCGAGACGATAGAACAAATCTTCGCGCAGCGTTTTTTCTTTAACGGCGCGGCGCGCATCGCGATTCGTGGCGGCGATGACGCGCACGTCGACGGCAATCTCTTTGCGGCCGCCGAGGCGGCGGAATTTTTTTTCTTCGAGCGCGCGCAACAGCTTGGCTTGCAACTCGTAAGGCATCTCGCCGATTTCATCCAGAAAAAGCGCGCCTTGATCCGCCAACTCGAAGCACCCCGGCTTCTCGTTTAACGCGCCGGTAAAAGCGCCCTTTTCATGGCCAAAAAGTTCGTTCTCCAAAATATCGACTGGCAGCGCCGAACAGTTGACCGGAATAAAAGGCGATTTGTTGCGGCTGCTGCGCTGATGGATGGCGCGCGCCACCAACTCTTTGCCGGTGCCGCTCTCGCCGGAGATGAGCGTGCTGGCATCGGATTTGGCAACGGCCTCGATCAATTTGTAAATTTCCCGCATCGGCTCGCTTTGGCCGATGAGATCTTCGTAGCGCGTCAGCTCGCGCAACTGGGTGGCCATCGCCCGATTGGAAACGGTAAGCGCATTTTTCTCCAGCGCTTTGGCGATGACTTGTTTCAGCCGCGCGCCTTCAACCGGCTTGGTGAGATAATCGTACGCTCCGTTGCGCATCGCTTCGACGGCGGAATCAATCGTGCCGAAGCCGGTGACCATGATCAATTCGGTGGACAGATTTTTTTCGCGCAAGCGCCGCAACAATTCGAGGCCGCTGAGATCAGGCAGAGACAGATCGACAATCGCGACGGCGATTTCTTCGTCCTGCAATGATTGCCAGGCTTCCGTGCCGCTGGTCGCGGTTAAAATCGTGTAAGTTTCATCAAGCAATGTTTCCAGCGCCGATAAGACGCCAGGCTCATCATCGACCAGCAAAATTTTTTCGCGAGGTTCGGGCAAAGTTTTTTCCATAGGCGTAGTACTTCCTATACTGGACAGGTCAGGCGGTCTGTCCTACTTTAATTGGGCGGTGAAATCCTCGACGCGATCTTGTAATTTTTCCAATTCGCCGGCGACGAGGGAAAGATGTTTGAGCAGGCGATCTTGTTGCGGTCCGCCGTTTTTCTGTGCGAGCATTTGCGCCGCTTCCAGATTGAGCTTGGCGGTATGCATCGGCCCGCGCAGATCGTGGGCGAGTTTGTCGAGAAGTTTTTTGAGGTCGGAGGTGATCATGGCGAAAATGCTTGTTAATAATTAGGCGGGTGCTTCACAAACGTTAATACGGATTTGACAGTTCCATAAATCAGCGATGCGCGCGATGCAATATAACATAATGATTTTTACAACACAAAGCAAGACAGCATCTGAAAATCCAGAGCCGTCTGGGTTACGTCCCATTTCCCAGCCACTTCTCTAACATGCCCAAAATATCTTTGCTCTCGAAAGGTTTGGTGAGATAATCATTGCAGCCGGCGGCGAGCGCTTTTTCGCGATCGCCTTTCATGGCGCGGGCGGTTAAAGCGACGACCGGGATGTGCGCGAGCTGTTTCTGTGCTTTGAGCATGCGCGCGACTTGATAACCATCCATGTTCGGCATCATGATGTCCATTAAAATGAGATCGGGGCGCTGATGCTGCGCCGCCAACAAAGCCTTTTCACCGGCTTCGGCAAACTCGACTTGATAACCGGCGTTTTCGAGAATGAATTGCATGGCATAACGCGTATTCTCGTCGTCTTCGATCACGAGAACGCGCGGCGATTTCGTGCGCCGGCCAATTGGAAAACGCAGCGATAATTTGTCGCGTTTTTTCGCGCCGGCTTTGCCATCGTCACTTTTGCTTTTCGATTCACCACTGGGACGAATTTTCTCCGTGCGGCTCGTTCGCGCGATGGGGCGCGCCGGCGCCGTTGCAGGCGGAATGTGAATCGTAAATTTGGCGCCTTTCCCCGATTCGCTTTCGACCTCGATTTCGCCATTTAACACCATGAGCATTTTTTTGGAAATGGCCAAGCCGAGTCCGGTGCCGCCATGCCGTCGCGTTTCCGAATTTTCCAACTGCCGGAAAGGTTCGAAAATTTCTTTTTGCCTTGAGGGCGGAATGCCGATTCCCGTGTCGCGCACCGAAATGACGAACGTGGTGTTGCGCAGGCGCGCCCACACTTCGATTTCGCCCTTTTCGGTAAATTTGACGGCATTGCCCAACAGATTGGTCAGCACGCGCGATAAAATGCTGCGGTCGCTGCGAAAGAGCTCCGGCAAATTTTCTCCCATCCGCACCCGCAGCGCCAGCTTTTTCTGCTCGCACAGCGGCCGGATGAAATCAGCGGCTTCGCGAATAAGCTGCGCCGGCGCAAACTCTTCGATCATCGCCTCCATTTTTCCGGCTTCGATCTTGCTGAGGTCTAAAATATCATTAAGCAAACTCAACAAATTTTTGCCGCTGCGTTGCACCACGGCGAGCTGGCGTTTTTGTTCGGTGCTGAGCTTGCCCGGCGCTTCGCTCAAAAGAATTTCCGAAAATTGTAGAATGGAGTGCATCGGGGTGCGCAGCTCGTGCGAAACACTCGCCAAAAACTCTGAAATCAATTGATTCGCGCGCTCGAGGGCCATGGCTTTCTCGTCGGTCTCATGGAACAAACGCGCGTTCTCGATGATCAGCGCGGCGCGGTCGGCAATGTCGGTGGCAAAATCGACGTCATTGGGATACTGGAAAGCCGAGGCCGCAGCGCCGGACGGCAGCAGATAAGCCATCACTCCGATGCTTCGACCGCGAGAACGCAAGGCAACGAGTTGCGCCGATTTCACATGCACCGGCGTATTTTTAAAACCGAGCGATGATTCGGTCGATTTAATTTTGCTCAACTCGGCAAGAATGGATTGGTTCAAATCCGTCTCATTCAATTCGATTTGAACGATATCCGCGGTGGCCGCCGTCGCAATGCGCTTCAGCAAAGTTTCCGGCAATTCATTGGATTCGAGCAAACGGCTTTTCGGTCGTTCGCTTCTTGAATTAATCACGCCAAAAGCGCCGAGAAAGCGGCGCTCGCCGAACGGCTGCACCACGACGAGGCAGGGCCACGAAAAAGCCTGCGCGCCGATGCCGGCAATTTCAGTGACGACTTGCTCGATCGTGCCGGCGACCCGAAAGGCTTTGCCGATATCCGCCAACACGCGCGCCTGCCGCTCATTGCTTTGATGCAGGGACAACAATCGACTATTCTCAATGGCGATGGCCGCGTCGTCCGCGAGAATTTCGAGATCGCGCACTTGCTGCAAATTCGGGCGGTAGCCGTCCGACGGGCTGAAAACGGCGATAAGGCCGATGAGTTGATCGCGGGAGCGAATCGGCACGATCAGCGCATCATTCGCCAGCCAATCGCCGCTCGTGACGATTTCGAGCGAGGCCGGAATGAAAACCGGCCGGCCGGCCGGCAATTGGCGCGAGTCAATAAAAAACGATTCGCTGAGACGAAAACGTTCGAGCAAATAAGGCGCGAGTTCCGAGTAAGGCAGTTGCTGCAAGGGGCGCAACAAATTGGCGGCGCGATTGGCAAAGCCGCTCTGCGCGACCAACTCAAAAATATCTTTGGGACGGCTTTGGAAGATCAACACGCACTGCCATCCCAAGGCGGCAACTGCCTCGCTGACTTTCTGCATGATCAATTCGAGGCCGACGTTGAGGCGAATATCCTCGCCGATCTCCATCAATTTGGCAAGCTGGTCGATGCGGCGCTGCAATTCGCCGGTGCGCCCCTGCAATGAAACTTGATGCTGTTTCACCCGCACGATTTCGGCGGTTTTAGCCTCGAGCTCTTCGGCTTGCCGGTGCAACTTTTCTTCGAGATCTTTGCGCGCCGTCATATCGCGCTCGATCCAAATATAGCGAATGATTTTTTCGTCGGTATCAGCGACCGGAATGATGGACAGATCGCTGATAAACTCGCCGCCGTTGTTGCGACGGCTGGTGATTTCACCGCGCCAGGATTTGCGCTGGATGAGGCGGCGAGTGATCTCGTTCCAGCGTCCGGCCTCGACTTCGTCGCGATAAAACTGCGGAGTGCGTCCGATCATTTCGCTGCGCGCGTTACCGGTGATGCGTTCGAACGCCTCGTTGACATAGAGAATTTTGTTGTCCGGATCGGTGACGACGATGGCGTCCATGGCGCTCTCGACACATTGCTGGAAAATGCGGAGATCTTTGGTTTTCTCGGCGACGACGTCTTCCAGCGAGCGCGCCGCCAAATGCCGCATGGTCAAATCGAGCAAGCCGAGATGAACCCCGCTGTTCTTTTCATACTTATCTTGCAGCGGCGCGGCAAAAATTTGTAAAAATTTTTCTTCGCCGCCGCCGAGGTGGCGAACTTCGACGAGCGAGGAACGACCGCGCCGGGCCTCTTGCACGGAGGGGAGGAGTTTTTCATGCAATTCGCGCGGCAGTAGAGTTGAAAACTTTTGCCCAACGACTTTTGCCACTTCAAGTTGGTTGGTCTCTTCCTTATTTTTGAGTTGAGATTTTTTTGAATCGTTCGAATTGACCGGCTGGCCGGCGCGCCGCATCGAGGTGACAAACTGCAAGAGTTGCGGATTGACATAAACAATGCGCTCGTCGCGATCAAGATGCAACACCGACTCGCGGGTAAATTCAAGAATGGCATTTTGCCGCCGAGTTTCATCTTCGAGCTTGAGCGTGTTATCCAACAAGCCCGTGCGCAGCTCGGATTCCAAACGGAGGAAGCGAACGTGATCGGCAAACAGGCCGCCGATGACTAAAAATGCGGCAAAGCCAAATATCGCGTAGGCCAAAAGCGGCCGGTGTGGATCAAAATAAAAAATCGAGACGCCGCCGGCAAAGGCCAGCGAGGCCAGAGCCAGCCAAAACCATAATGCCGCGCGTTCGCGCCACAGACGGTAAACCGTGATGCCGGCCGCGATCACAAAAATTCCGGCGGCCATGCCGGCAAAAATTTGCCGCAGGGCTTCGTTCAGGGGAAAATGAAAAACGCCATATCCCTCGCCGGCGCCGCAAAGCAGGATGACGGCGAAGATGCTCCAAAAGGTCAGTTGCCACCGGAAAAAAATTTGGCGTGATTGCGGCGGTTCGGCAAGACGCGAAGGTGAAATCGCCGCGCCGAACCACAGTCCGCTCAAGCCGAGGCAAAACAGATAAAAAAATAATTCGCCGCCGAAAAGTTTTTGCACCCATGACAAGCCGAGCAACGCATGGCCGATGGTGGCGAGCACAAAAATGGCGGCAAGAAACATGGCCGTTGACAAACCGGCCAAAACGCTCAGGCTTTGCAAGCGAAAGGCGCGCTCGGCCAATGCCGTTGCAAAAAGAGCGAAAAAAGCAACGATGCTGAGAATAACGGCGGAGGCCGTGGTCTCGAGGGCGAGGGCAGCGTCATTTAAAAAAGAATCAAACATGGTTATGGTTAAACTTGATCAAAACGCGACAACCCGTTAACCGGAAGATTCAAAACATACGCCCAGGCTTTCGCTTCACCATTTGCAGTTTCGACGGAAATCAATTGGCGTACAAACAAGCTGCGTTCGGCTTTATCCGGCCAGCAACCTTCGATCACATCCAGAGTTTCAAAAAAAGTGAGGGGATCAAAAATTTCGAATAACTCGCCGCGAACCCGGCTCCCGTCGCAGCGCGACGATTCCGAAGAAACTACGATATTGCCTAAAGACGGCGCCGAATTTTTGTCTGCGGCAGCATCGAGCACTAAACCTGGGAAATCGCCAACGGCATAAAGCACGCCTTTGGTCGTGGCCGCGCAAAGAAATTTTGTTTTTTCCTTGGAAAGAAAATTTTCACGTTCCATGCCGCGCATGAGTGAATCATAAACAAACAACACATTGTGCAACTCGAACGAATCCATTCACCTCAATCCTTCGATGTGGCGGCTAAACGTTTTATTTTAATATAAAAATTTTGATTCGGAATGCAAATGGAAAAGCGGATACGGCGAGGAAAGCGATGGAAAAATATTCGAGATTTTTTAAAAAGCATGCAACCTTTTTACAGAAGATTCCGTCTAATATATCGGAAAAAGAGCCCAGAAAAAAAATCAGCGGGCTTTAAAATAATCCTCGCGCCCGAGCCAAGCTTGGGCGCGAGGTTAAATATATAAGAACCTCCCGCGTGACCTAAGGAAAAGGCGATCCATGCCAGTGGATTGCCTTTTCCATTTTTATTGTATTTAAAAAATCAGGGGCTACGCGGTATAATCATCTATGACTTTGGGCTGCTCTTCAATTTGCTTGGAGATTTGTTCGGGTGTGGCCATCGGCAGTGTCACGACGAGTTGCGTGCCACCTTTGGGGACAAAATTAAATTCGACCGATCCGCCGCTTTGTTGCACCAGTTGGCGAAGTTTCCACAAGCCCAGCCCCGGATGTGAAGTGGCTTTGGTTTTAAAAAATGGCAGAAAAACTTTGCTGACAAGTTCGGGGCTAATGCCGCGGCCGTTGTCGGTTAAAATTAATCGGATCCGCGCTTGTTCCTTGAGTTTTTCAAGATTGATCACAACCTCGGTGGCTTCGGCTTCGCGTGAATTGCGGATCGCTTCGTCGAGCCCGGCTTTAATTTTAGGAACAGCATTCACCCAAAGCGGCGGCGTTATTTCCGGAAGTTTCACCGTCAAAATTTTATTCCAGCGGCGCGCCAACGAATGCAGAATGTCGCCGAGATCGAGCGGTGCGGCTTGAACTTTCGCGATATAGGTGCCAAACTCAATGAGCTGGCGCAGAATCGTATTCATTTCGCCGGCGGAACCGTGCGCCCAGTTGACGACTTCAACCGGATTCACCGACGTGATTTGCCCGGAGTCTTCACGGCGCGCCACGCCCATCGTCAGCGCATTTTTAAGCAGATCGAGATAACCTTGAATACCGGCTAATTTATTATTGAGAATATCGCCCATGCCGGCCAACAGATCGAGCAGCGCCAGCTGTTTTTGGTTTTCAACCAAATTTTGCTCGAGCTGACGGCGCTCGCTGATGTCTTCACAGGTGAGAATCACGTAGCGCAATTCGCCGCGTTCGTTTTCCACGCTGCAGGCATGCACGCGACACGGAAATTTCTTGCCGTCGTGTCGCAACGCCTCCAATTCGACCGCGCTTTGATTGACAACCATCTCCGGCTTCCCATTCGACGGCGAAGTTCTGGCGTGCATTTCTTCGCGGAGCGCCGCCCACAGCATGTCCCGCGTCATGGTTTCGCTCGCCAGGAGATTGTGAATTTCCTGGCCGAGCAATTCTTTAAGCGAATAACCAAACAGTTCCGCGCCGGTGCGATTGCCTTCGACAACGAAGCGCTTCTCGTCAATCACCAGCAAACCGACCGGCAGCGATTCCTTTATATTCGCCAGAAAATCATACGTCTCCTGCAGATTGTGCGTTTTCTCTTCAACCGCCACCTCGAGTTCAGTGTTGCGTTTGTGCACCTGCCGCAAACGCCAGCGATGCCCGCCGTAAATCAACCCGCCGGCGACGAGCAGGCCGCTGATGATAAACCACCATTGCCGATAAAATGGCGGCATAATTTCAAAACGCAATTGCGCGGTTTCCTTCGAAGTCACGCCAAAGGCATTGGCGCCGCGCAGATGAAACGTGTATTGCCCCGGCGACAAATTCGCATATCGCACGTGATCATCCATGGTTGGCCCGATCCAATCGCCGTCCAATCCTTCCAAAAAATATTGGGAGCGCGTGTTTCTTTCGTTGAGAAATGACAAGGTGCGAAAATGAAACGTGAGCGAGGTTTTGGACTGGACTTGCAAAGCGTGTCGAGGATCATGCAGCCGTTTGCCAAGTTTAATTGGCCGAATATCGACGCGCGGCGGCGGCGTAGCGAGCGGCAGGCGTTCCGGATAAAGTTTGGTGGCGCCACCGGCCGTGCCGAACCAGAGATTGTCGTCATGATCGCGCCAGGCCGCGTGCAAGTTGCATTCATTGTCGGCCATGCCGTGAGCGGCGGAGAGACGAAAATAAGGCGCTATTTTTTTACGCGGCGTCGGCGTTGCGGGATCATCATCGCGAGTGAGGAATTGAACCAGCGTCTCGGCGTCAAAACCGTCAACGCCGTTGTTGGTGCCGAACCAGAGTCGATTCCGGCGATCTTCAATAATAAAATAAATCACATTGTTCGACAAGCCGTTGTCGGTATTTAAAACATAAAATTTTTCATTGGCATAAAGCGCGACGCCGCCGCGCCGCGTGCCGAACCATAGGCTGCCGCGGTGATCTTCAAAAATGCAATATACCGTCTCAACCGGCAAGCCGGCGTCATGCCGGCGAAAAACCTTTTGCGTCCCGCCGTGTTTTGAAAACAAACCCTCAGCAGTCGCAATCCATAAGCGGCCTCGGCGATCCTGATGAACGGCGCGCACCGTGTTGTTGGGCAAGCCATTTTCAGTTGTTAATGAGGTGAATCTGCCGTCAGCAAAACAATGCGCGCCGGCAGTGTTGGTTGCCAACCAAACTTCACCGCTTGGCGAACAATAAACGTCATTAATTCGATCATCGGCAAATCCGCTCGCTTTCGAAAAGATTTGCCATTTTTGCGGCGTATTGATCAGATTTTCCGAGCTCATGCGCACCGCGCCGCCCTCGGTGCCGATCCACAGCGCGCCGGAAGCTTCGCGCTCGAGCGCATGCACGACATTGTTAGGAAGCCCATTGCGGGTGTTGTGAAGCCGCAGCGAATCGCCATCGACGATGGTCAAGCCGCCGCCGTTGGTGCCGAGCCAAATGCGGTTGCGCCGATCTTCGAGCACGCAATAAACCTGCGCCGCTGGGAGCCCGTTTTGCGGCGAATAGTTTTCGATATAATTGCCGAAAATTTTGCAGACGCCGCCTCCCCACGTGCCGAGCCAAAGATTGTTTTCATAATCCACCAGCAGCGCCGCAATGCGATTGCCTGTCAAACCGTGACGAGAATCGAAATGCGAAAAAATTTTAGTGCCGGCAAAACCATTGCGAGCGGAATGATTGGTTACAGAGGCGGCTTCAATGGCAAGGGGCGGATTTAATCTCGACACCCCGCTCGTGGCGCCGATCCAAATCTGACCCTGCTGATCTTGCGCCAGCGCGGTAATATCGACATCGGAGAGGCCGTCCCGAATATCGAATGTTCGCGACACCCGCGGGCTCATACGAGTGAGTCCGGCGCGGGTGCCGACCCACATCACGCCGTCGCGATCGCACAGCACGGCGCGGACGCGATTGTCGGCCAAGCCGTTTTCCGTTGTGAGCGTGCGCACGCTGTCGCCGCGCCAGATATTGACGCCCTCTGTGGTGCCCATCCACAAACTGCCATCTCGCGCCAGCGCCATCGAAGCGACGATATTGTTATTGGCGCTGCGCTCGGTAATTTTTTTAACGAACACCGAATCGCGCCAATAACAGGCGCCGCCGCGAGTGCCAACCCACAAAACGCCCAGACTATCTTCAAGAATGCTCGTCACAAAATTATGCGGCAGGCCGTGATCTTTGGTAAAAACTTGGAAGGTTGTATCATTTTTCGCAAAATCGTAAGCAAGACGAACCAGCCCCTCTTCGGTGCCAATCCACATGGCGCCGTGACGATCTTGAAAAATTTTGCGAATGGCCCCATCCAGAACACCGTTCGGCGCGGCGATGCGCTGAAACGCGCGACCATCGTAGCGCGCCAGGCCGTTCTCGTAAGTGCCGAGCCACAAGTAGCCGGCGCGGTCTTGATAAACGGAGATCACTTCGCTTTGCGGCAGGCCGTCGCCAGTGCTGTAGCTGCGAATTTGCAAGAGTTGGGCGAAAAGAGAAGAATAGACGAAAGTCAGAGCGAGCAACACGCCTGTGCGCATGATTCGTTTGGTCATGCCTTCACCGTTGAGATAGACTCCACCCTTGGGGCGGCAGTGATTTTCACAACCGGTCTTTGGAAGACCTACAAAGATCAAGTCGATTACTCGTTTGGTCTTTGGAGGACTTTCGCTCGGTTCAAGAAGTTGAAAAGTAGGTGTCGAGGAGTAGAAAGCGGTTGTCGTGCGTGATGAAAGTGCTCTCTTCCAAAGGCTCACTTGAAAAACTCCCTGAGCTCACAGCGACAAAATCAGGCCCTGATAAATATTGCGGGAAATCGCCGCAATGACACGAAGGGCCGATTTTTCCTCTTCAATGCCACTGGTTAATACCACCAGCACATACGGCTTGCGGGTGATTGTTTGTTTTTTTTCTAATTCAAATTTCGGAAATACGATGGCGCCGTCGTGCGCAATTTTAGTGATCGAGCCGGTTTTGTTGCCGACGATGGTTCCGTTCGGCAAACCCGCGGGAATGCCGTCGCGAAATTTTTGGCGTTGAAGAATCGCGAACATGCTGTCGCAGTTGATCCAGCTAAGCGGGGCGCGTTTTTCTGCAATCGCTTGCAACGCCAACATCAGGTCGAACGCATCAGTTTGATTATTTAAACCAAGCTGGTAGGCTTTGCTATCCTCAACGCCGCGCCGTACCTGCATATTCCGAATGCCCAATTCACGCAACGTCGCCGTCACCTTCTCCGCGCCCACCAGCTCGATGAGAATATTCGCCGCGAGATTGCTGCTCACCGTAATCGTTTGCTCGACGAGTTGGCGAATCGTCATCTGCCCGCCGATAGCGCCATATATTGACTCGTCACCGTCGTCGCCGGCATCCAAATTATACGGCGAACCGTCGACGATGCTTTTGAATTCATTTTTCACCAATAGAGAATCGTCGAGATGAAACTTGCCGCTTGCCGCTTGCCGAAAAACTTCGATCATCACCGGCACTTTCATCGTGCTGGCGGCGTGCATCATTTTTCTTTCATTGAAAAAGAATTCGCGTCCGGTTTCCAGATCGCGAAACGCGACGCCGATTTCGGCGTGAAGGCTATCGGCGAGGCTTTGAATGTAATCCCGCAGAGTAAGTTTGGAAGTCGAAGTTTCGAGGGAGTTGTTTTCTATGGAGAGAATCGGTGTGGAGCTCCGTTTGGCGGCTTGGGGCAACATTTCTGCGTCCAGTTTCGGGCGGCTTCCAGTCGTCGATGTATGAACCGGGCTCGCGTTACCATCGCGAGTTTCGTGTTGAGCCGGCAAGCCGGAACACCACAATTCATTCCAGCTTGCGAACCCAAACATGACAAACGTAAGAATGAGAATACGCATGTCGATCTTTCATGGTCTTACGCGCACACTTTCTCTTACTTACTTTAAAAACGAGTAAGAGCATGAGAAAGAGTGCGAGTAAGAGTTTTATTTTAACTGCCGCAGGATTTCGTCCAACTCCGGAAATCGTCCCACCTGCTTTTTGGAAAAAATCGCTTTCCCCTCATTGGCGATTTCAAAAATGCCGCCGCGTCCTTCGACGAGATCGATTTGGGCACTGGGAAAACGCTGCGTTAAATCTGCCTTCAAACTGGAGGCGCGCGGCAAATAGTTTCAAACACCGCAATATTCAATGGTGATTTTCATACGAGAACTTCTTCCGGCAAAATTTTTTCGCGGCTTCTTCTTCGCTTCGATGGCGCCGAAGGATATTCGTCATCATACGAGTTTTTTAAATTCTCCGGATTCAGCGATTGCAAATCCGACGGCACGAAGCGGCCGTCTTTGCGAATCAGCTCACCGTCGAGCAGAATTTCGCCGCCGCCGAACTCCGGCGTTTGAATCATCACCATGTCCCAATGAATCTGGGAACGGTTGCCGTTGTCGGCATTCTCGTACGCATTGCCAGGCGTGAAATGAAACGAGCCGGCAATCTTTTCGTCGAAGAGAATGTCGAGCATCGGCCGGGTGATGAACGGGTTGAACCCGAACGAAAACTCGCCGACATAGCGCGCGCCTTCGTCGGTGTTGAAAACTTCATTCAAGCGCGCGGATTTCGCTGCGGAGTCCGCGGTCGCATCGATGATTCTGCCGTTGAGAAATTCGAGTTTAATATCAGAGAACGCCACGCCTTGATAAATCGTCGGCGTATTAAAATGAATCACGCCGTTCACCGAGTTGCGCACCGGCGCGGTGAAACACTCGCCGTCGGGAATGTTGTATTCACCGCCGCACGGAATCGCCGGAATGCCTTTGATGCTGAAATTCAATTCGGTTTCCGGGCCGAGAATCTGCACGTGATCGCTGCTCTCCATTCTCTCTTTGAGCGCCTGCATCGCAATGGTCATGCGGTCATAATCCATCGTGCAAACGTCAAAGTAAAAATCCTCGAACGCTGCGCTGCTCATACCCGCCTGCTGCGCCATCGACGAATTGGGATAGCGCAACACCACCCATTTGGTTTTCAAACGAATGTCGTGATGCACCGGCTGAAAAATATGGCGCTGCAAATAACTCATCTTGATGCCGGGCACGTCCGACATCTCGCAAATGTTGTCATTGCCGCGCACGCCGATGTAAGCGTCCATGCGCTCCATCCGATGCTTCTCGATTTCGCCGAGCAGCCGAAACGCCTCTTCGCCATACCTGCGATATAGTTGCCGCAATACTTTGTTGTGTTTCGTCTCGACAATCGGAATCGCACCGCGATCAACCGCGGCGGCAATCAATTCACTGACGAAGGCGTCCGGAACGTCGAAGGCTTCCATGAGCACCCGCTCGCCCTTTTGCAAACGGGTTGAATGCGACGTCAATACCTCGGCCAGCCGTGCAAGTCGTGGATCAGTCATAAAAATACTCGTCAAAGTTGAAGTTCATGGTGCCGTGATCGCGCGACAGGCACTCGTTTGGGCGTCGCTTCCGCTGCCATGGTATTTCATCAGCTACCCTCGGGAGCTCAACCCAAAATAGTTTCCTAACAGATAACGGCACAATATAATGAATTAAAGCCAGTTTGTCAACAGCCGAGTTGATCGTGGTTACGCCAGGCAGGATGTCTGAAGCATTCAAGCGCCAGTTCGATCTCTACCGTTTTGCAACGACGCTGGTTGCCACAACAACTCGAACAACAAAAATGTAATACCTGCAAATAATTTGAAATGCGGAGAGCAGGATGGTTTGGGGGTCTTAAGGAGAATCTTTTGGGAGATCGCCTGCTTGATTTTTTCTCACAGCACAACCAACAGCTTTTGACATAAACTCCCCGACACCGTTGTCATCCAGCCTTCTGCCAAACACACTTACGAAAGTGAGTCGTTGGCATTACGTTTACCTTTCAGTAGTGTTCAGATGAAATGCAACAATTAGACCAATTCCATCACAAGGAGTTAACCAATTAAATTTAAAAAGTTTTACTCTATTCAAAACGCGTTTCCAAATTTTAAAAATGCCACTCAAATTGTCAAATCTTGATACAGGTGATTGCAATTTCGTTACATAATAAACACATTTTGGCTCATACCGGTTCCGCAATCAGATAGTGAAGTCGGACTCGCAGGATGGCGAGGGCAAGCCCGACTTTGCATTTATTCACAACTCTCCATTTACTTATCCAACCAATCAATCTCCGTATG
>Ga0247727_10008734_pt1 | contig 18675 bp, 14 predicted proteins | sample WisWelCaveWW1625_FD_202498 | JGI IMG/M metagenome (GOLD analysis project Ga0247727, IMG submission 202498) | Biofilm microbial communities from Wishing Well Cave, Virginia, United States - WW16-25 | ecosystem: Environmental > Aquatic > Deep subsurface > Groundwater > Cave microbial mat | place... | reverse complement strand
GATGAACAAATGGCAAGCTAAAGCTTGCACTCCAGATTGGACAACGACGGATGAGCTCAAAACAATGGCTGGTTTACATTCTGCGTTGCAAAGACGGAAGTTTTTATACCGGCATCACGAGCGATCTAACCAAACGTTTACCAGCGCATCAAGACGGGACGGCGAGCCGCTACACGCGCAGCCGCTTGCCGGTGAAGTTGGTTTATCTCGAATCCGCCGCCAACCGCAGCGCGGCGACGAAGCGCGAGTTGATGATTAAACGAATGAGTCGAAGCCGGAAAGAAATTTTATTGCGCCCGCGCAAGAACTCCCCCACGAGCCAGGATCGGAAAGCGGCTAAAAAACAAACCAATTCAACCCGAGGCTGAAAAGATATCCTCCGACACTCGATCCTTCAAAACCGCTTGTTCCTCCAATCCCGGCGGAAGTAATTTCGAATCCCACCCCCAGCGACGCATATTTGAGAAAACGATATTCCAGGCCGATGTCGAGAAAGAAGCCGCTGGCGTCGCGCTTGCCGGGCTGCCGTCCAAACACGCTGACCGGGCCGGTTTCATTGATCTTAAAAAAAGCGAAACCGAAGCCGAAATGGCTCACCATGCGGCGCTCACCATATGAAACGTAACGCACTCCGACGTTATACCATTGCTCTTTCCAGTGCTGCGTATCCACCACGATGTTGTTAACGATGATTTTGGCGTCTTTCTCGAACTGATGATATTTAACCGCCGCGTAATATGGCGGGCGGATTTTTATTAGCGCGCTGGCGCCCGGTGCCATGCCACTGCGTTTGTAATAAATGCGGCTGAAGCCGTCGTAGCTGATACGAAATATGCCGGTATTTCCGCCGATAATCAGCCGGTCATGTCCGCCGGTAAAACTCTGCGCTGAGGCCAGCGCGGCCCACAGCAGACTCAGCAGGACAATATTTTTTGCACGCATTTTTTTTTCTCTCCGTTTGGTTATGCAACCTTTTTTGATGTCGCGGTGTCTAAATATTAGAAGCACTTTATAAAAGCTCGATCAGGACAGCAACAGTTCAGTTACAGGAAATCCATATGGAATCAACCGTTATTGCAATTATGCTGGCGAGTGTGGCCGTTTTCTGGAAAGCGCCGTTCGCGGTTTGTTTAATTCCTGCCGCCAAAACCTTGCAGCATCGTTGGCGACAAATTATTTTTATCATCCTGTTGCTTGCGTTGATCACGAGCCAGACGCATACTGCCCCTCTGGCTGCTCAAGCCGCGCGTTGCAGGGGCGAAACTTATGCGGCCGCCTGCCAGGAAAGTCTAAAAATGTTGACGATCCCAACGCTCAATACACAGCCGATTTTTTGAGACTGTTTTTTTGAGCGCTCGGTTGGCGACGACCGAACTGATACGCACGCCATTTATAGAAAATCCCACTCCCCAACATCACCCCGACGGTGTCCGCTAACGCATCGGTCCAATCCATAAAGCGGCCCGGCACAAAGTATTGATGGATTTCATCAGACCCGCCGTAGAGCGCGCCGATGATGATCGCCAACCACAAATCTTGGCGCCGGCATTCGCCCTTTCCAGCTTTTCCGCGCAGCAACAAAAAACCCAATGGCGCATAGGCGGCGGCGTGATGTATTTTATCATCCCAGCTAAAAATCTGCACCGGGAATGCCAGGTTGGGAATCGATGATAGCGCGAATAATAAAATGGCCCATGCGATTGCCGGGCCATGGCGTTGCAATATTCTTTTCATTACGCCGAAATCCTATCTGTAATCTCCTTAACCGAAGTCCAATAACAACCGCCTCAATCCGTGCCGGCCAGCACCGGCGGTTTGCCCAACACTTGCTCGACAGTCATTATTTGCAGAGAGCCGAGATTTAAAGCGCGCACGCCTTTTTCAACAACTTTGCGGTCGCCCACGACGATGATCGCGACTTTTTCCGGATCGAGGTGTTTTTTCGCGACGCGGAGCACGTCGTCTTTGGTGACGGCGAGAATGCGCTGAATGTAATTATTCAAATAATCCGGCGGCAGACCATACGCCACCAACTCTTCGAGCTGTCCGGCAATTTGCGCCAGCGATTGAAAATCCTGCGGGAAACTCAGCGCCACATAATTCCTGGCGCGATGCAATTCGCTGTCCGATACGGGTTGCATAATCGCATTCAGCTCTTTCATAAATTCAATCAGCGACGAGTCGGTTTTGGAAGTTTGCACGCCAGCGCTGGCGATAAACGGGCCGGGCAAGGGCCGAAAGTCAAACGCTGACCGCGCGCCATACGAATAGCCGTGTTGCTCGCGCAGATTTTGATTGAGCCGAGAAGTGAACGAGCCGCCAAGAATGGTGTTCATCACCACGAGCGCATAATAATCTTCCGTCAATCGCGGCACGCCGATGCGGCCGAGGTGAATTTCCGATTGCGCGGCGCCGGGTTTGTCCACCAACCAGAGCCGGCGCTTTTGCACTTGCGCCACGTCCGGCCACGAGACGGTGGGGATTTTGCCCGCCTCCCATTTACCGAACGCTGCTTCTAATTTCGGCAAAATGGTTTTTGCCGTCATATCGCCGACAACGATCAGCGTGGCGTTGTTCGGACGAAAATAGGTTGCATGAAAGTTTTTCAAATCTTCAACTCGAAAGGCGCGCAAAGTTTTCTCATCGCCGAGCGCGGGCAGTCCGTAAGGATGCTTTGTTCCAAACAGCGTTTGATTGAACATCACCGAAGCAATCGCGCGCGGTTGATCATGCCATTGCATCAGCGTCGTCAGGCGTTCTTTGCGCAGCCGTTCCAACTCGTCCGGCGGAAAAGTCGGCCGCAAAGCCATGTCGGCCATCAGCGCCAACGCCGAGTCGAGCTTTGCCAGCGGCGTATTCAACGCGACGCTGGAGATATGCAGCCCGGCGGCTGCAGAAATATCCGCGCCGAGAAAATCAATTGCATCGGCCAACTGCAACGCGTTCCGCGAGCCGGCGCCTTCATCCAACATCGCCAGGGTAAGGCTCGCAATCCCGGTTTTGCCGTTCGGATCCATGGCGGAGCCGGTTTTGACCTGCAGGCCGATTTGCACCAGCGGCAGATCATGTTTTTCCATCAACACCACCGGCAGGCCGTTGGACAATTTGAGGTTTTGCATGACCGGCAACTTGAGCGCGGGCGGCGGCCCCAGCTCCGGCGCTTTGCTGCGATCCGGCATCTGCGCGAAGGAATTGGAAACGGCAAAAAGCAAAAGGCAAAAAGAAAAAAGCAACGATCTGAAAACGATAAACAGCCGTTTGCTTTCTACCGGCCGGCTTTTATAAAATAGCTTCATAAGAATTACTCTCCGTAAAATTCCCGTACCGCAACATTCATGTTGCGATTCTTCATGTGGTTCGGAAGTTTGTGCTCCGGGTGACTTCGTGGTTCCTGTACAATCAGGCTCAACATAAATGTTGAGCTACAGCGCTTTGGTCGCCGCCATCTCTTTTTTGCCCTGCGGCACGATACTTAAAATGACGCGGCCGTCATCACGCAGAAAAGTCAGGGTCACGGCGCGAAGATCTTTCGTCGCGACGGCTTTGTAGCGCGCCAGATCTTCGTTGAAATAATCGGGATTGCCTGTCAGCATGAAATAATTGTTGAGTTGATCGGCTTTGGCGTCGACGGATTCGAGCCGGCGCAGGAAGATCGCTTCGTATTGATTGACGGCGCGTTGCAGCTCGCGGTCCGTGGGCGGCTCATTTTTCAGTTTAGTGATTTCTTCCTGAATCACTTTTTCAATTTCATTGAGCGAATGGCCGCTGCGCGCGGTGGCGATGATGATAAACGACGAGCTCAGGCGGTTTGAGTTTTGAAATGCCGAAACATCTTGCGCAATTTGCAAATCATAGACGAGCCGTTTGTACAGACGGGAGTTGCGTCCGCCGGCGAGAACATTCGCGAGCAAATCCAGTTCGGCGTCGCCCGGGGTAAAACTCGGCGGCGTCAGCCAGGCCATGTACAACCGCGGCAATTGCACGCGATCTTCCAGGACGAGGCGTTTTTCTTCGGCGAGATAAGCGGAGGGCGTGGCCTGCGGCGAAACCGCGGCGCCGCGCTTCACGTCGGCAAACCATTTTTCCACCGCCGCGCGCGTTTGGGCGAGATCAATATCACCGGCAATCACCAGACTGGCGTTGTTCGGCGCGTAATATTTTTTGAAGAAATCACCCACGTCTTCGTAACTGGCGGCGGAGAGATCTTCCATGTAGCCGATGGTCGGCCAGTGATAGGGATGATCGGCCGCATAAAGATTCTCGCCGAGCGTTGGAAAGGCGAGTCCGTATGGACTGTTTTCGTAACGCTGGCGGCGCTCGTTTTTCACCACGTCGCGTTGGCCGTCGACTTTGCCGGGCGACATCGCTTCGAGCAGATAGCCCATGCGATCCGACTCCAAAAACAACGCAAGATCGAGCGCGTTTGAAGGAATCGTTTCGTAATAATTGGTGCGGTCGGGATTGGTCGAGCCATTGTTATTGCCGCCGGCGGCTTCGAGGAAATTATCGAAATCGCCCTCGGCGACGTGGCCGGAGCCTTCAAACAGAATGTGCTCGAAGAGATGCGCGAAGCCGGTGCGCCCCGGTTTCTCGCGCGACGAGCCGGCGTGATACCACATATTCACGCTGACCGTCGGCGTGGAATGGTCTTCGTGCAAAATGACGCGCAGGCCGTTCGGCAAAACAAAATAGGTATACGGCACGGCGATTCTGACGTCCTGCGGAATAGCGGCAGCACACAGCAGCACGAGCAAGATAAAAGTTTTTCGCATATCGGTTCCTTTCCAAAATTCAAAAAATAAGACAGGCTCGCAGCCGAAAAGGTTGCAAGCCTGTCTATTAAATTTCAAAGCCCTCAAGTTGTTTTGCCGGCGCGAGAAACCGTGTCACGCCATCACTTTTTCAACTTTTTCTCGAAAAAGGCGAAAGTTTTCTCCCACGCGTTTTTGGCGTCCTTCGCGTTGTAAGCTTTCGCGTTATTTTCATTAATAAAGGCGTGGCCGGAATTGGAGTAAATTTGGATCGTGACGTCTTTATCGGCTTTGTTGCACGCGTTTTTGAAGGCCTCAACGTCTTTCACCGGAATGCCGCGGTCTTTCGCGCCGAAGACGCCGAGCAGCGGGCAATTGATTTTGTCGATCATTTCCGCATCGGTGACGAGACGGCCATAATTGATCACGCAGGCCGCCAACTCCGGCACGCTGAGCGCCGCCTGCAACGAGTAACCGCCGCCCATGCACCAGCCGATACTGCCGATTTTATCGTGCTTCACCTCGTTGCGCGACACGAGATACGCAACCGCCGCCTGCAAATCGCGCGTGGCGCGATCTTCCGGCAAGCCGCGCATCAGCTCGTGCGCCGCGTCCTGATCCGTCGCCACCTGACCGCGATAGAGATCGATGGCCAGCGCGATATAACCTTTATCCGCAAATTTCTTCGCGTTCTCTTTTATCCAATCATTCAAGCCCCACCATTCATGAATCAAAATAATCGCCGGAAACGGGCCTTTGCCTTCAGGAAAAGCCATATATCCGGTGACGGTTTCATCGCCGCTTTGATATTGCACCATCTGCGTTTTCACCGAGGGCTGGGCGCGATGATAAATGAGCGCGGCCGACGTCAGCGTAATCAGGCCGGCCAGAACTAGACCAGAGGCTCGCATACTCTTCTCCTCCCGAGAGAAAGTCAAAATCTGTTCGCAAGGTTCATGCGACTGCCACGCCGCCCATCGTCCTTGAGCAGGCAGCCGTTTTATAATCTCCTTAATTTGATTTCATTTTAAGCGTGTCACCCGGCAGGCGTAAAAGTTTCTTCAACATTTTCGCTCGGACGTTTTTTCCCGAACGCAAGAATGCGCGCCTGTTTGCGCGGTCCCACCGTCATGTCGGCCGGGGCTTCGGCTTCCGATTGCGGCTCGGCAGCAGTCTCCGCCGGCGGCTCGACTTTTTCAATGCGGACCGGCACGCCGCCCATGGTAAAATCGGCGCCGCGAATTTGTTCATCGTCGATGATCCACGTCATGACTTGCATCGGCAGGGCGAGCACAAAAAATTTGACATGCCACCAGCCGCGTTTGTAATCCGGATCAATGCGCTCGACGCGCGCAAAAAAAGCCGGCTTGTTTTCAAAATGGACCAGAACGATATCGTTGGGCGCAATCGCGACCTGCTGTCGTGACATAGCATCTCCGTAGTTGATCTTTAAAGATAAATATCTTGCCCGTAAATGTCAAAGGTTTTTTAGAAGACGAGTGAACGGGAGTTGTCTAAAGTCGCGATCGTGGCGCAACATTTATGTTGCGCTGCCCATTTTCTTTTCAACATTGGCTTGCCATTGCAAAAGTCCGCTTTCCGGATAGTTTTGTGGTGTTGGCAAATTGAAGCTCAACATAAATGTTGAGCCACGCCTCAGGTGGCAAGCGGCAGAGAAAACTCAAACGTCGTGCCTTTGCTCTTCTCGCTGGATTGAAAAAGGATTCCTCCTGAATGACGTTTTCTCCGCCTGTAAATCTGAGCCATTACCGCCCGCCGTAATGGCTCTTGAGTGAAATCTCTCACTTGCTTTTGGGTTATAAATCTGATAACTTGTTTCCTGGTTGTTCCGAAGAAATATAATTACCTTATTTTCATGAAAGCCCCAACCGGTCGCAATTTCACGCAGAGGAGGAGTGGATGAAAAATTTCTTAAAGACTATTGTCCTCACGGTCACATGGCTGAGTGCCGTTGCAAGCTTTGCACAAACCCTCACGACAACCAACGCGTTCGTATACGACTCCACATTGTACAAAGCCCTACAATGGCGCAATATCGGCCCGTTTCGTGGCGGTCGGGTGTGCGCGGTGGCGGGCGTGCCGAACCAACCGCTCATCTATTATTTCGGCGCCACCGGCGGCGGGGTTTGGAAAACCGAAGATGCAGGATTGACGTGGAAAAATATTTCCGACGGCTTTTTTAAAACCGGCTCCGTCGGCGCGATTGCCGTTGCGGATGCCGATCCGAATGTGATCTATGTCGGCATGGGCGAGACGGCGATTCGCGGCGTCGCCACTTCGCACGGCGACGGCGTTTATAAATCCACCGACGCCGGCAAAACGTGGAAATCACTCGGACTCGAAAAGACCAGGCAGATTTCCACGATTCGCATTCATCCGAAAAATTCCGAGCTCGTTTACGTCGCGGCGCAGGGCAGCATCTGGAATCCCAATCCCGAGCGCGGCATTTATCGCTCAAAAGACGGCGGCAAAAATTGGGAACTCGTTTTGAAAGTAAACGATGGCACGGGCGCTTGCGATTTGTGCATGGATACGAACAACCCGCGCATTTTGTACGCGGCGTTTTGGGAGCATCAGCGCCAGCCGTGGCGTGTCATGAGCGGCGGGCCGAATAGCGGCATTTACAAAACCCTCGACGGCGGCGACACCTGGCAAAAACTCACCGAAGGTTTGCCATCAGAAGGCAGGCCCGACGCGATCATGGGCAAAATCGCCGTCGCGGTCTCGCCGAAAAACTCCGAGCGCGTGTGGGCGCTGATTGAAGCGGACAACGGCGGTTTGTATCGTAGCGACAACGGCGGCAAAAACTGGCAATTGATCAATAACAAACGTGTGCTGAGAGCGCGGGCGTGGTACTACATCGAAGTGTTCGCCGATCCGCAGGACGAAGAGACGGTTTACGTGCTCAACGCGCCGATGCTGAAATCCATCGACGGCGGCAGAAATTTCCGGCCCGTGCCGACCCCGCACGGGGACAATCACGATCTGTGGATCAATCCGACGAACAATCAAAATATGATCAACGGCAACGACGGTGGCGCGAACATTTCTTTCAATGGCGGCAAAACCTGGTCGACGCAGGCTAATCAGCCGACGGCGCAATTTTATCGCGTCATCGCCGACAATCGTTTTCCTTATTATGTTTACGGCGGCCAACAGGATAACAGCACGGTGGCGATTCCGAGCCGCACGACGGACGGCGGCATCAATCGCGAGCACTGGTATCAAGTCGGCGGTTGTGAGAGCGCGCACGTCGCGTTCAACCCCGATCGCCCGGATTTGATTTACGCCGGTTGTTATCAGGGCATCATCACCGAATATGATGCCGCGACGAAAAAAGAGCGCAACGTGATGGCCGATCCGTATCTCGGCCTCGGCAGCGAGGCGAAAGAGCATCGTTATCGTTTCAACTGGAACGCGCCGATTCTCGTTTCGCCGCACGATCCCAATGTGATTTATCACGCCGGCAATATTTTGTTGAAATCGAGTGATCGCGGCCAAACCTGGCAGGAGATCAGTCCCGATCTCACGCGCAATGAAAAAGAGAAGCAGGGCAAGGGCGGCGAGCCGATTACCAACGAGGCGGCGGGCGCGGAAGTTTACAACACGATTTTTTACGTCGTCGAATCGAAGCAGCAGGCCGGAACGATCTGGGCGGGAACGGATGACGGCCTCGTTCACTTCACGCGCAACGGCGGAACGAATTGGGAGAATGTGACGCCGAAAAATATCGGCGAAGCGCAAATCAACGCCATTGAAATTTCTCCGCACGATCCGGCAACGGCGTATCTCGCGGTGACGCGCTATAAATTCGGCGATTTCACACCGCATATTTTCAAGACGGCCGATTACGGCAAAACGTGGACGCGCCTCGTGAACGGCATCAGCCCCGAGGCGTTTGTGCGCGTCGTGCGCGAAGATCCGAAACGCAAAGGTTTGCTTTATGCCGGAACCGAAACCGGTTTGTATATTTCTTTCAACGACGGCAAACAGTGGCAGCCGTTCCAGCTCAATCTGCCGGTCGTGCCGATCACGGATTTGACGATTCGCAACGACGATCTGATCGCCGCGACGCAGGGGCGTTCGTTTTGGATTCTCGACGATCTCACGCCGTTGCACCAGATCAATGATGAAGTGGCAAAGGCCGAAACGCATCTCTTTAAGCCGCGACCGGCGTATCGCATGGAAGGCGGCAGCGGCGATGCACCGGGCGTCGGCAAGAATCCGCCCAACGGCACGATGATTTTTTATTATTTCGCGAAAGCGCCGGATACGTCTAAAATCGAAGTGAAGCTCGATATTCTCGATGCGAATGATCAGATGATCCGCAGCTATTCACCAAAACGTAAAGAGCCGGCTGGCGGCGAGCAGGAAGGACCGGGCGGCGTGCCACTGCCTCTGCCACTGCCGGTGAAGGCCGGCATGAATCGTTTCGTGTGGGATTTGCGTAATGAGAATGTGACCCGCGTGCCTGAGCTTTTTGTCAATGGCAGCTTGCAGGGTTATAAAATCGCGCCGGGAACTTACAAAGTGCGGCTCACCGTCGGGCAAAAAAGTTTCGTGCAAGCATTTGACGTCGTGCAGGATCCGCGTCTCCCGATTGCGCTGGCGGCGTTTCAAGAGCAGCAGACGATGCTGGCTGCCATTCGCGCCAATGTCAATGACATTCACGAAACCGTGCAACAGTTGCGCGACGTGCGCAAACAGGTGAAAGAGTTGACGGCGCGCACGAAGGAACAAAAGGCCATCGCTGATTCGGCCAAAGCGTTAATCGAGCGCATCACGAAGTGTGAAGAACTGCTGGTGCAGACGAAACAGGAAACGTTTCAGGACGTCATCAATTTTCCCAACAAGCTGAATGCGCAATTTTTGTATTTACTGGGCGAGATCGATTCTTCCGACCCGCCGTTGACGACCGGCTTGAAAAATCGCTTTGCAATTTTGAGCGCGGAGTGGGAGCAGCTCAAACCTGTGCGCAATCGTTTGCTGGAACAAGACGTGCCGAGATTTAATGCGCTGTTCCAACAGAATGCGATTCCGGCGGTGATCGTGCCGAAGGCGGCGGCAACGACGGTAAGCGACGGCGTACAGAAGTAACAAATGTCCAATGCTGCTAATATTTCGTAACGCGACTTTGGCCGCAACCAAAACTGCACCACAAAAGGCACAAAGAACACAAAGAAAACACGGAGAATGTTTTGAAAAAGCTTTTCTCCGTGGCGCTCCGCGAACTCTGTGGCTCCGTGTTTTAAACAACTTTTTAAATTTTAAACCGCCCGCAGATTTTCAGATTTCAGTGTGCCTGAAATCCGGCGTCGAGTAGCACTCTAAAAAAATGTCAAGGCCGCGATGATTTTGACGTGAATGCAGGCGGCAAAATTTTCGACAAATTCCCCGCCGATCGAGCATTGCTTTCGAAGTGCAAAAACGGTATATTATAGCAAGCTTTTCGTTTGATCATTTTGACGGAGGCATTTATGTTGGCTTCATTGAAGATTCAAAATTTTCGCCCCTTTTGGCATTTGCAAATCGAACGTCTCGGCCAGATCAATTTGATTGCGGGCAAAAACAACGTGGGAAAATCATCTCTTTTGGAGGCGCTGCGGCTCTACGCGTATGGAGGCGCGCCTTTTTTGCTCTGGGAGATTCTTGCAACCAGAAATGAAATCAAGCGCGCTCCTCATGCAAGCCTGGAAAGCGATGACAACGTCGGCGTCGTTTTGGATCGCCTGTTTCATGGACACACTGGGAATGCGAAGGGAGCGGAAACCATTCAAATTGGGCCGGTCGATTCCGGCAAAGACACTCTTATTATTGCCCGGGAACGGCGCCCGGAACCTGGCACTGACGATTTTAAGTTTCGTGAATCACCCCGCGTTGCAGATGCCGGAAAAGATTCTGAGACAAATGGTTTGAGCATTCGCGTGGGACCAGATCCGGTTTACTTTTTGCCACTGGATGGGTTCTGGCCGTTACGAAACCGCCGTTGGGCGCGATCAGAAGCTTTACCGGCTAAGGAATTTAATTGTTTTTACATATCTGCGGAGGGTCTCAAGGCGACGGAAATCGGCCAGTTGTGGGATAATATTACATTAACAGATTTAGAGCAAGATATACTTTTGGCTTTGGAGATTGTTACTCCCGAGGCTGAAAGATTGTCTCTTGTCGGCGATCCGATGAATAACCGTGAACGTTTCGTTGTTGTAAAAACGACGGGACAAACACGTCCAATTCCATTGAGCAGCATGGGAGACGGCATAAATCGCATTTTCGGAATTATGTTGGCCTTGACCAATGCCCAAAACGGTATCTTGCTCATTGATGAAATTGAAAACGGCATCCACTATTCCGTGCAACCAAACTTATGGGCGGCGATCTTCAATGCCGCCCATCATTTGAATGTGCAGGTCTTTGCCACGACGCATAGCTGGGATTGCATAACCGCGTTTCAGAAAGTTGCCGCGGAGTACAAAGAGAAGAATGGCATGTTGATTCGCCTGGAGGCAAAAAGGGAAATGACGAACGCAGTGCTTTTCGATGAGAGTGAGTTGAGCATCGTCAGCCGTGATCAAATCGAGGTGCGGTGACATGGCAGACAAGAATGTGCTTTCAAAGGGGATGCCCCACATGCCCAAAAGCTCATCACATGAATCCGTCGGCTGTTTATCGAGGGTTAGTGTTGAAAGCACGAATTCAAATATCGGGTTTTTGATTTCGAAGAAGCAGCCATTTTCTAAAAAAAATTTTTCAAAAAATCACGAGAGGAGCAATGGGCAACGCTTATGTCCAGTTACAAAACGCTGTTTGAAATCGGCAAAGCGTTGATCGCGGAAAATGACATCGAACGGCTGTTGCCGCAGGCGATGGATCAAATCATCGCGCAAGCCCGCGCCGAACGGGGATTGATTGCCGTTTACGGCAGCGACGGCGATATTCAATTTCATGCGGCGCGCCATCTCGATAAAAAAGATCTCGACCAGCCGGACTTCGAAGTGAGCCGCTCAATCATTCAAAAAGTCCGCGAAAGCGGCGCGCCGGTGGTGCTGAAAAATGCGCTCGCCGATCCGCAGTTCGACAGCAGCGAGAGCGTCGCGCGCTTGCGTTTGCTCTCGGTGGCCTGCGCGCCGCTCGTTGTCAAAGATGAAATCTTCGGCGTGATTTATATCGACAATCGCGACCTCGCCGCGGTGTTTGATGAGAACACCGGCAATCTGCTCAATGAATTTAGCGCGCTCATTTCCGTCGCCGTCAAAAATGCGCTGGATCGCAAAAGCTTGCTGGACACGAAACGGCAGTTGCTCGCGGAACGCGACGCAAGCCGGGGCTACGGTGAAATCATCGGCCAAAGCCCGGCGATGCAGGAGGTTTTCAAGCTCATAAAAAAAGCCGCGGCGCTCGATCTCACGATTTTGATTACCGGCGAAACCGGCACGGGCAAAGAGCTGGTTGCGCGCGAATTGCACCGGCGCAGTTTGCGGCGCGACCACGAGATGATTGCGCTGAATTGCGCGGCGCAGCCGGAGAATTTGCTGGAAGACGAATTGTTCGGCCACGAGAAAGGCGCGTTCACCGGCGCCGATCGACGCAAACCCGGCTGGGTTGAAGTCGCTAATCACGGCACGTTGTTTCTGGATGAGATCGGCGAGATGAGTGCCGCGATGCAGGCGAAAATGTTGCGCTTCCTGCAGTCCGGCGAATACAGCCCGCTCGGCAGTCGCGAAATGAAGCATGCCGAGGTTCGCGTGATTGCGGCAACGAACCGCAACCTGCCGGAGATGATCGCGCAAAAAACTTTTCGCGAGGATCTTTATTATCGGCTGAATGAGTTTGAAATCAAATTGCCGCCGTTGCGCGAGCGCGGCGATGACATTTTGCTGATTGCCGAATATTTTCTCGGGCGCTATGCCCGGCAGTTTCATAAAGAAACCAGCGGGTTCAGCGACGAAGCCCGCGCGCTGTTGTTGCAACAGGCGTGGCCCGGCAACGTGCGCGAGCTGGAAAATCGCCTCAAGCGCGCCGTCGTGCTGGCCGAAGATCAGCTCGTTTATCCGGATGATTTCGATCTCGGCGCATCGAGTGTCGCCGCGGTTTCGTCTGCTGCGCCGGCGGACTCCAGCTTCAATCAGGAAAAGCAGAATGTGATTGCCGCCTTCGAAAAAGAATTTTTGAGCGCGCGCCTGCGCGAGACCAAAGGCAATATTTCCGAAGCAGCGCGGCGCTCCGGCATGCACAAGAAAAATTTTATCCAGAAAATGCAGCAGTATGGAATGAAGCGCGAAGATTTTGCTTAAGGCGGGTTGCTTTCAGATCACGACGCGTGGCGCAACATTTATGTTGCGCTGACTTTGCGGGCGAATCAAATCATTTTTTCCAAATAAAATCGAGGAGAAACCACCATGCAGTTCCGTCGTAAAAGCAGGGGCTTGGTTAACGGCACGGTTATGTTCTTGGCGGCGTTATTATTCGCCTGCAGCAACGACGGCGGCACGGGCAATGACGACCCGAAAGATGATCCCGCCAACAGCGCATACAAAAGCCCGAGCACGTATCAGGTCGCCGTCTTCGATAATTACACCGTTCGAGATGCGACGCGCAATCGCAATATTAAAATTCTGATTCGCTATCCGCGCAGCGCGCCGAGTCCGCTGCCGGTGATTATCTGGTCGCACGGCGGCGGCGCGAATCCGAACGGCCAAAACAGTTACAACGAATGGGGCGAGGCGTTGGCCGGTGCGGGTTATGCGGTGATTCATATGGCGCATGATGACGATGCGTACAACGCGCATTGCGGCGTTCTCGGCATTCCTGCGAGCGAGTGTGAGCCAAGTGATTTCTCAAAGGAAGTTTCCGAAGGCGGCACGCTCGGCGTGTTGTGGTACAACCGTCCTCGCGATGCGAGCGCGGTGGTAAATGATTTTACTGCCATCGAAAACGCCTCGGGATTAAAGTTTGATCGTAATCGCCTCGGCGTTGGCGGGCACTCCGGCGGCGCGCACACGGTGATGAGTTTGGCCGGCGCAATTGTCGATGTTTCACCGAGCGTACACAATATGCGATCGTTCGATATTCGATTCAGCGCGTTCCTCGCGTGCTCGCCGCAGGGCATCGGTCGGCTCGGCATGACGGCAAATTCGTGGAGCAGCATCGCGGTGCCGATGATGGTGCAAACCGGCGCGGCAGATGTCACCACCGGCGAAAACGCCGCCGGCCGCCTTGATTCATTCAATCGCATGCCGCCGCCGGAAAAATATCTGTTGTACCTCGATTCGCCCTCCGCCAATCACGCCACGTTTGGATTGAACCCCAACACCGGCGACGTCAAGCTCGAGCCGTATGTGAGCGCATCGGGGATCGCTTTTTTTGATGTGTACTTGCGCAATCTTTCGGAAGCGCGGACATGGCTCATTTCGAATAAGATCGGCACGTGGAGCGGCGGCGTGGCGAAAATTACGGCGAAGTGAAGATATTTATTTTTCCGCAAAATACCCTGCCTGCAAGTATTGTGAGAATATAGAAAGAGCCAGCGTGCAAATGCTGCCGGAATGGCTGCGGATCGGATTTGGCTATGAGCAAGGCGAGAGAAGAAACTGCAATGGCGGCGAGGGTTGTGGGCTTATTGGGTTCGCTCCTCGACAAATAATATTTCCCCTTGCCAAGCTTGTTTTATCGACCAACGCCGTTAACCTGATCATACCAAGCCGATGCGTGGCGGCGGAAATTCCTCGCGGTTTGCTCTCATTTCTATGATTACCTCTATTCACCTCGGTTTACCTCATCAGTAAAATTTCATTTTCAATCAACGGCGCCTCAAGGACGTTGGCGGCATCAATTTACCATCGCATTCCATCAAAAGGAGATTTTATGAGGCGCTTTGTTTCTCTCTTCAGCATTTTGGCGTTAACCGCGTTTATCGGCTGCGAGCAACTGGAAAATCCCAACGCGCCGGTAGATCAAGACGCCATTCGGAAGCCGCAGCCCAACCAACAAACGGACCGGCTCGACAAGCCCAACACGACCGACCTCAAGTTCAATTCGGATGAAACCAAGGCGAAACTCGAGGCCGTGATCGCCCAAGCGCAGGGCATGGTGAATCAATATAAAGCGCAACACCCGCCAAAACAGGCCAATCCCATGGCCCTCTCGAAGCCTCGTATTCTTAATGTGCCGGGTGTTTATGCCACCATTCAGGACGCGGTTGACGACGCTAAGCCTGGCGATGAAATCGAAGTGGAGGGCGGCACGTATAACGAGACCGTTATCGTGATAACGCCCAACATCGAGATTAAGGGCGACATGGATGAGGAGGATGAGGAAATCACGGTTAATGGCGCCTTTGTTGTCGGGGGAGCGGATGGCGTCGAGATCGAACATTTCAACATTATTCCTACGAACCCTATTGTGGGCATTATAGTTTTGGGCAGCTCGAACGTGGAAATTACCGGGAACACCATCTCCGGTGCCGGCGCATTTTTAGGCATCCTGCTGTTTGCGGGCAACAACTGCATCGTGAAAGAAAACAAAGTATCGGACACTTTTTTGGGCATCGTGTTGGTCACCTCGAATGGCAATACCCTTGACGCGAATACGGCCAAGGGCAACGTCGCCGGCATGCTGCTCATCGGAATCATTTTTGGGCCGAGCGTGGATGACAACAACATCAAGAACAATATTTGCGATGACAATTTAGCGGCCGGCATTGCTCTTATCGGTGCTGCCGATAATAAGCTCAGCGGCAATAGCTGCAATCGCAATATTTCCGGTTCTGGCGCCGGTATTGGTATTTTCCTTGCTCTGGCGAGCCAGAATACGATTGGTCCAAACAATATCGCCAATGGCAACGACGCCTTGGGTCTGTGGCTGGCCTCCGGCGCCGACAATAACACTGTGAAGAAGAACACTTTTCGCCGCAACACTATCCTTGATATTCTCAATGAGGGCCTCGGCAACAAGTTCAAAAGCAACAAGGCCAAAAATACCTCCGGTGTTTAAAGCAAGTGAATCAGTCGGGCTGGCGTGAAGATGGATTGAATTAAAAAAATTTACCAACGCAAGTCGGACTGGTCTATCCAAGAAAGGCGGGCATCGTCCCGCCTTTTTTGATTTCGAACGATACAATATTTCTCTCCTGTCATCGTTTATCGAGCATAGCAACAGTCGCAATTATCGTCTTTATCACTGACCAAGCAAGGAGATGATCCGATGAAAAACAGAATTCTGCTCGTGTTGACTGTGCTCGCCCACGCCGCCTCAGCCCAACAATGGTTTCGCACCGGCCAGAACGCCGATCTCATGCTCTCCGGCGTTGATTTCAACAATACCGGCGGGCCGTTGTTGTTCAATCATCCCAGCGGTATTGCGAGCGATGGCGCGCGTTTTCTGTTGTGTGACCGTTTCAACAATCGCATGTTGATTTGGAATTCGCTGCCGACGAAATGGGATGCACTGCCCGATCTCGTGTTGGGGCAAGAAAATTTCATCACCAACAATACCGGCGCCTCGAAAAGTGGTTTGAGTTTTCCCGGCAATGTTTCTGCGAGCGCAAACGGCGTGGTGACGATCGCCGATACGGAGAATGATCGCATTCTGATCTGGAAACAATTTCCAACGCGAAACGCGCAACCTGCCGATATCGCGATTTCACTACCGGTCATTTCGCCGACGCCGTCAAAGCCGTATGGCTGGCCGTGGGGCGTGTGGACGGATGGAAACCGTTTAGCCGTGGTGGCCACCAATGGCGGCGCGCTGTTATTTTGGAAGACGCTGCCGGCACGTGATGATCAGGCGCCGGATTACACCGTCAGTCTAACGCAGTTTGGCACCCCGCGCAACATTTCGACCGACGGTGCGACTTATTTTTTTGTCGGCGATCACAACGCGAAAATCGGCAATGAGCCTTCCAGCACATTCTTTTGGAATTCGTTTCCCACGCAAACCGATCAACCTTTTGATTTTTTCCGGGCGGGTTGGATTAAAGGCATGAAGTTGCCGGATGGAAGATTGATCGCCGGCGGCATCACTTCCATTCTGTTGTGGAACACTATTCCGATTTCGGCAACGCAGCAACCCGATCTGGTTTTCAGCAATAGTTATTATGCGAATGGCGATGGGCCGGACGTGGTTTTAGCAGGCGGACGGCTTTACGTCAACAATTATAACGGCAATAATGTGCAAGTTTATCATACAATTCCGACGCAAACCACGCAGATGCCCGATTTCGCTCTCGGCAGTCCGGCGACAAACACCAACACGCTGAACACCATCAATTATATTCAAAATCCGGTGCCGGCAACCGATGGCAATGCGTTGCTCGTAACCTCGGATTTTGATGCAACGTTGTCGATTTGGAAAACGCTGCCAGCGAAAAGCGGGCTGGCGCCGGAGGTGAAAATCAATTTGCGCAATTTCAATCTTGCGCCGTGGGATAACACCTTGCACAACGGGCGTTTCGTTGCGGCGGGCAAACATGAGGTGGCGGTGTGGAACTCTCTGCCGCTCAACGGCGAAGCGCCATCGTATATTTTGACGAATCGTATTGGCAGTATGCCATTGCAGAATTTGCGCGGCGTGGCGTTGGATGGCAATTATTTTTATCTCGCCGACGAGAACGGGACACTTGGAATCTGGCGGGGCTTGCCGGCGACGAGCAACGATGAACCTTTTGCAAAGCTCACGATTGCCAACACACCGCTGAATCATTTGCACAGCGACGGCACTTATCTTTGTGTCGCGGCGCAATCCGCGCAGCCGGCGATTTATATTTATCGGGTGGCGGATATTGCGCAAGGCGGCACGGTGCAGCCCTTCAAGACCATTGACCGGCTCTCGCGCCTGCCGTTGAATCAAAGCGCGAGCGCGATGACATTCAATGGCAGTTTCGCCATCGCCAATCGCGGCGGCCATTCGGTTTTGCTCTGGAAAGATCTGACGGACGCCGGCGATCCCAATAAAGTGATCGTGCTGGGTCAACCTTCGCTGAACAGCACTGAGCCCGGCATCGGAGCGAATCGTTTATTTATGCCCTCTGCAATTGCCGCGCACGGCAATTTCTTGTGGGTGGGCGAAGGAAAATTCTCTTCGCGCCTTCTGCGTTTCAGTTATGGTGCGACAACGGCGGTCGATTCCAAAGCCGTGTCGCCGCGCGAATTTTCGCTCGCGCAAAATTTTCCGAATCCATTTAATCCGAACACGACGATTCGTTTTTCTTTATCACAGCGCGAGTTGGTTATTTTGAAGGTCTTCAATGCGCTTGGAAAGGAAATAGGAATGCTTCTAAACGGCGCGATGGAAGCCGGTGAACATCGTGTGACCTTCGACGCCACCGGTTTGCCGAGCGGGGTGTATTTTTATCAAATCCAAACGCCGTCGTTCTCGCAAACGCGGAAGGCGGTGTTGCTGCGGTAGTTTTTGAACGCGCGTGAGCGACCGTAATGCCTCAGTGACAGTCGGTAGCGCAGACATCTTGTCTGCGGCAGGCAGGATGCCCAATGTCACTAACTTTTACTGAGTTTCCAAATCAACCCAATTCAAGGCTCTCGTTTTAAACTGCTCGCGCACAACAAACTCCGTTAGGAGTGGAATGTTTATAGTAAAAGCTAATTCAGATCTGTAGAACTCCGGAGGAGTGACATATTGGCATGCGACGAATTTAGCAAACGATCAAATCGGCATGGCACTTTCACATTTCACTCCTAAAGGAGTTGATAAAGCATAAGAATTCACCAAAACTATAAACATTACACCCCTCCGGGGTTTGCGCAACATGGCTTAGTTCAAAAAGTTAGTGACATTGGGCAGGATGCCTGCGCTACTTTTCCACTCGTCTGAGGCATTATGAGCAGCCAATTTTTTTCATTGCATTACGGAAAGGAGACTGTTAAATTAAGATAAACCAGTTTTGATTCGG
>Ga0247727_10008733_pt1 | contig 18677 bp, 18 predicted proteins | sample WisWelCaveWW1625_FD_202498 | JGI IMG/M metagenome (GOLD analysis project Ga0247727, IMG submission 202498) | Biofilm microbial communities from Wishing Well Cave, Virginia, United States - WW16-25 | ecosystem: Environmental > Aquatic > Deep subsurface > Groundwater > Cave microbial mat | place... | reverse complement strand
GCGCTCGGGCCGGCCACTGTGGTTCGGCTTGAATGATCGGGGAGTCATGGTCTTTGCCTTGCCCGGCAATCCGGTGTCGGTGCTGGTCTGTCTGGCGCGTTACGTCGTGCCGGCACTCTCGGCCTCGGCGGGCGCCAGGGCTTCGACGCGCCAGACCGTCGCCCTGGCCCGGGCATACGACTTCCGTGCCCCGCTGACCTGTTACCTGCCGGTGTCGCTGGAGTACGATCCAGATGGGCGGACAATGGCCGCACCGCGGTCGACCGGCGGTTCCGGCGACTTCATATCGCTTGCAGGCACCGACGGATTCGTCGAACTGCCACAGGGACCCGCGAGCCACCCGGCCGGTCTCGTCGTTCCCTTCTATCGCTGGTAGCCCATGCGCGACAATGGACCCGACAATCTGATCGCAATCGCAGCACCGAAGGCGGCGACCGACACGCGCGGGCGGCCGCTTTCGGACCTGCGCATCTCGGTCATGGACCGCTGCAATTTCCGCTGTCCGTATTGCATGCCGCGCGAGACTTTTGACGACCGTTATCGCTTCCTGTCGACGAGCGAGCGCCTGACATTCGACGAGATCTCGCGGCTTGCCCGGCTGTTCGTCGCGCAAGGCGTGAGCAAACTCCGTCTGACGGGCGGCGAGCCGCTGCTGCGTTCCGGTCTTGCAGACCTGGTCGGCGAGTTGTCATCGATCGAAGGCGTCGCCGATCTTGCGTTGACCACCAATGGCGTGCTGCTCGCCCAGCATGCCGCCGAGCTTGCGGCCCATGGCCTCAAGCGCGTCACGGTGAGTCTGGATACCCTGGATCGCGAGACCTTTCGCCGGATGAGCGGCGGATTTGACGGACTCGAACGCGTGCAGGACGGTATCCGCGCGGCTCTCGAGGCCGGTCTGGCGCCGGTCAAGATCAACGCCGTGATCCAGCGTGGCGTTAATGACGGTCAGATACTGAATCTTGCCCGTCATTTTCGCGGCACCGGCGTGATCCTGCGCTTCATCGAGTACATGGACGTCGGCAACCGCAATGACTGGGATCCGGGTCGCGTCGTGCCATCGCGGGAACTGCGCGATGTGATCATGGGCGAGTATCCGCTCCGACCCGTTGCCGGTGCGTATCGCGGGGAAGTCGCCGAACGGTATGCCTATGTGGATGGTGCCGGCGAAATCGGCTTCATCTCGTCGGTGAGCCAGCCATTCTGCGGCGATTGCACACGCGCACGGCTGTCCTCGGACGGCGTGTTCTACACCTGCCTGTTCGCCGTGCACGGCACGGACCTGCGCGCCCCGCTTCGCGAAGGCGCGGGCGATGACGAGTTGCGGGAACGGATACGCGGCAGCTGGCGGCGGCGTGACGACCGCTACAGCGAGTTGCGGGGCGTATCCGTAGCCGGGCAGCCCTTGCGCAAGATCGAGATGTACTACATTGGCGGATGAAAGGAAGCCGGCACTGAGTCACGTGGATGACGCCGGCCGGCCGGCGATGGTCGACGTGACGGCCAAGTACGAGACATTGCGCATCGCGACCGCCGTTGCCCGCCTGCGATTTCCCGCTTCGGTGTTTGAAAAGCTGAAGTCGTCCGGATTCGAGACCACGAAGGGCCCGGTGCTCAATACCGCGATTGTCGCCGGCACGATGGCGGCAAAGCGCACCCACGAATTGATCCCGTTCTGCCATCCGCTCGGACTCGAGCGCTGCGATATCACGATCGAGGCGGATGGCGACGGTCTCGAAATCCGCTGCACGACCGCCGTGCATCATCGCACCGGTGTCGAGATGGAAGCCCTGACCGGCGCCACGGTCGCCGCCTTGACGGTCTACGACATGTGCAAGGCCCTGTCGCACGACATCGTCATCGAACAGACCCGGCTGCTCAGCAAGAGCGGCGGCAAGAGCGATTACAGCGCAGGTGCGGAGTCATGAATGCCTTGCACGGTCTGGTGCTGGCCGGTGGCCGCTCGACCAGGATGCGCGCGGACAAGGCGGCGCTGACCTATCGGCGGCGGCCGCAACTCGAGCGGGCATTCGAGCTGCTGGCTCCCCATGTTTCACGCGCCTGGGTGTCGGTACGCGAGGACCAGCGCGACGAAGCGCTGCGCTCGGGTTTCCCACAGATCGTCGATGGCCCGGATGTCGAGGGCCCGATGGCGGGCATCATCGCCGCACAGGCCGCGCATCCGGACGCCGCCTGGCTCGTCGTCGCCTGCGATCTGCCGCTGCTGGATTCCACGACACTGGCCGAATTGCTCGCAGGGCGGGACCAGGGCCGCCTCGCGACCGCATTCCGCAGCGCAAGCGATGGCCTGCCGGAGCCGCTTTGCGCGGTCTATGAGCCGGCGAGCCGCGAGGCCATTGTCCGTTTCGTAGCCACGGGTGTTTCGTGCCCCAGGAAATTCCTGATCAGGCACGATGTCGCCCTGCTGGCGCCGGCAAGCCCGCGGGCGCTCGACAATGCCAATACGCCGGAAGAACTCGCTGCCGCGCGTCTGGCGCTCGCCGCGCAGGGGCCTGCCTGATGGCCCGTGTCCACCTGCGGTATTACGCGCTGCTGCGCGAGCAGGCGGGCCGCCAGGCCGAGACGATCGACACGAAGGCGCAGACGCCAGAGGCTTTGTACGCGGAACTCGCGACACGGCACGGTTTCCGCCTGTCGCAGACCCAGCTCAAGGTGGCCGTCAATGCCGCCTTTACCGACTGGTCCTGTCCGCTCGCCGATGGCGACGAGGTCGTATTCATTCCACCGGTGGCCGGCGGATGAATTCATTCGAATTCACGCATCGCGCGATCGAGCCGGGGGCACTGACCGCGGCCCTCGCCGATCCCGCGGCCGGCGGATTCGCGGCATTCGAGGGCTGGGTTCGCGACCACAATGAAGGCCGGGTCGTCTGCAGGCTGGAGTACGAGGCCTTCGAAGAACTCGCGCGGAGCGAAGGCGAGCGCATCGTCGCTGAAGCCGTGCGCCGCCACGGCGCCTTGCGTGCCCGCTGCGTGCACCGGCTCGGGGCGCTGGCGGTCGGCGAACTCGCCGTCTGGGTCGGCGTCGCGGCCGCGCACCGTAGCGAGGCGTTCGCCGCATGCCGGCAGATCATCGACGAGATCAAGCATCGCGTCCCGATCTGGAAAAAAGAACACTACGCCGGCGGCGACAGCGGCTGGGTCCAATGCACGCACGTTACCGTTGCCACGCAAGTTCCAGCCTTCGATTATTCGCGCCAGATCGCATTGCCGGAGATCGGCGCGGCCGGGCAGCAGCGCCTCGCTGATTCGGCGGTGGTCGTCATCGGGGCGGGCGGTCTCGGCTGCGCGGTACTCTCCGGGCTCGCCGGCGCGGGCGTCGGGACAATCGTGATCGTCGATGACGATGTCGTCGAGGCGGCCAATCTGCATCGGCAGCCGCTTTACACCGTGGGCGATGTCGGACGCCGGAAGGCGGAGGTCGCCGCGACCCGTCTGGCCGCCTACAACCCGACGATCCGGCTGCGCGCACTGCCCATCCGCCTGACTGCGGCCAATGCGATGGAGCTCGTCGCAGAAGGCGATGTCATCGTCGACTGCAGCGACAATTTCACCACCAAGTTTCTCGTTAACGATGCGGCGGTTCTCTGCAGGCGTCCTGCCGTGCTCGCAAGCGTCTATCAATATGAAGGACAGCTGCAGGTCGTGCGGGCCGATGCCGGCGGTTCCTGCCTGCGCTGCCAATGGCCGGAGGCCACCCGCGACGGGCTGGTCGGCAACTGCGAGCAAAGCGGCGTGCTCCCCCCGGTGCCCGCCGTGCTGGGCAGCCTGCAGGCCATGGAAGTATTGAAGCTGTTGCTCGACCTGCCGGGGCAGCTGCGCGATGAGGTGCTGCTGGTCGACCTGCTGGATCTCGGCCAGCGGCGGCTCAGCGCGCCGCGCGCCCCGGAATGCCATGATCGTTGCGCGCGCATTGCGACGGTTGCCGCTGCGGCGCCCGCCCCCGAGCTTGAGATCGCGCTGCCGCTGGCTGAGGCTGCGGCCCAGGGTTACCGCATCATCGACATCCGCAACCCCGAGGAATGCGCACAAACGCCCTTGCGGCTCGGCGGGCATGACGCGATTCCGCTCGACAAGCTGCTGGAGAGCGCGGCCGCGCTCGATCCGCGAGGTCGTTACCTGCTGGTCTGCGCGCACGGCATTCGCAGCCGCGCGGCGGCCGAACGGCTGCGTGCCGATGGACGAAGCAATGTCTGGTCCCTGCGCGGCGGACTCGCGAGGCAGGATGACGCCGGCATTCAGCCGGGCCGCAACTGACCGTTGCCGAATATCTGGTACTTGTAGCTGACGATCTGCTCGAGCCCGACCGGACCGCGGGCATGGAAGCGGTCGGTCGAAATGCCGATCTCGGCGCCCATGCCGAACTCGCCGCCGTCGGCGAACTGTGTCGATGCGTTGTGCAACACGATCGCGCTGTCCACCTCGGCCAGGAATTGCGTCGCCGCGCCCTCATCCGCCGTGACGATCGCCTCCGTGTGCGCGGAGCCGTAGCGGCGGATGTGGTCGATTGCCTCATCGAGGCCGCTGACGACGCGCACTGCGATGATCGCGTCCAGGTACTCGCGATACCAGTCTTCCTCGGTCGCGGCGCGCACACGCGAATCGACGCGTTGCGCAGTCTCGTCGCCGCGCACCTCGCAGCCGGCAGCCAGCAGATCCGTAATGATCGGCGCGAGGTGCGTGCCGGCGCAGCCGTGGTCGACGAGCAGCGTCTCCGCCGCACCGCAGACGCCGGTGCGGCGCATCTTCGCATTCAGCACGATTGCCCGCGCCATCGCGAGATTCGCAGCGCCGTGCACATAGACGTGGCAGTTGCCCTCGAGATGGCCGATCACGGGCACGCGCGCATCGCGTCTGACGCGCTCGATGAGCCCCTTGCCACCGCGCGGTATGACGACACTGAGATAACTCGTCATCTCGCGCAGCAGATACCCGACTGCGTCGCGATCCTGGGTCGGCACCATCTGGATCGAAGCCCGGGGCAAACCGGCCTGTTCGAGGCCGGTAGCCAGGCATGCGTGTATCGCCGCGTTCGAGCGCGCGCTCTCCGAACCGCCGCGCAGGATCACGGCATTGCCGGACTTGATGCACAAGGCAGCTGCGTCCGCGGTCACATTGGGCCTGCTCTCATAAATGATGCCGATCACGCCGAGCGGCACGGATACCCGCCGGATCAGCAGGCCATTCGGCCGGGTCCATTCGGCCAGTACGCGCCCGACCGGATCCGGCAGCTCCGCGACGGTCTCCAGGCCCTGCGCCATGGCCTCGATGCGCGCGGCATCGAGCGCCAGTCGATCCAGCAGGGCGGCCGAAAGACCGGCACCCCGTGCGGCATGCAAATCCGCGCGATTGGCGTCCAGTATCGCGGCGAATGAGGCGCGCAGCGCCGCCGCGGCCGCGCAGAGCGCACGATTCCTGCCGGCGCAATCCGCGCCGGACAACACACGTGCTGCCGCGACCGCGTCGCGGCCGAGTTGCTCCATCGTGGCCGCAAGACCCGGGTCACTCATCTGTTTCTCCCGGCGCATGTCTTCGCGACATCACAAGGTCATCGCGATGAATCAGCTCGGCACGGCCGCGATAGCCCAGGATCCTCTCGATCTCTGCGCTGCGGCGGCCTGCGATGCGGCCCGCGTCCTCACTCGAGTAAGCCGACAGACCGCGCGCCAGTTCCACACCCTTCGCGTCCAGGACGCGCACGGCGTCACCGCGTTCGAATTGGCCACGCACACGGGTTACGCCCGCCGGCAGCAGACTCTTGCCGCGGCCGAGCGCAGCGCCGGCGCCTTCGTCCACCACCAGCTCACCGGCGGGCCTCAGGCTCCCAGCGATCCATTGCTTGCGCACGGCAACCGGCGATTCACGCGCGATGAACCAGGTGCAGCGGCCGCCTTTCTCGATGGCGCGCAGCGGATGATCGACGCCACCATTCGCGATGCAAAGATGGCAGCCCGCGCCCACGGCGATCCGCGCTGCCTCGATCTTGGTGGCCATGCCGCCCGAGCCGACGCCGGAAATCGGACCGGCTGCCATCGCAGCGATGCGCGCATCGATATCCGTGACCTCCGGGACATGCAAGGCATCACGCCGCTGCGCCGGGTTGGCGGTGTAGAGACCATCCACGTCGGAGAGCAGCACGACGCAGTCGGAGGACAGCATCTGAGCCACGCGCGCGGCGAGCCGGTCATTGTCGCCATAGCGGATCTCCGCCGTTGCGACGGTATCGTTCTCGTTGATCACGGGAATGACACCGAGGCCCAGCAGCGTGTGGAGCGTCGAGCGGGCGTTGAGGTAGCGGCGCCGCTGTTCGGTGTCTTCGAGCGTCAGCAGGACCTGCGCCACCGCAAGACCGTGGCCCTCGAGCACTTCTTTCCAGGCGTGTGCGAGGCGGATCTGACCGACCGCAGCGGCTGCCTGGCTTTCCTCGAGCTTCAATCGGCCGGCCGGAAGGCCGGCATGGCGCCTACCGAGCGCGATGGCGCCGGAAGAAACGACGACCGCCTGCTGGCCGCGGCCGCGCAGCCGCGCCAGGTCAACTGCGAGTGTCTCGAGCCAGCGGCGATTGAGCCGGCCGCTAGCCTGATCGACGAGCAGGGCCGAGCCGATCTTGACGACGACGCGACGCGCACCGACCAGGCGCCGCGCTGACGCCGATGTGCTGGCGTCTGCCATGCGGCCTCAGGAGGCGAACTGCCCGGCCGGCAGTTCCATCAGCGTCTTTGCGCCGGCGCCAAGGGCGTCAAGATGCGCTTCGGCCCGCGGCAGCAAGCGCGTGAAATAGAATCGCGCCGTCGCCAGCTTGCCCTTGTAGAAATTCGCATTGCCACTGCCCTTGTGCAGCGCCGAAACCGCGACCGCCGCGCATTTGGCCCAGCACCAAGCAAGGCACATGTAGCCCGTGAACTGCAGGTAGTCCATGGCGGCCGCCCCCATTTCATCGGGGTCGCGGGCCGCGCGCCCGGCGATGCTCTCGGTCGCTTCGCTCCATTCCTTCAACAGGCCCGTCAAGCGCGTCACGAATTCGGCCAGTTCCTCCGAGCGTGCGTGGCGCTCGCAGAAGCTCCCGATCTCGCCACCGAGCAGGCGCGCCAGCTCGCCGCCGGAACCGAGCACTTTGCGGCCCAGCAGGTCCAGCGCCTGAATTCCGTTCGCGCCCTCATAGATCGCGGTGATGCGTGCGTCGCGAAAATATTGCTCGACGCCGGTCTCGCGCACATAGCCGTGGCCGCCATGCACCTGGATCGCGAGACTGGTGCACTCCAGCGACATGTCCGTCACAAAACCCTTGACGACCGGTGTCAGGATCGAGAGCAGGCCGTCCGCACGCTCGCGTTCCGCAGCATCCGGATGATGCAGCGCGATGTCCATCTGCATGCCCGCAAGATTTGTCAGCACGCGGCCACCTTCGATCAACGCCTTCTGGGTCAGCAGCATGCGGCGCACGTCCGGATGTCCGATGATCGGATCCGCCGCCGCGCCGCCACCCGAGTTGCGGCCCTGACGGCGCTCGCGCGCGTAGGCTACCGAGGCCTGGTATGCCGCCTCGCACTGCGCCAGTCCCTGCAGGCCAACCCAGAGCCGTGCGTGGTTCATCATCGTGAACATGCATTTGAGTCCGCCATTCAACTCGCCGATCAGCCAGCCGCGCGAATTGTCGAAGTTCATCACGCAGGTCGCGGATCCGTGGATGCCGAGCTTGTGCTCCACGCTCGCGCAGCTGACGCCATTGGCGGCACCCGGCCTGCCTTCCGCATCAGGCAGATATTTGGGCACCACGAACAGGCTGATGCCGCGCGAACCGGTCGGCGCGTCCGGCAGCTTGGCCAGCACCATGTGCACGATGTTCTCGACGAGATCGTGCTCGCCGCTCGTGATGAATATCTTCGTGCCGCTGACCCGGTAACTACCCTCTGCGTCGGGCTCTGCGCGCGTGCGCATGATGCCGAGATCCGTGCCGGCATGGGACTCGGTCAGGCACATCGTGCCGCTCCAGACACCGCTGATCATTTTTGGCAGGTACAGCTTGCGCAGCTCATCGCTGGCGTGCTTGTCCACGCACTGAACTGCGCTGTCGGTCAGTCCGCTGTAGAGCTTCCAGGACATGTTGGCGGACACGAGCATCTCGCCGACCGGGCCGCCGAAACTTTCCGGCAGCCCCTGACCGCCGAATTCCGCCGGCCCGCACAATGCGGCCCAACCGTCACTGACGAACTGCCGGTAGGCTTCTATGTAGCCGGGCGGCGTGATGACGCGCCCATCGTCGGTCCGGCGGACGCCGATTCGGTCACCGGCCTCGTTGGTCGGCGCGACGACATCCTCGGCAAATCGCGCGCATTCCTCGAGCACGCTGTCGATCAGTTCCACATTGACGTCTTCGCGGCCAAGTTCGCGGTAATGGTGTTCCGCGCGCAGCACTTCGTGCAGCACGAAGCGCATCTCACGCAGGGGAACCTTGTATTGGGGCATGGGCGATTCGGTTGGGTGGGAGTGGTCAGCCGACAGCTTCGGCGCAGGAAATGCAAAGATCGGAATACGGCAGTGCCAGCATGCGCCGCGCGCTGATGGGCTGACCACACGAGCTGCACCGGCCGTAGCTGCCCTGGTCGAGCTGCGCGAGCGCGCGGTTGATTTGCGCCAGTTCCTGCGCGGTCGCCTCGCCGATCCCGGCGAGCACCGCGTCATTCTCCATCTGGACTACCTGCTCGGCGAAGTCCTTGTCCAGCGGGCCTGACGAGCGCGTGATATCGGCGTGCACCTTGGCGGCGCGCGTCAATAGCTCCTGCTTCTGCTGCAGCAGCTTCCGCCTGATCTCGTCAAGCTCCGTCGCCATGGGACCTCCTGGCGCTGGCCAGTCGGCGGCGGCACTCGTGGCACCGCCGCCGGGGTCCCTTCAGTTTACCTGTACTTCGACCGTCCTTGGGCGCGCTGCGGGCTGCTTCGGCACCCGGACCTTCAGGATGCCGTTCTTGCTCTCGGCGTGGATGCCGCCGACATCAGCGTCATCCGGCAGGCGGAAACAGCGTGAAAAGCTGCCATACAGGCTTTCGACGCGATGCAGTTTCTCGTCCTTGTGCTCGAGCTCGTTGCGGCGTTCCCCGCTGATCGTGATCACGCCGTCGTCCACGGTGACTTTCACGTCTTCCTTGCTGACTTCGGGCAACTCCGCCTTGATCAGGTACTCAGCGTCGGTTTCGGAAATGTTGGCGGCCGGCGCCCAGGAAGGCGCAGCCTGCTGCTCGGCACCCGCTGTGGATGAACGGCCCATCGACCGGCTTCCGAAGTACGGGTTGCAGCGCGCAATGAAGTCGTCCAGTTCCCTGAACGGTTCCCAGCGTATCAATGTCATGTCGATCCCTCCTTCCGCCGGTGGCGGTGTCGGGTCTCTGCATGGGGGCAATCGCAGCCATCTCAAGCCGGAATGGATCCCGGGTGGGTTCCCGGCGTTGCTTCGGATTGGCCCGCGACCGTAATATCGGGGCGATTTCAGCGTGTCGCCACCGCGTGAGCCGCAGCGAGGATGCCTGATGGGCCGCGAGCACAACCCGGTACCCGGACAGTGGTACGAGAGCCTCGAGGACGAGGAGACCTTTCAGGTCCTCTCGATCGACGAGGATTCGGAGCTCATCGAATTGCAGTACGAAGACGGAGATGTCGAGGAAATCGACTACGAGACCTGGCAGGAACTCGATCTCGACCTGACCGAGGAACCTGAGGGCTGGTCAGGGTCCGAAGACGACGATGATGAAGATGAAGATGAAGATGACTGGGACGATGACGACGACGAAGACGAAGACGACGAGGACGATAACGACGAGGATCAGGGCAACCGGGACGACTACTGACCGCCACCGCCGGAACCCGAACTGAACCCGTCGGTCCAATCGGCATCAACTCCCTGGAGGATGCCCATGAAACTCCCGCTGCTGGCCATCCCGATAGCGCTGCTCTCGGCCTGCGCCGCAACACCGCCACCGGAAGAAGGTGAGCGGCCTTCCAGAGCTGCAGATTGCGTCTTTCAGTCGACGGTGACGAGTTTCAAGCCCCTGGACGACCAGCACGTCGTGCTCTACGGCATCGGCAAGAAGGACGCATATCTCGCGGAGATCGCGCCCGGCTGCTTCGACCTGTCGCACCAGGTCACATTGGCCGCCGTTGACGGCGACAGCAATGGGCAGATCTGCGGATACGGACGCGACGCGATCGCCTACCGCGAGTTCGGGCGCCTGGAAAGCTGCCGGTTGATGTCGCTCGAGCGGCTCACGGATGAGCGCCTTGCGGTCTTGCTGGAGAAGAAAACGAAAAAGCCGCGCAAGACGATCATCGACTGACGATCCGTTGCATAGAACTTATACTGGGCGCAGCCGCCTGCCAGCACTTGAATCGATCGGCAGGCGCATCCATCTGGGCGAATCATGAACAGAATCCTGCTCTTCCTCGTCACCAACTTCGCCATCCTGATCGTCGCGAGCGTCACGCTGCGCCTGCTCGGCCTCGAGCCCTGGCTCAACGAGCAAGGCATCAATTTCAACTCGCTGCTCGTGTTTGGCGCGCTGCTCGGATTCGGGGGCGCATTTTTCTCGCTGGCCATTTCCAAGTGGATGGCCAGAAAGATGATGGGTGTTCAGCTCATCGGGCAGCCGCGCAACGAGACCGAAACCTGGCTGCTCGAGACAGTACGCCGCCAGGCACAGCTGGCCGGCATCGGCATGCCGGAAGTCGGTTATTTCGATTCGCCGGAACCGAACGCCTTTGCAACCGGCGCCAGGCGCAACAGCGCGCTCGTCGCCGTCAGCGCGGGCCTGATCAACCGGATGGATCGCCAGGAAGTCGAAGCCGTCCTCGGACACGAGATCAGCCACGTGGCGAATGGCGACATGGTCACGCTGACACTGATCCAGGGTGTCGTGAATACCTTCGTATTTGTCGCATCGCGCGTGATCGGCAACCTCGTGGACAAGATCGTGTTTCGCAACGAGCGCGGCCATGGGCCGGCATTCTGGATCACGACGATCATCGCTGAACTCGTGCTCGCATTCCTCGCGACCATGATCGTCATGTGGTTCTCGCGGCAGCGCGAATTCCGCGCCGATGCCGGCGGTGCGCGTCTCGCGGGCCGCAACAACATGATCGGCGCGCTTGAAGCGCTGAAGCGCAGTCATGCGGGCGCTCTGCCGGACCGCCTCGCGGCCTTCGGTATCGCCGGAGGCATGGGCCAGGGTTTCAGAAAACTCTTCATGAGCCATCCGCCGCTGGATGAGCGCATCGCTGCGCTCCGCGCCGCGCCGTTGGCCTGAAGCCAGGCGCCTGCGTTGAGTCTCGCGGCGAAGTCCATCCCCTCCTCCTGCCTGAAGGCCATCAAGGACCTGCTCGGACCGCAGGGTTATCTCGAATCCGACGCGGACCGGGCGCCATTCGAAGTCGACTTTCGCGCGATTCATCGCGGGCAGACACCGCTGGTCGCGCTGCCGCAGTCGACCGCCCAGGTCGCCCAACTCGTGCGCTACTGCGCGGACCAGCGAATCGGCATCGTGCCTCAGGGCGGCAACACGAGTTACTGCGGCGGAGCGACACCGCACGCGGGCAACAGCGAGCTCGTCGTGTCACTGCGCCGAATGAACCGCATCCGCTCGGTGGACGCCTTGAACGACTCGATCACGGCGGAAGCCGGCTGCGTGCTCGAGACCTTGCAGGATGCCGCGGCGGCGGCAAACCGGTTGCTGCCGATGTCGCTGGGTTCGGAGGGTTCCTGCACACTCGGCGGTGTCATCGCAACAAATGCCGGCGGAACGACGGTGCTGCGCTACGGCATGATGCGCGAGCTCGTGCTGGGGCTCGAAGTCGTGCTCCCCGACGGTCGCGTGCTCGATCAGTTGCGCGCACTGCGCAAGGACAACACCGGCTACGACGTCAAGCAACTGTTCATCGGCGCCGAAGGGACCCTGGGTATCGTGACGGCCGCCTGCGTCAAGCTGTTCCCGAGACCCGCGGGCATGGCGACCGCAATGGTGGCACTGGCATCGCCTGCCGCCGCGCTCGACCTGCTCGCCGCGCTGAAGAGCGGACTCGGTGCGGCCGTCACGACTTTCGAGCTGATGCCGCGCATCGCGCTCGAGTTCGTCTGCCGCCACATCGCTGGAGCCCGCGATCCGTTTGGCGAGCCACATCCCTGGTACGTACTGGCGGAAGTCTCGCTGCCGCAGGCGGACTCCGACTTGGCAGGCCGCTTCGAGTCGGCGCTGGCCGACGCGATTGCAAGGGGACGCGCGGCCGACGCCGTGACGGCCTCCTCCGATTCGCAGCGCGAGGCTTTGTGGCGATTGCGCGAGACGATCCCCGAGGCGCAGCGCCACGAGGGCGCCGGCCTGAAGCACGATATCTCGGTCGAGCCGCAACGACTGCCGCAATTCATCGATGAAGGCAGCGCGCTGCTCGCGCGGATCGTGCCGGGGGCGCGACTGGTCGCCTATGGGCATCTGGGCGACGGCAATCTGCATTTCAATCTGAGTGCTGCCATGGGTGAAGACGATGCACTCACCGCGGCCGCAGACCGGGTGCGGCGCGCGGTGCACGATCTCGTCGCTGGACACGGCGGCAGCATCAGTGCCGAGCACGGCATCGGGCAGCTCAAGATCGCGGAACTGCAGCGCTATGAAGATCCGGTGGCGCTCGCCCTGATGCACGGCATCAAGAAGGTCATCGATCCGCACGGGATCATGAATCCCGGCAAGGTGCTTGAACCGGGCGCGCGGGAGTAGATCAGTGGTTTCCTAGCTGTCATGCTGACCACTTCGGCACGCCGAGGTGAACACATGCCTTCGAATCCCGCCGACCAACTGCCGCGCCGCCTGAATCTGGCGACCGCGGTTGCGACCGTCGCGGGCGTCACGATCGGCAGCGGCATCTTCCGGGTCCCGGCGGAAGTTGCGACGCAGACCGGCAGCGCCGGCGGCATGTTGCTGATCTGGGTCGCCGGCGGCCTGCTGACCCTTTGCTTCGCATTGCTGCTGTCAGAGCTCGGCGCCATGTATCCGCGCTCCGGTGGCCTCTACGCATTCATCCGTGAGGCCTTCGGCGAACTCGCGGCCTTCGTCTATGGTTGGACTTTCCTGCTGATCACTCCCGCGGGTTGGGCTGCGATTGCGATGGTCTTTGCCGAGTACTTGGGCAAGTTCGTGCCGCTGACCGACCTCAGCCGTCGCGCAGTCGCCGTCAGTCTGATCATCCTGGTTGCATCGGCGAATTACCGGTCCGTGATGCTCGGCGCCGGCATCCAGAACGTTTTCACGTTCATCAAGGTAGTCGCGCTCGTATCGCTCGCGCTGTTCGTCATGGCGCTCGGCGATCCCGCAAGCGGCGCATTCGCCACTGAAATCGTCTGGTCACCCGCGACCATGCCCGGCTTCCTGCTCGCACTTGTCGCCGTGTTGTGGGCCTATGAAGGCGCGCAGTCTTTCTGCAATCTCGCAGGCGAGGTGATGAGTGCCCAGCGCAATGTGCCGCGCGCGCTCCTGCTCGGCGTCAGTGGCGTCATGATCGTCTATCTCGCAGTCAATGTGGCCTATCTCTACATCCTGCCGCTCGACGCGATCCAGAATTCGCCACTCGTCGCCGCCGACGCCGCGGGCCGGGTGCTGGGCGCCGGCGCGTCTGCGTTGATTTCAGGTCTCGTCATGGTCTCGACATTCGGCGCGCTGGCGGGACTCACGATGTCCGAGCCGCGGGTATTCTTCGCGATGGGCCGGGATCGCAATTTTTTCGAGGCCACCGGCCGCATCCACCCACGCTTCACGACGCCGCACATCGCGATCATGGTCGCCACGGGCATTTCCTGCACCTATGTGTCGATCCGGACCTTCGAGCAGCTCGCTGCGACATTCGTGCTCGGACTGATGCCGTTCTACGCGCTCGCGGTCATCGGCGTCTGGCGGTTGCGCCGCACACGGCCCGATGTCGAGCGGCCCTATCGCAGCTTTGGCTATCCCTGGGTCCTGATCCTGTACGTGGCCGCGGTTTCTCTCGTGCTCGGTAACGCGCTGATCGAGACGCCGAAGATCGCGCTACTCAATGTCGCGATCTCGCTGGTCGGAATCCCTGTCTACTTTCTTTGGAAGAAATTCTACCGCTGAAGCGCCGGCGTCACTTCTGCTGGCCCGCGGGACTTTTCCACTCGCTGTGCTGGCGAATCAGTCCTTCCTGGGCGACGCTCGCGACCAGCGTGCCGTTGCGGGAGTAGATCGCGCCGCGGCCGAAGCCACGCGCACCCGAAGCACTCGGGCTGTCGATGACGTACAGCAGCCATTCGTCCACGCGCAGGTCGCGGTGAAACCAGATCGCGTGATCGATGCTCGCCATCTGCAGTTGCAGGAACGACACGCCATGCGGGAGCGTCGCCGTGTCCAGCAGGTGATAGTCCGAGATGTAGGCCAGCAGGCAACGATGCAGCGGCTGGTCGTCCGGTAGGCGATCGAGCACGCGAAACCACACCTGTTTGGACGGCGCAGACTTGACCCGATCAAGGTAGTTGGACGGATTCACGGGCCTGAATTCGAATGGCTGCTGGTGCTGGAAGTAGCAGCGCACCTTGTCCGGCACACGATCCAGCATCTCGGCATTGATCTCGCCGAGATCGCGCAGACCCTCGGGCGGTGGTGCTTCCGGCATCGGGGCCTGATGATCCATGCCGGGTTCGCCAGTCTGGAATGAGGCCGACATCGTCAGGATCGGTAGTCCGTGCTGGATCGCGACGACGCGGCGGCTCGTGAAGCTGCCACCGTCGCGGCTTCGATCCACCTCGAACACGATCGGCGCATTGACATCGCCGCGGCGCAGGAAATAGGCGTGCAGGGAATGCACCAGGCGCCCATCGACGGTCCGCGATGCAGCCACCAGGGCCTGGCCCAGCACCTGCCCGCCGAAGACCTGCGGCGCACCGATGTCGCGGCTTTGGCCGCGAAACAGGTTGTCCTCCAGGCGCTCGAGGTCCAGCAGGTTCAAGAGTTCGGCGAGGCGCCTATCCATGAGGGCGTTGCTCAGTCGGGCGGCGCGACGCCGAGCCGTTGCCGCATGATCGGACTCGTCGTCGTGTATTGCAGGAACTGGCGCTTCTCGGGATAGACGTGATGCTGGACGCCGAATGAAGCGAGCGCAGCCTCGTGGAAGCCCGACAGGATCAGCTTCTTCTTGCCGGGGTAGTTGTTGATGTCCCCGATCGCAAAAATGCCGGGTTCGCTGGTCTGGAATTTCTCGGTGTCGACGTGGATCGACTTTTTCTCGAGTGCAAGACCCCAGTTCGCGACGGGGCCGAGTTTCGGGTGCAGGCCGAAGAACGCCAGCAGTTGCTCGCAGGGAACATCGGTCAGGGACTTGTCGGGACCTAGCACCTTCGCACCGGCAAGCAAGTCGCCGTCGATATCGAGCGCGTTGATCGTGCCCTCGATCTGTCGCAGCCGGCCGGCCGCGGCGAGTTCTTTCATGCGCGCGACACTTGCAGGCTGCGCACGAAATTCGGCGCGCCGGTGAACCAGCGTGATCGAGCGGGCCTTGCCGCAGAAATCCAGGGTCCAGTCGAGCGCGCTGTCGCCCCCACCCGCAATCAGCAGGTCACGGCCATGAAAATCCGGAGCATTGCGCACGCGATAGTGGATCTGCTTCCCCTCGAAGCGCTCGGCCTCCGGCACCATCAGCCGGCGCGGCTGGAAGGAGCCGAGTCCGGCAGCGATGATCACGGCGCCGGCGTCGATGCGCGTGCCCGTGCTGGTGACGATTTCGAAACGCCCGCCTTCGCGGCGAGTCAGCTCTGCGACTTCCTGCCCCAGGTGAAAGCCCGTGCCGAATGGCTTGATCTGCTGGAGCAGGCGGTTGACGAGTTCCTGCGCGCCGCAGACCGGCAGCGCCGGGATGTCGTAGATCGGCTTGTCCGGATAGAGCTCGGTGCACTGCCCGCCCGGATGCGCGAGCGAATCCACGATCTGGCACTTCATGCCGAGCAGGCCGAGCTCGAAGGCCGCGAAGAGGCCCACGGGGCCCGCGCCGATGATCACGCATTCGGTGCTGATGACATCGCGATTCACGGCTTCGCTCACGGACGGTTCCTCGGGCGCGGCCCGGCGTGTAAAGGCATCAGGGGCCGGCATTCTAGCCGATGATAGGCTTACGCCCCATGACCCATCCCCTGGAAGCCCCGCTCGCGCTGCTCACGCGCGATTTCCGCGAATTCCAGGCGCGCGGCGCCGCCTTCGTGCTCGCCACCGTGGTCGCGACCGAGGGATCGACCTACCGCAAGGCCGGAACCCAGATGCTGATCGGTGCAAATGCCGAGTTGCGCGGCCTGCTTTCCGGCGGCTGCCTCGAAGTGGATCTCGTGGAGCATGCGCTCGAAGTGCTCACGACAGGCGCGGCGAAGCTCGCGAGCTACGACATGCGTGGCCAGGACGATCTGCTGTTCGGCCTGGGCAGCGGCTGCGAGGGCGCGATGCAGGTGCTGCTGCAGCGCGTCGGTCCCGCTGAGTACTGGCAACCGCTGGCGCACATTGCGGACTGCACCGAACGAAGGTTGTCCGGCGACATCGCCATCATCGTGGACGGCGCCGGCGCCGGTCGCTGCTGGTGGGAAACGGGTGGCAACGCGTCCTGGCCGGAACCGCCGGCCATCCAGGCTGCGCGCGCGAATACGGGCGCGGAGCGAGGAACGCAACTTGTCAGCTGCACGCTCGCCGGTTCACCGGCGCGGGTGCTGATTCTGCCGCTGGTGCCGCCGCCTGCGCTCCTCTTGCTGGGCGCAGGTGCAGATGCAGTACCGCTTGCGGGACTGGCCTTCGCACTGGGGCTCGCGGTGACGGTGAGCGATCACCGGCCTGCGTTTGCCGTTCCGGCGCGCTTTCCACAGTGCCAAGTCCGGTGCATCGCTCCATCCGATCTCAACGCAACGCTCGACCTCGGAAAATTTGATGCGGCAGTGATCATGAGCCATTACCTTCCGGCGGATCTCGAATACCTGCGCGCGCTATCGGCGAACCGGCGTGTCGCATACATCGGCCTGCTGGGGCCCGCGGCGCGACGCGAGCGCCTGCTCGCGGAACTCGGATCGGCGGCCAGCGGGCTCACCGGGCGGCTGCGCGCGCCCGTCGGACTCGACATCGGCGCGCGCACGCCGGAAGCCATCGCGCTCGCGGTGATCGCGGAGATCCATGCCTGGCTCGCCGGCCGTGGCGGCCGCCCCTACAGCGAAACGCTGGACGCGACGCGGTCATGACGGCGCCCATCGCCCGCGATCGGCGCGAATCGGCGCTGCCGGCACTGCGTGTCAGTGCCGACGGGGGCCGCCACATCGACATGCGTGCGGTCGCGGCGCTCGCGCTGCCTCTCGTCCTGAACAGCACCGTGCAGGCCGTGCTGAACCTGACCGACACCTGGTTCATCGGGCGGCTGTCCACCGCGGCCACGGCCGCGATCTCCGCCGTGCACTGGCTCTCGCTGCTGGCGCTGTTCCTGATCGGCGGCGTCGCGATGGGTGTACAGACCCTGGTCGCACAGGCCTATGGCGCCGGCCGCTACCGTCGCACGAGTCAGATGGCCTGGATGGGCCTCTGGGCCGCGGTGCTGACGATTCCGGCATTCGTCCTGACCATCGTCATCGCGCCATGGATGTTTCACGCCTTCGGCCTGCCGGCCGATGTGGAAGCGCTCGCACTCGATTTCTGGGGACCGCGCATGATCGGCGGACCACTCGCGGCGGCGTTGTGGGCCGCCGTCGCGTATTTCAACGGCGTCGGCCACACGCGAATTCCTCTTATCATCGGCCTGGTCGTCACGCTCGCGAATGTCGTGCTGAACGAGCTGCTGATTTTCAGGCTCGATTATGGAATTGCGGGCGCGGCCTGGGCGACGACCTTCGCGGAACTCTTGGGCATCCTGCTCGCCATCCAGATGATCTTGCGTCTCGAGCCAAAGCGCTTTCAGGCGCGACTGACCTGGCGCCCGAAAGCCGGCCGCATCATTTTACTGGTCGCGCTTGGCCTGCCGATGGCGATGACCGCCTGCGCCGATATCGGCGCCGCGGCGGTGTTTCAGCTGATGCAGGTGCGTATGAGCATCGTGGATGGCGCAGCGACGCAGATCGTCACGATCTTCACCTCGCTTGCATTCATGCCGGGCATCGGGCTCGCGCTCGCGGGCACGACGCTGGTCGGGCAGGCGATCGGCGCCGGCGACCGCGATTGGGCCGAGCGCCTCGGCAATCGCATCATCGCGGTCGTTGCCTGTTTCATGGGCGGGCTCGGCATCGTCATCGCGCTGATCGGCCCCTGGCTCGCGCCGCTATTCGTGAACGCCGCCGATCCGCGCGCCGGCGAGGTGATCGCACTCTGCTCCTCGCTGCTGTGGATCGCCGCCGCCTACCAGTTCTTCGACGGCGTCAATTTTGCGAGCGCATTCTGCCTGCGCGGCGCCGGCGACGCACGCGTGCCGGCACTGATCGTATTGTCATGCGCGACCTTGCTATTCCTGCCGCTGACGCACTTGCTGACTTTCTCGCCAGGCCGCGGCTGGATCGAGGATGCCCCCGGCTTCGGCTTCGGCGCCGTCGGCGGCTGGATCGCTCTGCTCGTCTACGTGCTGGCGATCGGAATCGCGCTCTGGTTGCGCTGGCGCCACGGTGCCTGG
>Ga0247727_10008732_pt1 | contig 18677 bp, 21 predicted proteins | sample WisWelCaveWW1625_FD_202498 | JGI IMG/M metagenome (GOLD analysis project Ga0247727, IMG submission 202498) | Biofilm microbial communities from Wishing Well Cave, Virginia, United States - WW16-25 | ecosystem: Environmental > Aquatic > Deep subsurface > Groundwater > Cave microbial mat | place... | reverse complement strand
CTTCTTCCTCCACGGTAACGGCGAACACGGCGCGGCGGCCATTGCGTTCCACCTCGAACCGGTAGGTCTGCCAGGGCTCAAGATTCGCGCGCATCGCGTACACGTCGATGATTTGGCCGATGGGGTGGCCGTCCACAGAGATGAGGCGATCACCGGGGAGCAAGCCAGCCCGCGACGCCGCAGATTCCGGGGTCACCGACTGGAAGACCACTCCGGCGGGGGTGGGCTGCGGCCGGATGCCGATTGGCGCTGGCCCGAACAAATCCACGAAAATCCAGAAGAAAAGAAATGAGGGGAAACTGACGGCGGCCAGATAGACCCACCAGGGGATGCGTGCCGATCCGTTGGCCAAGCGACCACCTCTCCCAGACTGGGAAGGATTCTAGCAGATGAAATTGCCGGGAATGAGAGTACAGGGGCAAAAATACTCCAGGGAGCCTTTGCAGGCTCCCCGGATCGGGCGAGGGCGAGGGGCCGGGAAACTGAATTCTTGCGACGGCCTAGAGCCGGTGCCTGTGCCTAAACTGCGCGACTAGTGCATGGGTGATGCGGGAGCCGGCGCCGCCGGGCGACGGGCGCGGCCTGTGCCGTTGGGCTTTCTCACGGGCGACGGGGCCGGAGCAGGCGTGAATTGCTCCTCTTCGGTTGAACCGGCGAGTGCAGCAGTGGACATCTCACCGCCGGCAATTGCCTGCGCGACTTCGTCGAAGTATTTGGTGCCGACAAAGCGCTGGTGGGTGACGGCGCTGTAGCCGGCAAGTTTTTCGAGGGCGAACTCGGTTTCCTGGAGCGAGGAGTACGCGCTCATTCCGTGGTCGCGGTAGCCGGAGGCCAGCTCGAACATGCTGAGATTCAGAGCGTGGAAACCGGCCAGGGTGACGAACTGGAACTTGTAACCCATGCGCCCGAGTTCGGGCTGGAAGCGGGCAATGGTGGCCTCGTCAAGCTTCTTTCGCCAATTGAAGGAGGGCGAACAGTTGTAGGCCAGCAGCTTGCCGGGGAACTTGGCGTGAATGGCTTCGGCGAAGCGGCGGGCCTCCTCGAGATTCGGTTCGGAGGTTTCGCACCAGACCAAGTCTGCAAACGGAGCGTAGGCCAGGCCGCGGGCGATGGCGATGTCCAGCCCGCTCTTGATGCGGAAGAAACCCTCGACCGTGCGTTCGCCGGTGACAAATTCGCGGTCACGAAGGTCGATGTCGGAAGTGAGTAGCTGCGCACCATTGGCGTCGGTGCGCGCGACGATCAGCGTGGGGACTCCCATCACGTCAGCGGCCAGGCGCGCGGCAATCAGCTTCTGGACGAATTCGCAGGTGGGCACAAGCACTTTGCCGCCCATGTGACCGCACTTTTTCGCCGATGAGAGCTGGTCTTCGAAGTGAACGGCGGCAGCGCCGGCCTCGATCATGGACTTCATCAGCTCGAAGGCGTTGAGGTTGCCGCCGAAACCGGCTTCTGCGTCGGCAACAATGGGAGCGAACCAGTAGGGGCCGGGCTTGCCCTCGGAGTGGCAAACCTGGTCGGCGCGCTGGAGGGCGTTGTTGATCTTACGCACCAGGCTGGGAACGCTGTTGGCGGGATACAGGCTCTGGTCGGGATAGACCTGACCGGCGTCGTTGTGGTCGCCGGCGACCTGCCAACCGCTGCAATAGATGGCTTTCAGTCCCGCCTGCACCTGCTGAATGGCCTGGTGTCCCGTAACGGCGCCCAAAGCGTGGACATAAGGCTCGTTGTGGAGCAGCGTCCAGAGGCGCTCCGCGCCCATGCGGGCGAGCGAGTGCTCGATGTCCACCGAGCCGCGCAGACGCAGGACGTCGGCGGCGGAGTAGGTGCGCGTGACGCCCTCCCACCGAGGGTCAGCAGCCCAGGTGTGTTCCAGGGCACGGATGCGGGTCGTAGAGTGTTGACCGTTGTTCGACATGGTGACGCACTCCTTTAGTCGTCGAATAGCTTGGCCCCTAAACCGGGTTGAATTCTCCTCGCACAATCATTTGCTCACTGATGTGACGCGCCTGGCGGAAACGCTCCACCGTATCTGACGGGGCGTCCTTGGGGAGCGCCTGAAGAATCTTTTCCAGTTCCTCGTCGAACAGCCGGGTGATGAGGTCGGCGGTGTGCGGCGCGGACGCGCCGTCGCCGTTCATCACTGGAACCGAACCGCGGTGGCGAACGCGCTGGGCAATCATCAGCCGATAGATGCGGTCGGTGGCGAGGTCTTCCATATACCCGTCCAGAAGCGACGCGCCCTTTCCTGCCAGCACACCGGCGCGATAGCGGATGACGGTGCGTATGGCCGCGCGCGTGCCGTCGAGCGTGCGCCGGCCAACTCCCTCGGGGACGGGACTCAGATCGGGATAGCGGACCGGGCTGACGGGCCGCGCAGCACGCTGGTTGGGCTGGGGAAACTGGCCGACCGCGATGTGGTTCTGGTCGGGATGGCCGGTCCAGGCGCCGTCCATCAAGCAGCGCGCCTCGTTTTTCTTGTCCTGCTCCAGGATGGCCAGGGCCCGGCTGTTCAATTCGGAGTCTTCGCGGCTGGGATAGAGAGCGGTCATGCCGCCGATGGCCAGGATGCCGCGCTTGTGGCAAATCTCTGGGATCAGCAGGCGCAGATTCTGGAAGAAAGCCACGTCGTGGGGGATGCTGTTGCGATCCGGGAGGACCCAGGCGGGGTCGTGGAGATGGAAATGGATGAGGCTGGCCATATAGTCCCAGCGGCCGAGGTTGAGGCCGAGGAGGTGGTCGCGGAGATGGAAAATGAATTCTTCCATCTGGAACGCAAGGGGATGCGATTCCACCAGGGCCATACATTTGATGTAATCCGGGGTCCAGCCTTTGGCGCGGGATATGGCGCGGAACAGGTCGCGCCACCACAGGGCCTCGTGGGCGGATTCGGACTTCGGGATGTAAAACGAGAGCGGATGCCGGAGTTGCGCGGGGTCGGCGAAAAAAGCGACCCTGGCGACGTCGAACAACGATGCGGACATCGGCTCGCCGTCGAACACGCCCATCTGGCACAGATGGAGGCCGCGCGGACGCGTCCAGATAACCGTGGATGAGGACTGAATTGAGACCTCGCGGTTGCGCTTCTTGTCGAAATAAATCAGGCGGCCGCGGAGGGCGAGGTCAATATTTTCGATGCCGCGCAGGAGATTGGGCCAGTGGTTGGCCATGGAATCTTCCAGGTCGAGCATCACGCCGGGAGCGCCGGAGTTGAGCATCTTGACGACGAGTTCGGCGTCGTCGGCGGGCCCGGTCATCTGATTGCGCTGGTCGGCGCACCACGCGGGAAGAGATACCTTCCAATCGCCGTTGGTGGCCTCTGAGGGAGTCAGGTGAGATGGCAGGTTGCCGCGCTGGGCGCGCTCCAGGGCGTCCTCGCGGGCCGCTGCGAGTGCGCGCTGGCGCGGAGAGAACGCCTGATGCAGGGGGCGAAGGAATTCAACGAAGCCGGACGTCAGCACAGAAGGGGTATCGAAACCTTCTGGGGCCCTGTTCATTTGCGCCATCATAGTTGCCAGCATCGGATGTGCGCCCCTCAGCGCAAGAAATGAAATCAGGACAAAATCAGCGATAGTCGTGCGGCCGGCCTGTCATCAGGCTGAGCTGCCGCAACTCGTCATAAGTCAGCTCGACGTGCTCGGTATATGCCGCGCCGTTGTCGGTCTGGCGGCGACCCAGGCCTGCTTGTCGTGTAAGCAGAAGAACGTCTGCCGGGGACACGCCAATCAGGGCTGCCGCCCGGCGTTCATCCAAAAAAGCTTTCTCAGTGGCTTCCATTTGCACCCTCCTTAGCAAAACGGAACCGAGTACATCTGGCGGGAGCTGCGTTGCCGGCGAACTCTCCGCGCTGCCGGTCCCAGACCGGGGAGGCGGTTGTTCAACCCAACCAGTCCCGTTAGGTAATCAGGCTGACCCAGTTGTCTTCCTCTACCGCGAGGACCATCTTCTTGAAGATGTCCACGTCCCAGCCGTCACCCAGACGGACGCGAACCGCGTCTGAGGATTCGCCGACGATGGTGCCGCGTAGCGGGACCTGCGTTTCGCCCGCTGCAACTTGCAGGACAACTGCCTGGCCCTTCCACAGCCCGTATCCGCCGTCCATTTGAGTCCCTCCCCATTACAATTTGATTTCGGAGGCATTGTGCGGATGCAACGAGATGAGGCCAATGGTACAGGGGCATCAAACTGGATAGGTCAAAGGTACCAGTCGCAGAACGTGCGGGAAATAAGCGGGTTAGGGACAGATAGGACGAAGGATACCCGGCCGTGGTACTGGCGAACCATTGGCGGGGTCCAGCCAGCAGGAAATAATCATGGACATTATGAGCGCTATCTACAGAGCGGTCATCGGACCCCTGATGGAGCAGTTCCAACGGGTGATGCACGGCGACGGGCGGCGGAACTCCGCGGCGGCTGGACTGGGCCTGGCGCTGGGCGGCGGATTTGCCCGGGGATTCGCGCACATCGGAGTGCTGCAGGTGCTCGAAGAAGAGCAGATTCCGATTTACTGCATCGCCGGGACCAGCGTGGGCAGCATCCTGGGAGCGGCGTACGCCAGCGGGATGCCAATGGAGAGAATCAGCGCGGTGTGCCGGAGTATCCGGTTCAAGGATTTTGCGCGGTGGAAGATATCCAAAATGGGGCTGGCCAGCAATGACCGAATGTCCGAGCTCATTAGCAACTGCCTGGGTGCTTCCAGATTCGAGGATCTGAAAATCCCCATGGCCGTGGTGACCACGGACCTGGGCACGGGCGAACCCGTGGTGTTCACGCGCGGGCCGCTGGCGGAACCCATCCGGGCGAGCTGCGCGTTCCCGGGGCTGTTCGAACCGGTGATGTTCAACGGCCAGTGCCTGAGCGACGGCGGGCTGACTGCGCCGGTGCCGGCCAAGGCGTGCGCGGCGCTGGGGGCAAGGCACGTGCTGGCGGTGAGCGTGAGCTTCAATGACTGGCGGAAGGACAAGTCGCCGGTCAACCTGTTCCAAGTATTTAGCCGGGCGCTCTCGGTGGCGCAGAAGCACCGCAACCCATCGTGGACGCGGTTTGCCGACGTCCTGCTGGAGCCGGCGGTGCAAGACATTGACTGGGACGAGTTCGAGCGGGCGGGAGAAGCCATCGAAGCCGGAGCCCATGCGACACGTATGGCGCTGCCACGGCTGCGGGCGATGCTCAATCTCCAGGAATCGCAAGGGGCGGGAGTGGAAGCGCACGCGGCGGCGTGAATCAGAAGCAGTAATCAGAAATTAGAAATTAGAAAAAACAAAGTAGAAGCCCCTCCAGCGCGCAATGCTGGTTCACAGGTTGCCGTAGGGATGCAGGCACGGCACACCCGCGCAGGAAAGTGGAAGACATCCTGTAGAATGGAATCTGCTGTGGCCGGAAAGCGCCGGGGAGAGTGAATGCTGGACTGGCTGAAGGATGCGTTTTATTTCCTGATGGACGTGCGCGGGCTGATCGCCGCGGGCGGCACTCTGATGGTGTGCGCCATCGTGTTTGTGGAGACGGGGCTATTTGTCGGATTCTTCTTGCCAGGCGATTCCCTGCTCTTTTCGGCAGGTCTATTCGCGGCCACAGGTCATCTTAGCCTGACCGCACTTTTGCTGTTTGGGTCGCTGTGCGCGGTGGCGGGCGATCAATTGGGATACGTGATTGGTCGCAAAGCGGGCCAGACACTTTACCAGCGGCCGGACTCGCGGATCTTCAAGAAAAAGCACCTGGAGCGAGCGCACGATTTCTACGAGAAGTACGGCGGGAAGACCATCGTGCTGGCGCGGTTTATGCCCATCGTGCGGACGTTTGCGCCCGCCGTGGCGGGGGCCGCGCAGATGAACTACAGCAAGTTTGTATTCTACAACATCGCCGGCGGAGTCCTCTGGGTTTGGAGCATGGTCTTGGGTGGGTACACCCTGGGCAGGTTGTTTCCGAACATTTACAACTACATTCACTTGGTAATCGGAATCGTGGTGTTTCTCTCCATCTTGCCGGGCATCATCGAATTCTACCGGGAGCGCAAGCGCAGCCGCGCCGCGGCAGGCACAGCCAACGAGCCTGCCTAAACGAACGCGCGTCCCTGCGGATGCACAGCCTCGAGGACAATGAGCTGTGCTATAACCTCCGCTGTGCTGCCCCTCCCGCTGGTCGTTTTCACAGAACTGGATGGCGCGTTGCTGGATCCCCGCGCCCGGCGCTGGGACGGCGCCGAAGAAGCGCTCGCGGAGCTGGAACGCCGCCGCATCCCCCTGATCCTCTGTTCAGACAAGACGCGAATGGAGATGGACTGGCTGCGGCGTAAAATGGGCCACGGCCATCCCTACATCACGGAAAACGGCGGAGGAGTGTTCATTCCGCACGGATACTTCTCGCACCGCATACCCAAAGGCCCGCAGGACACCCGCCACGAACATTGCAGGACACTGGGACAGCCGTATCAAGAAGTTGTGGAACGGCTGGAGGACGCGGCGGAAGAAGCGCGCGTCGAGATCGTAAACTTCCGCAGGATGACCGTCCGGGAGATAGCCGAAAACAACGGGCTTGCGCCGCGCGAGGCGGAGCTGGCGCGGCTGCGGGAGTTCAGCGAGCCGTTCTATATCGCGGGGGCCACGGCTCGGGACGAATCACGGCTGACGAACGCCGCCCAGAAGCGCGGGTTGCAAATAACGCAAGGCGCCCGATTCTGGAACGCATCGAGCGGAAGCGATATAGGCCGCGCCTTGCGGGAGCTGATCGGACACTACAAGCAGGAATGGAGAGGCCGGGGAAGAAGCGTCGCGCTGGGCGGCAGCCCGAACGATATCCCGATGCTGGCCGCCGTGGATGTGGCTGTCGTGCTGCCCGGATGTCGCGGGGAGTACAATAACGAAGTGCTGGCGAAAGTACCTCGGGCCAGGGTGGCGGCCACTGCCGGCCCCGCAGGGTGGAATCAGGCAGTGATGGATTTACTGCGAGTCGGATAGAGCACCCCGGCGACCACGCAGAGCCGCCTATTCTGAACACCTGAAAAGCCGACCGGGGAGCAACGAGGCTCCCCGGTGGGCCACTTTGTTTCAGCGCCACCCGCGTTTGGCGGGATGGCCGCACCGCAAGAGCGGTGTGTTGAGTGGTTCAAAGTTCAAGGCCCGGTGGAGTCATCCTCCCTCCAAGCACAAGATACTTCCCTTCTATACCCCGGCGTTGATGAAAGCAAGCCCCAGGATGTGGAAATTAGAAAAGTGAAAATGGAAGTGGCGAGAACAAACGCGCGCGATAGAAACCACGAATCGATGGCGCCCGGCCCGGACCACCCATCACTTGAGGATGAGGCTTTCGCGGAGCTGGTCGCGGCCGACCACGGTCTTGGTGGAGCGGAAACGGGCGAAGAGGTTTAGGATTTCGCGGTTCTGCAAAGTGCGCGGAGGCGGCAGAGGGGACGTCGCAGGGACCAGTTCGAGTGTCTGGGCGTCGCGGATGCGGAAACGCTGCGACGCAGCCGGGGGCTTGCTGTGGAAGAGCGCCAGCATCGCGGCCCCGGAACGCATTATCTCGAGAAGCGCGGTGGAGAGGCGAAGCTGGAGCTCGGGATCGAGATGATCGAAAACGTCCCAGGCGAGAACGATGTGAAACGTCTCCGGAGGATACTGGAAGCTGGATTGGAAGAAACGCTCGGCGAGGGCCGAAGGATCGACGGGCTCTGAGGGCCGGCCGATGGGCACACGGCGGAGACGGTCTTCTTCAGCGCGCAGGTGATCGCGCCACCCGCGGACCACGTCTTCGGTGGAAACACGGAAGCCGCGCGCGGTGAAAAATGCGACGGTGGCCTGCCAGACTGGGCCCAGATCCAGGACGCGCCCCTCGGGGACATCGCCGACCACCCACAAGAGTTCCTTGAGGACAGTGGAAGTACGCAGTGTGTCCGCGGTGGATGAAGCGGTAGCTGTTCCCGGAGCAGAAGGCTCAGCGACAGCGCGCGATTTGCTCAAGAAAGGCATCGTTCAATGGATGGAATCCTTGGTATCAGTGCGAACAGACGATAGAAGGCCCGCGCCTGAAGAACCGGAAGCCGCTGCCGCTGCCGCTTTCTCCGAGCGCGGCGCACGAAGCGCTTCACCGGGGCGGACCATTTCCACCTCGCCGGAGAAAAACGCGCCCTCTTCGATGGCCAGGCGAGGCGTGTGCACTTTGCCCGTCACCCACCCGGAGCAGCGAATCTGCACCCGATCACTGCCCACCAGGTCGCCCTGGACATTCCCCTCGACACTGATTTCCTGTGCTTCCACGCGCGCAGCCAGCCGGCCGTTGGGCCCGATGGTAACGTTGGCGCCGGTGATGCGGATCGAACCCTGCACTTCCCCATCCACATAGAGATCTTCGCGGCCAGTGATGTCACCCTTGACGCAGATGCCCAGGCTGATGCGGGCTGACTCCGGGCGAATTGCGGAAGGCGCAGCGCGCTCCGCTGCCGGCCGGGGAGCTTCCGACGAAGGATGGACAGCAGGAGTCTCCAACGACGGTTGCGCTTTCGGCTCTTCAGTTCTGCGCCACATCGGTTCCTCCACAAACGGAAACATCTTGCCTCCTGAGCTGGGGTGAAGGAGGAGGCAGGTGGAGGGACTATAGCGCAGCAGCGCGCCGGGGACAAGAAGGCATCTGGCGACTGGGTGATCGCGTGAGTTCCCGACTGCGTGATTTCCCGACTTTCAAGCCGCGAGGCAGCCGAAACGTGACGTGGCAGGGTGAGGAGAATGGGCGGGGAGATCCGAAGTCGGTGGCGGAGAGGCGCCGGGCGCAGCAGGGACGCGGGGAGGCTCGGGGAGATTCACCTCCCAGACGGCGACGATGGAGCCGAGAAACTCATAGAGAAAAACCTTCCAGCCGCTGCGGTGCTCCCACCAGGAGTCGGGGTCGTAGGCCGAATCGCGGGCGGAAATGAAGCGGAACTGCGTTTTCGAGTCGAGGGTATTGCGGAAGAGATAGCGCGAACGGCGGGTGTGGGAATTGGAGGTGACGACGAGGACCGTGGACCAGCCCTGCTCGCGGATGAGCGTGCGGAGGGCCGCGGCTTCTTCGCGCGTATTGGTAGCGGAATGGGGAAAGCGGACGATGTCTTTCTCAGGGACGCCGCGCTGGAGCAGGTCGCGGTGCATCAGGTCGGCGACGCTGGCATACGGGCGAAGCCACCGGCCACTGGCAACGATGCGCGGAGCCCAGCGAGCGTGGTACATCTCCGCGGCGCGGGCGGCGCGCTCTGCGAGCAAATTGTCGTCGCCCAAAATGATGAGAGCATCGGCGGGAACCGGAGCTTCGTCCACGACCCAGAAATTACCTGCGGCGCGAAGAATGGGCCTGCGCAAAAGATAGAGGGTAGCCAGAATGGCAAGAATCATCAGCGCGCACAGGAGTTTGAAGAGAATCCCGCCGCGCTGGGAGTCGCGTGGAGGAAGGTGCGCGATCATGGCGCAGGGTCGATCTGGCGCAGGCGGTCGGCGGCCTGCTCGGGGAGCAGGGCGTTGAAATAGACTTCCTTAATGCTGTAGGACTTGCTCCGCAGCTCGACGATGGGAAGAATTTCAATGTGCCAGTGGTAGTCGTCGGCGATGGTTTTCCAGTAATCGCTGAGCTCGCCCTTGGTCTGGAGAGTGTTGGGCGCAGTGTGCACCACCATATGGTAAGCCTGGGCGACTTTTTCCAGACGTCGCAGGATGCGGCCCAGCAGCGCGGCCAAACTGCGGCGATTGGCGGCGGGGCGGGGATTCTCATACAGCTGGTTGTGCTTGCGGGACATCAGCCAGATTTCGAAAGGGACGCGGGAGGCGTAGGGGCAGAAGGCGACGTAATCGGCCTGGGAATCCACGACGCGGGCGCCCTGTTTTTCCTCCTGCCGAACGATGTCGCAAAAAACACAGCGGTCCTTCTGCTGGAAGTAGTCGCGGGCGGCGTGCAGCTCGTAGAGGATGCGGCGCGGGACAAACGTGGTGGCGGTGAGTTGCGAATGCGAGTGGGGATAGTCCTCGCCGGCGAGAGCGCGGTGATTCTTGAAGATGGTCACGTATTTGAAACGAGAGTCGCGCTTGAGGTCGGCGATTCGCAGTGCGAAGGCGTGGAGCACGCGCTCGATCTGGTCGTCACTCAACTGGGCCAGCGCCCGGGCGTGGTCGGGAGTCTCGACGATGATTTCGTGCGCGCCTACAGCGCCCATCTTGTCGTAGAGACCGTCGGCGCTCCGGGCGGGGTCGCCCTCGATGCGGTACAGTGGGTCAAAATGGGGAAAGACGCGCGTCTGCCACGCCCCGCCGGAATCGGGCAGGGCAAGAATGGTGGGCGAGTTGCCTTCGTTGCCCGGGCACAACGGGCAGGGGTCGGCGGCCACAGCGGCCTGCTCGGGATGACCCACAGCAACCCAGGAACGAGTGATGGGATCCTTACGGAGTTCCATTTGTAAGGGTGAAGGCGAAATATGACATTCGAAAAAGATTCTATAACGCCGGCAGCATGCGCGCAAGCGTTTACAGAAGTCGTGCGGTAAGGGTTCCCCCGCAGCGCGGCAGAGGAGCAATCAAACAGAAAAGAACAACACAGCGTTCACAGCGGCGATGAGGTCACGGAGAAGAGAAACACCCGGGCTGAAAACTTGCTGCCTGGGGGCAAACCTCGCGCACAGGACAAATCACAGAAGGCTGAAAATGTTTCAGCAGTTGTAGTGGGAGGGCGTGGGGCCCTGCTCCAGGCGGTTGCGGTCCCAGATGGCCCCCTCACGGGAGAAACTGGCCATCTCGAAGTCCTGGGTGAGTTCCAGGGCGTCGGTGGGACAGGCGTCTTCGCACAGGCCGCAGAACATACAGCGCGAAGTGTCGTAGGTAAAATGGGTCAGCACCTTGCGGCGCGTGGCGTCGTCGCGCTGCCAACCTACGACAATCAGGTTCTCCGGGCAGGCCAGGGCGCAGAGGTTGCAGGCAATGCACAGGGTCTCGTTGGTATCCGGATTAATGTTCAGCCGGGGAGCGCCGCGGTAACGCTCCGCCACCATCGGGCGTTCGAGCGGGTACTGCTCCGTGTAGATGTTCTTGGGGTGCTGATAACGAAAGGTAACCCAAAGACCTTCGAACAGGTCGACGAGAAAGATCCGCCGGAGAAGTTTTTTCATCGCTGCATAAGTTTGGCCGGGGCGGCCGGGAATGTCAAGGAGTGCCGGGGGTCAGCGGCGAACCCGGGCGGGCGGAGTGATGCCAGAGAGCAGGTCGGGAGTCATCAAGAATCCGCAGAGGGCCCCGGTGGCCAGGCCGCCGATGTGTGCGCCGTTGTCAATGTAGGGCTGGAGGAACGCGGTGAAAATGGAATAGCCGGCCCAGATGAGCAGGGCAAAACCGATGCGGTTGTCGCGCACCTTGAAGCGGTCGCCGTGCATGCGGAAAAATACAATGGCCGCGCCGAGCAGGCCGAAGATGGCGCCGGAAGCCCCCACCGACGGGCCCGGGCTGAACAGCATACTGAGCAGCGCGCCGCCAATGCCGGCGGCGAGATAAATCACAGCGGTGCGGATGGGCCCGTAGGCGTGCTCGCAGGCCATCCCCAGGACGAATAGGGCCGCGCAGTTGCCGAGCAAGTGCTCCATGCTGCCGTGGAGAAACATGGAACTGATGCAGCGGGAGTATTCGCCGGTGACCACGCGGTCCCGGACCAAAGCGCCGGCGAGGATGATGGCCTCCCTGCTCTGGAGCGCACCCGCAGCAAGGGTGACGAAAAAAATGACCGCGTTGGTGAGGATCAAGATGATGGAGAGAACCGGCGCCAGGGACATTCCCTTCTCAAATTCGATGCGGCCGTCTTCCGAACTGGCGGGCAATTCGGCGGCGGCTTCGGAATTGGAAGGCTCGAGAACAAGCATATCTGCGGTGATGGTGCGAACCGCACGAGCGCCCGGAGCGGAAGCGGCCGGGGATTCTCCGAAGTCTGTGGCGGCCTCCTGCCAGTCGTCTTCATCGCGCACGGGAGAAGCAGGTGCCGCGGGGGCCCGAGGGTGCGGGAGATGGGAAAGTGAGACGAGCTGCACGCGAGGGTCGCGGACGAGGAACTCTTTTCCGCAGTGCGGGCAGGAGAGACGGCGGCCGACGAATTCCTCGCGGAGATCGTAGGATGCGCCGCAGTCGCATGTGTGCGTAAAAGGCAAATTCTTCTCCCGGATCGCGAGGCCAAAGCGCTGCCGCGGCCGGCCACGGCGAAAATTGCATCGCGCAAACTGCACAGGCTGAAAGCCTGTGCTGCTACCGGCGCTCCCCGGTATCCAGCATAACGCCGATGGCCAGAGCGATGCGGCGGTCGAGTGTGCGCCGCCGATCGCCTTTCAGGTCCAGCACGTACCTGTCGAGGATGGTGATCTTGCGATTGAATTCGCCGATCACTTCCCCGTGGGGCCGGGTGATGATGAAGTTCGTCCGCAGGAGTCCATAAAACGTACCCAGGACGCGGCGGAGCATCGAGAGAATGATGGAATCCTCGTTGGCTTCGCAGAGCGGTTTGCCCTCCGCGGTGAAGCATTGCCAGCGGCGTCGCAGGATATCGCGCAGGTAGTTCTTGTGCAGGCGGGCCACCACCCTCCCGCGCGGGTCGCGGACGGTAAAGCTGGGACGGATCATCTGGTACTTGCTGTCCTGAAGGATTTCGAGGAGGGCTTCGCGTTTGGAGTCGTCCCGGTAGAAGGTGACATGGCGCAGGGGCATTAACGGTGCTGCTGATAGCAGGAGCACTCCAAACATCCCGAAGAACCCCACGGCGAACACCACGGCTTGCGCATCCTCCGATTCGATGGCGGAAGCGACGGCGGCGACGCCAATCCACCAGACAATGACGGCCAGGGCCGCAGCGAGCAAGGCCACAAAGGTTTGAGCCAGGTGCGCCGGACGCTGTATGAAGCAGATAGGTTCGCCGCGTTCATCATTGACATAGTATTTTTCGGAGATTGCGAAATGCTGCTGGCGGAGGAGAAAGACGTCGCGATCAAAGACGGGATCCGCCTGGGGCGCCACGTCCGGCGCCATGCCGGCAACAGGAACGGCTGAGCCGGCGACAATTTCAGCGCCGCAGTTCGGGCAGGCAAGGCGCTGGCCCGCGAATTCATCCTTGAGTGTGTAGGACGCGCCGCAACGGCAGCGAACGGGGATGGGCATGCTCAGACTCCAGAAGCAGCAAGCCGCAGAGTAGAGAAACCCGCAAGGCAACTCAAGAGGAATCTTGCTTGGATGTTGTGATTGTGTGATTGTGTGATGGAAGAGAGGGTCGCAACCATTGAGCAGTGGGGACGAACGATGGATGCGGCGGGCGCTGGAGCTGGCGCGCGCGGCCGAGCGCGCAGGCGAAGTGCCCGTGGGCGCGGTGCTGGTGCGCGGAGAGGAGGAACTATTCGGAGCCGGCAACCGCACCGTCACAGACTGCGACCCCACGGCGCACGCCGAGATGGCGGCGCTGCGCGGGGCGGCGAGACGCGCAGGCAACTATCGGCTGGCAGGAACGACACTCTACGTCACGGTGGAACCCTGCGCGATGTGCGCGGGAGCCATCCTCCAGGCGCGCGTGGACCGCGTGGTGTATGGCGCGGATGACCCCAAGGGCGGCGCGGTGCGGTCGTGTTTTGCCGTGCTGGACAACCCGAAATTGAACCATCGCGTTGCGGTCACCGCCGAAGTGCTGGCGGAGGAGTGCGCCGCGCTTTTGCAGACCTTTTTTGCGGCAAGGCGGTGAAGGATGCCGCGGATTGCCGAAACAGGAAGGCACACGTAGAATAGAATCACGCCGCGGAGAGGTGTCTGAGCGGTTGAAAGAGCTCGCCTCGAAAGCGAGTGTGGGGGAAACTCCACCGTGGGTTCGAATCCCACCCTCTCCGCCATTCCGCCGCAGGCGGAATGCCCTGAGCGAGCGAATGGGAATGAGCGAGTCGAAGGGCTGGTCCTGTTACTTGATTCCATGTGCCGACCAGAGCTATTACGTCGGTGTCGCCACCGACTTGCGGGAGCGGCTCGAAGAGCACAACTCGGGAAAAGGCGCAAAGCATACAATACTGCGGCGGCCGGTGAGCCTTGCATGGTCTCAACCGTGCGCAAGTTACGCTGAAGCCAGGGCGCTGGAAGCGCGGCTGAAGGGTTGGAGCCGCGGCAAGAAGAGGCGGCTGACAGTGGGTTCTCTTCGACTCGACTAACGTCTCGCTCAGAGTGAATGGCAAGCATTCACGAATCCCACCCTCTCCGCCACATCAGTGATTAGTGACTTGTGGCGAGTGACCAGCGGCCGGAGACAAGCAGGCAATCAGCTCATCAGCCGAGTCGAAGCGACTGCCATCCCACGAGGAAACGAAAGTCCACTTCACTGGCGTTTTTTGGCGGGGCGGGTGGGTCCGGCGAGCTTATTAAGCTCGGTCTGGGCCAGCGGTTTGTAGGGCGTGTTGAGCGAGGCAGCCTCGGCGAAAACCGGTTTGGCCTCGGCCGGGCGGTTAGTTGCAACGACCCGCCGATGATCGCGGTGATCCACCACTTGTTTCAGGAGTTGGATGGCCGCGACGTTATCGCGGTATTTCGGAATCAGTCCGCCTTCTCCCAGTTTGTCAGCGGCGGTTATTCGGTAGTCGTTTCCTGTAGGCTTGTCGCTGGAAACGTACTGGCTTAGAGTCCCAGCTCTGGCTGGTCTTCCTCGCTCGGCAGGAACATGTATTTCTCCCTCACCAGCTCCCACGCTTGGTCGAAGTGCAGCCCCTTCTCGATCAATTCTCCCAGTTCGTCCTCTGTCAGACTGACCGCGCGGCGCGCCGCCTCGTCCAGCCGCCCGCTCTTCTGGAGCCCCTGGTACAGCTTCGGCCGGTGCTTTTTCCAGTGCTCCTTCGTCTGCGATGCCCAGGCGCTCAACGTCGGGTTTGGCCTTCCTTTCTTCCTCTACTCTAACAGATGTGGCAAGTCCGCGCAGGATGCCGCTGTCCCTCCGTAGTGTGAAACGGCCAGCCTGCACTCCAGACCGCTGGCAAGATGGATGGTGGCGAGATAGCCCGACGAATGAGCCTTGTCGGGAGCAACCACAATGCGCGAGCCGCTCAGCCAGCGCCGCGTGAGCGCAGTCAGGGGAGAGCCTTTGGCCAGGTCCTCCCCGGTGATCTCCAACTTCGCCGCACCAGGCTGAAATTTATCAAGTGCTTGCCGGGTTTCAATGAATGGCTCCCAACTTGAGGAGACGAACCCGGCAGAGGCGGAAAAACTCCACAGAATTGTCACCGTGACCAGTGGCATCAGGCATCGCAACATCCACAGGAGGCTGTCTTGGGGCTGGATGCGAAAGAGCCGGTAACTCTGGAACAGCGCCAGAAGCAAGACCGGGACAAACAGCCAGAGCACTCCTGCGCGGGCCGAGTCGGTGATGGTTGCGAATGTCAAGGGACTGAGATGGAACCAGGAAAGAACCAGGTCCCGCAAAGTTCCCGTGGTCCGCGCCAGTTCCTCTCCTAGCCACGTCCCGCCGGACCTGGCAACCCAGATCGCCATTGGCGCCATAGCAACCCAGAGCGACGCGCGCACCGTCCCATTCGCCGCGCACGCACACCAGAAGGCCGCAAAGGTCATGATTGGGACCATGAGCATCCAGTCTCGTAACTCACCGAAGTCGACAAACATGAACGGCGATCCGAAAACAGATCCGACGGTAACGACCACCAGGACGGGAAGCAGCACAGCGCTAGCAAATCCCGCGAGCATGGCCATCACCAGCTTTATCAGCCATTGGCGGAGGGGAGAAATGGGCAGGGTCATGTGCCAGGCCTGTGTCCCCGACGTCCTTTCCTCTCCCAGCGAAAGAACTCCGGCGAAAACCGGCGCCAATAGGAAGAACGAACCCAGCGTGACGAAGACAGCAAATTCCACAGTCGGGCCGGGGTGGCGTGGGGGTATGGGAAACGCCGGCAAGAGCCGGAACATCGCCGTGCAAGCAAGGTACAGGAGAGCCAGTAGCGTGAACAGCCAGAAAGGCCGGAGCAAACGAAGTTCCTTGCGGACCAAGTTGAGAAACGCTCCGGATGGCCGGCAGCGGAGCCACTCGGCCAGAACTTCCGGCATCACCTCGGGACCGGTCATCAGAAGATCGTCGTCGGCGCTACCTCCCGTCACCTGGAATTGCGCCAGTTTCCGCGCGCCCAGCCAGAGCATCACGCCGGCATAGCAGATGCCGAAGACGGAAATGGCGGTTATGGTTTCCGCCGGCAGACTCGCCTGCAGCTCCACGTCGCGCGGCAGTCTCGCAATGGGTACAACGACCAGAGAGAGCAGGAACAGGAAGCAACCGGCCATAACGAAGCCACCGAGGGTGGATCTGGTGGCCAGTGTCCCAAATGGCAGCGAGGCTGTCGTGGCCATGACAAAGACAGAGGCCGCCAGCACATAGGTAAAGTCCACGTGAGTCCAGGTAAAGGAGAAGAGGACCATGCCGGAAATCAATGCCGCGGAGAGGGCCGCGGCGAACATCACGCTCATCTTCTCGCCCCATAGTTGCCTCCGGCTGAAGGGTTGCGTCAGCCACAGAGTGAGCGTCCGTTGCTGGAACTCGTTGCCGAGCGAGAGGGCCGCGAGCAGCGGAACACCAACGAAGAAGCTCAGGAGGTTCATTTTCTTGGTATAGCTGTTCAGCAGGATGACCGGCAGCACCCCAGCCACCACTACGGCGCACCAGGGCCAGAACAATGCGCGTGCTTCCTTCATCATTCTTGTGGTTGTTGAGCTCATTTTCTTCTCCTACGATTTCAAGGTCGCCACGAAGATTTCCTCCAGCGTCAGCGCCTCCGTCGAAAGGGCCTCCGGATTGTGCTGCCGCAGGCGCTCCACCAATTCGGGGCCGGAGCCATTGACGATCAACTCCAGTTCGCGCCCGTTGCGGCGCACGTGCAGCGCCGCTTGGAGGTCGAGTTCCGGCGGCGATTGAGCAAAGCGCGCGCGGATTTTCTGGAAACGCTCGCGGGCCTGGTCGGCATCAAGCGTCAGCACAGAATGCCCCTGGTCTATGATCGTGAATTCGTCAATCAATCCCTCGAATTCGGTGATGAGGTGCGTGGAAACAAAAATCGTGCGGTTACCCGGATTGCCTTCCTGATACGCGCCAATCACCGTCTCGACGAACTCCCGGCGCACGATGGGGTCCAGGCCAGACGTCGGCTCGTCGAGCACCAGCAAGTCCGGTTCCGGGCAGATGGCCGTGAGCAGCGCGAGTTGCGTGCGCTGGCCTTTCGAGAGGGCGCCAGTGCGTTTGAACGGATCCAGCCGGAAATGGTCGAGCAGCTCCTGCTCGGTCTTCTGGTTCCAGCGCTCCCGAAAGGACGCCAGGTAGTCCAGCGTCTCGCGGACGCTCATCCACGGATAAAACGCGACCTGGTCGGGCACGTAGGCCAGGCGGCGCTTCACCGTGACTTCGGCCTTAGCGGGATCGAGACCGAAGACGCGCACCTGCCCGCGCTGGGGACTGAGCAGATTGAGCAGACACTTCATCGTGGTGGTCTTGCCCGCGCCGTTGCGGCCGAAGAGCCCGTAACACCGGCCGGGCTGCACCTTCAGCGTCAAGTCATGGACCGCCTCCGCGCGTCCGTAGGCGTACGCGAGATTCTCGATTTGGATGACGGGAGTGGGAGAGTTCATGGCTGTTCAATCCTCCTTCTGTTCTTCGTTGGCGCGCCGTTTGTCGTCGAGCACATCCATGCGCTCCTGGATCAGTTCCAAAAATTCGGGGCCGGGCACCTGCAAATGGTGCGCCATTACGATGGCCTGGTCGATCTCCTCGGTCAGCAGCTTGCGCCGGACTTCCTTTCGCAATGGCGAATGATTTTCTTTCAAAAAACATCCCTTGCCTGGCAGGGTCTCGATCACGCCCAGGCTTTCCAGTTCGGAATAGGCTTTGGCGACCGTGTTGCGGTTGACGCGAAGTTCTTCAGCCAGCGGACGGATGGATGGGAGCGCCTCGCCAGGCCGCAGCGCCCCTGAGGCGGCAGCGGCCTTGATCTGATCCACGACCTGGAGATAGACCGGCTTGCCGGACTTGAAATTAATCTGCAGTATCATCTGCGGCTCTCTGTCATATGACTGTATGACAGTCTGCGGCTATTGTCAAGCAGAATTTTCGGGAGGGGCCCAAGCGGGTGACTGGCGGCCAGGATGCCCATCTTGCCGCCACAACGGGATCAGTCCAGAATGCCGATGGTGAATAAGTGGCGCATCAATTGGACCCGCTTGGGCGTATTGTCGGCTTCAGGGAACGATGGAAATCGGCATAATGCCAGGCAGGCTATGCAGTTAGAAGCATCTACCCTTGACTGAGAAAATTGACTTGGAAAGCGTGGGAGAATCCCACCCTCTGCGCCAGGTCGGTGATTACCAGCTATCTCATAGATGCGCGAAAAGACGCAGGAGCCAGCAAATGAAGGCCATCAGGGATTAAAACCCCTGTGTTTTGGCCACCTTTTCGGCACGGTTAAAACCGTGCCCTCCAGTTCGCAACATCTCTTCCTTCGACCCTTCGCCAATTCACTGAGGGTCTTCGACTCGTCCGCCTGCGGCGGACTCGCTCAGGATCTTCGACAGGGTATCCGAGACGAACCGGCCGCGAAAGGCATTTATGAGATAAGTTCCAGTGACCAGCGGAGTCGAAGCGACTGCCATCCCCCGAGGAAACAGAAGTCCACTTCACCGGCGTTTTTT
>Ga0247727_10008731_pt1 | contig 18678 bp, 13 predicted proteins | sample WisWelCaveWW1625_FD_202498 | JGI IMG/M metagenome (GOLD analysis project Ga0247727, IMG submission 202498) | Biofilm microbial communities from Wishing Well Cave, Virginia, United States - WW16-25 | ecosystem: Environmental > Aquatic > Deep subsurface > Groundwater > Cave microbial mat | place... | reverse complement strand
AGAATTGCCGGCGAAGCACGTTGACACTGGCTTGGGCTTCGAGCGTGTGCTGACGGTGCTCAACAAGTTTTCATCAAACTATGACACCGATCTCTTTAGCGGCATCATTCAACATGTCAGCGATTTATCCGGCAAGGATTATAAGAGTGGCGACGGCGTGGCGCATCGGGTGATTGCCGATCATCTTCGCACGCTCTCTTTTGCAATTGCCGATGGCGCGATGCCGAGCAACGACGGCCGCGGTTACGTGTTGCGGAGAATTCTTCGCCGCGCCGCGCGCTTCGGACGTCAGCTCGGAATGCAAGAGCCGTTTTTGGATCGCCTCGTCCCGACCCTGATCGAGTTGATGGGAAACGCTTTTCCGGAATTGCGTGAGAAGCAAAAGTATGTGTCAATGGTTTTAAAAGCCGAAGAAGAAAGCTTCAACAACACGCTCGATCGCGGCTTGGAAATTTTTGAAAAAATCGTCGTCACCGTTGGCGGCAAAAAAGGCGCGACCATCCCCGGCGCCGATGCGTTTCGGCTTTATGACACTTTCGGCTTTCCGCTTGATCTCACGCAACTCATGGCGCGTGAACGCGGTCTCAGCGTCGATGAAAATGGCTTTAACGCTGCGATGGAGGAACAACGCAAACGCGCCCGCGAGGCCGGCAAATGGGAATATGCAGTTGATTTTCGTCCCGAAACCTGGAAGCAATTGTCCTCCGGCGAGGCGTCGCGCTTCGTCGGTTATAAAGATTATCAAGCTGACAGCGAAATTCGCAGCGTGCAAACCGATGGCGACCGAATCCTACTGACATTGAAAGACACTCCGTTCTATGCCGAGTCCGGCGGACAAGTGGGCGACAAGGGCAGCATCGAAGGCGATGGCTTCACCATCGAAGTCATCGACACGAAGAAGGCTGGCTCGCATATCATTCATGTCGGCAAGCTCGTGCAGGGTGAGATCAGCACGCCGAAAGTTGTGGCGAAGATCGATCTCGCGGCGCGGCTCTCAACTGCGCGCAATCACACTGCCACGCATCTTTTGCACAAAGCGCTGCGCGATACCATCGGCACGCATGTGAGCCAAGCAGGTTCGTTGGTTGCGCCGGATCATCTGCGTTTTGACGTGACGCATTTTCAGAAAATCGAGCATCATCAGTTGGAAGACATCGAAGGTCAGGTTAACGAACGCATCCGCCAAGATTTGGCTATTGAGACTTTTCAGATGCCTTACGACGAGGCGCGAAAGCTCGGCGCAATGGCAATTTTTGAAGAGAAATACGGCGACATCGTGCGCGTCGTCAAAATCGGCGACTACTCTTTGGAGCTTTGCGGCGGCACGCATCTCACCCACACCGGCGAGGCTGGTGTCTTCAACATTCTTGCGGAATCTTCGGCAGCGGCAGGCATTCGCCGTCTTGAAGCGTTGACCGGCAAAGGAGCTGAAGATTTTCTGCGCACCGAGCGGCGCATCAACGAAGAGCTACGGACGCTCCTCAACTGCCAGCGCGACGAGCTGCCGGCGAAGTTGCAGGAAATGCTGGATGGACGGAAAAAACTTGAACATGATCTCCGTGAATTGCGTGGAAAATTAGCTCGCCAAGAAATCTCCGAACTGGTGGCGAGCGCGGAGAATCTCAACGGCATAAGAGTTGTGGCTGCGAAGGTTGTAGTCGCCGATCCCGAAGATCTTAAAACCATGGGCGACACATTGCGCGAAAAATTGGGCAGCGGCGTCGGTGTGCTGGCCGCAGTGGTTGACGGCAAAATCACTTTTGCCTGCGTCGTCACCGATGATTTGATCAAGAACAAAAAACTGCGGGCCGGCGACATCGTGAAGAAAGTCGCCGAAATCACTGGCGGCTCTGGCGGCGGACGACCGCATCTGGCGCTCGCGGGTGGTAAAGATGTTTCGCGCCTTGATGAGGCGTTGAAGAAAGTAACTGAGATTGTGACGGGAATGTGAGGCAGGTATAAATTGATTAATCTGACGCCCCGATCTCTTTTGGATTATCGTTGAGTTTGTCTTTGCGCTCTCTCCCCAATTTATGGCACGAAGAAAATGACTATTCAAAAGTCAGATATATCTGCCATCGTTAAAGATAATGAGCAAGCTGTACTTCGTGCGCTGGATAGTGCAGACTATATCCAGACATTTTTATTGGTACATGCATTAATTGAGTCTTTGCTGCGCGTTTTTTTGAATAAACAAGAAAGCCGTTTAACTTTCGATGAGCTGATTAAGGAATATCAAAAATTCCTTACAGAAGTGCAGTATCCAATACCGACATTTGTCGAGCAGTTAACTCAATTCAACCGCAGACGAAATCGAATGATTCATGATTTGTGGAAGAAAGGACATTCTTTAACAAATCAGCAAGCTAAGGGGGCGGCTCAAGCTTCGATAATGATGTATGGGCTTTTCATAGAATGGTTAGAAACATTCGATCCCGATATTGTGAACTCGGGATTTGAATATGATGGTTGAAACCCATCAAACTGGCGATTGTCGGTTTGCGCACATGGGCGTTGATGGGTTTAGCAATGAACTAATTTAGCCATTTACACACGAATCGCACGGGAGCAATCATAAATAAACCGACTGCACAACAAATCGACGACAAGCTCGTCGCCTCGGGTCAAATTTTGACGCAACTCCTGCAAATCCGCGAGCAGCGAGGCGCGGGGTATCTTGTGCTCATCGATCCGGACAAGTGGCCGCCGTCGCGTTTGCCGGAGGTGGCTGCTGCTGCCGGCGAGCAGGGCGCTGATGCAGTGCTCATCGGTGGCAGCCTGCTTTTAAAACCGAATTTCGATGAGCTGGTGCTGGCGATCAAGCAGGCGGCGAAGGTGCCGACGATTCTTTTTCCGGGCAGCACGATTCAGATTTCGCGCCATGCCGATGCGATTTTATTTCTCTCTTTAGTCAGCGGACGCAACCCAAATTATTTGATCGGCGAGCAGGTGTTGGCCGCGCCGGTGATCAAATATCTCGGCATCGAGCCGATTCCTACGGCTTATATGCTCATCGAATCAGGACGCACGACTTCGGCGGAATTCATAAGCGCAACGCGGCCGATTCCGCGCGATAAAAATGACATTGCGATAGCCACGGCGCTGGCCGCGCAGTATTTGGGTTTTCGATTGATTTATCTCGAAGCCGGAAGTGGCGCTGAGAAGCCGGTATCAACGGAAATGGTCGCTGCTGTGTCTACCTTTGTAAACATTCCGGTCATCGTCGGCGGCGGCATACGCACGCCGGAGGCTGCTGCCGAGCGCGTGGCTGCCGGCGCGGCGTTCATCGTCACCGGAAATGTTTTGGAGAAGGACGGGCATTCGCAGCTCATTCAAGAATTTGCTGCGGCGATTCATCAGCGATGATCCGTAGCCCCCGACCCTTGTGGCCGGATTTTAAAATGGAAGAACCTTATTGCTTCAGTACCCCACAAGGGGGTAGGACTACGCAGGACTTCACATGATCGACATCCATTCGCACTTGCTTCCTCAGATTGACGACGGTTCCACGAGTTGGGACGAATCCATTGCCATGGCGCGACAGGCAGTCGCCGACGGTACAACGGAATTGGCAGTGACGCATCACATCATCAGCAATAAAGAATTTGGCCGTGAGCCGGAAATTCTTGAAAAGTTTGCAGAGATGAAGAAGCGGTTAGCTGCCGAAAAGATCGCTCTCAAATTGCATCTCGGCTCGGAGATTTTTTATCAGCACGACATCGACTTGAAACCGCGCATCGCAACGCAGAATAACACCGGCAAATATTTTTTGGTGGAGTTTCCCATGGAAGGCATTCCGCGCGGCGCCGATGAAAAGTTCTTTGCGTTGATCATGGACGGCACAATTCCCATCATCGCGCATCCCGAGCGCAACGTTGGCTTCATGAAAAATCCGAGCCGCGCTTTTGATTTCGTGCAACGCGGCGCGATGATGCAGATGAACGCCGGCAGCCTGACGGGCAAGTACGGTGAGAGCGTCAAAGATTTGGTCACGGCGATGATGAATTCACGATTGATTCATTTCGCCGGCAGCGACGGCCATAACACCAAGCGTAGGCCAATGCACCTGGGCGAGACGTATCGCATCGTTCAGGAGACCTGGGGCGAAAAAACCGCGCGACAAATTTTTTATGACAACCCTCGCAAGATGCTGGCTGGCGAAGACCTGCGCGTGCCGGAGCCGCTGCCGATACAGCCGGTGAAGAAAGGCAGTTTGCTCAATCCGGTTCGGTTCTTCAAGAAGTTGGTGTCGTCGGATTGATAACGTCAAATCTTCCTCGAAGCCCGCTCCGATGAAATCAGCAGACAAAAAGATAACGAGCAACAGATTACACGGATTACGCAGATTAAATTCGTGTAACCCGAGAAATCAGTTGCTATTGCGCCTTCAGTTTATGATTCCAATATTGAGTTATGATAAAAGAATGGAAACGCCGTCGCCAGTCGCGAGTATAAAGAACAGCCGCTTGCTCAATTAATAATCATGCGAGCATTATTTTGAAATTCCGCCTTCGAGGTTGACTGTCAAGTATGTTTAGCTTCCTGAATACCGCCCTTTGGCCTCTTCTTGCCGCCGTCGCCCTGCCCATCCTCATTCATCTGCTCACCAAGAAAAAGCTCAAAGTCGTGCCGTTCAGCACGCTGGCTTTTCTCAAGCAGATGCAGCGCGATCAAATTCGCCGTCTCAAGCTGCGGCAGCTTTTGCTTCTGTTGTTGCGAATGTTGATCATCGCAATGCTCGTGCTTGCCTTCATGCGACCGACGCTGCAATCAGGCGGAAGCTTGCTGGCGAAGCGCGCCACGGCCACGCTGGCGATCATCATCGATAATTCGTTGAGTATGTCGGCGGTCGATGATGGCGCAACGCTTATGCAGCGCGCCCGCCGTCAAGCGCAGGCGCTGGCGACGCTGGTGCAGCCGGGAGATGAAGCCTACTTGATCAGCGCCGGGTCGCCCGCAAAGATTATCGGAGGGCCTTATCGCTCCACCGAGACGCTGGCGCAAGAACTGACGGAAATGCCTCAGCAATGGTCGGGCACCGATCTCTCCGGCGCCATTGCTCTCGGCAGGCGCATTCTGAGCGATTCAAAAAATGTAAACAAAGAGCTTTATCTTTTTTCAGATTTCCGTGCGCGCCTGCTTGCGGGCAACACTGCGGCGTCCGGTGAAAATCTGACTCGCGGCTTTGCCGTGCGCTTTGCCGCGACCGATGATCAAAACACTTCGATTGTTTCGGCGGGCTCGCTCAATCAGATTTTTGAAGCGGGCAAGACCATCGAATTTTCGGCGACGCTTGCCAACACCGGCTCGCGGGCGGCGACCGGCCAACAGGCCGCGCTTTTTCTCAACGGTAAACGAGCGGCGCAACAGACCGCGGACATCCCCGAAGGCCAACAGAAAACTTTGACGTTACGCGCGACTGCCGAATCTGCCGGTTTCATCGCCGGAGAAATTCGCCTGGAAGATGACGGCGTGTTGCTGGACAACTCACGCTACTTTGCCGCTTACGTGCCGCCGCTCCGCCGTGTGCTGTTGTGCGCGCCGAGTGAGAATGAGCTTGCCTTTTTGCGGCTGGCGCTCGATCCGCGCGGCGAGGGCAAACACATTTCTCTTCGGACTATTTTGCCTGACGCGCTCGCGCGTGAAACGTTTGCCGACACCGATGCGCTGGTGTTGGTGAATGTGCCGCGCCTCACCAGCAGCCATGCGCGACAACTCGAAAGCTTTGTGCGCGACGGCGGCGGCTTGATTGTTTTTTCCGGCAGCGCCGTGGATTTGCGGCAATACAATGAAACGCTGATGCACACGTTCGAGCTGGGGGTGTTCGGCGCATCAATGGGCAATCTAACGGCGAGCGAATCTGTGATGAAAATCGGCAAGCTGGATTTTTCGCATCCGCTGCTCGCCGGTATTTTTGAAAAAAAACCTGCGGCGTATCAAATCGATTCGCCGGCGTTTCGATTCGCGGTGCAGCTTCGCCCAGGGCCGGGCGCGGAAGTCGTTGCCGAGTACACCAACGGTTTTCCTCTTCTCGTTGATAAATCTTTCGGGCGAGGCCGCGTGCTGCTCTTCACGACGGCGGCGGATGAAACCTGGTCGGATTTTGCTTTTAAAGGATTGTTCGCGCCGATGATCGAACGCGCTGTTGCTCTCGTTGCGTCGCGGCTTGGCGCGACCACCGGTGAAGCGATCGCCGGCTCGGAATTAACCGCAAATGTTTCGACGACTTTGACCTCGCCGGAGCTGGAGATGGAAACGCCGTTCGGAGAAAGAGTGCGGGTGCGCGCCGAGGCCAGCACGACGGCGCAAGGTTATCGGGTTCGCTTTGCCGACGCGGCGCAACCGGGACTTTACAAATTGTGGAATGCGAATGAGCTGCTTTACATGTGGGCGGTGAATTTCGATGCAACCGAAGCGGCGGTGCCTGTCCTCGCCGATGGCGATGTGAAAAAAGCGCTGCCGGATTTGTCGATTGAATTTGCCGATGGCCGCACCGATCTCGCGGAGTTCGTCCGGCAGGCGCGTTTTGGAAATGAATTGTGGCCGATCTTTCTTGTTGCAGCGATTCTGGCAATGGTCGCGGAGATGTTGCTCTATCGCCAGAACAAGGAAGATGCAGTTTCTGATCAACAACGGAGTGAACGTGTTCGACGTTTCGCAGAATCAGCGTGAACGCGCTGTGTTGGTGGGAGTCGCGGGGCGCGGGGTTTCGCGCTACGAGACCGACGACTCGCTGGACGAGTTGGCGCTGTTGGCCGAGACTGCCGGCGCCGAAGTCATCGATCGTGTCGTGCAAGAACGCGCCCGCATCGACGCGACCTATTACATCGGGCGTGGCAAAGCCGAGTTCATCGGCGCACTGACCGGCGAGCAAAAGATCGATGTGATCATTTTTGACGACGATCTCTCTCCGGCGCAGGCGAAAAATCTTGGCGAGTTGATGAGCCGGTCGAATCAACTCAGTGAGGCGAAGGTCATCGACCGCAGCGGCCTCATTCTCGACATCTTTGCGCGGCGCGCCCGTTCCCGCGAAGCGCGCACGCAAGTAGAGTTGGCGCAGTTGCGCTATCTTCTGCCGCGCCTGACCCGGCAATGGACGCACTTTTCGCGGCACGTTGGTGGCATCGGCACACGCGGGCCTGGCGAAACGCAGCTTGAAACTGATCGCCGCTTGATTCGCAGCCGCATCCGTCACCTTGAAAAAGAAATGGAGAAAATCGAACGCCAGCGCGACACCCGCCGCCAACATCGTCATGAGATTTTCAAGGTGGCGCTGGTGGGATACACCAATGCGGGCAAGTCGACACTTCTTAACGCGCTCACCGGCGCGGATGCTTTTGTCGAAGATCAATTATTTGCTACGCTCGATCCGACGGTGCGCGCCATGCCCATCGGCGATCATCGCAACGTCGTGCTCATCGACACCGTCGGTTTTATTCGCAAGCTGCCGCATCATCTTGTCGCCTCTTTCAAAAGCACGCTCGATGAAGTTCGCGACGCCGATTTGTTGCTGCACGTGATCGACGTCACCCACCCGACTTTTGCCGCGCAGATCGATGTTGTGAATGAAGTATTGAAAGAACTCGGCGTGGCCGAATATCCACGACTGCATGTTTTCAACAAAGTCGATGCGCTGCAAGAAAAGGGTCAGATTGACCGCTTGCGCGAAGAATATGCGCCGGCGATTTTCATTTCCGCGCAGCGAGGCATTTTTCTCGAAGAGTTGAAAGCGCGCATCGCGGCGTTTGCTGCCTCGGAAACTGCCGAGATGGATATCGATTTGGCCAATTCCGAAACCGAGATGCTGGCGAAGTTGCACACACTCGGCAGAGTGATTCAAACAGAATACGACGGCGACAATCGCGTACACGTCAAGGTGCGTGCTTCTCAAGCGAATGCGCAAAAAATAAAACACCTGCTCGCGCAGAATAACGATCATCACACCGTAGACGCCACATTAGTCGCTCGCGAATGACATGCAACGCGGACTAAAAAACCATACTGAAATTTCTCTCCGCGTGGTTTTTTAATCCGTGTGTAAATTTCGGTTTTGACTATACAATTGTTTCGAGTCAAATTGAACTATTGACCGATCCTATGCCTCTCAAAATTCTCATCGTCGATGACGAGCCGAACATTTGCTCGACCTTGCAAGGCCTGCTCGAAGACCTCGGCCATCGCGCGCATAGTTGCTCCTCCGGTGAAGCGGCGCTTGAATTGTTGAGCCAGGAATATTTTGATTTGATGTTCCTGGATGTTCGCCTGCCGGGGATGGACGGCCTCGCAACGTTGGAGCAGATTGCCAGCCGCAAGCTTGAAGTGGCGGTGATCATGATTTCGGCGCACAGCGATGTGGAGATTGCGATACGCGCGACGCGTCTCGGGGCGTTCAATTTTTTGGAAAAACCGCTTCGCGCTGAAAAAGTCACGCTCGAAGTCAATAACTTTGCCGAGCGCCAGCGTCTGGAAAACGAGATGCGCGCGTTGCGTCGCATGGCTGGCGCTGCCGGTGAAATGATCGGCGAATCTCCAGCGATGCAAAAACTTCGCGCCGATATTCGCCGGGCGGCAACGAGCGACTCGCGCGTTCTCATTTTTGGCGAGAATGGCACCGGAAAAGAATTGATCGCCGAAGCCCTGCATGATCAAAGTGCGCGGCGCGATAAGCCTTTTGTAAAAGTAAATTGTGCGGCGATTCCTCGTGAGCTGATCGAGAGCGAGCTGTTCGGCTACGAGCGCGGCGCTTTCACCGGCGCGGCGCGGCGTAGAATCGGGCTCATCGAAGAGGCCAACGGCGGCACGCTTTTTCTCGATGAAGTCGGCGACATGGCGCTCGAGACGCAGGCCAAGTTGTTGCGCGTGTTGCAAGAGAACGAGCTGACCCGCGTCGGCGGCAACCAGCCGATTCGTTTCGACGTGCGGGTGATCACCGCCACCAACAAAAACCTTCACGACGAAATTCGCGCCGGAAGATTTCGCGAAGATCTTTTTTTCCGATTGAACGTGATTCCCATTTCCGCGCCGCCGCTGCGTGAGCGTACGGGTGATGTTCGACTTCTCGCGACGCATTTTCTGGCCGACCTTGGAAAAAATCGCAAGCCCAAAGCTTTAACTCTTGAAGCTGCGGTCATGCTCGAAAGCCATCAATGGCCGGGCAATGTGCGCGAGCTGCGCAACATCGTCGAGCGCTTGATGATCATGAGCGATGATGATGTGGTGCAACCGGAACACGTCCGCGCTGCCTTGCCGGGTCTGGCTGGGAAAATCGAGAGTGTGAGATCGGATGAGCCTGCGTTGCCAACCGACGGCCTTTCGCTCCGCGAGATCGTAGAAAATTTCGAAAAGCGCCTGCTTGAAAATACTTTTCGCGAAGCAAGGGGCAACGTCAGCCAGATGGCGCGGATGCTGCGCACCGACCGCGCGAATTTGCACCGCAAGCTGCAGAGGTATAAGATTAAATGAGATCCTAAAAAAAAAGATTTTCACGCAAAGACGCAGAGCCGCAAAGGGATCGCAAAGAAAACCAAAAGCTTCGCTCACAGAAATGAAATCCCACAGAAAAAAAATTTAATTTTTTCATTTCTGTGGGAGTTCTACTTCTATGAGCTGTGATTTAACTTTATAGCCTTTGCGAATTCTTTGCGTCTTTGCATGATGCTTTTTCTTTTCTTCATATCCAGTTCCTTTCATTGCTACGCAAACGGAGCGGAGGTCCTGTGCGTCCTCTTCATCGAATAAATTACACATTACTCTTACTCATTATTCTTGCCGCTGTAGCCCTCGCCCAAGACGATGGCTTCGCTCGTCGCCATGGCAGCAATCCGAACTATCGTCCGGGCGACTGGGTGAGCTATGGCGTGACTCGCTACGTTACCTCTGTGGCGACCGGCACGCAGGAAGTTTATTTCGGCACCACCGGCGGCATGACGCGCTACGATCTTTTTCAAGATCGGTGGAACGCGCCGGTAACCGTCAGCGATGGGCTCGCCGCCAATCTCATCACCGCCGTCGCCTTCGATGCGAGCACCGGCTTTTTGTGGTGCGGCACCTCGGAAGGCGTCAGCTTTTTGCATCCTTCGTCGAGCCAATGGACGAATATATTCAAAGATGAAATGGGCATCGGCCGTTACGATGATATTCTCTCCATCGGCTTCGGCGATCTCGATGTGTGGCTTGAAACCCGTAGCTCGACTCTCTTGCAGGGCAGCAAGTTCGGCGGCGTCATTACACGCGCCGTGCGTGGCGATCAATTTTCTGAAAATATTCAATGGTTCGGCGCTCGGGTTCGCCGGCCGGCGCAGTTTCCGCAGTTCTTCATGTCACGCGGTTATTTGTTCGACCCGCACGGCGACGTGCAGGATTTTCACCTGCGCAACGCGGAAGTGACGGTTGCGGTGAACGACGGCTGGGGAAAAATGTGGCTCGGCACCTGGGGACTCGGCGCGCTGAAGGCGGACTTGCAAGTGGAGCGTGCCGAGGCATTGGAATTCGGTTTGGCAAACTCCCGCGTCGATGCGATTGCATTGACCAAAGACGGTTTGTGGATTGGCGGCCAGGCAAATGAAAACGGCGCGAGCGGCATCACACGCTGGGATCAGCGCCGCAGCCACTGGGAATACTTTGATACGAAATACAACCGTGAGATTGCCAACGACGAGATCAACAACTTTGCCGTGGCCGGTGAAAGAATTTATTGCGCGACGCGCTATGGCGTTGCGATTTACGATACGCGAAAGGACCGCTGGCAGCGGGTGACGGTTTTTGATGGGTTGGAAAAAGAGAACATCAACGACGTTGCGGTTGATGCTAATTACCTTTGGGTGGGCAGCGACGGCGGGCTGAATCGCGTTGCGTTGAAGACGCTGGACAAAGATACGCTGGAGGTCATTGAAATTTTTCCGAACGATTTGCACCTCGTGCCGGTTTATGATTTGGAAAAAGTCGAAAACCTACTGTGGGCGGCGACCGATGAAGGCGCTTATGTTTATGATGCCGCAAAAAACACCGGCGGCTATGTTGCCGATGTTGACGGCCCACGCGAAGAAGTGGTGACTTCGGTTTCGCGCTATGAGAATGAAATCTGGTTCGGCACGTTGCGCGCCATCGAGGCTTATGACATGAACAAGAAAGCCTGGCTCGGCTCTCCGGCGCGGCAGATTTTTATTCCGTACGCGGTGAATTGTTTGGTTGCAGATTCTGCTGTGGTGTGGGCGGGCACGAATCAGGGCGTGATGCGTTACAATCGCCGCACCCAAGATTGGCGGCGCTATACGATTGAAGACGGCTTGATGGACAACCAAGTGAACGCGATTGCGATGGACGGCGACACGGTGTGGTTCGGCACTAACAGCGGGCTGACGGCGTTTCGGTGGCGCTCTCCGGGAAGAATCGATTAAGAAAAAAAACCGATTGACTTTTCATGAAGTTGTATTATACTTGGGCAAGTTGAACGCTCTGCGATTCCAATTTTATTGGCGGTGCTTATGAATGAACAAATAAAATTATTGCGGGATACCATAGCGGGCAAATTCGGCGCAAAGCAAATATTTCTTTTCGGCTCCCATGCATCCGGTAAAGCTGGAAAAGAAAGTGACATCGACTTGTGCGTCATCGCCGACTTGAAAAACAAAAGGAAGATCGATCTCATCAGTGAAATCAGACGAGAACTCATTGATCGAATTTCAAGCCCGTTGGATATATTGGTCTATAACGAAGAAGAATTCAAAGAGAGAGCCAAGCTTCGAACTACGTTAGAACATAAAATCTTGAGCGATGGGATAAAGGTGTATGGATAACAAAGACATTGCTAAAGAGTGGTTTAAGATTGCCGAATTGGATTTGACCTCCGCCGAGTTTCTTCAGAAAATGATCCCGCTTCCGGTCGAGATCATTTGTTATCACTGCCAGCAATCCACAGAAAAATTTCTAAAAGGTTTTCTTGCTTTAAACGGCGAGGAGATCAAGAAAACTCATGATTTGATCCAACTCAACAAGACGTGCCAAAAGTATAATGAAGATTTCAAATCGATAGAAGATGGTTGTTTAATGTTGACCAATTACGGCGTCAATGTAAGATACCCTTTTCCAATGGACATCAATGAAGCTGACATGAAGATAGCTTTTAGAAATGCTCAGAAGATAAAAGATTTTGTGTTAGCGAAATTCAAGATCGCAGATAGCGAAACACAAGATAACAAGGAAGGGGATTCAGCTTCGCAATCGTAGCGGGCATAGCGCGACAAATTGATTCACGCCTTGATATTCTCACCAAAGAAAAAATAAAATTCGCCAGACCCCGTAGGGGTCGAATGGTTATAACTTGGATTCCGATTTTTCTCGTCCAACTCCGTCAGGAGTGGCATCAAAACATGATGAAGATGATTGTCGATTTCAAAATAACATATCGCTCCTTCGGAGTTTTTAGAAGCATCTGATCGTTTTAGCTATAAACATTCCACTCCTGCCGGAGTGGGTCTTTCTGAGTCGTTTTGAGGAACAAAAAAGACTCCCTCCCGAATGACGACAAGGTGCGGACGGAGCCGAATTGACATTTACAAAAACCCATGGCAGAAGAAAACAAAAACAACCACCCACCCAACCTCCCGCCGGGCGTGAAGCTGCGGCACACGCTGCGCGGACACATGGACTTTATTGGGCGAATCGCCTGGTCGCCGGACGGAAGGATAATTGCGTCGCCATCGTATGACGGGACAATCTGGTTGTGGGATACTGAAACCGGCAAGTTGCTCCTTACGCTCGAAGGGCACACAAGCGGTGTCAACAGTGTCGCCTTTGATCCGACGAGCCGCATACTGGCCAGCGGGAGCGGTGACCACACGATCAAGCTATGGGATGCAGACAGCGGCAAGCCGCTGCATACGCTTGAAGGACATAAGAGCAGAGTCGCAAGTGTCGCCTTTGATCCGGCGGGCCGTATACTGGTCAGCGGGAGCAATGACAACACGATCAAGCTATGGGATGCGATCAACGGTAAGCTGCGGCATACACTTGAAGGACATAGGGGCAGAGTCATAAGCGTCACCTTTGATCCGGTAGGCCACACTTTGGCCAGCGGGAGCAGTGACACCACAATCAAGCTATGGGATGCGATCAGCGGCAAGGTGCTGCATACGCTTGAAGGACATAAGCGCAGAGTCACAAGTGTCGCCTTTGATCCGACGAGCCACATGGTGGCCAGCGGGAGCGATGACAAGACGATTAATCTGTGGGATGCGGCGAGCGGCAAGTTGCTGCGTACGCTCGAAGGCCATACCGACTATATTCGTAATGTAGGCTTTTCTGCGGATGGTCGACTGCTCGCCTCAAAGGGTAAAGATAGCTGCGTCCGGGTTTGGCCCTGCGACACTTGGGATCCGGTTGCTGTGATTCCTGAGCCAGCATCTCATCACTGGCCTCCAGGCCTCGCGTTTCATCCAACCCAGCCACTTCTGGCCACGGTCGGCTCAGACCTTTCCACACTTGCATATAGGCGAGCCTTACTCGAACCGGAGGCTTTGTACCACTTTTCTTCGGAGGATTACTTAGACTTTGACTTTGCCACACTTGAAGACGAGCGAGATCGGCTGATTCACATCTGGGAACTTGACCTCGATGTCTTGCTGGACAAAGTAGGAACAGCAAAAGCAGCGCCTCAGGCGGTGCATCACACAACGGCCAAAATTGTTTTGGTAGGCGATTCTGGTGTAGGCAAGACCGGTTTGGGTTGGCGCTTGGCGCACGGTGAATTCAAAGAACATTCTTCAACGCACGGCCAGCAATTCTGGGTGTTGAATCAACTGAGCGCACGCCGCAATGACGGTACTGAGTGTGAAGCCATTCTTTGGGACTTAGCAGGCCAACCGGATTTTCGCCTCATTCACGCGCTGTTCCTCGACGATGCCGACTTAGCGCTCGTGTTGTTTGACCCGACCGACAGCCGCGATCCTCTGCACGGCGTGGAGTTTTGGTTGAAGCAGCTCAAAGCAGCGCGGGCCTCGAGTCTGCTATCTTCAGGAAACAGGCAGGATGCCTGTGCTACGATTCTTGTTGCTGCGCGATCTGATCGCGGCGCGCCAACGCTGACGCCCGAAGAGCTGAAAGCCTTTTGCGAGCAACGCGGCATCAAGGGCTACCTCAGCACCAGCGCCAAAGAAGGCGAAGGTCTTGAGGAATTGATCCAGCGCATGAAGGCGCAAATTCCGTGGGAAGAGAAAAGCGCCACGGTTACCACCGCCACATTCAAGCGCATCAAAGATTATGTGCTGAGCCTGAAGGAGAACCGGCAAGAGAAGCAGGTGGTCGTGAGTCCCCAAGAGCTGCGGCAGCGCTTGGAGAAGACCGACGCGGACTCCGCCCCGCTGTCCAAGAACAAGGAAGCGGACTCCGCCCCGCTGCCTACGCTTATGGATGCGGAGCGGGGGCAGGGCTGGCAATTCACCGACGCGGAGATGATGACGGCGGTGGGGCATTTGGAAAACTACGGCTACGTGAAGCGGCTGCGCACTTCCAAAGGCGAGCAGCGCATCCTGCTGGCGCCGGAGCTGCTAAACAATTTGGCGGCTTCGTTCGTCTTGGAAGCGCGGCGCAATCCCAAGGGTCTTGGCTCGCTGGAGGAAAAGCGGCTGCTCAACGCCGAGTATGCGTTCCGCGAGTTGGAGAAGCTTTCGGCGGAGGAGCGCACCGTCCTGCTCGACTCGGCGGCGCTGCTGTTTCTCGAACATCACGTTTGCTTCCGCGAGACCGACCCGCTGAACGGCCAGTCGTATCTCGTTTTTCCGGAGCTGATCAACCTGAAAAAACCGGCGCTGGAAAACGAAGCCGCCACGGAAGACGGCGTGGCTTACACGGTGAGCGGTGCGGTGGAGAATGTGTATGCTTCGCTGGTGGTGCTCCTGGGCTATACGCACACTTTCACGCGCACCGATCAATGGCACAATCAGGCGCGCTACGAGGTGGCGGGCGGAATGGTGAGCGGCTTCCGCCAGGAGGCCGAGCGCGACAGCGAGCTGGATTTTGTTTTGTACTTCAGCGCCAATATCGACCGGCCAGTCACCACGCTGTTCCAGAGTTTGTTCGAGAGCTTTCTGGCGCGACGCAATCTCACGGTCTTTCGCTACGAGCCGGTGGTCTGTGCAAAGTGCGGCCATCGCCTCGACCGCGCGGTGTTGCGGGCGCGCTCGCGAGAAGGCAAGAAGTTTGCGTATTGCAGCGAATGCGGCAAGAAGCTGACGCTGCCCAAGATGGAAGAGCCGATTCAGTTGACGCGCCAGCAGCAGGAAGAGGTGGAAGCGCAGCGCCGGGTGGCTGATCTGCGGACGCGCTTCGAGCAGGCGGTCTTCCGGGTGCAGGCTTATGTGCAAGAGCTGAAGATCAAAGCGCCGGAGTGCTTCATCAGTTATGCGTGGGGCGAGGCCGAGCATGAACGCTGGGTGGAGAAGCGCTTGGCCACGGACTTGCAGAAGGCGGGCATCAACGTGATTTTGGATCGGTGGGAGAACTCGAAGATCGGCGCGAGCGTCTCGCGGTTCATCGAGCGAACCGAGAAATGTGACCGCATCATCGTCGTCGGCACGCCGTTGTATCGCAAGAAGTACGAGAACAAAGATACGAAGACGGGCTACGTCGTGGCGGCTGAAGTGGATTTGATCGCGAACCGGCTCATAGGCACCGAAGCGCAGAAGGAAACCGTGCTGCCGCTGTTGCTATCCGGAGAGAAAACCGCCGCGCTGCCGCCGTTGCTGCATGGCCGCGTTTATGCCGATTTCCGCAGCGAGCGCGATTATTTCAAGACGGCGTTTGATTTGATTCTGAGCCTTTACAATATTGCGGTCACGGATCGGGCTGTTGTTGATCTGCGGGAATCGCCGCGGGATGGGGAGATGAGGTGAGACGGCGCTTGCATTTTGCGATGGAGGACTTTACCTTGATGCCGGTTAGTAGCTGAAGAGTTTTTTGAAGCATTTCAGACACTTCTTGAAGCGTAGGAGACCAGAGCCATGAAAGACCAAGAATTGCTCGAACGAATTACCCTCAATCCGAAAATCATGGTTGGTAAGCCTGTCATCAAGGGAACACGTCTGACAGTCGAATACATCCTCAATCTTCTGGCACACGGAGCGACCATTCCCGAGGTTCTTCGAGAATATGACGGACTGACTGAGCAAGATATTCGGGCGTGTTTTTTGTTTGCGACCAAATCTATGGAAGATACCAGCTTCATGCCGCTGGATTTGGAGATAGCCTAAATGCGCTTCCTCGTGGACGAGTGCACAGGTCCAGATGTCGCCAATTGGCTTCGTGAACAACAGCACAATGTTTTCTCGGTTTACGAACAGGCGCGTGGAATGGAGGACGATGACATCATCAAGAAGGTTTTTGCTGAGAACTGGATTCTGATTACAAATGACAAAGATTTTGGAAAAATGATTTATCGAGAAGGCCGTCCACACCGGGGTGTCGTTTTTCTTCGTCTTGATGATGAACGTGCCTTTAGTAAAATTGCGACGATTCGGCGATTGCTTGAGGGGTATGCTGATCGCCTAATCGATCACTACGTCGTCGTTACGGAAAAACGAGTTCGGTTTGCGCGCAGATAGAATTCGCTGCTGGAATACAGGAGCACAATTTGGAACTCTTCGACAAACTTGCCAAAGAAGTCACCCCGCTGGCTGACCGATTGCGTCCGCAGCGGCTCGAAGATTTTGTCGGGCAGGCGCATTTGATGTCGCCGGGGAAGCCATTGTATGAGGCGATCAAGCGGCAGGACATTATCTCGATGATTCTTTGGGGCCCACCCGGTTCCGGCAAAACTACGCTGGCGCGGCTCATGGTGCGAAGCGTCCGCGCGGATTTTTATTCATTGAGCGCTGTGGCTTCTGGCGTCGCTGAAGTTCGCAAAGTGATCGACAAGGGCGTAGCCAATCGCAGCTTGGGCAAGCGCACGATGCTTTTCATCGACGAGATCCACCGCTTCAACAAAGCACAGCAAGATGCGTTGCTGCACAGCGTTGAAGATGGCACGATTACGCTCATCGGAGCGACGACCGAGAATCCATCTTTTGAAGTCATCTCGCCCTTGTTGTCGCGTTGCCAGACTTATATCTTGAAACCGTTGTCGGAAGACGAGCTTGCCCAGATTCTTGATCGCGCTTTGCAGCAGGATGGATTGTTGAAAGCTTCTGGTGTAAAACTGCGGGATGATGCGCGGTCGTTTCTTCTGCAAATCGCCGGCGGCGATGCGCGCACCGTGCTCAGCGGCATCGAGTTGACAGCCAAAATGGCGAAGCCGGATTCTTCCGGCAATCGGGAAGTGACGATTGAGTTGCTCGGCGAGGCGCTTCAGAAAAAACTAGCGCGCTATGATCGTCAAGGCGATAATCATTACGACACGATTTCGGCGTTCATCAAAAGCGTGCGCGGATCTGATCCCAATGCGGCTTTGCATTATCTCGCGCGGATGATCGAAGCCGGAGAGGATCCAAAATTCATCGCGCGACGATTAATCATTTTGGCAAGCGAAGACATCGGCAACGCCGATCCGCAGGCGCTGGTGATTGCGACCTCGACGTTCACGGCGATCACTTATATCGGTTTTCCGGAAGGTGCTCTGGTGTTGGCGCAGGCGACGACCTACTTGGCTTCTGCGCCGAAAAGCAACGCATCTTGTCTCGCGATCACGGCTGCCCGCGCGGACGTGTCGCAAAAAGGCTTGGCGCCGATTCCGCTGCCACTGCGTAACGCGGCTACTCCGCTTATGAAGAAGGAAGGCTATGGCGTGGGTTACAAATATCCCCATGACTTTCTTGGAAATTTTGTCGAGCAAAATTATCTTCCTGAAAATTTATCCGATGCGCTCTATTACAAGCCCGCCGACAGCGGAGAAGAAAAAAACATTCGCCAGCGCCTGATGAGTTTGTGGAAAAAGTACGGGGGTAAATGACCCTGCTCGAAGTTGCCGCCTGCCTTCTCCATATTCATTTCAAATGACAGTTTTTATCAAAAATAATCCTCTTCTTTTGCTGCTTGCGATGCTGGTCTCGCGAAGCATCGCACAGACTACTGCGCTTGACTCAGTACGCTCGCAGCCGGATTCGCTTGCGTCAATTGCGCCGGACTCGACGAAGCAGGAAGCTTCGAAAGGCGAGCTTGATGCACCGATTGTGTACGACGCGCATCTCATCGACAATTATGTGCAGGAGCGCACCACGATTCTAATTGGCGACGCCGTGGTCAAATACAAAAACATGACGCTCGAAGCCGGTAAAATCACCGTGGATTGGAATCGAAATGTGCTCACTGCCGAGGCGTTGCCTGATAGCCTGGTCGCGCAGGATTCTCTCGCTGATAAGAAATCGAAGAATCCTGTTCGAAGCGATTCAACAAATGGGAAAATGGATTTGGGCTTGCCGGTTTTTTCCGACGGCTCAGATCGCATGACCGGCGAGAAGATGGAATTCAATTTTCAGACGGAAAAAGGCCGGGTGTTGCGCGGGCGAACCGATTTTGAAGACGGCAAGTATTCTGGACGTCAGATCAAGCGTCTCACCGGCAACACGCTGAACGTTTCGCACGGCATCTTTACGACATGCGATTTGCCCGATGATCCGCATTTTCATTTTTCCAGCCGCAAAATGAAGATCATGGTCAATGACAAAGTCGTTGCCAGGCCGATTGTCTTGT
>Ga0247727_10008730_pt1 | contig 18680 bp, 21 predicted proteins | sample WisWelCaveWW1625_FD_202498 | JGI IMG/M metagenome (GOLD analysis project Ga0247727, IMG submission 202498) | Biofilm microbial communities from Wishing Well Cave, Virginia, United States - WW16-25 | ecosystem: Environmental > Aquatic > Deep subsurface > Groundwater > Cave microbial mat | place... | reverse complement strand
CATCCGGTATTCGGGCGATATCGCCAAGGCGCTCGGCGCGGGCGCGCACGTGGTCATGCTCGGTTCGCTCTTTGCCGGCACCGAGGAGGCACCCGGCGAGATCGAGCTCTACCAGGGACGCTCCTACAAGTCCTACCGCGGCATGGGCTCGCTCGGCGCGATGCAGAAGGGATCCGCCGACCGCTATTTCCAGGACTCCGACATGAACGTCGACAAGCTGGTGCCCGAAGGCGTCGAGGGGCGGGTGCCGTTCAAGGGCAGCGCGTTGTCGATGATCGAGCAGCTGCTGGGCGGCGTGCGGGCGAGCATGGGATATACCGGCTGCCGCACCATCGATCAGCTGCGCACCCGCTCCCGCTTCGTCGAGATTACCTCGGCCGGCATGCGCGAGTCGCATGTGCACGACGTCCAGATCGTCAAGGAGGCCCCGAATTACCGGGTCGAATAGCTAGGATAAACGCGCGTTGCACGACAAGATCCTCATTCTCGATTTCGGCGCGCAGTACACGCAGCTGATCGCGCGCCGGGTGCGCGAGGCGAGGGTCTACTGCGAAATCCATCCCTGCGACGTAGCCGATGCCTTCGTCCGGGACTTCGCGCCCAGGGGAATCATTCTCTCCGGCAGTCACCTTTCGGCCTATGAAGCAAGCACGCTGGTCGCGCCCAAGGCCGCCTTCGAGCTCGGTGTCCCGGTACTCGGTATCTGCTACGGCATGCAGACCATGGCGCAGCAACTGGGCGGCAGGGTCGAAGCCGGGAAAGTGCGCGAGTTCGGCTATGCCGAGGTGCGCGCGCGCGGCCATACGAAACTTCTTGCAGGGATCGAGGATTTTCGCACGCCGCAAGGCCACGGCATGCTCAAGGTCTGGATGAGCCACGGCGACAAGGTGGTCGAGATGCCGCCCGGATTCAAGCTGATGGCCTCCACCGAGACCTGCCCGATCGCCGCCATGGCGGACGACACGCGCCGCTACTATGGGGTGCAGTTCCATCCGGAAGTCACGCATACCGCGCAGGGCACAAAACTGCTTCACCGATTCGTGCGCGAGATTGCGGGTTGCCGCGGCGACTGGAACATGCCGGACTATGTCTCCGAAGCCGTGCATGGAATCAAGAAACAGGTCGGCAAGGACCAGGTCATCCTCGGCCTGTCCGGCGGCGTGGATTCTTCGGTCGCAGCGGCGCTGATCCACAAGGCGATCGGCAAGCAGCTCAGCTGTGTCTTCGTGGATCACGGCCTGCTGCGGTTGAACGAGGCGAAGCAGGTGATGGAGACCTTCGCCCGTCACATGAAGCTCAAGGTGATCCACGTGGACGCGAGCGCCAAGTTCATGTCGGCATTGAAGGGCGTCGCCGACCCGGAGAAGAAGCGCAAGATCATCGGAAAATTGTTTGTAGATATTTTTCAATCAAAAACAAAAACAATTCGGGGCGCCAAATGGCTCGCGCAAGGCACCATCTACCCGGACGTCATCGAGTCCGCCGGCGCCAAGACCAAGAAGGCGGTGACGATCAAGTCGCACCACAACGTCGGCGGCCTGCCGGAGAGCCTGCACCTGAAACTGTTGGAGCCCTTGCGCGAGCTGTTCAAGGACGAGGTGCGCGAGCTCGGTCTTGCCCTCGGCCTGCCGCGCGAGATGGTGTTCCGCCATCCGTTTCCGGGGCCCGGACTGGGAGTGCGGGTGTTAGGGGAAATAAAGAAAGAATACGTGCAGCTGCTGCAAAGAGCCGATGCGCTGTTTATTGAAGAACTGCGAAAATCAGGCTGGTACGATAAAACAGCACAGGCGTTCGCCGTCTTCCTGCCGGTGAAATCGGTGGGCGTCATGGGCGACGGGCGCACTTATGAATACGTGGTCGCGCTGCGCGCGGTCGAGACTGCGGACTTCATGACCGCCGGCTGGGCGCCGCTGCCGCACGATCTGCTCGCCAGGGTTTCCAGCCGGATTATCAACGAGGTGCGCGGCATCAACCGCGTGACCTACGACATCTCCTCGAAGCCGCCCGCGACCATCGAGTGGGAATGACGGAAAATCAATTGAAGCGCCAGGTCATGCCCGCGGTCAACTGCGTGGACTTTACCGGCCCGTCGCTGGTATTGCGGATCAAGCCTAGCGCGAGATCGAGATCTTTCGAAGGCGCGTAGATTGCGGCGAATTCGAAGTAGCCCATGCGACGCTTTTCCGCGCGGTCGGGATTGGTCGCGATGCCGGCGTCCAGGGCGAGTTTCCATTGCTCGCCAAGGTCCCACACCGGAGCCACCGACACGCGGGTCTGCGAACGCCGGGTGGCGGCGTTCAGCGCGTCAGCCTCGAAATTGAGCCGGGTCGAGGCCAGGTTCGCGTGCAGCGCGCCGAAGCCGGTTTCCTTGGTCATCAGGAGATCGAGCCGCCAGGAGGCGTTCGCCCGCCCCAGTCCGCGCGCCTCCTTGCCGCGCGACACCGGCAGCTGCAGCTCAGGGCGCAGCGCGAAGCTCAGCTTGCTCTTCTCGTCGTCGTAGAAACGCCACTTGGCGCCGAGCGCCGGATTGCTCCAGCCGCTTTCGGCCGTTGCGCCCGCAGGCGCGCTGCGTTGGTGCGTGTGGCCGAGAAACAGGTCGAACGCATCGGTTAACCCGCGCGTGTAGACCACGGCGGCTGCGCGATTCACATTCGTGCCGGGCGGGAGCCTGTCGCTGCTGCGCGCAAGGCTGCCTTCGAGCTGGTTGCCGCCCGTACCCTGCGTACCGGTGTCATCAGTGATCAGGGGCTGAAACGCCGGCGCCAGGCCGGGCGCGAGGACCATGCCGAGCACCGCACTGAGCGCGGCCAGGCGCGCCATCCAGCAGCCTTGCCTTTGCAAGCCGCTGACCATCCATGGCGGTTGTTTCATCTTTATATTAACAACGTAAATTCAAGTAATTACAGAATTAAGTTCAATTTTAGCATGAAGATATGCGGAGGGCGGAACGGTTCTCACAATCGGAGACGGATACTGTGGTGCAATGTCGCTCGCCACGATTTGAGCAGGAGTAAGGGCTGTTCAGTTACCGCCACGGCTTTCATGCGGGCAACCACGGCGATGTGCTCAAGCACGTCGTCCTGGTGCAGGTGCTTTCCTATCTGAGGACGAAAGAAACACCCCTCTGGTTCGTGGATACCCACGCGGGCGCCGGCGCGTATTCGCTTGACAGTCCCTACGCGCAGAAGAAAAGCGAGTTCAAAGACGGCATCGGGCGGCTGTGGGGAAAAAACCATTTGCCCCTGGCATTGGCGGAATACCTTCAACAGGTCAGGAAACTCAATCCGGACGGCGCGCTGCGCCATTACCCGGGATCGCCGCGGATCGCCCTGCAGATGCTGCGGGAGCAGGATCGGCTGCAGTTGTTCGAGTTGCACAGCACCGAGAGCGAACTCCTGCAGAAGCATTACGCAAATGCCAAGCGCAGGGTCTCGGTGCAGCCCACCGACGGGTTCGCAGGCTTGAAATCCGTCCTGCCGCCCGCGTCGCGCCGGGGGTTGGTGCTGATCGACCCATCGTACGAGGACAAGGAAGACTATCGCAAGGTGGTGATGGCGATGCGCGACGCCCTTAAGCGCTTCGCCACAGGTGTGTATGTGGTCTGGTACCCGCAGGTGCAGCGCCAGGATTCGCAGGATCTGCCCAGCCAGCTGAAGCAATTGGCGCAAGGCGACTGGCTGCAGGTCTCGCTCACGGTCAAGGCAGCGGCGGCAGACGGCCTAGGCCTGCACGGCAGTGGGCTGTTCATCTTCAATCCGCCCTGGAACCTCGAAGCCAGCCTGCAGGCCGTGATGCCGGTGCTCGTCGAGCTGCTCGGCCAGGATCGCAAGGCCCGGTTCAAGCTGCAGTTCGAGCAGACCTGAAGCCCGGGATGTTTATGGCACGATACAAGCATGGCAACTGTTGAGGACTCCGCGTACATGCGCCGGGCGCTCGAACTCGCGCAGTTCGCGCGGGAGGAGGGCGAAGTGCCCGTCGGTTGCGTGGTGGTGCAGGATGGCAAGCTCGTTGGCGAGGGCTGGAACCGCCCGATCGCGGCGGCCGATCCAACCGCGCACGCCGAGATCCAGGCGCTGCGCGCCGCGGCCGCTGCAATCGGCAACTACCGCCTGAGCGGCGCGACGCTCTACGTGACGCTCGAGCCCTGCGAGATGTGCCTGGGCGCGATGTTCCACGCGCGCATCGCGCGCGCAGTCTTCGGCGCCGTCGATCCCAAGAAGAAGATCGTGAAGCCGCAGACTGCGGTCGAAGGCGGCCTGCTTGCGGCGGAGTGCGGCGCAATGCTGAGTGAGTTTTTCGCTGCCCGTCGATGAAGATCGACATTGACGTCGCGAAGCAGCAGCTCGCCTTCGGCAACAAGGTCTACGCCGTTTCAACTTCGAAGAACGGCCTCGGAGAACTGATCGGCAGCTTCTGCACGCCGCGCGGCCGCCACATCGTGCGCGCGAAGATCGGTGCCGGACAACCCATGTACACGGTGTTCGTGCGCCGGCGTCCCACCGGCGAGATCTGGACGCCGGAATTGCACGCCCGTTATCCCGGGCGCGACTGGATGCTGACGCGCATCCTGTGGCTTTCAGGAAAAGAGCCTGGCTTCAACCGCCTCGGCGAAGTGGATACCATGCGGCGCTACATCTACATTCACGGCTCGCCCGACCTGGCCGGAATGGGCAAGCCCGGATCGATCGGTTGCATCCGGATGCGCTGCGCCGACATCGTCGAATTGTTCGAGCTCGTCCCGCCCTATACCCAAGTGGAAATCAAACCATGACCCCAAATCCCGCCATCCGACGGACTATCGAGCGCGTTTCCGCGGCACTCGTCAAGGCAGCGCGAAAATTCCCGGCCTCCATCCTCGCCGACGTAGGCGGGCGGCGCGGCACCCTGGGCGGGCGGATCCAGCCCCTTTCAAGGGGCATGAAAGTGGCTGGACCTGCTATCACGGTCGAAGTGCGGCCGGGGGACAACCTGATGATCCACGCCGCGCTGGTGCTGGCGAAACCCGGCGACGTGATCGTCGTGGACGGCAAGGGCGACCTGTCCTGCGCCCTTACCGGCGCGCTGATGGCGGCGCATGCGCAGAAGGCCGGTATCGCGGGTTTCGTCATTGACGGCGCGGTGCGAGATACCGAGGAATGCGCGCAGGGAACATTTCCGATCTTCGCGGCCGGCGCCAATCCGAACGGACCGCTCAAGGGCGCGGCGGGGCGTATCAACTGGCCGGTGTCGCTCGCGGGCACGCCGGTCAACCCCGGCGACCTCATCGTCGGCGACGCCGATGGCGTGGTCGTCGTGCCGCGCGAGATGGCCGCAGAGATCCTCGGTGCGGCCCAGGCAAAGGTGGACAGCGAAACCGATCGGATGAAGGCAATAGGCCGAGGCGAGCTGGTGCAGGCCTGGGTGGCCGAAGGCCTGAAGTCGGTCGGCGTGCTGGGGAAAAACGAAAAGCTCTAGCCGGTCAAGACCGCGATGCGTTCGCTGCCGGGCTGCAGGATGATGCCCTTTTCGCACACGATCCCGGTGATCAGTTCCGCGGGCGTCACGTCGAATGCCGGGTTGCGCACGGCGATCCCTTCCGGTGCCCAGCGAACGCCGCGATAGCCGGTAACTTCCTGCGCGGGGCGCTCTTCGATCACGATCGCGGAGCCGTCCGGAATTTCCTTGTCGAAGGTGGAGAGCGGGGCCGCGACGTAGAAGGGCAGGCGATGGCGCTGCGCGAGCACCGCCAACGTGTAGGTCCCGATCTTGTTCGCGGTATCGCCATTGGCCGCAATCCGGTCGGCGCCGACGATCACCAGGTCGATTTCACCGCGGCTCATCAGGTGCCCGGCCATGTTGTCGGTGATCAGCGTGCAGGGGATGCCTTCCTGCACGCATTCCCAGGCGGTGAGGCGCGCGCCTTGCAGGTAAGGCCGGGTTTCGCAGGCCAGCACCGAAATATCCTTGTGCTTTTCGAACGCCGTGCGCAGCACGCCCAGCGCCGTGCCATGTCCGCTGGTGGCAAGAGCGCCGGTGTTGCAATAGGTCAGCACGCGGGCGCCGGCCGGAACCAGGGCGGCGCCGTGCCGGCCGATCGCGCGGTTGCCGGCGAGGTCTTGGTTTAAGATGGCGAGCGCTTCGGTTTCCGGGTCCTTCGCGCTTTTCATCCGTTCAAGAGCCCAGAAGAGGTTGACTGCGGTCGGGCGGCTTGCGGCAAGTGTTTCGAGCGCTTTTTTTCGGTCTAGATTATTTTTAGAATCAAGTGCAAAACCAAAGGCCGCCGCGCAACCAATAGCCGGCGCACCGCGCACCACCATGTTGCGGATAGCGTCCGCAACCTGCGCCGCCGTACGGCAGGTGATGTAGATCGTCTGATCGGGCAGCAGCCGCTGGTCGATCAACTCCAGCCGGTCGCCCCGCCAGCGGATGGGCTCGATCACGTTCGCGTGATCCTGCGATCCACCTAGACTACGCGCTCGTTGCCGCCGTCCACCGGCACCTGCGCGGCGGTGGTTTTGGCGAATAACGGCCCGCACATCTCCGCGGCGAGTTCCGCGACGTCCTTCGAGGACACTTCGGTGTTCAGGAGGTTGTTCTTCTTGTACTGCTCCACGGTCAGGTTGTAGGCCATGGCGCGCGCGGCAAGCACTTCGTCGGTCCAGAGCGCGGTATCGTAGACCGCGTTCGGATGGATGGTGTTGATGCGGATGCCGTCCTTGCCCCATTCGAGCGCCGTGACGCGCGCCAGCTGGTTCATCGCCGCCTTGGAGGCGGAATAAGCCGCCGCGCCAGGTCCCGGCGCGGGCACGTTCTTCGAGCCGATCACCACGATGCGGCCGCCGCGCGGCGCGAGCTTCAGCAACGCGTGGCAGGCCTGCATCACCAGCAGGTTCGCTTCCACGTTGACGGTCATTGCCTTGCGCCACATGTCGCTGTCGATGTCCTGCACCGCCTGCGAAGCGGGAAAGATGCCGGCATTCAAGATCAGCATGTCCACGCCGCCAAAATGTTTGACGGCTTTGTCAATCACCGCAGTTACTTCCTTGCCTTCAGTCAAATCACAAACCAACCCCAGAAAGTCGCGCCGCTTCCACAAGGTCTCGATGGTGGAGTTTCGATCCAGGCCGACCACGGCTGCGCCGCGCTTTAACAGCGCCTCGGCGCAGGCCTTGCCGATGCCCGAGGCGGCTCCGGTGACCAGCGCGATCTCGCCCGCGAACAAGGGAATGGCGTCGACCGTCTTCAGTTTGGCCTGCTCGAGATCCCAGTACTCGACGTCGAAAATATGGCGCTCATCGAGTGCCTGCCAGCGGCCGAGCGCCTCGGCACGCAGGATCACGTCGATGGTGTGGTCGTAGATGTCTTCGACGATGCCGGCGTCCGCCGCCGTCCGCCCGAAAGCGGCAAGACCGAGTTCCGGATCGAGCGCCAGTCGCGGTGCTAGGTCGAGGATGCTCTTGGGCTCTTTCGCTTTTTTTTCATTCTTTTCAAAATAAACCCGATAAGCGGCGCCGAAGCCTGCCACATCGCGGCCGAGCATGGGCAACGGTTTGGTCCAGATCACGTGGTCCGGAGTGGCCGGACCGGCCTGGGATAGGCGCGCCACGTCCGGGTGACGCGCGAAACCGAGGAAGCGCGGCGCGTCGTTGCAGCGGCAGAGCAGGGGATATCCGGCAGCCTTCGAGACGTCGTAGCGGAGCCTTGCCGTTTCTTCGCGCTTGAACTCGGGCGCGACCGCAGGAGGTAGCTTGATGCCCCAGGCTTTCTTGCCTTGCAGATACCGCTCGGCCATGGAAACCAGCTCTATCATTAACTCGTAGGACTCGCGCGCCTCGGCAGCGAATGAGAACACGCCGTGGGACAGCAGCACCATGCCGACGGTATTCCGGGTCTGCTGTCGCGGGAATTCCCGGCCGCAAAAAGCGGCGAGGTCGAAGCCGGACATGACGTACGGGATCACCACCACCTTGTCACCGTAGATGTCCCGTATGCGTTCGTCGCCGTCGGGCGAATTCGACACCGAGAGCACGGCGTCGGCGTGCGTATGATCGACGTACTTGTGCGGCAGGAGGGCGTGCAGGATGGTTTCCACCGACGGCGCTGGCGCGCCGGCCCGCAGGGTGTGCGTCGCCAGCTCGTTGACCATCTGCGGATCGGACAACGCGGGCAGGGAGGCCAGCCGCCGCACGTAATCCAGCTTCACTGGGGCGAAGCCCGCGGGCTCGATGGTCTCGAGATCCCAGCCGCTGCCCTTGACATAGAGTACCGCTTCCTTTTCGCCGAAGAGGTTGTTTTCATCGAGTTTTACCGAAGTATTGCCGCCGCCGTGCAGCACCAGGGACTTGTCCCTGCCCAGCAGGCGCGAGGTATAGACGCGCAGGCCGAGCGGGCCGGCGAATTTCGCGGCCTCGGCATCGTTCCACAAACTTTTCATTGGCGCGGATTATACTTTCGGATCATGGCACGGGTAGAACTCATGACTTGGGAGCAGGCGCAGTCGATCGCCGGCCCACTGCGCTTCGCCATCTTCGTCGGCGAGCAGAACGTGCCATCGGGGATCGAGCTTGATGACCTGGATGCCGGCTGTGTCCATGCCGTGGCCTTCGACGTCGACGGCAAGGCCATAGGCGCCGGGCGCCTGCTGCCGGACGGCCACATCGGGCGGATGGCGGTGGTCAAGGAATGGCGCCGCCGCGGCATCGGCGCCGAGATCCTCGAGGCGCTGACCGCCGAAGCGCGCAAGCGCGGCCACGCTGAAGTGAGCGTTTCCGCGCAGCTGCAGGCGGCCGAGTTCTACCGCGAGCAGGGCTTTGCCGCCGACGGCAAGGTCTACCCGGAGGCAGGCATCCTGCATCAGAAAATGCTCAAGAAGCTCTAGCCTGGCCGGGTGAATTCGTACCTCAGGGTGCTGCCTTCATTGCCGGCCGCGTCGAACGGGCGCTCCGCGAATTGCATCCTGCCGTCGCCTTGCGCCAGCAGCACTGTAGAGCAGCGGGTGCCGTAATCGGCCGCCACGATCTTTGCCGCCGCCAGCACCGAAAAGAGAGGCTCAACAGCGACCGGCGTGGCCTCAAAGCGCGCCTTGACCTCCATCACCTCCGGCGTGTCCAGCAGAAGATTGCCCAGCGCGTAGCAGCCGGGTTCGAGCCGGCGCGCCCCGTCGCCGCGGTTGGCCAGCCACCAGAGCTCGTTCCGGTCGGCGACCAGGAGATTGAAGGCGCTGAAGCTTTTTTGGGCTTTTTCCGTATTTTCTATATATGTTCTTGAATTTGAATCACTCAAAAGAAAACGCGTAACCAATGCCCCCCTGGATTCCCTTGCATTTGGGTCCCTGCCGCCGCGATAGTTCGTGACTGCGGCGAAGCGTCCGGTGCGGGCAACACCCATCCAGGTGCCGTTCGCTTCCAGATCGCGTCCAGCCAGGATAGTCGGGTGATCCTGCCAGAACCCGGCGCGTGCGGCGGGACGGGCGTGGTACTCGTCGCGGTTCGCGGCGACGATCAGCGGGAAGTCAGGACGAACGCGCCATTCGAGAAGGATCAGGCACATTCCTGGCTTTCAGCTGCTGGTAGAGCTTGAAGGCCTGCTGCGGCTTTTCCTTCTTGTGCACCACGGCGCCGACCGCCTGGATCATGCCGATCGGGTCGTCGGACTGAAAGATATTGCGTCCCATGTCCACGCCAGCCGCGCCCTGGTCGATCGCCTTGTAGGCCATGGTCAAGGCATCCAGCTCCGGCAGCTTTTTGCCTCCGGCGATGACAATCGGCACGGGGCAGCCCGCGCAGACCCGCTCGAAGCCTTCCTCGACGAAGTAACTCTTGACGTAGTGGGCGCCCAGCTCGGCTGCAATCCGCGTCGCCAGCCCGAAGTAGCGCGCGTCCCGTTTCATGTCGGCACCCACGCCGGTGACCGCCATGGTCGGAATGCCAACCCGGTTGCCGGTGTCGATGAGCTGGATCAGGTTCTTGATCGACTGGTGCTCGTATTGCGCGCCGATGTAGATCTGCGTGGTGATCGCGGCGACATTGAGGCGAACCGCATCCTCGATGTCCACGGCGATCACCTCGCGCGACAGTTCGGTGAGGATGCTCTGCCCGCCTGAGCAGCGCAGTACCACCGCGTTGGTCGCCGATGGCGGAATCACGGTCCGCAGCGCGCCGCGGGTGCACATCAGAACATCGGCATACGGAATCAATGGAACGATGCTGAGGTCGATGCGCTCCAGGCCCGTCGTCGGACCTTGAAAGTAGCCGTGGTCGAACGCGAGCATCACGGTGCGTCCCGATGCGGGATTGAAAATGCGCGCTAGGCGATTCTGCATGCCCCAGTCGAGGGCGCCGCCGCCCTTGACGTAGAAGGGCTTGTTCTCCTGGGGGATGCCGACCCCGAATTCCTTGCCTTCCCTGATGTCGTCTTTGTCGGCCATGACCAATTCTACCGATATCAGGCGCTGACGAAACGTTCGACTTTGCGCTCGATCCCCAGGCTCGCCCCTTCGCGCGCCAGCACCGCCTCGAATGCCTGCTCGTCTTTCACTCCCTCGTAGACTTCCATGCAAGTTGCCGCGTCGTCGCGCCGGCGCATCCAGCGGCCACGCACGCCGGTTTCGCGCTCTATCGTTTCAAAAAGGTCTTGCACGCAAAGGCGAAGCGCAGCAAGCTGCCCCGCATCGACGCGGTAGTAGACGTAATAGTTCGTCATTGCGCGTAGGGCAGGGGCAGGACTTCGAGCGGCGCCGCCTGCGGCTGCGCGCGGATGGGCGCTTTGCCCTCGATGGCTAAGGTGTGCAGCACCGCAAGCGCTTCGTCGCCCGCAGTATTCACCACCGTACCGCTTGCCTGCCCGGGCGAATCATCGCTGAACAGTTCCTGGCCCGGCTGCAGTGCCGTGCCGCGCAGGCGGTACATCCGGCGCTTCACCGCGCCGCGATACTGGGCGCGCGCGACGACTTCCTGCCCGGGATAGCAGCCTTTGCGGAAATCCACGCCGCCGGCGAGTTCGAGGTTCACCATCTGCGGCACGAACTGGTCCTGCGTCGCCCGGGCGATCAGCGGCCGGCCGGCGCGGACTTCGGCGAGTGCCCAATCGTCCGCCGGTGCGTTCGGCGAGAAACGACCGCTCGACGAGCTGGGGGCAAGAACGAGATACCTGTCCGGCTCGATGCCGACTGCAACTGAACCGTCGCGCTCGCTCACGGCGAGCTTTTCGCCGCCGCCCGGACCCCAGCATCCGTACTGCAGCCATTCACCGGTCACATCGGCGAGTTTCACCTTTGACCTGAGGACGAACATCGACAGGCGCTTCGCTACGGCAGGCGCGAGATCGCAGGCCAGCTGCAACAGGAAGCCAGCGTCGAAGGGAATCACCAGAAAGGTCGCCAGCAGCCGGCCCTTGGCCGAGCACCAACCCGCGTAACGGGCCTGCCCGGGCGCCATGTTCGCAACATCGTTGGTCAGCTGCGCGTGCAGAAACGCACGCGCATCGTCGCCTGTCGCATGCAGCAATCCGTACGACTCCAGCTTTGCGAGCTTCATCTTGTCCACAGTAGAATGGCAGCAATTTTATTCGCTTCCGTTGTTTAAAACCCTCATCTGGCTCGTGGTCGTTGGCGTGCTGGCCGCAGGCGGCTATGCCGGCTGGTATGCAGGCACGCCGGTCGCGGTCACCCGGCTCCCCGCCGCCTTCGACATTCTGCCTGGAACGAGTTTCCGGGGTGCTGCGCAGCGCATCGAGGATTCCGGCATCGCCGTCGGCCGGCTGCGGTTCGAACTGCTGGCGCGGGCGCTGGGGCGGGCGCAGGACGCGAAGGCGGGCAGCTACGAACTCGCGGCAGCGCCGACGCCGCTGGAACTGCTGGACAAGCTGACGCGCGGCGATGTCACCCAGACCGAGGTCCGCTTCATCGAAGGCTGGACGATCCGGCAGCTGCGCAGTGCGCTCGACGGCAACGCTTTCCTGCGTCACGACACGCAAGGCCTGAACGACGCACAGTTGCTGAGCAAGCTCGGCGCCGGGGAGCCGCACCTGGAAGGCCTGTTCTTTCCGGACACCTATCTCGTCGCCAAAGGGTCCAGCGACTTGAACGTGCTGCGGCGCGCGTACCTGGCGATGCAGCGCCACGTGGCGCAGGAATGGGGGCAGCGGGAGCCGTCCATCCCATACAAGTCGCCCTACGAGGCGCTCATCATGGCCTCGATTGTCGAGAAGGAAACCGCGCGCGCTGCGGAGCGCGAATTGATCGCGGGGGCTCTCGTCAACCGGCTGCGGATCGGCATGCTGCTGCAGGTCGACCCGACTGTGATCTACGGCCTTGGCGAGTCCTTCGACGGCAACCTGAAGAAGGTCCACCTGCTGACCGACGCCCCCTACAACACCTATACGCGTGCGGGGCTGCCGCCGACGCCGATCGCCGCGCCGGGGCTCGCGTCGCTGCGCGCAGCGTTGCGGCCGGCGCAGACCGGCGCGCTCTACTACGTCGCGCGCGGCGACGGCACGAGCGAGTTCTCGCGCACGCTCGAGGAGCACAATCGCGCCGTGCGAAAATACCAGTTGCATGGCGGCCGCTAGTTTGCGCGGAAAGTTCATCACGCTCGAGGGCGTCGACGGCGCCGGCAAATCCACGCACGTCGCCTGGATCGCCGAGCGGCTGTCTGCCGCGGGTCGCGACATCGTGGTGACGCGCGAGCCCGGCGGCACACCGTTCGCGGAAAAACTGCGCGCGCTGGTTCTGGCCGAACCGATGGATGCGCTCTCCGAAACGCTGCTGATGTTCGCGGCGCGCGCCGACCATGTGCAGAAAATCATCTCGCCGGCGCTGGCGCGCGGCGCCTGGGTGCTCTGCGACCGCTTCACCGATGCAACGCTGGCGTATCAGGGGGCGGGCAAGGGGGTGGCGCCGGACCTGATCCGGCGCCTCGCCTCGTCGATCCATCCCGGCCTGGCACCAGACCGGACGCTGGTCTTCGATTGCCCCTATGACGTCAGCCGCGCGCGCCTGAGCGCAGCGGGACGCGCTTTGGATCGTTTCGAGGCCGAAGAGCGGGCGTTCTTCGATCGGGTGCGAGAGGCCTACCGCGGCCTTGCCACATCGGAGCCAGGCCGGATACGCATCGTCGATGGTTCGAAGAGCTCGACGGAAGTTAAGCTAGAAGTTTCAAAATACATTTCAACATTCTGATTTTATGATATTAAATATTCAAGAAGAGACTTGGGCACGATTGATCGTCAAGCTCGATCGCTTGCCCCATGCGCTACTTCTACACGGCGCCCCTGGTGTCGGGAAACTTGCCCTTGCCGAGCGTTTCGCGCAGCTCCTGCTGTGCGAGAAGGCTGAGCGGGGCGCCCAGCCCTGTGGCGCCTGCGACGGCTGCCGATGGTTCCTCGGCGCAAATCATCCGGATATCCGCTACCTGGAGCCCGAAACCCTGGCACGCGGCGTGGCTATCGCGGAGGAGGGCGAGGAAGAGAAGGCGAAGGACGGCAAGCCCTCAAGCCAGATCAAGATCGATCAGGCTCGCGCCCTCGGTGACTTCGTGCACCTGGCGTCGCACCGGGGCGGCCGGCGCATCGCGATCATCCACCCCGCGGAAGACATGAACAGCGCGACCGCCAATTCGCTGCTCAAAATCCTCGAGGAACCGCCCCCGGGCGCAGTCTTCCTGCTTGTTTCGCATCGGCCGGCGCGCTTGCTGCCGACCATCCGCAGCCGTTGCGTGCCGGTGCCGGTGCCGCTGCCGGATCCGCGGGCAGCGGCGGCATGGCTTGCCGCGCAGGGCGTGCGCCATGCCGAACGATGGCTCGCGTTTGCGGGCGGCGCACCGCTGCGCGCGCTGGAGTATGCGACCGGGGAGCGCGGCGAGGCGATCGAGCGCGTGCTGCGCGGCATCGCTGCCGGCGACCGTGCGTCGCTCGCGGAAGCGAAGGACCGCGAAGCCCTCGAACCTCTGGCCGAGGTACTGCAGAAAATTGCGCTGGACCGTTCGTTTGCAGCGCTTGCCGGCCGCAACAAGTACGGCAGTAGCGCGGTTGCGGGCGATGCTCGCGCATGGCTTGCATATGCCCGCGCAATGGGTCGCAATCGGTTGCTGACGCGCCACCCGCTCAATGTCAAGCTGTTCGCCGCTGAGATGGTGGCCGGCATGCCCGGGCGTTAGCGTGAAGCGGCGGCAGGTCCTGCAGGCGTTCGTGCTCGCGTCTTTGATGGCAACGCCGGGCCTAGCTATCGCTCAGGCGCTCGACCAGTTCCTGAAAGCGGTCGAGCAGGGAGACGCCAAGACCGTCGCAGCGCTTCTTAACCGCGGCCTGGACCCGGATACCGCCGATCCCGTTGGCAACACGGTGCTGATGATCGCATCGCGGCTTGGCCACCAGGACCTGGTCGCGCTATTGCTGGACCGCAAAGCCGGCGTGCTGCGGCGCAGCCCGCATGGCGACACCGCACTCATGTTCGCGAGCCTCAAGGGACATCTTGGCATCGCGAGGCTGCTGGTCCAGAGTGGCGCACTGGTCGGGCACGACGGCTGGGCGCCACTGCATTACGCTGCGTTCGAGGGCCGCAGCGAAGTCCTGAAATTCCTCATCGACAAGGGTGCGGACAAGAACGCGCTGGCGCCCAACGGCTACTCGTCCCTGATGCTTGCCGCGTATGGCGGCCACCTGGAAGCCGTGCGGACGCTCCTCTATGAAGATGCTGATGTGCGATTGAGGGGGCCCAAAGGGGAGACAGCCCTGGGAATCGCGGCAACGCGGAAGGACCTGGAGCTGGAAGGCCTGCTGAGGCGGGCTGGCGCGGTAGATTAGCCGGTCCTGCAAATTACTTTACATAATACACATTGTGCACTACTTAGTTCAGGCTACCCCGGGAAGGGACGGGAAATCGCGCCACCGGAATGCCCTCGTCCACCAGCGCGTCGTGCTCCGCCGCAGTTGCCTGACCGCGGATGGCTCGGGCCGGGCAATCGCGGTAGAAGATCCTGCGCGCCTCCGCCGGGAAATCGCTGCCGACGTCCTCGGACTTGGTGAGAATCTCATCCAGCATGCGTGAATACAGTATCTGGGCGACGGCGAAAGGGTCCTTGCCTTCCATGTCGGGGGTTTTCTGGACCGAGGCCTCGGGCAGTTTTGGGGGTTCCTGAGCGCCCATGTTCAGGCGGGGCGCGGAAAGTCCTCGCTCGATGGTGGCATCGCCGCAAACTGGACAGGTAAGCAAGCCGCGCTTCTTCTGCGAGGCGAAGTCCTTTGCCGAGCCGAACCAGCCTTCGAACCGGTGGCCAACCTTGCAGTTAAGGTCGAAAACGATCATAGCCTTATGATTCTAACCTGCTTTCCCCTCAAACCCGGAAATGAAGGCCTTCAGCTGGCCCTTGAAGGCTTTGATGTCCCGCGCGCGGTAGCGCTTCAGGATCGCCTGCTCGCGCCGGCGTGCCCGCGCCACTACCGGGCGAATGCGCTTCCTGCCGCGTACCGTGAGCTCGACCAGGGACTGGCGCAGATCCATGCCGCCGGCGACGCGCCGCAGCAGGCCGCGGCGCTCGAGGCGATCGAGCAGCTTGGAAAGCGTCGGCTGCTTGAACAGCGTGGCGCGCGCGAGCGCGCCCACCGTGTAGCCGCCGCCGGCCGAGAGCGTCGCCAGCACGCGCCACTCGGGGACGCGCATCCGCACCGGCTTCAGCAGCGCGTGGAAGTCATGCAGGATCACGTGGCTGGCGCGCGCCACCAGGTACGGCAGGTAGTCGTCCGGAAAGACGTAGGCTGGCCGCTTCCTCTTTACATGCTTTTTCATTGACCCATGAATAATCATGCAATACGATAGAACAGCTTCTTAGCGAGGGCAAGCGCCATGATCGCCGACCGGATCGAGGGCAAATGGATAGACCTGTTCGCCGACGTGTTCGCGCGCTGCAAGGTTGCCGCCGGCGACGCCTGCGCGGTGCTCTCCGAAACCCAGTCGCGCGCCCTCAACGTGCAGCTTGCCGAGCTTGGCCTGGCCCGCCTGGGCGCGCGGCCATTCCACGTCATCGTGCCGACGCCGCGGCAGACGGCGCCGGTCCCCATCCGCTCCACCGGCGCTTCGGTGGCGCTGCAGGGCATGAATGCCGCCATCAGCGCGCTGGCGAGCTCGGTATTCGTTGCGGATTGCACGCTGGAGGGCCTGATGCATGCCGCCGAATTGCCGCAGGTCCTCCAAGGCGGGGCGCGGGTGCTGTACATCTCCAACGAGCATCCGGATGTGCTGGAAAGACTTGCTCCCTCCCCCGCCGACGAACAGCAGGTGAGGGCAGGGATGCGCCTGATGCGCGCAGCAAAAAGCATGCTGGTCACCTCCCTCGCCGGCACCCGCCTCGACATCCGCATTGAAGGTGCCCGGGTAGGCGGCGTCTGGGGTTACACCGAGAAGCCCGGAACCCTGTCGCACTGGCCGGGCGGCCTGTGCCTCGGTTTTCCCAAAGCAGGCAGCGTGAATGGCAGCCTCATCATGGCCCCCGGCGACCTGAACCTCACTTTCAAGCGCTACCTCGAGTCGCCGGTCCGTCTGAAGATCGAGAACGACTACGTGACGAAGATTGAAGGCGATTCGCTCGATGCCGAGCTGATGCGCGAATACTTCACAGCCTGGGGCGACCGCGATGCCTATGCCGTCTCCCACGTCGGCTGGGGGTTGAATACGCGCGCCCGTTGGGATGCCCTCGCGATGTACGACCGGCGCGACGTCAACGGCACGGAGCAGCGGGCCTTCGCCGGCAACTTCCTCTACTCGACCGGGGCGAACGAAGTCGCCGGCCGCCATACGCTGGGCCACTTCGATCTGCCCTTGCGCCATTGCACCATCGAGCTCGACGGCAAGGCGGTGGTGCGTGATGGAAAACTCGCGGCAAGCTCCTAGCGTGATCCCGTGACGCCGCTTGTCTTCCTGCACGGGGTTGGCGGCGGCCACCATGCCTGGGAGCTGCAATTGCCCTATTTCGGCGGCCTCGGCTATCCGTCGCACGCCTGGGATCAGCCGGGCTACGGCCACAGCCCGAGCGTCGAACCCTACGACCTCGCGCGGGTGAGCGCGTCGCTCGCGCGCCTGATCGAGTCGCTCAGCGATGAGCCGGTCGTATTGGTCGGGCACAGCATGGGGGGAATGATCGCGCAAGAGACTTACACGCGCCACCCAATGCTCGTCAAGGCGATGGCGCTGTGCTTCACCAGCCCGGCTTTCGCCGGCGGCAGCAGCGATTTCACCAGGCAGTTCATCGCGGCACGCATCGGGCCGCTCGACCAGGGCAAGACCATGGCGGACATCGCCGCGCAACTGATCCCGACCATGGGAAGCCATTCAAAGCTTGCGGAACAGATCATGGCAGGCGTGCCGCCGGAAACCTATCGCAAAGCCGTGCATCTGCTCACGACTTTCGATCGCAGGAAGGAACTGCCCGGCATCAAGGTGCCGACGCTGATGATCGCCGGCTCGAACGACAAGACCGCGCCGCCGGCGATGATGGAACGCATGGCGCAGAAAATTCCGGGCGCGGAGTACGTGCTGCTCGAAGGCTGCGGGCACCTCGGCCCAATGGACCAGCCAGACTCCTTCAACGCCGCCCTGCTCGCTTTTCTGCGGCGCCACAAACTATGAATGATCCGCGCTACTCGGTCGCCGGTTCCGGCCATGCCCTCAGCCGCAAGCAGCAGGAGCTGATCGATCTCGCGGAGTCGCTCGGCCCGGCCTTCGCCAGGCGCGCGGAAAAGTACGACCGGGAGGCGAGTTTCCCCTTCGAAAACTATGCCGACCTGAAAAACGCCGGCCTGCTGGGCCTGTGCGTGCCGGAAAGGTTCGGTGGCAAGGGCGCCGACCTGCGCAGCTACGCGCTGGTTTCGGCCACGCTCGGCAAGTACTGCGGCGCTACGGCCCTCACCTTCAACATGCATGCCTGCTCGACACTGTGGCCGGGCGTGCTCGCGGACGACCTCGATATGACCGCCGAGCAGAAAAAGGAGCACGAACGCTACCGCAGCGTTCATTTCAACCGCGTAGTCAAGGAAGGTGCGATCTACGCGCAGCCTTTCTCGGAAGGGAGCGCCGCTGCGGCAGGCAGAGCGCCCTTCGGCACGCTCGCCGCCAAGGTGGACGGCGGCTGGCGCATCAACGGCAGGAAAATCTTCGCTTCGCTTTCCGGCGCAGCGCAGTACTACGGCGTGCTTTGCACGGAGGACAAGCCGGACCGCTCGCTGCGCGACACGCTCTACATGGCAGTGCCCGCAGAGGTGCCAGGCTTCAGCATCACCGGCGACTGGGATCCGCTCGGCATGCGCGGCACCGTATCGCGCACGCTCGTCTTCAAGGACGTGTTTGTGCCGGACGACGCGCAGATGATGCCGCGCGGCATCTATTTCCAGGCAGCGGGCCGCTGGCCGCACATGTTCACGACCCTGTCGCCGACTTACATGGGCATCGCGATCGCCGCCTGCGAATTCACGGTCAAGTACCTGCGCGGCGAACTCGAGGGCATGCCGCCGGTGAAACGGCGCATGTATCCGACCAAGCAGATCGCGGTCGCCGAGATGTGGGTCAAGCTCGAGCAGACGCGCGCCCTCTTCCTGCGCATGCTGGAGGATGCCCGCGTGGATCCACCGAAGGACGCGCGCCTGCGCGCCTATGCTGGCCAGTACACGATCATGGAGAACGCCAACGCGTTGTGCGCGCTGGCGATACGCACCTG
>Ga0247727_10008729_pt1 | contig 18680 bp, 16 predicted proteins | sample WisWelCaveWW1625_FD_202498 | JGI IMG/M metagenome (GOLD analysis project Ga0247727, IMG submission 202498) | Biofilm microbial communities from Wishing Well Cave, Virginia, United States - WW16-25 | ecosystem: Environmental > Aquatic > Deep subsurface > Groundwater > Cave microbial mat | place... | reverse complement strand
GTTGTAAGTTTTTGCCACTCGCCTGCGTATTCCATGGTGGACGAGCCAAAAAGACCCAAGGGGTCAACCGGAGTGAGCCCAGGCGACGTGATCTCCCAGGCGCGTGCGGGCAATACCGACGCCTGGGGCGAACTCTATCAGCAGTACGCGGGCGCGATTTTCCGTTTCTGCCGCCGGGCACTGCCTGCGAAAGAAGATGCCGAAGACGCCACGATGGAAATCTTTCTGAAACTGCGGGAGAAGATCATCCAGTACGATTCCAGCCGCCCCTTTACGGCCTGGCTCTATAAAGTGGCCGCCAATCACTGCTGGGACATTCTCCGCCGCCGCCGCGTCCGCCAGGACCTCGAGACTGGTGAAATCGAGAATCTGCCGCTTGAGCATCCCGACCCGAGCCAGCTTCAACAGTTGGTAGACCATCGAACCAGCCAGCAGGTTCGCTCCGCCCTAGCCAAGCTCCCAGCTCGCGCCCGCATGGCTTTGGTTCTGCGGTACTACGCAGAAATGAGTTACGACGAAATTGCCGACTCCCTGGGCGTCCGCCGCCCGTTTGTCGGTGTCGTCCTACTGCGTGCCCGCCACCAGTTGCGCGATCTACTCGGCCAGACGGGCGCTGCCGGTTTCTCTGCGAGAGGAGCATCATGAACCACGTTGATGAAGTCTCCTGCTTGCTGTACCTGGATGGGCAGCTCGAACGCTCCCGCGCCCTCGAGCTTTCGTCCCACGTCGAGGGGTGCCCTCAATGTCGCGTACTTCTTCAGGCCCTCGAGCGTGAATCGAAATTCCTCGCCCAATCTCTCACAGAAGCCGATGAAGCCATTCCCGCCCGCCTGACCTCAGCGCCGACTCGCAAAGAAAAGCCGTGGGCCTGGGTCGTTTCTTTTGGGCTGGCTTCCGCCGCGCTGTATGCCCTCTGGACCGGCGTGATCGAACCCGTGGTCAACCAGTTTTCCCAAGTGGGTCTCGGCGAGCGAAACATCTTCATGGTCATGATCTTTGAAGGAGCCCTCTGGAAAGGATGGGGAGATATGCGAAACGTCATTCAAGGCCTGGCGATGGCTGCCCTGGGATTCCTGGCGCTGTACCTGCTTCGTCGCACTTGGCGAAGAGGCGCCACTCTTGCTCTAGTGATTGCCTCTCTCTTTGCGGCACTGGCTTTGCCCGCTCCCGCCGGGGCCGCCGAAATCGTGCACAACAAGCAGAATTACACGCTCAATGCCGGCCAGACCGTGGAGAACGATCTCATCGTCATGGCCCGCACCGGTCGCATTGATGGCAACGTCTCCGGCGACCTCATCTTTTTTGGCCAGAATCTCACTGTCAACGGCAGGGTCTCTGGCGACGTCATCGCCTTCGCCCAGTTGATTCGCATCAATGGCTCCGTGCAGGGCGACGTTCGCTCCTTCAGCAACACACTCTCGCTCACCGGCATCGTCGGCAAAAACATCACCGCCTTCAACGAAAACTTCGACTTCGATGCCAAGTCCGAGGCCAATGGTGTGATGATTTTCAGCGCTGAGGCCAATCTGAACGGGCGCGTCCGACGCGATCTGATGGCCTTTGTTCGCAATCTAGTTCTGAATGGATTCATCGGCGGCAGCACCCGGGTCCGGTCCGAGCACCTCACCATCTCCGCCTCTGCACAGCTGGATGGCAAAGCCTCGTATCGTGGCCCAAATCAGCCCGAAGTTTCTCCTCAGGCCAAACTTGCCAGCCCGCTCGAAATTGAAATCGTGAAGCACCGTCCGGCCTACTATTCGGCCCGCTTCTACATTCACCAGGCCCTTCGCTGGGGCGCGGGCTTCGTTCTCGGGCTGATCCTGATCGGACTGCTTCCCACTTTCTTTGCCGAGACCATGAACTCCACCCGCAAGTTTGGCCTCTCCCTGGGTATTGGCGCTCTGAGCGGGCTGGCCTGGGCTATCCTGATCGTAACGAGTTGCGCTTTGCTGTTTATCGGCGTCTGGGGCGGCTTGGCCACTTTGATTGCCTTCTTTCCCATCGCCTACCTCGGCCACATTTTTGTTGGTGCCTGGGTCGGCGAATTACTCATGGGCCGAGCCGCCGGCACGCAGGGCGAGATTGCTCGCATGGCCGTGGGTCTGCTCGCAACTCGCGTTCTGGGCATGATCCCGTATGTGGGTGGGCTGGTTTGGCTTGTTGTGTTCCTCGCCGGCGCCGGCGCCATCCTCCACGCCATCTATTCGCGCAACCGGCCCTCCGCTGCCCCGTCTGCCCCGGTCCCGGCCGTACCGGTTGTCGCCTAACTCATCTGGCTTCGCCACTAGAAGAGAACGGGCCGACTTGTGCCGGCCCGTTCTTGCTCCCATCATTTTCTGAAGTGTGCGTCGAGGGCAAAGGTAACGAAGAATCCCTCTATCTTGTTTTGCTTTTGACCGGCCTACCTCTTCCTCACCTTGTCGGTCACAAGCACTGGGTTCCCCACCGGTCGCCGGAAGAGCAGCCCACCGAGCGACACCATATCTCCCGCCACCAGTGAGGCAAACGATGTCCCCTCAAAGTCCGTCTGCGCCGACGTTTTTGCTTCCACCGCGCTGATGCCCGCGCTGGTGAATACGGACGGCAAAGTGTTCACCGTAAAGTCCGTCGCGTTCAGCTTGGCATCCACCTTCGCCGTAAACTGCGCCTTCTTCAACCGCACCCGGTCTGCCTGCACCGTGCTTCCGCTGGACGCCGAATCCCGCCTCACTTGCACCCGTTGTCCAACCAGCAGATCCACCGCGCTGGTAAAACTCAATCCTGCCGGCACGGTCAGCCCGTCTTCATCTATCTCAAATGTCGCCGCCGCCAGCGTCACCGTCAGCACGTCTCCCACTTCCAGCCCCGTTACACCAGGCACCGCCTCCAGCAGCACGAATGTGAAGCTGTTATTCAGAGTGTCCACCGCCGCAATCGTTCCATCCATCTCGGACTGGCTGGTATCCCGGTCTTCCAGCTCCACTCGCGTCGCCAGCAGAGTTCCATCCGAACGCAGGATCAGGTCCACTTCGACAATCTGGTTGATCAAGAGGCACGCAATATTTGCCGACGAGCATCCCGCCGCCAAAAAGTCGCTAAACAGGGTACTCGCGTCGGTATTCACCGTGAGTGTCCCCTGGCTTGTCTGCATCGTAAATTGCTGGCTCACTGGAGTTACGGTCGCGACCTGCCCCAGCACGTCCTCAAGCTGGGCTGCTCCACCACCGGTCGCAAACGGTCCGGCGGTGAACCCTCCGGCCGCGGTGAAATCCACTCCCAGGGTGGGCGTCAGCAGACTGTTCAGGTTCGCGTCCACCAGCAGCGCCGCGGGCGAATTTGCCTGAATCGTCTGAGCCGGGGAGAAAGCGATCGTAGCCGTCCCGGACGCATTCGGCTTGGACTCACACACATTATTAGGCGGCACGTTCGAGCAGCCCGCCAGTGGGCCCACCGAATCGTTTTTGAAACTCAGCTCCGCGTTGGCCAGTGTCAGCGTCATGCTGCTGTAAGTTCCTGCCGGCACTGTGGCGGAGCCCAGCAGCGCCACTTCTGTCTCCAAGTGTCGCAGTTCCACCTGCACCGGCGACGAGAGCAGCGACACATTGCCCGGGTTCAGCGTTGCTCCCGTAATCGTCATCTCAAAGGAGAGCACGGTCACACCGGCTGGCGGCGTATCTGTAATCAGCACGCTTACCGCCGAGCTCCCTGTCGGCGGCGGAGCTCCTCCGCTGAAACCGCCCACGTCGGTTCGCCCGCAGCCAGCTCCCAATACGAGCCCAAGAAGCAATACTTCCGCCGCCATGCTCCAGCGTCGCATCGCGCTCACTCCCAGCCTTTGGCTTCTGTCTCTTCTGGCCATTGAGATAGTCCTCAGCTCGCCTTTCCCTCCCTCAGTCACTCTCTTTCCAGCATAGCACTGTGCTTTTACGAAGCCCGGCAAACTCCTTTGTCCGCCGTAACTCTTTCGCCTCCGTCCGCACCCCAAAAAAATCGGGCCGAGCGCATTCCGCACCCGGCCCGATGGTACGCTCGGCTGGAATTGTAATCTACTGAGCTTGTCCCTTCGCCCGCAGGAGCAGCCGTGTGCCGCTCTCCAAACGCACATTCCGCACGGACGAAACGATCACCGACCCATGAGACACGCTCGATGCCGCCGAGCTCAACGACAGCCCGGGCAGCCCGATCACGCCATGACTCGAGGAGTTCAGCGCGCCAGCAGCATTCGACCCGGCTATGGAACTGCTCGCGCCTGTTGCCGTTCTCGCCGTGGCGTTCACCGTGCTTGCAGCCGCGCCGCCTACCGACCCAGCCGCATTCGTTACTGTTCCGGCAGCAGCGCCCGCCGTCGAGCCAACGCCGCCCACCAACCCGCCACCAGAGCCAGCCGCTCGGCCTGACCCGCCTGCCGACCCACTGCCGGCCACAAAGTTGTCGTCCGCAGAAGCGGCTGCAACAGTCTGCGCTGCCGCCACTGCCTGGATAACCACGTTCACTGGCACTTCCCTGCCATCCTTCAGTATGCAGTGGTCAAACACAATTCCCAGCGCCGATTCTGCCTGGCCCTTGGCTCGGGCTTTGGCCTGAGTCACGTGTCCAACCAGCTTTGCACCCTTCGGGATGACCACTTCTTTGCCGGACTTTACTGCTTTGGTCGTCCGGGCCACGACGCGGTCGCCCTCTTTGTTCTTGCGGACGTCCACGGCGCTCTGAAGCGTAGCTTCGATCACCGAATCGCTTGAGAGGTTGATCGAGTTCTGCCCGGCCTGCGCCGACGCAGAAGCCGATCCGCTCCCCGAGGCCTGTGCACTTGCTTCCTTTTTGCCAGACTGCTCCTTGGACGCCTTGGCTTCCTGCGAAACCTGCGCACTTCCCTGCGCTTGCGCGCCAGCCTGACCCGCCTGTGCGGCCGCCTTGGTCTTCGCTGCGGCGTCGCTCTGCGAGCTGGCCGACTGTGCTGGCGCAGTCCCGATCACCAAGAGTCCGATAACGGCTACGACGATGAATCTCCTCATGTATCTAGTCCTCCTCTTGATTGTCTTGAGCTTGAATCACTGCAAGGGTCCCCATTCGGACAGACTTCCCCCACGCGCATCTTTCCTCGCGCAATCCCCGCACCAATTGCGGAAGTTGTTGGCTGGTAAAAATTTAGTGGATTGCGGGCGCGCGGCGCAAACTGCTCTTCGGCGTCGAAAGGTTACATTTTAGGGAAGTTTTACCCGTCTTGGGAAATTCGACCGAAGTGTGCCTCAAGCCTTTCAGTGGCCCGGAACAATTCCCAGGCTCTGGCCCACCTGAGCCAGGATGTCCGCCGCTCTCTCCAGGTCGGCTCGCTTGTGGGTCGCGGTGACGATCGCCCGCAACCGCGCCTTTCCCTCCGCCACTGTCGGATAGCCCACCGCCGGCGCGTACACACCCGCCTCAAAGAGCTTCCTCGAAAACTCAAATGCCTTTGCCGCTTCCCCCACATGGATCGGCGTGATCGGCGTTTCGCTGGCCCCAGTGGAAAACCCCCGCTTCTTGAGCAGGCGCTTGAAGTACTTGGTATTTGCCCACAACTTCTTGATCAGCTTCTCACCGTCTGGCGAATCCAGCAGTGCAAACGCCGCGGCGCACGTTGCCGTCACCGACGGTGGATGCGACGTCGAAAACAGAAAAGGCCGTCCGCGGTGATAGAGCCATTCAATCAACTCCCGCGACCCGCACACGTACCCGCCCATCGCCCCGATCGCCTTGCTCAGCGTGCCCACTTGAATGTCCACGCGCCCGTGGCACCCCAAGTGGTCCACAGTGCCGCGCCCGCCGCGCCCCAGCACACCGGACGCATGCGCGTCGTCCACCATCATGATGCAGTTGTACTTCTCCGCCAGATCGCACAGTTGTGGCAGTGGCGCAATGTCCCCATCCATCGAAAAGACGCCGTCCGTAATCAGCAGCTTGCGCCCCGCCCAGTCGGCTGTCTCCTGGCAGAGCTGCTCGCAATCCGCCACGTCCTTGTGCTTGAACACTTTGATGGTCGCCTTCGACAGCCTGCAACCATCAATGATCGACGCATGGTTCAGCTCATCGGAAATAATCAGGTCGTCCTTCCCCAGAATCGCCGCCACCGTTCCCGCATTCGCCGTAAAGCCCGACTGGAACACCACGCACGCCTCGGTGTTCTTGAACCGCGCAATCTGCTCCTCGAGTGCCATATGAATCTTCATGGTTCCCGCGATCGTCCGCACCGCACCCGCACCCACGCCCCACTGCTTCGTTGCCTCGAGCGCCGCGCGGCGCATCGCCTTGTTTGTCGTCAGCCCAAGGTAGTTGTTCGAGCTGAGGTTAATCACCTCGTGCCCGTCGAAATTCGCCACCGGCTTCTGCTCGCTCTCCAGCACCCGCAGCCGGAAGTACAGTCCCTTCGCCTTCAGCTCTTCGAGCTGCTCCTGCAGATACCGCAGCGGATTCCTCTCCGTCTGAAGAGTTGTGGTCGTCGTCATTTGGTCGCGGTCCCCTGAGGGTGTCGTTTCGCGATTCATTTCACAGGCCGATAGAGGAACTCTTCCTCCCGGCCCTCGCTTGTCTTTTTATCGCTGACCAAGAGGAATACCTGCAACCGGCCATCATCCAGTTTCCGAAACGTCATGCCGTCAAAGAAGGCTTCCCTGGGTGTTTTCTTGACCAACGGGAACTTGATGGAGACATCCTTCTCCTCCCACCCCACAAGGCCTGAAGTGAAGTGCTTGAGCTTGAGAATCAGACTCCCGTTTTCTTCCACGATGGTCAGCAACTCGTAGAAAACTGCCTTCCCCTTTTTCACGAGCCTGTACATACCCATCATGCTATTGCCCAGGGGCGGGCTCCAGATTTCTTCCGAGACGCCGCCAAACGCCTCCCCGGTCCAATGTCCCGCGATCCACGAAACATCTTGGATCGTCGCTGCTGGCATACTGTCTGGCTTCTCGAGCTTCAGTGTATGCGGCGAACTTCGCGTTTGCGCCTGCGATGGCCAGCCAAGACCGGCAAAAACCAGAATCGTCACAGTAATTGTAACCAGAATGGTGAGCCCGTTACGCCTCATGTCCTTCCCTCCTCAGATTGGGCTTCGACCACTCTTCCAACAGCCTAACGCGGAATCCCGTTCGGATAAAAGAGGATTTTGCCCGCCGCACCCTTTTCCAGCAGAGCAAACGCGTCGTCGAAGCGCTCGAGCCCCATGCACTCGCTGAAGAGCGGCTCCAGGTCCAACCTTCCCGCTTTGAGCAGCGACGTCATCTGCTCCCACGTCCCGAACATTTTTCGCCCGTAAATCCCCTGCACCGTCACGCCCTTGAAAATAATGTCCCTTACCAGGTCAAACGTCACCGGCTGGCTTGGCACGCCCAGCAGCGACGCGCGCCCGCCCGCCCGCAGCATCTGGAACCCCTCGTGAATCCCCTTCGGGTTCCCGCTCATCTCCAGCATCACGTCCACGCCCGTCCCGCGCGTCGCGTCTTTCACCCGCTGTACCACATCCATCTCCGCCGGGTTCAGCACCTCGTCCGCGCCCATCTTCTTGGCCATTCCCAGCCGGTGCGGGTTCACTTCCGTCGCAAAGATCGTCGAAGCCCCGCACGCCTTCGCCACCGCAATCGCCATCAGCCCGATCGGTCCGCATCCAATCACGGCCACCGTCCGCCCCGCGATCGCCCCGGCCAGCACCGTGTGTACGGCGTTTCCCAGCGGGTCCATAATCGCCGCATAGTGTTCGGGAATGGCCTGATCAATCTTCCAGATATTCGTCGCCGGGATCTTCACAAACTCCGCAAAGCACCCATCCGCGTCAATCCCCAGCACTTTCACGTTCTGGCAAATGTGCGCCTGCCCCACGCGGCACTGGTAGCAATGCCCGCACGCCACGTGCATCTCCGCGCTGACAAAATCCCCGGGCTTCACCCCAACAACACTTTCGCCGACCCTTTCCACCGTCCCGCAAAACTCGTGCCCAAACGTCAGCGGCGGCTTGATCCTCCCCTGCGACCACTTATTCCACCCGTAGATGTGCACGTCCGTCCCGCAAATCGACGCCGCCCGCACCCGCACCAGCACGTCGTTCGCCCCGATCGTCGGCACAGCCACGCTCTCCAGCTGCGCGCCGCGCTCGGCTCGCGTCTTTCTGAGTGCTTTCATCATTGCGGTGGGCATCAACTCGCCTCGTGGTGGGCTACTGCTTTCCGGCGGGCTCCGGTTTCCGGCAGGCTCCGGCGAACCCGCGATGTTATCACACCGCTTCTGGCCTCAGAAACGCCCGCGCTCTTCGACTCTTCAACTCTTGCACTCTTTAACCCTTGCACTCTTCGACTCTTCACGGCTTCACTCTCTTCACTACCCCAATCTCCTCTAATGCCTTCAAGTACTCCACGACATGCTCCAGCGGCACCGGCCCGTACTCTGCCGACACCGCATCTCGTATCTGCTGGGCATTTCGCACGCCATCCGCGAAATTCAGCACCTCGTACGCATACTCGCCCCCGCTCCCCCGCAGACCTTGGTACTGCAGCAACTTCAGCTTCTTGGCCCTCTCCTCTCCATACTTGTCCTCAAAGTAGTCATACCCAAACACACTCATCGGCCCTTTCAGTTGCTCATTGCGACGGAATACGGAGGCCGACTCGGAGGGCACAGGGCCATATCTGGCGGGCGGAATACCCGCAGGCCTCATTGAATTGGCGAGAAATTCGTTGGTTTCCGCACTCAAGTCTGGTGCGAAGACAAAAAACTTCCCCAGCGATTCCACGACCTCACGTTCTGACGCCCAGTGTTCGACAGCCAAGTGATCCGCCTCGCCCGCCGAAGTCTCGTTGCGCCGCTCAAGAAGCGTAGCCGCACGCCGCAACATGCGTGGCGCGACCACACTCCAGGCACTTCGCGCATGTTTCATACGAGCATCAGCCAAAAAATACCCACTCGCCGCCCCGATGAACGCCGCCCGCTTCAGTTTCGTCGGATCAATATTCGCCGGCGTATCGAAGTTTGTATGGATGTACCGGTCCGGCCAGTCGTTCAGATAAATCGCCGGGATCTTCCACGAGCTGTCCGCGTACACCTCATGGTCGCTTCCCATCGTGAACGCGCTCATCTGCACCTGCAGCGCTTCTTTCCCTCCTTCCGGCGCCACCAACGGATACTTCGCCTGTCCCCTGGCTGCAAATTGGTACGACTGCTCGTTCACAAACTCCGCAAACGCCTCGGCCACGTCATTCACAAACGACGGCAAACTCATCGGCCCGCGCGTCACGTGGAACACCGCCTTCGTCTCCGGCCCTCCCCCGACCATGTCCATGTGGACCACTGCCTTAATCCGCGCCGCGATGTCTGGCCGCGCATTCAGCAGCGTCACCGTCCCTTCAATCTCCGGCGGCCACACAAACCGTATCGTCCGCGCCGGCCGGGACAGCCTCCCCTCGTTGATCAATTTCTGTAGCGTTCGCGCCACTTCCAGGATCGTCGCGCAACCGCTGGCATTGTCATTCGCCCCTGGACGCGGGTGGTCCAGGTGGCAACTGAACACAATCTCCTCCTCCTTCAGCTTCGCGTCTGCTCCCGGAATCACTGCCGTCAGAATGCTGTACACCCCCGCGTGCTGCCCGGCCTTCACTTTCGCCTCCAGCCGGATTCTTTCTCCCTTCGCCAGCCGTTCCCGCAGACCCCGCGCTGTTTTCAGTGAGACCATAAACGCAAACGACTTCACCGGTGCAAACGTCTCCAGGTGCCCCCACCGGACCAGGTTTTCGTTTTCTCCCCACCACGCCGTCCGCTGGTTCTGCGCATAACTCACAATCCCAACCGCCCCATACTTCGCCACCGCCATGCGCGCCACCGGCCCGGGCTGCGCCGCTGCCAGTACAATCTTTCCGCGAACCTCTTCACCTTCGTAATCGCTTTCCGCCGTTCCTTGACCCACGTCCACCAACTCCGTCGTCACGTCTGCGCTTTCGCTGTCCTGCGCCAGCGACAGCGGCATCGCTTCCCAGTCTCCCAGCTTCACCGCCCGTTCCCACTTCCCTTCGACCTGCCGCAGTTCCCACAACTCCGCAAACTCTGCATCCCACCGCGGACGCGACCTCTGCGTCCCATAAAAAATCTTTCCATCCGCCGGGAACTCCAAAATCTCAACCTTCTCCAGTCCGTACGCTCGCGCTCGCTCTGCAATCAACTCAGCCGCCGCGCGGAACGGGCGCGATCCCCGCGTCCGGTGATTTCTCGAAATCCCCTCAACCGTGCGCTTGGCCGTTTCGCCAGAGAGCTCTTCTGCCAGCGCTGCCACTACCTTTTCCTCCAGCAGCGGCGGTTTCTGTCCCGTCGCGGTTGAAGCCATCGCAAGAAATATCAGAACCAGCCAACGATTCGTTTTCATCTTTCTCCAACCCAAAGGCCAGTTGTCATCCTGAGGCCCTGGCAATAGCTTGCGATGCCGGGGCCGAAGGACCTCAGCGTAAGAATTGCCAAACGCGCTTCCCTGCGCCACGTATTCTACGTTGCTCCTTCCTCATTCTCCGAATTCCCTCCGCGCGCTCCGCAGCGTCCCGAAATGTTGGCAACCCCTTTCCCCTTCCGCTACAATCCCCGCCGTCTCGACTCGCATCCTACTCCCAAGCCGCAAGGAGGCCGCTCGTGAGCCTTTCCCAGCGCTGGCAGGAAGTTCGCAAGGGCTTCGAGCCCGCCTTTTGGGTTGCCAACGTCACCGAGCTCTTCGAGCGCCTTTCGTTTTACGGCGTCCAGGCCGTTCTCGCTGTCTATCTCCACGAAAACCTTCGTTTCAGCGAAGCGCAGTCCGGCGACCTCATCGGCTTTTTCAGCGCGGTTGTCTGGTTTCTCCCGATTCTCGGCGGCACGCTTGCCGACCGGGTAGGCTTTCGTCGCGCGCTGGCAGTTGCCTACTTGGTTTTGGCCCTCGGTTACTTCCTCATCGGTTCGCTTGGGTCGCCCTGGATGGCTCCGTTGCGCGAAGCCATCCCGCTCTACTGGCTGATGCTGGTAATCCTGGCAATTCCTGCGCTCGGCCCGGCCGTGGTAAAGCCCTGCGTCGTCGGCACCACCGCCCGCGCCTCCACAGAAAACGTCCGCTCGCTCGGCTACTCCATCTACTATACCCTGGTCAACGTCGGCGGCATGCTGGGCCCGCTGGTGGCCTACATCGTGCGCCGCAGCATCGGCATCGAAAACGTCTTTCGCGTGTGCGCGGCAAGCGTTCTGCTGATGTCCCTGGCGACAATTCTCTTCTTCAAGGAACCTTCGCGCTCCGGCGAACAGAAAGTCTCCAGCTTCGCGGAAGCCTTCCGCAATATGTTCGTCGTGCTCCGCAACTTCAAGTTCATGCTTTTCCTCGTCCTTTTCTCCGGCTACTGGATTCTCTTCTGGCAGGAGTTTATCTCCCTGCCGCTTTTTATTCGCGACGTGAACCCCCAGGCCGACGTGGACCTTTTGCTGACCGTGGATCCCCTTGTGGTCATTCTTCTCCAAATCGTCGTTAGCTTCCTCACCCGCAAGCTCCGTGCTTTTTCGGCGATGGTGCTGGGGTTTTTGATCACCAGCCTCGCCTGGCTCTTTCTCGCCTGGGGAGACACGACCTGGCAGATCAACACCGCTTGGCGGATCGGCGGCTGGGAGATTGCCGTGCAGGGTCTTCCCTGGATGGCCGTATTTGCCCTGATTGGCGTGGCGCTCGGGGAAATGGTCCAGTCGCCCCGCTACTACGACTATGTCTCTCGCCTCGCGCCTCCCGGCCAGCAAGGAACCTACATGGGCTACTCGTTTCTGCCCATCGCGATTGGCTCTCTGCTCGCCGGCGTGATTGGCGGCCGCCTGGTGCATTACTACCGCGAAGTCGTCGGTCAGCCGCAGCGTCTCTGGCTGGTCGTCACCGGCATTGGGCTCGGCTCCACCCTTCTTCTTTGGATTTACGATCGCGTCGTCAAGCCTCCAGAGGCTTCAAAACCGTCTTGATGCTTCGCTCGCTAGCAGGAATAATCTTCAAATGACTCGACGCCGCTCCACACTTCTGGTTCTTTCCCTTTTCGCCGCCGTTTCTCTGCTCTGGGCTCAGTCGCAACAATCCAAGCAGTCGCCTCCGGCCAGCCCGCCCCCTCCAAGCAAGGCCGCCCTCGACTCCGGCAAAAAGCTCTACGCCGAGCAGTGTGCCATTTGCCATTTCGAGGCCAGCACCGCCAAGAAGGTCGGCCCCGGCCTCAAAGGCCTTGCCAAGCGCGGCAAATTTGCCGACGGCAAGCCTGTCACCGATGAAGCCCTGCGTGTTTGGATTGAAAACGGCGGGGAAAACATGCCCAGCTTCAAAGGCATGCTCAGTGCTGAAGAAATCCGCGACCTCGTCCTCTACACAAAATCCCTCTGACCCGCATCCTGCTTTTCTCGGTCATCCTGAGCGCTCCGGCAAGAGTTTGCGATGCCGGAGCGCAAAGGGTCCCAATGTAAAGTCCTTGCGACCGCTCATCCGCCCTTCAAACAGCTCCTAGCTCAAACCGTCTTTGCCACATTCCGTTCAACCATCCGCAGCGCTTCCTCCGTTGTGATCAGGCGCGCCCCCATTCTTTTCAACTCTTCCAGCGTCCGCTGTCCATCCTCTTTCTTCAGCGTCTCGATCGCGTCGGTCACCAGTGCCACGCGTTGTCCTCGCTCGAGCAGTCCTTTCGCCGCCAGCCGCACGCAATATTCCGTCACCACGCCGAACACCACGAATTCCGGCTTCCGCGTCTCTCCCTCCGTTAACTGCCTCACCACCGCCTCGGTATGCGGATTATCAAACACATCCAGCGTTTGCTTCTCCAGAATCGCCTGCTTGTGCTTCCAGAGATCCTCCGGCACTTTCTCCTCCGGCCGGTTCTGGATCCTCACCAAATCATCGGTCAGGGTCTCGGGAATAAGTGCAGCGCCGGGCGTCGCGCGCAGGCAGTGGGGTGGCCACCGCCGGAACTCCTCGTCGTCCGGGCTGTGAACGTCGGCGTCCCCTGCTAGAAACACTCGCCCATCTCTCGCCGCATCCACCAGCCGCTCCAAATTCGGAATCAGCTTCTCCGCTCCCGGTACGTACAACTTCCCGCCCGGTAGCATGAAGTCCACCTGCGTATCCACATCCCAAAAAATCACGTCCTTGCTTGCCATTGGCTTCCTTCCCCTGAAAAATTAGATGCGCGCGACCCTTTCAACGCGACTCCTCACCTGCTTCATCAGTTCCTCCAGCCGCACACTGTGCCGGACGGGATAGCCTGCCATCCCTGTCAGGCTCTTCACTCCCTCCGGCAAACGTGCAACATTCTCCAGGCATCTTTCTCTCGCCACATTCAACTCTGCCGCCTGGCCCAGCCGCTTCCCGCCGCGCATCACCGGCACAAGGAGCGCTTCTGCCCCGGCCAACTTTTCTTCTTCCAACGCAATCACGTCCTCGCTGTACTTCCCATCGGCTCCCGTACACCGCAGCACCTGCTTCCGCCCCGGGTACGTCACCTTTGCCTCGCTGAACTTTGCCGCGCTGTGAATTTGCCCTCCTCGTTCCAGCTCCACCAACTTGTAAATCACTCCCAGCGCCGGCGCATCATTCGACGTTGCCAGCGAGGTCCCCACGCCGAACCCGCCAATCTCTGCCCCTTGCTCCAGGAGCGAAGCGATCCGGTCCTCGTCCAGATCGCCGGAGGCAAAGACCAGGACGTCCTTCCATCCCGCCTCATCCAGCCGCTTTCGCACCCAGCGGCTGTCTGCCGCCAAATCGCCGCTATCCAGGCGCACGCCTCGCGGCTTGCGTCCCAGCGAGAGGATCTTCTCCACTGCCGCTCGCACGTCGTAGGTGTCCACCAGCAGAACTGAGTGGTCGGGAAAAATTTCCAGAAATTTTCGAAATGCCTCTTCCTCGTCTTCATGCGCCATGATCCACGAATGCGCCTGAGTCCCGTAGGTCGAAATTCCAAACCGACGCCCAGCCTCCACATTCGACGTTCCCTCGCAACCGCCGATGAACGCCGCCCGCGCCGCAAGCACGCCCGACTCCATCCCGTGGGCACGCCGCGTCCCGAACTCAATCACCGGCCGCCCCTGCGCCGCCGTCACGACTCGCGCCGCCTTGCTCGCAATCATGGCTTGGAAGTTGATCGTCGCCAGCAGATACGTCTCCACAATTTGCGCTTCTGCGATGGGCGCCGTCACTCGCAGCACCGGCTCGCCCGGGAAAAACACCGTTCCTTCCGGCATCGCCCAAACATCGCCCGTAAATCGAAATCCTGCCAGGTACTCAAAAAATTCCCGCCCCACGCCGCCAAATGCCGAATGTTTTTTCAGGAATTCAATTTCATCCGACCCAAACGTTACCCCCTCCAGGAACTCCAAGGCCTGTTCCAATCCCGCCGCCACCAGGTAGTTCCGCCGCGCCGGCAGGTTGCGCACAATCAACTCAAACGTGGCCCGCGCTTCAAAGCCCGTCTGCACGTACCCCGCCGCCATCGTCAGCTCGTACAAGTCCGTCAGCAGCCCAGAATGTAGGCTCATGTTTTGTCTCTTGGGGATTATGCCATCCGACTTGACAGCAATACTAGAAGAGAGGTTCCCAGCCCGTCTGCCGGCCGTTTCTATCCTCGATCGCGTCGCAAGGTGAGCCCCCCGTCCACGAGCAACACTTGTCCCGTCACGTAATCATCCGGCTCGAGGAAAAATCTCACCGCGCGCGCAACATCCTCCGCTCGGCCGAACCTCTCAATCGCTCCGCTCTCAATTGCCGCGTCATACTTTCCGCCGCTCACGCTCGCCTCTGCCATGCCCGCCACAGTCGCGCCCGGCGCCACCACGTTGACGCGTACGTTTTTCCATTGTTTCGCCAGGATCTTCGCCGCCTGTACAAGCGCCGCTTTGGGCGCCGCATAGTTCAAACTCCCTTCAAATGTCGCTACCGCTTGCATCGTACCCATCAACACGAGGCTTCCACCCTCGCGCGACGCCGCCATCGCAGTACCCAGCGCTTTCGCGAGCAGAACCGGCCCGACGTAGTTTGCCCGCAGCGACGCTTCCATCTTCTCCGCGTTCAGCTCTTCCCATTTCACTCGCGCCGGATCACCGGGAAAGATCGCCGCCCCCGCCGGCGCCCCGCCCAACTGTTCCGCCGCTTGCAAATACTCGCTCCTCACCTTCGGATTCAACAACTCCCCTGCGACGAGCACGATTTTCTGCTTCGTTTGCTCTTCAACCGCTTTCGCCAGCGCTTCTGCCCTCTGCCGGTTCGCTCGGTAACCGACGACTAGCTTTGCTCCCTCTCGCGCCAGCAGCATGACCGTGGCCGCTCCCAGCCCGCCGGTTCCCCCTGCCACGATGACAACGCGGCCCGCCAGCGTCCGCTCGGCAAACTCATACCGAAATGCCTTGTATCTCTGCGCCGTCTTCTCATCCCAATACTTCGATCCCATTCCCTCATACCCCGACAATACGGAAGTCATCCTGAGAACATCCGACAAGGCTGTGCGAAGGATCTCACCTTTCGGAACTTCGGAGACTGCTCCATTTGCTTCCGGTTGGGCCCTGCTCAAAAGACAAAACCCCCCGGCCTGCCGCCCTTTGCAGCTTTGGGCGCGCCGGAGGGCTTCGTCAATGATTCCTCTGATCTTCGTGCCGGATTACTTCAGCACGGAGTCTTTGAACGCCTTGGCAGCGCGCAGTCGCACCACCGTCTTCGCCTTGATCTTGATCGCTTCGCCGGTTTGCGGGTTGCGGCCCATGCGCGCCTTTCGGTGCGCCTTCACCGCGCGTCCGATATTCGGGATGACGAATTTCCCCGCTCCGCCCTTGCACTCTTTCACAGCCAGCTTGAACAGCTCTTCGAAGAACTGGTTGGCCGTCTTCTTGGTAATTTCGCACTTCTCTGCCAGGGTCCCAACGATCTTGGACTTGCTCAATGGTTTTGCCATCTAGGTCGAACTCCTCCTCAGAAGTTGGTGCAGCGACTTCGGTCCGCTCTGCGAGCGCCCAAAAGCCGCAGGCACTATAGCCGCACTGCGCCCCTCGTGCAAGCCCCATCCTCAAAAAACCCTGAAAAAATGCGCCTCCCGCGCGCTCACCACTCCAAAACCCGCTCTGGAGGCCCCTCTTGCCTGCACTCAGCAACAAAAAGGGGCGCAGCCTCGCCACGCCCCGCATCCCAATCCCTCTCACAACCCTACAGCTTCCCCAGCCCCTTATAGAACTCCGCCATCGCTCGGATTCCGCCGAAGTAATTCTCCAGGCGGATATGCTCGTCCGGCGCGTGGGCATTCTCATCCGGCAGGCCGAAGCCCATCAGGATGCATGGCACCTTGAACGTATCGTGCATTTGCGTCACAAACGGGATGGACCCGCCCTCGCGGATGAACACCGCCCGCTTCCCAAACCCTTTCTCCAGCGCCTGGTGGGCGACCTCGAAATACCGATGATGGTAGGGCGCCACCCAGGCCTTTCCCGTGCTCAACACTTCAACATTCATCTTCACCATCTTCGGCAGCAGTTTTCGGATGTGCTTTTCCACCTGTTTGGCAATCTTCTCCGGGTCCTGCTTCGGCACCAACCGGGTCGAAAACTTTGCGTAGGCCTTTGCCGGGATCACCGTCTTCGCCCCTTCGCCTGTGTACCCGCCCCAGATCCCGTTCAGCTCCAACGTCGGCCGGCACCAAAGCTGCTCCCGGATCGTGAACCCCTTTTCCCCCGCCAGCCCCGGCGCTCCCACTGTTTTGCGGAACTCGCTCTCCTTCCACGGCAGCCGGTTGAGCGCCCTTCGTTCTGCTTTCGACGGCACTACGACGTCCTTGTAAAAGCCCGGCACGGTCACGCGGAAGTTCTTGTCGTGCAGTTTTGCAAACAGTTCGCACAGAATCGTCAGCGGGTTCGGTACCGCTCCCCCAAACACACCCGAATGTAAGTCCTGCGCCGCAGCGGTGATTTCCACCTGGTAGTAATTCAGCCCGCGCAGTCCATAGGTGATGGACGGCACTCCCGGCGCCAGCATCGCTGTGTCCGAAACGACCAGCGCGTCCGCCTCCAGCCGCTTTTTGTTGTTGTTTACAAAGTTCCAGAGATTTTCGCTCCCAACCTCTTCCTCGCCCTCAATCAGCACCTTCAAATTCACCGGCAGCTTGCCTTCCGTCCGCGTGATGGATTCGAGCGCTTTCAGGTGGATGTGTACCTGCCCCTTGTCGTCCGCAGTGCCCCGAGCATAGAGATTGCCGTTCCGCACCGTCGGCTCGAACGCCGGCGAAGTCCACAGCTCCAACGGATCTGCCGGCTGCACGTCATAATGCCCGTAGAAAAGCACCGTGGGCTTCCCCGCTGCCTCCAACGACTCCGCGTACACCAGCGGGTGCATGGCCGTGGGCACAATCTCCACCTTCTTCAGCCCCGCCGCGCGCAACCTGTCAGCGGTCCACTGAGCTGCTCTTTCGATATCCTGTTTGTGCTCGGATTTGGTGCTGACGCTCGGGATGCGCAGGAATTCAAACAGTTCCTTCAGGTGTTCATCACGCTTGCTCTCAACATATTCCACAAGGGTCATCTACCGCTCCTCAGTCTGAACTGTCTCTCGAAATGTACACGTTCTCGAGGATTAATTCTTTCGCTGCCGTTGACCGCAATGTCTCCGGGCGCGGCAGTAGGTCTTCCTCTGGCGGGCCTACATCCTCAAGCTCACCATTCTACGTTTATCCCCTCAGACGGGCAAGTCGCTGCCAGGATTTCCCCTTATTTTCCGCATGTTTCCCGACCTGTACTTTGGTACAGGTTTGACCACGGGCACACAAGACTCCCGGTTTCGTTGACTCCCCATTCTCCCTGCCCCACCATGGTCTCGCGATGGCCGATGTCACCTATTCTGCTCCCCGCCGCAGCCCCCGAGTCTTCATGCGCGTCCGCGTGTGGGTTTCCGGTAAAAATGCCGACGGACGCAAGTTCCGCGAGGCCTGTCAGACCATCGTCATCAACGCCCACGGCGGTCTGCTCTATCTCAATCAGCCGATCGAGAATGACTCCATGTTGGTTCTCAGCAGTCCCGCCACACAGGAAGATCAGGAAGTCCGTGTCGTCTATCTCGGTGAAGTTTGTGAGAAAGGTCAGCGCATCGGCGTCGAATTCCTGTCCCCCAGTCCCCACTTCTGGGGCGTCGAATTCACCCCCGCCCCTGTTCCCTCACACCCCGAGCCCCTTCCTCCCAACTAATTCCTCTGTCCTTTCTACTCTCACCTGTTCTTTCCTTTTCTAATTTCTCTTTTCTCTTTTCTATTTCCCATTTTCGCTTCACACCGTCTAGGTCCATCGGGGCGATACCCAATTGCTCTTTCCACTGCGCCCCCTGTAAACTCCTGAATGGAGGAGTGGCCGAGCGGTTGAAGGCGGCGGTCTTGAAAACCGATTCACGTGCCCGGCCAAGTAGTGCAAATCTAACGAAATCCCTTTGCCAGCCGCGACTTAGCATTTGCGCTCTTTGTTTGGTGTGATGCGAATTCGCCCTGTTTTGCGCCATCTTTGGTGACAATTTGGTGACAGTTGACACTTCGCCTGAGCCGTTTGGGGGAGTGTAACCAATTCTTTAGAATACTCAGCAGCACCCGACGACCTTGATGGCGATTCGTAACCGTGAAGGACTCTTTTGCCGGGCCTAGCCCCTCGCTATCCCGCTGGTGACCGAACTAGCCTCAGAGCATTGACAATGACCAGAAGCGAAACCCCCA
>Ga0247727_10008728_pt1 | contig 18682 bp, 16 predicted proteins | sample WisWelCaveWW1625_FD_202498 | JGI IMG/M metagenome (GOLD analysis project Ga0247727, IMG submission 202498) | Biofilm microbial communities from Wishing Well Cave, Virginia, United States - WW16-25 | ecosystem: Environmental > Aquatic > Deep subsurface > Groundwater > Cave microbial mat | place... | reverse complement strand
CCGACCCCGTGCGCGCGGGCGTCGTCGCGGGGCCGCCGGGGTGAGTTGCTCCCGCAGCGGCCCGTCTCTCCGGGCCGCAAGGGAGCAACTCTCCCCGGCGGCCCACGACGACGCCTCCGCGCGCCCCCGCGTGCCGCCTGGTGGAATGAGGACGGATTCAGTGCTATTTCGCGCGGCGCCATGCTGCACCTTGCCACACCGCTGCGCGACCGGCTTGCCGACCTGACTGTTGCGGACTATCCGCGCGAGGCTTGCGGGCTGCTGGTTGGCCGGTTGCAGCCGGACGCCACGCACGTCCGGCAAGTCTTTCCGGTGCGCAACCTGAACGTCGAGCGGGCGCGCGACCGCTACGAGCTGGACCCGGACGAGCACGCGCGCGTCGCGGCCGCGGCGCGCCTCGAGGGGCTCGACATCGTGGGCGTCTGGCACAGCCATCCCGATCACCCGGCGCGGCCCTCGGAGACCGACCGCGCCGCCGCGTGGGAAGGCTGGTCCTACGTCATCGCCTCGGTCTCGCCCGGCGGCCTGCAGGACCTGCGCAGCTGGCGGCTCCAGGACGGGCGCTTCGAGGAGGAGGACATCGTCGATGGACAGCGTTGAGGCCGTGACCGTCACCATCCGCATCCCCGCGCCGCTGCGGCCGGCAACCGGCGGCCTGGCCGAGGTGGCCGTCACCGGCCGCACCGCCGGCGAGGCGCTGCAGGATCTCGCGCGCCTGCACCCCGACGTGCGCGCGCGGCTGCTGGACGCGCGCGGCGAGCTGCGCCCGTTCGTGAACGTCTACGTCGGCGAGCGCAGCCTGCGCGCGCTGGGCGGCCTGGCCGCGCCGCTGCAGGACGGCGCCGTGCTGGCCATCGTGCCCGCGGTGGCGGGAGGTGCGCCGTGAAGGCGCGCGAGCAGCGGCTGGCCGCGCTGCGGCGCGACATCCCGCAGGTCTCGCCGGCCGAGGCGCGCGAGCTGGTGGCCGGCGGCGCGGCGCTGGTGGACGTGCGCGAGCCGGACGAGGTGTCCCAGGGCAGCCCGGCCGGCGCGCTGCGCATCGTGCGCGGCTTCCTCGAGCTGCGTGTCGAGGACGCGCTGCCCGACCCCGCGCGCACCGTGCTGGTCATGTGCGCCGGCGGCGTGCGCAGCCTGTTCGCGGCCGAGGGTCTGCGGCAACTGGGCTACCGCGACGTGCGCTCCGTGACCGGCGGCTTCGACCGCTGGAAGGCCGAAGGGCTGCCGGTCGAGGTGCCGCGCGCGCTGGACCGCGAGGACCGCGAACGCTACGCGCGCCACGTGCTGATCCCGGAGGTCGGCGAGGCGGGCCAGCTCAAGCTGCTGCAGTCCAAGGTGCTGCTCGTCGGCGTCGGGGGCCTGGGGTGCCCGGCCGCGCTGTACCTGGCCGCCGCGGGCGTGGGCACGCTGGGCCTCGTCGACGACGACGTGGTCGAGCGCAGCAACCTGCAGCGCCAGGTGCTGCACGGCGAGGCCGACGTCGGCCGCCCCAAGGTCGAGTCCGCGCGCGAGCGCCTGGCTGCGCTGAACCCCGCGCTGCTAGTGCGCGAGTTCCGCGAGCGGCTGACCAGCGCCAACGTCGAGCGCCTGTTCTCCGGCTGGGACGTCGTGGTGGACGGCAGCGACAACTTCGCCACGCGCTACCTGGTCAACGACGCCTGCGTGAAGCTGAACCTGCCCAACGTGCACGGCTCGGTCTTCCGCTTCGAGGGCCAGGTCTCGGTCTTCTGGCCGCGCGGCCCGCACGGCGGCCCGTGCTACCGTTGCCTGTATCCCGAGCCGCCGCCGCCGGAGCTGGCGCCCTCGTGCGCCGAGGCCGGCGTGCTGGGCGTGCTGCCCGGCGTGGTCGGGCTGCTGGAAGCGGTCGAGGCGCTGAAGATCCTGCTGGGCCTCGGCACGCCGCTGGTCGGGCGGCTGCTGCACTACGACGCGCTGCTGCCGCGCTTCATGGAGCTGCGCCTCGAGCGCGACCCGGCCTGCCGCTGGTGCGCGCCCGGCGCGTCGTTCCCCGGCTACGTGGACTACGAGGCCTTCTGCTCCGCGGCCGGGCGCGGGGCATGAGCGCGCCCGTGCAGGCGCCGGCCGACCAGCACGCGCGGGTGGAGCGCGCGCGTGGCCTGCTGGAGGGCATCGGCGGCACGCCGCTGGTCGAGCTGGACCTGCGCGCGCTGCTGGACGAGGCCCCCGGCCTGCCGCCGCTGCCGCCGGACGTGGCGCGCGCCCGCGAGCACATCGCCACGCGCACGCGCGTGGTGGCCAAGCTGGAGTCGCGCAATCCGGGCGGCTCGCTCAAGGACCGGCCCGTGGCGCGCATGCTGCTGGAGGCGCTGCAGCGCGGCGACCTGGACGGCGGTCGCCGCCTGCTGGACAGCAGCAGCGGCAACGCCGGCATCGCCTACGCCATGCTGGGCGCGGCGCTGGGCGTCCATGTCACGCTGGTGGTGCCGGGCAACGCCTCGCGCGAGCGACTCGACCGCATCCGCGCGCACGGCGCGGAGCTGCTGCTGACCGACCCGCAACTGGGCTACGACCACGCCCTGCTCGAGGCCCGGCGCCTCGCGCGCGAGCGGCCCGAGCTGTACTTCCACTGCGACCAGTACGGCAACGCAGCCAACTGGCGCAGCCACTTCGAGGGCACCGGCGGCGAGATCCTGGAGCAGTCGCGGGCGCTGTGCGGCGAGGCTCCCGACGCCTTCGTCTCCGGCGTGGGCACGGGCGGCACGCTCACCGGCGTCGGCCGGCGGCTGACCGAGGCGCGCCCCGGCCTGCGCATCCTGGCGGTCATCCCCGACAGCTTTCCCGGCATCGAGGGCCTCAAGCCGCTGGGCCACCCGGGCGACCTCGTGCCCGCGATCCTGGACGCGTCGCTGATCGACGCGCGCCGCAGCGTCACCATCGAGGAGGCCTGCGCCATGTGCCTGCGCCTCGCGCGGCAGGGCCACTACGTCGGCCCGTCCTCGGGCGCCAACGTGCTGGGCGCGCTGTCGCTGGCGGCCAGCGACCCGGTGCGCCTGGTGGCCACCGTGCTGTGCGACACGGGCGAGCGCTACGTCAGCACCGGGATGTGGCAGGCGGGCTGAGCGCCGCCGGTCACTCGATGGTCAGGCCCTCGGGCACCGACCAGAAGCGCGCGCTGCCCCACTGCGGCGCGCCGCCCTTGGCGGTGAACTGCGACCACACCGTCAGCCCCGAGAAGATCGGGTCGTTGGGGATCGCGAGCGGCAGCGTCACGTGGCCCGTGGGCCCGGGGTTCACGACGAACATCAGGAAGAAGGGCAGGCCGAGGTTGAAGTCGCTGCCGTCGTCGAGCAGCGCCAGGCTGGCGACCCAGGCGATGGGCGTGTCCGGCGGGCCGAACAGGTCGATGGCGAAGCTGCCGCCCACGGCCGGCGTCGTGTCGTCGAGGCGGCCCAGCACGACCAGCCGCCGCGCGGCGTCCTGCACCTGGATCTTGCCGCTGCCGTAGAGCGAGTCCTTGCCCGGCGTGCCGAGGTCCTGCGCGGTCAGCTCCAGCGCCGCCGCCACGTGCCGCGGCTGCGCCTCGGGCTGGGCGTCGATCAGCAGCGCCATGGCGCCGCCGAGGTGCGGCGTGGCCGCCGACGTGCCGCCGAAGGCCGCGTAGCCGGTGCCGGTGGTGGTGGTCTGGATGTTGGTGGTGTAGGCCACGACGTCCGGCTTGATCAGGCCGGGCAGGCCACCGGAAAAGCCGCCGTACGGGTAGTCCCAGTACGCCGGGTCCTGCGTCCACGGGTAGCCCGCCGAGTAGAGCAGCAGGTCCTCCCACGCCGCGGGCCCGCGGCCGCTGCTGGCGTAGAGCGTGTCGAAGGGCAGCTCGATGCCGCCGCAGCCCATGACCGAGCCGCGCCCGCCGTCCGCCAGCGCGGGGTGCGCGAAGGGCGCGGGGCAGTTGCCCGGCGTGGCGATGTTGAACGGGATCGGGTAGGTGGGCAGCAGCCCGCCCTGGTTGCCGATCGAGTTGGCGTGGATCACGCCCGCGGCCAGCTCCACCTGCGCGAGCTGGCGGTGCATGTGGTAGTCGGGCTTGGGCACGGCCGCCCACTTGTAGCTGTAGCTGCTGGTGATGACGTCCACGCCCGCGGCCAAGCAGTACTGCTGCGCGGCCCAGTACTCCGACTCGCTCAGCACCTCGCAGGTGAGCAGTGTCGCGCCGGGCGCCATGCCGGTGAGCTTGATGCCGCCGCTGCCGTCGCCACAGACGATGCCGGCGGTGTTGGTGCCGTGCGGGTCGGCCGAAGTGACGTCGGCCGTGCCGCTCAGGAAGTCCCAGCCGTGCAGGTCGTCCACGAAGCCGTTGGCGTCGTCGTCCAGCGCGTTGCCGGCCACCTCGTCCGGGTTGAGCCAGATGCGGTTGGCCAGGTCGGGGTGCGTGATCCACGTGCCGCTGTCGATGGAGCCGACCAGCACGCCGGCGCCGTCGTGGCCGAGGTCCCACAGCTCCGGCGCCTGCAGCGCGACCAGGTTGGGCTCGGGCGAAGGCGGCGGCGCGGTGCCGATGCCGGGCGCGATCTCGATGTCGTCGAAGGCGAAGCCGTCGGTGGGCAGGCCGAAGTTGTCGCGCCACTGCCATCGCACCTGGAAGCCGGGGCCGTAGGCCAGGGTGTTCGCGGCCGCCACCGCGTCCAGCTCGACATGGCGCGTCGTGTAGGTGCCCTGGCCGCCGATCAGCGACAGCGCCTGCACCCAGGTCACCCCGTCGTCCGAGACGAAGACGCCGTCCTCGGCGTGGTCCTCGTCGCTGAACTCCTTGTGCTGGAAGCGGATGCCGACGCCGGTCTGGCCGGTGAGGTCGAGGCTGACCGTCACGCTGACGATGCTGTCCACGCCGTCGGTGGTCGTCTCCATGACCAGGTGGAACTGGTCCACGGGTCCGTCCGACGCGCTGACGAAGGCCGTGCCCGAGCCGGTGGTGGCCAGCGTCCAGTGCGGCTGCAGCGTGCCGGACTCGAAGTCGTCCGCGAAGGGATAGCTGCCGGCGCCGGCGGGCGCGGCGTCCTGCACCTCGGACGGGTCGGGCCGCGCGCGCAACAGCACGCGATCGACGCCGGGCAGCGCGGCCAGCGCGAGGACCACGTCGCGCTCGCCCTCGAAGTACAGGGCGTTGCCCAGCCACAGCTCGAAGACGCCGGCCGCGCGGCCCTGCGCCACGGCCACGTCCAGCGCCGCGCGCACCTGACGCTGGCTGGTCGCGGCGTGCTGCTGCAACTGCTGCGCGACCGAGGCGCGCAGCGCGCGGCGCTGCAGTCCGACGGCGCCCTGCGCGAGCCGGTCGGCGTCGAGCTGATCGGCCATCACCAGGCAGGCCGGCACGCGCTGGCCCGGCGCCGCGGCGTCGAGGGCCGCCAGCAACTCGGGCGTCACGCGCTCGCGCGCCGCGGCGGGCAGCGCGAGCAGCAGGGCGAGGGCGACGGGCAGGACGGGCAGCGAGCGCATCGGGGAGCCGGGTCGGGGGAGGCGGATGGACGGGCGGCGCACCAGAAATTTGATGGCCCGGGGCGGTAAGCCACCGGGCCATCCTGGGGGGGCCTCCGCCCCTCGGGGGGGCGCCTTTGCGGGGCGCCGGACGGTCGAAAGTCTACACCTGCGTATCGGCCGCGGGGGCCCTGCCGCAAAAGTTTTCGGGCCAGCCCTCAGGGGCCGGGTGTGATCCACTCCGGCACCGACAGCAGCGGCCCTGCGCCCCACTCCGGCGAGTGGTTCTGGCACCCGAATTGCAGCCAGACGCGCAGGCCTGCCAGTTGCGGGTTGTTTGGGACCGTGGCCGGCACGCTGACCTGTCCGCTGCTGTCCGTCTGGAAGGGACCCAGCAGGAAGTAGGGCGAGTCCAGGTTCCAGGCCCCGGCGTCGTCATGCAGGCCTCCGGAGACGAATCCGTACACCACCTCGCCGGGCGGCGCGAAGAGGTCCAGCGTGACCGTCTCGCCCAAGCCGGGCGTGATGTCGTCGAAGCGTCCCAGCACCAGCAGCCGGCGCGCGGCGTCGGTGACCTGCAGCTTGCCGCTGCCGGTGGTGTTGTCCAGGCCCGGTGGCCCGAGGTTGACTGTGGTCAGCAGCAGCGCGGCGGCAAGGTGGCGCGGCGCCGCCTCCGGCTGCACGTGCGCCAGCAGCGCGAGCGCGCCGCCGACGTGCGGCGTGGCCGCCGACGTGCCGCCGAACTGCAGGTAGCCGCCGGTGCCGGTGGTGCTCTGCACGTCGGTGTAGGCCATGAGGTCGGGCTTCACCAGCCCCGGCTGCCCGCCGAGGAAGCCGCCGAACGGGTAGTCCCAGAACCATGGCAACTGCAGCCATGGGTACAGCAGGTCGTACAGCAGCAGGCTGTCCCACGCCGACGGGCCCTTGCCGCTGCCGGTGTAGAGCGTGTCCGTGCCCAGCAGGATGCCGCCGCAGCCCAGGACGCCGGACTCGCCGCCGGCAACCTGGCCCGGGTGGCGGAAAGGCGCGGGGCAGTTGCCCGGCGCCGCCACGTTGAACGGGATCGGGAAGGTGATCGTCTGCAGGCCCTGGTTGCCGGTGGAGTTGGCGTGCGCGATGCCGGCGGCCAACTCCATGTCGCAGACCTGGCGGTGCATGTGGTAGTCGGGCTTGGGCAGGAAGGCCCACTTGAAGCTGACGCTCGAGCTGACGCAGTCCACGCCGACGTCCAGCGCGTACTGTTGCGCCAGCCAGTACGAGGATTCGCTCGACACCCGGCACACGACCAGCGCGGCGCCGGGCGCCATGCCGGTGAGCTTGCCGCCGCTGCTGCCGTCGCCCACCAGGATGCCGGCCGTGTGCGTGCCGTGCTGGTCGGCGGAGTTGGTCACGTCGCCGTTGCCGCCCACGAAGTTCCAGCCGTGCACGTCGTCCTTGAAGCCATTGCCGTCGTCGTCCACGCCGTTGCCCGCGATCTCGCCCGGGTTGGTCCAGATGCGGTTGATCAGGTCGGGGTGCGTCCAGTTCGTGCCGAAGTCGATGTTGGCGATCAGCACGCCGGCGCCGTCGAAGCCGAGGTCCCACAGCGCGGGCGCCTGCAAGGCGAGCAGGTTGGGCTCGGGCGCGGCGGCCGCGGCGAGGCCCGGCGGCGGATCGGCCGCGCGCGCGTCCGTGACCACGCCGTCCTGCACTGCGGTCGGGTCCGGCGTGGCGTCCAGGCGCACGCGGTCCACGCCCGGCAGCGCGGCCAGCGCCTTGATCACCGCCGGCTCGGCCGCGAACACCAGCGCGTTGCCCATCCACAGCACGCGCACGCGCGCGGCCCGGCCCTGCGCCACGGCCGCGTCCAGCAGCGCGCGCACCGCACGCTGCGACGCATCAGCGTGCCGCCGCAGCAGCCCGGCCACCGCCGCACGCAGCGGCCGGCCGTGCAACCCGCGCGTGGCGGCCTGCACCGCGGGCAGCGCCGGCTGGTCGGCCATCACCAGGTAGGCCGGCACGCGCTCGCCTGGCGCGGCCGCGTCCATGGCGGCCCGCAGTTCGGGCGCCAAGGTCACCTGGGCCAAAGCCGGGACGGCCAGCAACGACGCGACGACGAGGACAACGAAGCAGCGCGGCATGCGGGGTTCATGCCCTCGGTACGGCAGAGGTGTGGGGGATCGGCTCGCACGTTGGCACACCGCACTCGTTGCCGGCCTCTGCCCGAGGTCGGTCATCGATGGCAGCGGGGGCTGCCGGCGAGGTGCCTGTTCAGGTCGCGAGCGTGGGGCAGCCTACACCGGAAACCGGGATCCGGGGCAAGGGCCAAGCCGGCCTAGCGGGGACGGTCGGCCAGCTCCTGCAGCGTGCGTTCGAACGCGGCCGGATCCTGCGCGCCGTGGCTGCCGGCCAGAAAACGGCCCTGCGCGTCGGTGAACAGCACGAAGGGCAGCATCATGGCGTCGGCCAGGTGCTCCATGGCCAGGTCCAGCACCGGCGGCTCGGGGTCGTCGACGTCGCTGGCCAGCCCGACGAAGTGCTGCCGCAGCAGCGGCGCCACGCGCGGCGAGGGGACGACGCCCTGCACGAGGGCGCGGCACTGCCCTCAGAGCTCGCGCCCCATCTCGATCAGGACCAGCTTGCCGCCGGCGCGCGCGGCGGCCAAGGCGTCGTCCCAGCGCACGTGCCAGTCCAGCGTGCCCCGGTCGTCGAAGTGCGGGTGGCGGGCCATGTTCCCTCCGTCAGGCGCGCGCCGCGTGCAGGCGGTCGATGCGCGCGGCCAGGATGAAGTCGGCCTCCGCGAGGCCGTCGATCTTGTGCGTCCACAGCGTCACCGCCACCCGGCCCCACGCCAGCTCAAGGTCCGGGTGGTGGCCCTGCGCCTCGGCCTCGACGCCGATGCGGTTGACGAAGGCCAGCGCCGCGGCGAAGTCCGGGAAGCGGAACTCGCGCCGCAGGTGGTGGTGGCGCACGACCTCCCAGGCCGGCACCTGCACCGCCAGCGGCGCGATGAGCACGGGCGTCAGCGGCGGGATTCCGCCGCGGCAGGGCTCGCAGGTGCGGTCAGCTAGGGACATGGGTGCGAGAGGATAGCCGCACCATGAACGGGTTCGAGCGGCCTCCGGTCGGAGCGTGCGCCGCGCGCGTCGCTGGCCGGTCCGGACCCCACCCCCGGACTCCCGAAAACGGCCTCCTGGGCAGGGCTCGGCCGCGGAGCGCCCCTTGCCTGGACCCCCTGGAAGGTGAGGAGGGCCAGAAAAAGCGGCCGTACCCGTGATCTGGCGCGGATCGCCTGCGAATCATGTCGCAGCGATGGAAGCTTCCCAGCTCAGCGACCTGATCCGGCGGCACGCCAGGCTGATCCACAAGATCGCCTACGCCTATTGCCGGGACTCAACGGACCGCGAGGACGTCGTGCAGGAGGTCGCGGTGCAGCTCTGGCGCTCCTGCCACCGCTACGACGAGCGCTTCAAGGAGACGACGTGGATCTATCGCATCGCGCTCAACGTGGCCATCTCGTTCCACCGCCGCGAGCGCCGGCACCGGGAGCGGCGGCTGCCGATCGACGTCCACGCGATCACGATCGCGGCCGCGTCCGAGGTCGAGCCCGGCGAGGACGTCCAGCTCCTGCTGCGCTGCATCGACGACCTGGGCGCGCTCGACAAGGCGCTCGTCCTGCTCTACCTCGACGGGAACGAGCATGCGTCGATCGCGGACGTGCTCGGGATCTCCGTGTCCAACGTGGGCACGAAGCTCTTGCGCATCAAGGACAGGCTGCGCGTCGCGTTCGAGCAGCGCGCGCGCTCGAACCGGACGGAGGGATCGCATGCAGCTCGATGACCTGAAGGAAGCGTGGGCCGCGCACGGCGCCCTGCTGGAGCGCAGCCTCGCCATCGACGAGCGTCTCTTGCGGGAGGTGCTGCTGCGCAAGGTGCGCTTCGCGCTGGCGCCCTACGTCCTGTGGAGGGCGTTGGAGGTCGCGCTGGGCATCGCGGTGACGCTCGCCGTCGTGCCCGTCCTCGCCGCTCACATCACCGAGCCGCGCTACGTCGTGGTGGCCGGAGCGCTGGCCGTGTTCACGGTCGGGATCACCGCGATGTGCGCATGCCTCCTGGTGATCTGCCTGCAGCTCGACTACGACGGCCCGGTGACGACGATCCAGCGCGACGTCGAGCGCATCAAGCTCGTGGAGTACCGCTCCTTCAAGTGGGCGCTGCTCGGTGGGGTGGTGCTCTGGCTCCCCGCCCTCCTGGTGCCGTTCGAGGCGCTGACCGGCGTCGATGCGCTCGCCCGCGTCCAGCTCCCGTATCTCGTCGGGAACCTGCTCGTCGGGCTCGTCGTTCTCGTGCTCGGGCAGGCACTGTCGAGGAAGTACGTCGAGCGCTCCGATTCGGAGCTGCGGACACGTCGATGGGTGGATGCCCTCTCGGGTCGGGGCTTGCGACGTGCGGCGGGCCATCTTGCGGAGCTCTCGAAGTTCGAGCGCGAGGAGCCGTAGCGCCAGACACACGCCATCGCCGTGCATGGAGCGTGCCGGCAGCAGCAAGAGGTAGGCTGCCACCAGTGCCATCCGCTTCGATGTCCTGTCCGCCGCCGGCGCTGCCGAGCGCGCTAGCGTGGGAGGCCTGCATGATGTTGCGCGCCCTCGTCCTCGTCTTCTCGCTCGTCCTCGTCGGCCTCGCCGCGTGCACTTGCGCTTCGGGAGCAGCGGCACCGCAGCCGACGCTCGAGCAGGTGGCCGCGGATCTGGACCGCGGCGACGCCTCTGCGATCCACGCGAGCGCGGCCTTGGCCGACCTGCGGCGCACCGCCGAGCTGCGCGCGCTGCTGCGCTCCCGCGCGCGTGCCGAGCCGCTGTGCATCGCTGCTACCGACGAACCCGGCGAGCGCATGCGCGTTCGCGCGCGCGTCGTGCGCGAGGGCTCCGGCGAGCCCGTCCCTGGCGCGCTCGTGTACCTCTACCACACGCGCGACAACGGGGTGTACGGTGCGCGGCTCATGGACGGCTCGGAGCTGCCCAAGCTCTTCGGCTACGTGCTCACCGATGCACAGGGGCGCTTCGATATCGAGAGCGTGCTCCCCGGTCACTACCCGTTCGAGCGCCACCCGCGGCACGTGCACTACGAGATCACGCCGCCCGGCGAGCCGATGCACGGACGCGAGTTCGTGTTCGCCGACGATCCGTTCCTCGACGCGCGGGAGCGCGAGCGGGCGCGCGATCACGGCTGGCCGATCGCGACGCCGACGCACGACGAGCGCGGCGCGGTCCTGTGCGAGCTCGACCTGCCGATCCCGTAGTCGCGGCGCGCGCCTTGCCTGGATTCCCTGGAAGCTGGAAGGAGGAGAGCGCCCTTTCTTTCAGCGGCCTGCCACGGGCAGTTCTCTCAGGGTTCCCGGCCAATGGGCCCAACGCGCCGAGCGTCCGCCTTGGGGACCGGCTGGCCGTGCCCGACCGACGTTCAGCGCCCCGATTCCCCCGCATCCCACAGGAGCAGCGAGCCGTCGGCCGCGCCCGACACCAGGCGCTGCCCGTCCCCGCTGGGCGACAGCGCCGTGACCGGCGCCTCATGGCCGGCCAGCAGCACCAGCAGGTCGCCGGTGCGCGCGTCCCAGACGCGGATCGCGCGGTCGCGGGCCGACGCGCTCAGAACGCGCGCGCCGTCGGGCGAGAGCGCCAGCGCGCCGACGCCCGTGCCGTGTCCCGGCAGAGTGCACAGCAGCTCGCCCGTGTCCGCGTTCCAGACCGACGCGGCATCGGCGTGGATCGAGGCGCTGGCCACGCGCGCGCCGTCGGCCGAGAGCGCCACGAGCGCGTCCTCGTACCAGCCGGCGGAGGTCAGCGTGCGGCTGGCGCCCGTGGACAGGTCCCACAGCCGCACCGTGCCGTCCACCGAGGCCGAGGCCGCGCGGCGCCCGTCGGCCGACAGCTCGGCCGAGGACACCAGGCTGCGGTGGCCCTCCAGCGTGGCGCGCAGCACGCCATCGGGCAGCGACCATACGTACAGCCGACCATCCTGCGCGGCGGCCAGCAGCGTGGCGCCGTCGGCGGAGAGGGACAGGTCGGTGATGCCGTCGCGCGGTCCGGAGAGCCGCGCGCGCAGCGTGCCGGTGGCGGTGTCGACCACGCTCACGACCGGCTCCTGGAAGGTGGCCAGCGCGGCCAGGGCGCCGGAGGCGTCCAGCGCGACGGCCGTGGGCGTGCCGCCCGCGCCGTCCAGCGGTGGCAGCGCCGCGCCGGTCAGGTCCACCAGTCGCGGTGCGCCGCCCAGCGCCGCCGCCAGCACGCGCGTGCCGCCGCGGTCGGTGGCCAGCGCCAGCACCGGGCCGGGCAGGCGCGGCAGCGGCGGGCCCTCGGGGCCGTCGCCGTGGCGCCAAAGCCAGGCGGTGCCGGGCGCGCCGCCGGCCACGACGCGCGTGCCGCTGGCGTCGGTGGCCAGGCAGGCCAGCGTGCCCGCGTGGCCGCGGCGCGCGCCGCGCGGCGCACCGTCGGCCGCGTCCCAGCCGCGGATCTCGCCGTCCTTGATCGAGAGCGTCAACAGCCGCGTGCCGTCGCGGGTCCAGGCCAGGCGCGCGATGGCGCCGGAATGCGCGCGCCGTTCGAGGAGCACCTGGGCGGTCTCGACCGAGCGCACGCGCAGCGTGCCGTCCTCGCCGCCGGTGGCCACGCGCGTGCCGTCGGGCGCGAGCGCCAGCGGCACCGCGGGTGACTCGAACGCCGCCAGGCGCGCCAGGAACTCGCCCGTGGCCGTGTCCCAGACCTCGACCGTGCCGTAGCTGGTGCCCGTCACCAGCCGCGTGCCGTCGGGCGCGAGCGACAGCGACGTGACCGCGGCGCGCTGCATGGGCTCGACCAGCAGCGGCTCGTCGCCGTCCAGGCGCCAGATGCGCGCCGTGCCGTCCTGGCAGCCGGCGGCCACCAGCGTGCCGGCCGCGTCGCAGGCCAGCGCGAGGATGGACGAGGGCAGGTCGAGGCGTCGCGGCAGCGGGCGGCCGTGCTCCACGTCCCAGACGCGCAGCGTGCCGTCCTGGCCGCCGGTCATGGCGCGCGAGCCGTCGTCGGCGATGGCCACGGCGTTCACCGCGCCCTCGTGGCCGGTGAGCACGCCGAGGCGCGCGCCGCTCTCGCCGTCCCAGGCGTGCACGCTGCCGTCGGCGCAGCCGGTGACGAAGCGCCGGCCGTCGGGCGTCATGGCCACCGCGCGCACCGGCGCGCTGCCGGCGTCGAGCGTCAGCAGCGAGGCCTGCGAGCGCAGCGAAAGGTGCCGCCATTCCCAGCCGCGGTGCTCCTCGGGGCAGGCGGAGAGCAGGCGCGCGGCCTCGGCCCAGCCACTCTGCTGCAACGCGGCGTCCGCGGCGCGCAGGTTGGCCAGGTAGCTCTGGCGGCGCGCCTCGGCGGCGCGGCGGTCGGCCAGCGCGGCGGCCTCCTGCGCATCGTCGGCGTGCCGGGCGGACTCGTCGCGCGCGTCCTGCGCGTCCTGGCGCAGGTCGATCTCGCGCACGAGCAGCGCCGAGATGGCCAGCAGCGCCAGCGCGCCCGACGCCAGGCCCGCCGACCAGGCCGGGTGGCGCAGGGTCCACTTCCACGCCAGGGCCAGGGCCGGCTCGGGCTCGGCCTGCACCGGCTCGTTGCGCAGGAAGCGCCGCAGGTCGTCGGCCAGCTCGCGCAGGCTGGCGTAGCGCTGCTCGCGCGCCTTGCGCAGCGCCTTGGCGCAGATGGCGGCCAGGTCGCGCGGCACGCGCGGGCGCACGCGGCGCGGGTCGGGCGGGTCCTCGTGCAGCACCTGGTCCAGCACCGCCTGCGCCGTGTCGCCCTCGAAGGCGCGGCGCAGCGTGAGCGCCTCCCACAGCACCGCGCCCAGGCTGAAGACGTCGGTGCGGCGGTCGATCTCGATGTCGCGGCCCGCGACCTGCTCGGGGCTCATGTAGGCCAGCGTGCCCAGCAGGCCGGGGCGCGCGACGTCGCCGTCGGCGCCCTCGTGCGCCAGGCCGAAGTCCGTGACGCGCGGGCGGTCCGCGTCGTCGATCAGGATGTTCTGCGGCTTGAGGTCGCGGTGCAGCACGCCGGCCTCGTGCGCGGCGTGCACGGCGTCGGCCACCTGCGCCACCAGCCCGGCCACGTGGCGGGAGTAGTCGGCCGGCGGCGCGTCGAGTCGGCGCACGCGGTCGAGGAAGTCGGCCAGGGTGAAGCCGTCGCCCACGAGCTGCTGCGCGATGAAGGTGACGCCGCCGGCCTCGCCCACGGCGTGCACCGGCACGAGGCCCGGGTGGTCGAGGCGCCCGGCGACGCGCGCCTCGCGCAGCAGCAGGCGCGGCGCGCCGCGTCCCGGGCGCAGCAGCTTCAGCGCCACGCGCCGCCCCAGCGAGAGCTGCTCGGCCTCCCACACCGCGCCCATGCCGCCCTGGCCCAGCGGGCGGATCAGGCGGAAGTCGCCCAGCACCTGGCCGGGTTCGGGCGGCGGCGCGCGCGGCACCGGCTCGGCGGCCGCGGCCGGGTCGCGGAAGAAGGACTCGCCCGGCAGCGGCCCGGGCAGCGCGGACTCGAGGCTGCTGCGCAGCGACTGCCAGTCGCGGTGCAGCGCGCGCAGGGCCGGCGCGTGCTCGGGGTGCCGCGCGACCACGGCGTCGAAGTCCGTCTCCTCGCCCGCCTCGAGGCGGTCGAGCCAGTCGTCGAACAGCGTGCTGGCGTCGTCGGGCATGAAGGCTGCGGCCCCTGCCGGCGCCGGCCCGCGCGGGGCCGGCGGCGGCGCGGCGGAGTGTATAGTCGGCGCGCGGTCGAGCCTAAGCGACGCAACCTCCGGGGCGCATCGGACGCGCGGCGCCGGCCCGGGGCCTCCGAGGACACCAGCGCTTGAGCAGCACCAGCCCTCCCGGCGAGCCCGATTCCGCGGCCGTCCGCCCCCTGCACGAGAGCCTCGACCCGGCCTCCCTGCCCGACCTGACCGAGTCCATGCGCCTGGTGCGCGAGGCGCAGGCGGGCAGCCGCGAGGCGCTCGAGAACCTGCTGCGCCGCTACCAGGAGCGCGTGCTGCGCATCGTGCGCGTGCGCCTGTCGGCCAAGCTGCGGCGCCACGTCGAATCGATGGACATCGTGCAGGAGACGCTGCGCAAGGCGGCCGAGAACCTGGGCGAGCTGGAGCTGCGCAGCCAGGCGGCCATCCTGCAGTGGCTCGCGCGCATCGCCGAGAACCAGATGCTGGACGTGAACCGGCGCATGTCGGCCGCCAAGCGCGACCGCATGCGCGAGGTGCCGCTGGACGACGGCTCGTCGCGCGCGTCCTCGTCCGGCGGCCCGGCCGCGGCGCAACTGCCGCCCGACGAGATCGCCGAGCAGCGCGAGCTGTCGAGCCTGGTGGACGAGTGCGTGGCCGCGCTGCCCGACGACTACCGCGAGGTCATCGCCCTGCGCACCTACTGCGGCGGCAGCTGGGAGTGGGTCACGGCGCAGATGGGCAAGGACAGCAGCGAGGCCGTACGCCAACTGCACCGGCGCGCGAGCGTCAAGCTGGCGCGGCTGCTGCAGGAGCGCATGCGGGGCGGGTAGCTCACAGCCCGAGGTTGTTGTCCGGAAACGTGTTGTCGACGTAGGTGTTCGGACCCACCACGCCGTTCAGGTCCTCGAGATCGAGGTCGCCGCTGCCCGTGGCCTTGTTGCCGGTGAAGGTGTGGCCGGTGCCCTCGACGAGGAAGCCGTCCTCCGCGGACTTGGAGGCCTTGCACTCCTCGAAGGTGTTCCCGGTGGCGCGGACGTCGAAGCCGTTTCCGAGGGAGCCGCTCGCCTTGCACCCGCGAAAAGTGTTGTTCGACCCCTCGCACAGCATGCCGCCGTCGGCGGACTTGCTGGACTTGCTGTCCTCGACGAGGTTGGCGTTGCCGACGATCTCGATGCCTTCGTCGCCGGCGCCGCTCACCTTGCAGTCGCCAATCGTGTTGCCGTCGCCCTCCACGCGGATGCCCTCGTCGCCCGCCTTGCTGATCCGGTTGCCCAGGAACGTGTTGCCGGTCGAACCCGCCGAGATGCGCATGCCGTCGTCCACCGTCATGACCACCCTGTTCTTCTCGAACAGGTTGCCGGTGCCGTTCGCCAGCATTCCCGTGTTGCCGGCGTCCTTCGCGCGGTTGCTCCGGAAGGTGTTGTCGTTCGAGGAGACGAGCGAGCGCGTCTCGAGGCCGTGCCCGCCCGTGCCGCTGACCACGTTCTTCTCGACCAGGTTGCGGTCGCCGCCGACGAGGATGCCGTGGTTGCCGATGTCCTTGAGCTTGTTCTTCAGGACCGAGCAGTCGGTCACGCCGGGGACGTCGCCGATGTCCAGGCCGTCCCCGTCGATGTCCATCAGCGTGTTGCGCTCCACGACGACGAAGCTCGAGTCCGAGGCACGGATGCCCTGCTCGGTCATGTCACGGATCAGGCACTTCTTCACGGAGACGTTCGTGCTGCCGAAGATCTCCACTCCGACCCCGGCGTCCTGCACGGTGAAGCCCTGGATGACGACGCCGTCGCAGTTGCCGATCGTGATCGCGGCCGTTGGCAGGCCCACGTCGATTGCCGGCTTGCCCTTGCCGATGAGCGTCAGGTTGGTCTTGTTCATGATCGAGACGATCTCGACATGGATGTCCTTCGAGACCAGGATGAGCGTGTCGGGCCCGGCCAGGTCCACCGCGCCCTGGATCGTGTCCGAGTCGCCGGGGACCTTGAGGATGTTGGCCGGCGGAGTGCCCAGTGCGGCGGCGGGGGCGGTCAGGACGGCCAGGCAGACGACGGCGCGCGAGAAGCAGTTCATCGACGAGCTCCGGAGGGACCAGGGTGGCTCATCCTAGCGGCTCAGCCCCGGAAAACGGGTCATGGCGCGCGCAGGCAGCAGGTCGGCCTGCGCGGCGTGCAGATCGACGGCGGGGCAGCGGGTCGTGCGGCAGGACCGGGGTGCGCCTTGATCGGGGATCGGGACGCCGGTGCCCGGCCGCGGTCAGCGCGCTGCCGGTTCCCGCACGAGATCCGCCTGCGCCCGCCGCGCCGCCTCGTCGTCCGCCACGTCGCTGTGGCACTCCAGCTTCTCGTGCTTGGCCGCCGCCTCGCGCGCCCGCGCCGCCAGCGGCGAGAGCTGCGTCACGCGCTCGGGCTGCGCCGCCGCGTCCTTGCCGCTGCCGAACTCCTGGATTTCCTTGCTGATGCGCACCGAGCACCAGTCGTGGCCGCACATGGCGCAGAAATCGGTGTCCACGCCCAGGTCCTCGTCGTGGTACGCGCGCGCCAGCTCGGGGTCGAAGGACAGAGCGATGTGGCGCTCCCAGTTGAGCGCGGCGCGGGCCTTGGTCAGCTCGTCGTCGCGGTCGCGCGCGCCGGGGATGCCCAGCGCCACGTCCGCCGCGTGGGCGGCGATCCTGTAGGCCACGCAGCCCTGCTTGACGTCGTCCTTCTTGGGCAGCCCGAGGTGCTCGCGCGGCGTGACGTAGCACAGCATGGCCGCGCCGTGGTACGCGGCGGCGGTGGCGCCGATGCACGAGGTGATGTGGTCGTAGCCGGGGAAGATGTCCGTGACCAGCGGCCCCAGCACGTAGAAGGGCGCGCCGTGGCAGACGCGGCGCTGCAGCTTCATGTTCCACTCGATCTGGTCGAAGGGCACGTGGCCCGGGCCCTCGACCATGACCTGCACGCCCCGTGCCCAGGCGCGCTCGGTCAGTTCGCCCAGCGTGTCCAGCTCGGCGATCTGCGCGCGGTCGGAGGCGTCGGCGAGGCCCCCGGGGCGCAGGCCGTCGCCGATGGAGAAGGTCACGTCGTGCTCATGCAGCACGTCGCAGATGGCCTCCCAGTGCGCGTACATCAGGTTCTCGCGGCCGGTGTGCAGCATCCACTTGGCCAGCAGGCTGCCGCCGCGGGAGACGATGCCGATCAGGCGCTGGCGCACGAAGGGCAGGTGTTCGCGCCGCACGCCGGCGTGCACGGTGAAGTAGTCCACGCCCTGCTCGGCCTGGTGGCGCAGCATGTCCAGCACGGCCGGCAGGTCCAGCTCCTCCAGCTTGCGGCCGATGATCATGGAGTAGATCGGCACCGTGCCGATGGGCACCGTGGAGGCGCGCACGAGGGCCTCGCGGCACTCGTCCAGGTTGCCGCCGGTGGACAGGTCCATGACCGTGTCGGCGCCCCAGCGCACGGCCCAGTGCAGCTTCTCGACCTCCTCGGCGGTGCCGCTGCTGACCGGCGAGGCGCCCATGTTGGCGTTGACCTTGGTGAGCGACGCGCGGCCGATGGCCATGGGGTCGAGGCCCAGGGCCAGGTGGTTCACGTTGGCCGGGATGACCATGCGGCCGGCGGCCAGCTCGTGGCGCACCTGCTGCGGCGTGAGGTGCGGCTCGCGCTGCGCGACGCGCGTCATCTGCGGCGTGACGTGCCCGAGCCGGGCGTGCTCGAGCTGCGTGCGCGGCACGAAGCCCGCCGGCGGCGTCCAGGCCTCCGGGCGCGCGCGGTCCGCCGGGTCGAGGCAGGTCCAGTCGGGCGGCATGAAGTCCCAGGCCGTGCGCTCGCTGGGCTGCGGCATGCCCGGCACGTCGGGCGAGGCGAAGCTCCACGGCGTGCCCACGCGGCCGGGCCGCGCGAAGCTGCCCGGGCTTGTGCCCTGGGCGCTGCTGGACGGGTTGTCCCCCAGCGGCGGGAGCGGATAGGCAAGGCTCATGGCGGCCTCCTCGCGCGGGAGGCGGAGGGACGCCGGCGACCCGCCTCCCTCCGCAGCTCGCGCTGATCAGGTTCCAAGGGTGTGATCTCAGTCCGTCGTCGACGGACACCCCTGGCGGTTCGGGCGGCGAGCATAGCGCGGGGTGGCGGGAGGGCACAACGGCGGCGGGACCGGCGGGCGTGGCCGCCCGGTGCGCGCTTTGGCGCATGGAGTCGCGGACCCGGCCGGCGCCCACCGGCCGGGCGACGACTCCGACGCGAGGAAGTCCCATGTGCACACCGCTGCTGCTGGCCGCCCTGTTCCTCTCCGCAGGCGCCGCGCCGGCCTCCGCCGTCCAGGCGGTCAACGACGAGTGCTGCACCGCCCTGCCCATCGGCGTCGGCGTCACGCCGGGCAACACCCTGGACGCGACCGACAGCCCGATCACGGGCGACTGCGCCGCGCTGGGCGCCAGCCTCGGCGCCGACGTCTGGTACGCCTTCGACGCGCCGGCCGACGGCCTGCTGCGCGCCAGCTTCGTGAACGACGGGGGCTTCGCGACCTTCGACACCGTGCTCGCGGCCTTCAGCGGCGACTGCCTCGCGCCCGTGCAGGTCGCCTGCAACGACGAC
>Ga0247727_10008727_pt1 | contig 18683 bp, 15 predicted proteins | sample WisWelCaveWW1625_FD_202498 | JGI IMG/M metagenome (GOLD analysis project Ga0247727, IMG submission 202498) | Biofilm microbial communities from Wishing Well Cave, Virginia, United States - WW16-25 | ecosystem: Environmental > Aquatic > Deep subsurface > Groundwater > Cave microbial mat | place... | reverse complement strand
CAGTGGCAGGAGCTGCGGCCGGTCTGGGAACGGTATAAGCACTACCCGCTCTACTTCACGCCGGGCAACCACGACATCTGGTCGCAGGAGAGCGAGGCCCTCTACCGGCAGGAGACCAAGCAGGCGCCGTATTACAGCTTCAACTATCAGGACGCCCACTTCACGGTGCTCGACAACTCGCGCACCGGCGACCTCGGCCCCGAGCAGCTCGAGTTCCTGGACAAGGACCTGGCGGCCAACGCCGAGCGCCGGCCCAAGTTTGTCTTCTTCCACAAGCCGTACTGGATCGCCTACCTCCGCCTCGGACTTACCTCCGCCGGCTTGCACCCGATCCTCAAGAAGCACGGCGTCGACTACGTGATCTCCGGCCACGGCCACCAGTTCGTGCGCCTGCCCCACGACGGCGTCGTCTACATGGAGGTGGGCTCTTCGGGCGGGCGGCTCGGCGGCCTGCGCCGCGGCGAGGGCTTTCGCCAGGGCTGGTTCTATCACCACGTCTGGGCGCGGGTGAAGGGCGCGCGCGTCGAGTTCACCGTGAAGGAGATCGACGGCCCCATGGGCGAAGGCCGCATGTTCCGCGCCGAGGACTGGGACGCCAACGGCCCCAAGTTCGACACCGGCGATCCGGCGGTCACCGAGAAGCCCGTGGGTTAGCATTGGCGGGGGCGGTGGACTACCTGCCACTGTGAGTACGACGGGCGCGATCGCTTTCAGGCGTTGCCGAGGGCCGCAGAGGCGGGGCCTCCGATCCCGAGAGGTGACGCTAGGCCAGCACTTTCCCCTGCCGGAGGAACGCCGGCGTCTCGAGATCCTCCTCGTCGAAAATCACGGCGGGGGTTTCGGCGACCGCTCGAAACGGCTCGGCGCGGGGCTCGAAGACGGGCGGCGGCTCGGAGGGCGGCGCGCCGACCTCCGCCGGGCGCGGCGGCCCGGCCTTGGCGATCACGGTGACCTTGACGGCGTCCTTCATCGTATCGATGAGACTTACTCCGAAGCTGATCTGGGCCTCCCCGGCGCCGGCCGCCTGCTGGATCGCCGAGCAGGCCTCGTTGACGTCGTGCAGCCCCAGTTGATTCGACCCGCTGATGTGGATGAGGATGCGCCGGGAGTCGCGAATGGAGAAGTCGCCGAACAGGGGGGACTCCAGCGCGCGGCGGGCCGCTTCGACGGCGGCGTTCTTGCCTTTTCCGCTGGCCGCCCCGAGCAGGGCGTAGCCGGTTCCCTGCAACGTGAACTTGATGTCGGCGAAGTCGCGGTTGATCAGCCCCGGGGCGCAGATGATCTCGCTGATACACTCGACGGCCTGGCTCAAGGTCTCGTCGGCGACGCGCAGGGAATCGGCGACGCTCGAGCCGCGCGGCACGATGGCGAGCAAGCGGTCGTTGGGCGCCACGATCACGGTGTCGACGGTGGCGGCCAGCTCCGCGAGCGCCGCTTCGGCCTGCGCCATGCGGCGTCCGCCCTCGAAGGTGAACGGCTTGCTGACCAGGGCGACGGTGAGGGAATCCAATTCCTTGGCCAGGGAGGCCACGACCGGGGCGGCGCCGGCGCCGGTTCCTCCGCCTAGTGCTGCGACCAAGAAGACCATGTCGGCGCCCTCGATCACCTCGATCAGCTTGTCGGTGTCCTCCAGGGCGGCGCGCCGGCCGATCTCGGGGTCGGAGCCGGCCCCCAGCCCGCGCGTCAGCTTGGAGCCGATCTGGACCTTGATGCGGGCGCGCGACTGGGCGAGCGCCGCCGCGTCGGTGTTGACGACGGCGAAGTCGACGCCGGCGATGTCTTTCGCGATCATGGTGTTGACGGCGTTCGACCCGCCGCCCCCGATCCCGATCACCTTGAGGCGCGCGCCTTGCCGGGCTTCTTCTTCGAACTCGAATCGGATTTCTTCGCGGTCCATGGCGTATCTCAGCTCCCGAAAACGCTTCGCAGCCACTCGGTCATGTTCTCGCGCTCCATCTGGCGGTGCAAACGCAGGCGGTGCGCGTAGAGCAGCAATCCGTTGGCGGTGGTCCAGCTGGGCTCGTCGAGCTCCTCCGGCAGGTCGTAGAGGGGCGCCGGCAGTCCGAGCCTCGTGCTGGTATGCAGCAGGCGCTCCGCGAGGTCGGCCAGGCCGGTCATTTTGGCGAGACCGCCGGTGATGACGACCCCGCCGATCAACTGGCCGGCCACCCCGGCCCGGGTCAGCTCCCGTTCGATGTAAAACAGCAGCTCCTCGGCGCGGGCCTGCAGGATCTCGTTGAGGGTGCGCCGCGAGGCGTCGCGGAGGCCGGGCTCGGAGCCGGCCGCCGGGATGTCGACACGGCTGTTGTCGGCGGTCGATTCGGAGAGCACGCTGCCGAACTGCTCGACCAGCCGCTCGGCTTCCGCCTCCGGCGTGCGCAAGACCTGCGAGACGTCGCGGATAAAATGCAGGCCGCCGACGGGGATGGACGCCGCCACGCGCAGATTGTCCTCCAAATAGGCGACGAGGTCGGTCGAGCCGGCGCCCAGGTCGACCACCGCCACGCCCATCTGCCGCTCCTGCTCGCCGATCGCCGCCAGCGCCGCCGCGAAGGGCTCGAAGACGGTTTCCTCCACCACCAGGCCGGCGCGGTTTACCACCGTGGTCAGGTTCATGTGCGCCTGCGTGGAGGCGGTGAGCAGGCGCACCTGCGCTTCGAGGGCGCGGCCGGTCATCCCCAGCGGGTTGCGGATGCCTTCCTGGCCGTCGACGGCGAAGTCGATCGGGATGGCTTGCAACATCATGCGATCCTCGCCGAACTGGGCGCGGGTGGCGGCCTTGACCGCCGTGTTCAGCGCCTGGCGGTCGATCGGCGGCCGGCCGGACGGCAGCATGACCCCGCCGCGGCTGGTGACGCTCTCGACGGTGGCGCCCACGCCGACCACGGCCGATTCGACCGCCATGGCCCCGTTCGCTTCGGCCTCGGTGACGGCCTGCTCGATCGACTGCACCACCGGATCCTGATCGACGATCACGCCTTTCCGCCAGCCGCCGGAGCCGGCCGCGCCGTAGCTGACGCAGCGCACGCGGCTGTTCTCCTCGATACCCACTACGCATCGCGTCTGGCTAGTACCCAGGTCGAGTCCCACCAGGTAGCGAGGAGTTTTCGGCATGAATCAGGATTTCCTCGGCGGCCTCTGTGCTGCTGACCCCGCGGTCCCCAGCCCCCGTCCCCCGGCCCCCCACCCCCGCGCGGACGAGCCGCCTTCGGTTGCGGCTCGTCCGCGCTGCGTCTCTGCGGTGAATCGGCGCATGTTATGGCTTCACAATGGCCTGCTTTTCGTAGCGCAGGTCGACGCTGCGCGCCGAGCCGTATTGGCCGCGCCAGCTCTCGATGTTTTCCAGGAAATACTTATAGCGATCCAGGAAATCGCGGTTGCCGAGGTGAACCAGGACGGCGTCGCCAGCCGCCGGAACGGTGACGGCAGCGTCCTCCGGATCGCTCAGGTCGATCTCGCTGATCTCGCCGCTGCGGCGGGGCATTTCCCGGTCGAGGTCCTCGATCATCGCCAGCATCACCGCCACGCGCTTGCGGCGCTCCTCGCCGCTTTGCGTATCGCTGATGCCGGTCAAGACGGGGAACTGAAACTTGGCGTTGCGCGGCAGCGGCAGCAGCGCGCCGGCGGCGTCGATCAGGCCGAGGCGCGCGGACCGCCCCTCGAACGGCGGCAGCCGCACGAAGGCCACCGGGACACGCTCGTCGACGACCACGCGCAGCCGGTTAGGCCAGCCGCGCATCAGGCTCGCCGAGGCGACCCAGGGCAGCGCCAGCAGCTCCTCGCGCCGCCGGTCGAGCGGGATGTCGAACACGCTGCGCCCGGCGTCGGAGGCGAAGACGTGGGCGATGGTTTCGCGCGCGACATGTTTGGTCGGGGTGATGGTCAGCCTCTCACGGAGCGCGAAGCGCGGGGAGGTTGTCAGGTAGGTATGAACAGTGTAAGCGGCGGCCCCCAGCGTGGTCGACGCCAGCAGCGAGACGCCGCCCGTCACCAACAGGTAGCGCCGCCAGCGGCCCGCGCTGCGCCGCACCTCGACGTGCCGGGCGGGCCGCCGATAGGCGGACGCGCTCCCGTTGTCCGCGTCGCCGCTCTTGCGCTCTCTCATGGACGGACCGCAGCCTCCTCGCAATCGCGCGCCAGCGCGTCGAGCAGCTTCTCGGCGGCCTGGTGGACGCTTCCGGCGCCCAGCGTGATCGCGACGTCGCCGTCGCCGGCGCTGCCAGCAATCTCCGCGACGGCCTCGTCCATCGACGGCCAGTATCGGGCGTGCGGGGCGCTCGCCCGCCGGAGGCGCTCGACCAGTGCGCGGGCGTCGACGCCCTCGATGGGCTTCTCGCTGGCGGCGTAGATGTCGAGGACGTGCAGCGCGTCGCAGTCCGCGAAGCAGGCGGCGAACTCGTCCATCAGGTGTTGGGTCCGCGTGTAGCGGTGCGGCTGAAACAGCACGTGGATCCGGCGGAAGTCGCAGCCGCGCGCGGCCGCCAGCGTCGCCCGGATCTCGCTGGGGTGGTGCCCGTAGTCGTCGATGACGGTAACGCCGGACTGTTGCCCGCGGACCTGGAAACGTCGATCGACGCCGCCAAAGGCCGCCAGTCCGTCGCGGATGGTCTCGACCGGGACCTCCAGCTCCAGGGCGACGAGCACGGCGGCCATGGCGTTGAGCACGTTGTGACGGCCGGGGCTGCGCAGGTGAAACGCGCCGAGGTCGTCCCCGCGATAGCGGAGCCGAAAGTGGCTCGAGAAATGCCCGCCGCGTATGGCCTCGGCCGCGAGGTCGGCGCCGGGCGCGGTTCCGTAGGTCAGCACGCGCCGTCGGACGCGCGGCTGGATGGCGCGGGCCGGCGGATCGTCGGCGCACAGGATGGCCGCCCCGTAGAATGGCACCTTGTTGGCGAACTCGACGAACGCCGCCTGCACGTCTTCGAGCGAGCCGTAGCAGTCCAGGTGCTCGCGGTCGATGTTGGTCACCACGGCAAGAATCGGCGCCAGGTGCAGAAACGAGCGGTCGCTCTCGTCGGACTCGACCACCAGGAAATCGCTTTTGCCGAGACGGGCGCTGGATCCCAGGCCGGCGACGCGGCCGCCGACGACCACGGTGGGGTCCATCCCCGCCTGGCTAAGCACTGCTGCGACCATCGAGGTGGTGGTGGTCTTGCCGTGGCTGCCGGCGATGGCGATGCCGTACTTGAGCCGCATCAGCTCGGCCAGCATCTCCCCGCGCGGGATGAGGCGGATCTGGCGGCGGCGCGCTTCGGCGGCCTCGGGGTTGTCGTCGCGGATGGCCGAGCTGACCACCACGGCGTCGGCGTCGTCGACGTTGGCGGCGTCGTGGCCTTCGAAAATCTGCGCGCCCAGTCCCGCCAGGCGCTCCGTGACCGCCGACAGCTTCAGGTCCGAGCCGCTGATGCGGTAGCCGAGGTTCAGCAGGATCTCGGCGATGCCGCTCATGCCGATGCCGCCGATGCCGATGAAGTGGAGGCGCTTGGCTTTGAAGAACATGGAGGCAGAAGGCAGGAGTCAGGAGTCAGAAGTCAGAAGGGCGACTTCCTCGAGCACGTCGGCGGCGCGGTTGGCCGCGCCGGGCCGCGCTAGCTGCTTCGCCCGCCGCTTCATCTCAGCCAGTTCCTCCGGTTTTTCCATCAGCTCGCGGATCTCTTTATACAAGAGCTGCCCGCTCAGGTCGCGATCCTCGACCAGTCGCGCCGCGCCGGCCGACCGCATGGATTCGGCGTTGCGCAACTGGTGCTGATCGGCGGCAAAGGGAAACGGCGCGAGAATCGACGCCCGCCCGGCGGCCGCCAGCTCGGCCACCGCGGAGGCGCCCGAGCGGCACACCACCAAGTCGGCGCGCGCCATCACGCCCGGCATGTCGTCCCAGAACGCGGCGACTTCCGCCGGCGCGCCGGCCTCTCGATAGCGAGAACAAATATCATTATATTCGTTTTGGCCGGTTTGGTGAAGAAACTTCACGCGGTCGAGCAGGCCGGAGGTTCTCCACAGCGGCAGCGACTCGACCGCCGCCGCGTTCAGACGCCGCGATCCCTGGCTGCCGCCGGTGATCAGCACCGTGAAGGGCTCGCCCGGCGTCCTCGGCGGCAGCGTGAAAAACTCCTCGCGGATCGGGACGCCGGTGACTTCCCATCGTCCCTCCGGAAAATACCGGCCGGCCTCGGGGAATCCAACGAGGGCGCGCGTCACCGACGGCCCCATCACGCGGTGAACGAATCCGGGCACCGCGTTGGGCTCCATCACCACCAGCGGGATGTTCTTGGCTTTGGCCATCATGTCCACCGGTCCGGCCGCGTAGCCGCCGAGGCTGAAGACGGCCGCCGGCGCGATTTTCTCGAGAAGCGCCGCCGCTTCCAGGCAGCTTCGCGGCAGCTCGAGAGCCGTCTGCAGCCGCCGCATCAGGGTAACTTGCTTCAGCGGGCCGATTTCGAGCAGCCGCAATTCAAAGCCCGCGCCCGGAACTAATCGCGTTTCCACCCCGCGCGCCGTTCCCACAAAAACCACCCCGTGTCCCCGCCGCCGCAACTCCCGCGCGACGGCCAGCCCGGGGAGCACGTGGCCGCCCGTGCCCCCCGCGGCGATGACGAACGCGCGCGTCGTCCCGGCCGGCAGAATCCGCTCCTCATCCGGAGCGCTGGCTGACGCTCATCAGCACACCCGCTCCCCACATGGCGCAGATCAGCGAGCTGCCGCCGTAGCTGATCAGCGGCAGCGGCATGCCCTTGGTCGGCGCCATATCGAGCACCACGCTCATATTGATGAACGCCTGGCAGACCAGCATCGCCGTTACTCCGGCCGCCAGGTAGACGCCAAAATGGTCCGAAGCGACCAGCGCGGTCCGCGCCCCGCGCCAGAGGATCACGCAGAAACCGGCCAACAGGAGCGCGGCGCCGATCAGGCCCCACTCCTCGCTGATCACCGCGTAGATGAAATCGGTGTGCGGCGCGGGCAGGTAGTACAGCTTCTGCTTGCTGCCCATCAAGCCGGCGCCGGTGAGGCCGCCGGTTCCCACCGCGATCATCGATTGGATCACTTGGAAGCCCTTGCCCTGCGGATCCTGCCAGGGATCGAGGAACGCCAGGATCCGCTGCATCCGGTAGGGCACCAGCCAGACGGCGATCGCCGCCAGCGGCAGCGCCACGCCGGCCCCGGCGGCCAGATACCTCCAGTCAAGACCCGCCACCCACAGAACCACCCCGGCGATGATCACCAGCGTGACGGCAGTGCCCAGGTCGCCTCCCGCCAGCACCAGCCCGGCCAGGGCCAGCAGCACGACGCCCGCCGGGGCGAGCGTTCGCGGATCGTTGACCGACCGCGAGCGGCGCTCCAGGAAATAAGCCAGGAACAGGATCAGAGCCAATTTGGCGAACTCCGACGGCTGCAAGGAGAGCGGCCCGAGCCGGAAGAACCGATGCGTCTGCGCCGTGCGATCCACCGCCAGCACGCCGATCAGGGCGACCACCACCACGCCCACCATCCCGAAGACCACCGCCGGGTGGCGGAAACGCTGGTAGTCGCGATGCATGAGCCAGATCATGCCGGTCAGGCCGGCCACCGCCCAGGCGACCTGCCGGATCAGGAAGTGGTAGGAGGCGCCGTGGGAACGCTCCGCGATCACCGCCGAGGCGCTGAACACCATCACCACGCCGAAGAAGACCATCAGGATCACGGTGCCGAACAGGATGCGGTCGGTCTTGAGTTGCTTCGCCATGCGGTGTTACTCCGTAAGAGCCGCCACGAGTTGTTTAAAGACCCGCCCCCGGTGCTCGTAGTTGTCGAACTGGTCGAAGCTGGCGCAGGCCGGGGCCAGCAGGACGGTGTCGCCGGGGCCGGCGTTGCGGGCCGCGTAGGACACAGCGCTGGCCAGCGTTCCGGCCTCCCGGAGCTGCGCCGCGCCGCCGATCTGCTGGCCGATCTTGGCGGCGGCGGCGCCCACCAGCAGAACGCCGCGGGCCTTGCCGCGCAGCAAGTCGCGCAGCGTGGTGTAGTCGCTGCCCTTGTCCTGGCCGCCCAGGATCACCCAGAGATTGCCCTCGAAGGCTTCCAGTGCCTTGCGGGTGGCGTCCACGTTGGTCGCCTTCGAATCATTGTAGTAGTCGACGCCGCCGACCCGGCGCACGAACTCCAGCCGGTGCTCGACGGCGCGAAACTCGGGGACGGCGCGGCGAATGGCGGCCGGCTCGACTCCGGCCAGGAAGGCCGCGGCCGTCGCGGCCAGCGTGTTCTCGAGGTTGTGCGCGCCGCGGATCGGAACCGCCGCCACCTCGACGAGAGGGACCGCGCCGCCCTCGCGCGCGAACCGGATCCAACCCTCGGCGACGCAGGTTCCCGGCGCGACGGGGCGCGTCCGGCTGAACCAGACGGGCTGGGCCGGCGTCTGCGTCGCGTAAGCCGTGCAGGCCGGGTCGTCGGCGTTCAGCACGGCGAAGTCGCCCGACTGCTGGGTGGCGAAGAGGCGGCCCTTCGCCGCCGCGTAGCGCTCGAACGTCCCGTGGCGATCCAGGTGATCGGGCGTCACGTTGAGCGCCACGGCGATGCGCGCGCGGAACGTCTCGATCGCCTCCAGTTGAAAGCTGGAGAGCTCGATGACGTTCCACTTGTCCGGGGCGGAGGCGGCGATCATCGCGGTCACGGGAGGGTAAGGCTGTCCGAGGTTTCCACCTACCTGGACCGGCAACCCGCCGCGGCTGAGCAAGTGGCCGATCAGGGCGGTGGTGGTGGTCTTGCCGTTCGCGCCGGTGACGCCGATGACCGGTCCCAGAAGATACGGCGCGGCCAGCTCTACCTCGCCGACCACTGTAACGCCCTGCCGGCGGGCTTGCTCGAGGGCCGGCAGATCCCAGGGCACGCCGGGCGAGACGACGATCAGATCCTGGGCGAGGAAAATCGACGGATCGTGCCCTCCCAGGTGGAGCGGGAGGCCCAAACTACGCAAATTTGCGGAGATTGGCCCGAGTTGCGCTTCCGTCTTGGCGTCGGTGGCTGAAACCGTGGCGCCCTTGGCGGTCAAGAAGCGGGCGGCGGCCTCCCCGGACCGTCCCAGCCCGACCACCAGCGCGCGTGTTTTGGCCAACTCCCTCATCGTAGCTTCAATGTCGCCAGCGAAAACAACGCCAGCACGAACCCGGCGATCCAGAACCGCGCGATGATTTTGGATTCGTGCCACCCGACGGCCTCGAAGTGGTGGTGCAGCGGCGCCATGCGGAAGATCCGCTTGCCGCGCAGCTTGAAGCTTCCGACTTGCAGGATCACCGACAGCGCTTCGATCACGAACACGCCTCCGATGAACACCAGCAGGATCTCCTGCTTCACGAGCACGGCGACGGTTCCCAGGGCCCCTCCCAGCGCCAGCGACCCGACGTCGCCCATGAAGATCTCCGCCGGGTGCGCGTTGTACCAGAGAAAACCCAGGCTCGCCCCCACCATCGAGCCGCAGAAGATCGTCAGGTCGCCCGCCTGGGGCACCTTCTGTATGTCAAGGTAATCTGCAAAGCGGGCGTGACCGGCGACGTAGGTCAGCACCGTCAGGGCCCCGGCGGCGATCACCGTCAGCCCGATCGCCAGGCCGTCCAGACCGTCGGTGAGGTTGACGGCGTTCGAGCAGCCGACCAGCACCACCAGCAGAAACAGCAGGAAGGGGCTGAAGGCCAGCGCGTAGGTATAAGGATTTGTCAGCAGCGAATCGATGAGCAGGTCGGGGGAGAAGAACTTGAGGAACGGCACGTTCATTTCGGTGGTGTACAGCCCCTCGGTGTGCAGCAGCAGAAGCAGCAGGCCGACCGCCAGGCTGATCGCGACTTGCAGGACGATCTTCTTTCTTGCCGTGAGTCCCAGGTTCTGGCGGCGCTTGATCTTGCGGTAGTCGTCGAAGTACCCGACCAGGCCGAAGCCGCACAGCGCGAAGATGGCGATCCACACGTAAAGATTGCTGAGATCGGCCCACAGCAGCGTGGGGACCAGGATCGAGATATTGATCAGCAGGCCGCCCATGGTCGGCGTGCCCGCTTTCGACTGGTGGGACTTCGGCCCTTCTTCGCGGATGATCTGCCCGATTTCGAACTCCCGGAGCCGCCGGATCAGCCACGGCCCGACGAGCAGCGAGATGGCCATGGCGGTGAGGCTGGCGAAGGCCGTGCGGAAGGTGATGTAGCCGAAAACGCGAAACGGGCTGATCGCCGGGTAGAGCTGTTCGTAGAGCAGGTAGTAGAGCATGCGATCAGCCCCGGCCCAGGACGGCTTCGACGGCCCGCTCCAGTTTCACGGCGCGGGAACCCTTCAGCAATACAGCGTCGCCGCCCTCGAGAGCCGTCTTCAGGAACGCGCCGGCGCTCACGGCATCCTCGAAGAAGAAAGCAGCTGTGGCCGGGAAGCCCGCTTCGACGGCCGCGTCGACCAGCGCGCGCGCCGCGCCGCCGACGCCGATCAGCAGTCCGAGATTCGCCGCTGCCGCCCGCCGCCCCACCTGGCGGTGGAGATCCTCGGAGCTCCCGCCCAGCTCGCGCATTTCTCCGAGCACGGCCACTCGCCGGCGGGCCGGGGTCGCCGCCAGCACGCTCAGCATCATTTCGGCCGCCCGCGGATTGGAGTTGTAGCAGTCGTTGAGGATGCGGATCCCCCGAACCTCGAGCAGCTCCCCGCGCATGCGAACCGGCGCCAGAGCGGCAACCGCGTCGCGCAGCGATTCGGCCGGGATCTCGAAGAGGCGAGCCACCGCCAAAGCGGCCAGCGTGTTGTAGAGGTTGTGGCGCCCCGGCAAAGCCAGCCGGAATGTCGTGCCGGAAGCTTCGAGCCGGAATCGCGTCCCTTCTGCGCCTAAGTCCTCAACGCTGGCCGCGCGCACTTCGGCTGCATGCTCGATGCCAAAGGTCACCACGCGCCCCGGATGGGCCCCGGCAAACCGGCTAACCCGTTCATCGTCGGCGTTCAACACCGCTGTGCCGCCGGCCGGCAGACTCTCGATCAGCTCGCGCTTGGCCAGTGCAATTTCTTCCACGGAGTGAAAAAACTCCAGGTGCGCCGCGCTGACATTGGTCACCACGCCGACCTGCGGCTCGGCGATCGCGGCCAGGGCCCGAATCTCGCCGGCGTGGTTCATCCCCAGCTCCATCACCGCCACCTCGGCCTGTTCGTCGATGCGCAGCAGCGAGAGCGGCAGGCCCAGGTCGTTGTTGAGGTTCCCTTCGGTCTTGGCGACGCGAAGCCTGGTCCCGAGCAAGGCCGCCGTGATCTCTTTGGTCGTCGTTTTTCCATTGCTGCCGGTGATGGCGACCAGCGGCCGTCCCCACTGACGGCGGGCGCAAGTGGCTAGTTGCTGAAGGGCGGCGCGCGCGTCCTTCACTACGAGGAATCGTCCGTCGGGCCGCTCAGGTTCACGTTCGACCACCGCCCCCGCTGCGCCGGCCCCCATCGCCGCCGCCACAAACTCATGCCCGTCGCGCGACTCGCCGCGGACGGCGAAAAACAGCTCGCCGGGCTGGAGGCTCCGCGAGTCGATCGAATAGCCCGCGGCCACGGCTGCCGCCGCCCCCTCGCCGCCCGCCAACTGCGCTCCAATCATCCGCGCGATCTCCCCCAGCGTGAACTTCATTCCGTCACGACTTCTTGTGGCCCAGCTCCCCCAACGCCTCTCGCGCCACCTCGCGGTCGTCGAACGCGATGTTTTGCGACCCGACGACTTGGTAGGTCTCGTGGCCCTTGCCGGCCAGGATCACGATATCGCCCTCGCGAGCTTCGCGAATCGCCATCCGGATCGCCGCCGCGCGATCCTCTTCCGCCAGATAACGGGCGGAAACACGCTGCAAGCCGATGACCGCATCGTGAATGATGGCGTTGGGGTCCTCGGAGCGCGGGTTGTCGGAGGTCACGACGACCAGGTCGCTCAAGCTGCCGGCGGCCTCACCCATCAGCGGGCGTTTGGCGCGGTCGCGGTCGCCCCCGCAGCCGAACAGCGTGATGACGCGTCCGGGACGGCTGCGGGCTTGCGCCAGCTCCCGCGCCGCGCCGATCACCTGGCGCAAGGCGTCGTCGGTGTGCGCGTAGTCGACCGCCACGACAAAGGGCTGGCCGCAATCGACGCGTTCGAGCCGGCCCGGAACCGCGCGACAGGCGCCGATGCCGCCCGCGATCACATCCCGCGGCAGCTCGTAGGAAAGCCCGACGCCGACGGCCGCCAGCATGTTGAGCGCGTTGTAGCGGCCGAGCAGCGCGGACCGGACCGGGAACTGGCCCGCCGGCGTCGCGGCCACGAAGCGGACACCCTCGAAGTCGCACTCCAGCTCGGTGGCGCGAATGGCCGCCGCGGAATGGAAGCCGTAGCTGAGGGTCTCGGTTCCGCTCAGCTTCTCCCACTTCTTCCCCCAGGGGTCTCCCGTGTTGATGACGGCGAATCGCGGCGCCGGGCCTCCGGCGCCTTCGATCAGGCGGCGCTTGGCGGCGGCGTAGTTCTCAAGAGTACCGTGGAAGTCGAGGTGGTCCTGGGTCAGGTTGGTGAACACGACCGTGTGGAAGGCCATGCCGTGGACCCGCCGCAGCTTCAGGGCGTGCGAGGAGACCTCGAAAGTGGCGTGGGTTCCGCCCTTTCGCTCGAGCTCGACGAACAGCCGGACCAGGTCGAGCGATTCCGGCGTCGTGTTGAGGGTCGCGCGGCTCTCGCCGGCGATGGTTTGCTCGATGGTTCCGAGGCGGGCGGTGGTGAATCCGGCGGCGCGCAGGACCGCGTCCACCAAATAGACCGTGGTGGTCTTGCCGTTGGTGCCCGTAACGCCCGTCAACGACAGCCGCCGGTCGGGCCACGCGTAGAAATTGAGGGCGGCGGTGGCCAAGGCCTCGCGCCCGTGCGAAACCTGGACCCACGAAGCTCGCGCTGCTGTTTGCGCCGGGCGCTCGCTGACGATCGCCGCCGCTCCTCTCTCGAGTGCCTGTGGAATGAAGTCGTGCCCGTCGACGCGCTCTCCGGGGAAAGCGAAGAAAACTTCGTCCCGGTCGAGCTTTCGAGAGTCGTACTGCAACCCGGCGACACGAAGCGGCCGAATCGTTGTCGGCGACCGGACGCCGTCCAGCAACCGGTCCAGGGTCATGGGGATTAGCGCTCGAACTCGACCGTGACGCGCGCGCCGGCCGGAAGCGGCAAGCCCGCTAATGGATTTTGCCGGCGCGCCATGCCGCTGCCCCGCAATTCGACCTCCAGGCCCATCGCGAGCGCGGTCTCGGCCACCGCGCGCATCGGCTGACCCTTGAAGTCGGGGGTTGGGGGATGGGGGCCGGGGGTCGGGGGCCGGGGGTCGGGGGATGGGGGATGGGGTGGATGGCCGGGCGTCCGACCCTCGGGATTGAAGTCGCTCACCTCGGCCAACAGCTTCGGGTCGGGTTGAGAGCGGCGGCGGATGGCGGGGTCGACGGGCAACTGCTGGGGCACTTGCATATATCGCAGTACTTCCGAGGCCACGCGCGGGAAGACCGGGGCGGCGACTCCGCCGCCGCTGTGCAGGCCGCGCGGCGAGTCGAGCACGATCGCCACCACGATCGCCGGATCGTGAAGGGGCGCGAAGCCGACGAACGAGGCGACGAAGTCGGTCTTGGAATATGCCCCGGTGCGCGGGTCGATTTTCTGAGCGGTGCCGGTTTTGCCGCCGGCCGTGTAGCCTTCGATGCGGGCCAGCTTGCCCGTACCGTAGAGCACGACCTTCTCCATCATGCGCTTGAGCTGGATGGCGGTTTCCGGCGAGATCACGCGGCGGACCGCCGGCCGCGCGACGGGCGACGGCTTGCCGCCGCTCTCGAATGTCGCTTCGATCACCCGCGGCGGGGCGAGAGCGCCGCCGTTGGCGATGATGGCCACCGCCTGCGCCATCTGCACGGCGGTCACCCCGACTTCCTGACCCATCGAGATGGCCCCGATGGAAACCCTGGACCAGGCTTCGGCCGGCCTGGTCAGGCCGGCGGCTTCGCCTGGCAGCTCGATGCCGGTGGCGCGGCCGAATCCAAAGCGTCGTATGTACTGGTACATACGGTGATCCCCCAGCCGCAGCCCGAGCTTGATGATTCCCACGTCGCTCGAGTGCGCCAGCACGTCCGCCGCGCTGAGCCGGCCGAACTGCTTGTGATCGCGAATGCGCTGGCCGGCCACCAGGATCGATCCCATCTGGCAGTCGATCACCTCGTCGGGCCGCGTCAGCCTCTCTTCCAGGGCCGCCGCCATGGTCACCAGCTTGAACGTCGAGCCGGGCTCGTAGGACGCGGTCACCGCGAAATTGCGGCGATGTTCCATATCGGCGCCGGAGCGGACCGGCTCGTTGGGATTGAAAGCGGGATGGCTGGCCAGCGCCAGCACGGCGCCAGTGGCGGGCTGGAGGATCACGATGCTGCCGGCGCTCGCGCCGGTCCGGACGGCGGCCTCGCGGAGCTCTCGCTCGGCGACATACTGGATCCGCTCGTCGACCGTCAGGACGATGTTCTGGCCGGGCGCCGGCTCCTGGCTCAGCCGCCCCGCGAAGGGGCGCTGCCGTGCGTCGGCGGACACCACCATCAGCCCGGGCTGTCCTTGCAGATCCTTCTCGCGGGACTGCTCGACGCCGGCCAAGCCGATTTGATCCAGGCCCACCGCGCCGATCAGGTGGGCCGCCGTTGTGCCTTTCGGGTAGTAGCGCTTGCTCTCCTTCTGAAAATAGATGCCGCGGAGGTTCAGAGCGCGGACACGCGCCGAGACGTCCGGCTCGACGAGCCTTTGAATCCAGCAGAAGCCGCGGCGGGCGGTGAGCTTCTTCGCGAGCTCCGCGCGGGGCGCCCCCAGAATCGGCGATAGGATGTCCGCTACCGCATCGGGGTCGGCGATCTCAGCCGGCATGGCGCAGATCGAGTCGACGGGAACGCTGAGGGCCAGCTCACGCCCGCGGCGGTCGAGAATCAAGCCCCGGCCGGCTCGAACCGCGATGGTTCGCTGCTGCTGGGTCCGGGCTTTTTCTTCAAAGAAGGACCGGCGTACTACCTGGAGGTAGACGAGACGGGTGAATATCGTCCCGGCCCAAAACAGCATCAAGATGCAGAACCAGAGGATCCGGCGCCGGCTAACCGCAGGCTGGAGCTGGGAGGGGCCTTCGCGGGGGCCGCCCAGCTCGAAGGCGGGAGGAAAGAGGCTTCTCTGTTCGGCTGCCGGCGGGATCGGCATTCTGGCCTGTCCCTTTGGTCGGTTATCTAGACGATGCCGATACGGTTGCGGCGTTGCGGGCCAGCAGCGAGCTGCTGGGCCGGCTGGCCCTCGGCTCCGTCCAAGCCACCTGCCCGGGCGTGGGTGTGTCTAGACCCAGCCTGCCGCGGGCGATTCCGTGGATCCTCCGCGGATCCTTCAGGGCCGCCTCGCGAACCTGCAACTGCCGGTTGTTCTCAAACAGCGCTTCGTGCTCCTTCTTGAGATCTTCCAGGCGGTAGCCGCTGCGGAGCTTGGCGAGGTAGGGCGCGGCGTACATCATGGCCATCACAAACACGGTAAGAACGCATAGCACCAACCCAACGCACTCCCGCCGGGAGTGGGGATCGACGACGCGAACCAGCCGCGAGTTGTCGATGGACTTCACAAAAAAACACAGCTCTTCCATCGGCATCGGCCGCGTGGCAGCCGACCGCCGCGACAGGCCGGCGCGCACGCCTCGCCCGGCCGTAACACCGTCATAAAGGAATGTATGAGAGCTGCTCGCCGGAGCTTCCTCGCGCCCCAGAAACCCATCGACCGCCCAATCCATCGAAGCCATCCGTCACCCTTTCAAACCCGTTTTAGCCCTGCAAAACCGGTGCTTCCGCGGCTCGCAACCTGGCGCTCCGGCTGGCGGGATTGTTTCTAACTTCCTCCTCGTCCGGCCGGACCACGTGTTTGGTCAAGATCTTCAGACTGCCTTGCCTCGCCCCATCCTGGAAGGCCCGCTTGACCATCCGGTCTTCCAAGGAATGAAAACTAACGAAAACCAGCCGACCGCCCGGGGCCAGCAACCGGGGAGCCTGCTCCAGCAACTTCCCCAGTTCCCCCAACTCGTCGTTGACGGCGATTCGCAGCGCCTGAAACGTCTGCGTCGCCGGGTGGATGCGCTGGCGGTAAGTTCGTGGCGCGGCCCTCTCTATGACATCCGCCAGATGTTTTGTACCCGCGAGCGGCCGCGCCCGAACTATGGCTCTGGCTATCCTCCGCGACCTCCTTTCTTCGCCGAGCTCATAAATCAGCTCGGCGAGCGGCTTCTCGCCGTAGTGATTCACGATCCGTGCCGCGGTCACCGAATGATCGGAAGCCATCCGCATGTCCAGCGGCCCGTCCGTGGCAAAACTGAATCCCCGCCCGGCGTCGGTCAACTGTTCTCTCGAAACGCCCAGGTCGGCGACAATCCCCTGAATCTGGCTCACCCCAAACTCGGCCAGGACCTCCCACAAAGTCCCGTAACTTGCACGGGAAAATCGAACTTTCTCGCCGTGGCGCCGCAGACGCTCGCGCGCCCTCTCGATCGCCTCCGGATCCCAGTCGATGGCGATGAGCCGCCCCGTGGTCAGGCGCTCCAGAATCGCCTCGGCGTAGCCGCCGGACCCCAGCGTGCAGTCCGCGTAGACGCCGTCCGGCTCGATCCGCAGCCACCGAATCGCTTCGCCCAGCAAGACCGGAATGTGCGCCACGTCTCACTGCCTCTAGACTCCCAACTTGCCGAGATTCTCCAGGTCCTCCGGCGTGAGGCGGTTGTCCTCGAGTTCCGCCGCGTAGCGGGCCTGGCTCAGCACCTCGATGTGATTCGACTGCCAGCTCAGCATGACTTCGCCCTTCATGGCCGCCTGGTCGCGCAGCTTGCTGGGGATCAGGACGCGCCCCTGATCGTCGAGCGTCGCCTCGGCGCCCCAGTGGTTCACCTGGAAGAGGAACCTGCGCTTGGCGCGGTCGAACTGCGAAGTTTGAGACAGGGTCTCGGCGATCTTCTTCCAGTCCCCAAGCGGGTAGATCACGACGATCTCCCCTGTGAAGCTGGTAACAAAGTAGCGCGAGTCAGCGCCGTACTTTTCGTCGAGGCGCTGCTTGACCTGGGCAGGGAGCTTGAGCCTGCCTTTGTCGTCGACGCGGACCGCATAGGAGCCTAGGAATCCCACTTTCTTCTAGTGTCGGCCATAATCGCCCACTTTCATCCACATAATAGTGGACCAAGAGGGTTAGGTTGTCAAGAAGAAAGATCGAGAAAGATTCAAGGTTTTCATGAGGTTGGCAGCTTCCGGAGGTATCCCAAGATGTTGGGTGCCTACTGCTGTGTACACCACCCCTGGGGTCTAGGGTCGTCGATATGTTGTGGCCCAAATTGGAGCGGCGTTTGCGGGAGGCTTCTCCAGCACCCACACCTCCGCCATGTTCGTGCCGGCGCTAGACGCGATGCGACGCCCTGATGCCGAGGTCCTCCGCAGGACCTCCTTCGGCGGTAATCCGGGAGTTCCGCCTTCCTGTCTCGTCGCTGACCGGCATCGCCGCCAGTTGCCGCATCGGGCCTCCCTTGACCGGCATGACGCCTAGTCCCTCCACGGTGCCGAAAGCCAACTGGCCCCCATCGGGCGACAACGCCATCGTCAGGGCCCCCTTGCCTCAACACGGGTTGCCGAATCGCCTGCTGAAGGTATCTACCGGCGCGGACCACGGCCGTAATATCTCCCGTCTCGACGTCCACGCGAAACAGGAGGTTCTGAGCTCTTTCGACAGCCGGTACATAGAAGGATCGGCCGTCAGGGGACCAGTGAATCGACGCGTAGATGAAGTTGGAATGGGGTAAAAGCCGGCGCTCGGCTCCTGTGTCGACGGTTCGGATGACCAGCGAGGCGGAATCGTCTGCGCCACTCCTGCGGCAACTGCCAGATGAAAGCCAAGAACCGGCCGTCGGGGGACCATGCAGGGGCCGAGTTGGCGCCGGCGTAACGGGGCAGCAGCGGACTTGGAGGCGCTACCGCCCGGCCCGAGCCTGGGTCGACCGTGGCGATGTAGATGTCTTCGCCGCCCGTCTGCACGAGGTAGTGGAAGGCTCCGTCGCGGGTGATGCCCAATGGACTGACGCGACCCATTTCGGCACGTGCGAGTCTGGGCAGACCGTGCGGGCGGCCCGGAGATACGGGTAAGGTCCAGGCCCCGATGCCGCCGGCGCGGTCGCTCGCGAAAAGAACCTGGCGGCCGTCCGGGGTCCAGTCAAGGAAATAGTCATCCGCCCGGGTGTTCTACCAATGGCACGGCGGCGCCGCCATCGACGGGAAGGATGTAGATGTCGCGCTCGACCACATCTTCCCTAGCGGGAATATCATAGGCCACGTAGCGACTGTCCGGGGAGAAGCTGGCCCCAACGGGAAATTGCCGGCCGATGTCTTTCAGAACCCGCACCGAACCATCCTCTACCGACTGTCCAGGGACAGCCATCGCCCGCCGTCACGCTGACGGTCCCGTTGGCCGCATTTGCACTAAACGACTGGCTGGTGGGGGAGATTGAGTAGCTGCAGGGCCCTGTCTGTGTGAGCGTGAATGTCTGGCCGGCTGCGGTAATCGTTCCGGTGCGTGGCGTGCGAGGGCGTCCCGCTCGTAGTTGAAGGTTGGTGCGGCGGTTGGCGCCGATTCGATAGAATCCGGTTGCCAAACAAGAATCGCCGAAAAGGAGCCTACCGCCGTGAAGAAACCTTACCACATTGTG